>Ga0070740_10003858_pt1 | contig 15349 bp, 16 predicted proteins | sample Coa_R2_FD_67286 | JGI IMG/M metagenome (GOLD analysis project Ga0070740, IMG submission 67286) | Surface soil microbial communities from Centralia Pennsylvania, which are recovering from an underground coalmine fire - Coalmine... | ecosystem: Environmental > Terrestrial > Soil > Unclassified ... | reverse complement strand
GCACCGCGCGAAGCGATTCTTTTTTTTGTTCTAGGCCTCCTGGCGCTCACAAGAACGCCGGTGGCGCAGGTCGCGCCGAAATGCACCCCGCAAGAAGTTCAGTGCTCGATTGGCGTGGCCGTCGTCTGGTGCTGTAGATCCGATCAGATCTGCGGCGGGGAATTTCCCGGCCAGTGCATACAAAGCGGCCAAGGCGGCCAAGGCGGCCAGGGCGACAAACCGACAGGCAGATCGCGCCGCTAGGCCAGCTCCAGTCTCCGTCGGCTGGCCGACAATGTCGACAATGCTTGATCGATGAAGCTTGCGCGCTCACCCTCGCCCTGCCGGCGAAATGCAAAGCGAGACCGCTAATCGAGCGTTCAACCGGATGCGCTTTACGCGGCCGGCGCCAGCGCCGCCTTGGCTTCGGCGCGGATGCGCTCGACCATGGAGCGCAGGCCGTTCGAGCGTTGCGGCGTCAGGTTTTCGCGCAGACCGAGCTTGTGAAACAGGGCCTCCGCGTCGATGTCCAGAATCTCCTGTGCGCGCTTGCCGGAATAGAGCGCAAACAGGATCGCCACCAGCCCGCGCACGATATGCGCGTCGCTGTCGCCTTCGAAGGTCAGCGTCGGTCCGGCCGCGCCATCTCGCTTCACATGGGTGACCAGCCAGACCTGGCTGGCGCAGCCGCGCACTTTATTGGCCTCGATGTGGGCCTCTTCGGCGAGCGGCGGCAGCGTGCGGCCGAGCTCGATGACATAGCGATAGCGGTCATCCCACTGATCGAGCAGCTCGAAATTCCCGACGATGTCGTCAATCGCGCTCATGCCGTCCCTTTGCCCTCTATATAGGCCGTGGCGCGGCCGAACGCCAAAGGGGTCGCGCGGGCGCGCAAAGCCCGCGATAAAACGGCTCGGCAATGGGGGCGTTTAGACGGAAGGCCGCGCCGGGCGCTCGGCGCGCCGCGGCGGCAGCGGCACGCGGCCGTGCCAGGGCGTCGCCAGATCCGACTGCGTCAGCGTGCCATGATCGACATTCGACACCGGCAGCACCTTCGGCTCGGCCTTGCCCTCGGTCTTTGATGCCGCCTTCTGCTCGCCGGCGGAACGTTCGGCGAGCTTGGTGGTGACGAAATCATAGAGCGTGCGGGCGCCGGCTTCGGCCTTATGGCCGAGCGCCACCGCGACCTTGCCGCCGACCTTGCAGGCATCGGGCTGGCGCTCGCAGAAGCCGCGCGCATCGGACACCGCCGCGGTTGCAAGCGTCATGGCCTGCGTCGCATCGATCTGCGAATCGGGCGATGCCGTCTTGGTGCCGCTCGGCAGCAGCACGCAGACGACGCCCAGCCAGAAGGCCATTCGCAGCAAGAAGAACATGACCCACCCAATTATTCCCCGGCGGCCTTTTTGCCGCCTTTGAATGAAATCTAGCAGACAGCATTGAAGCTGTCGTTCGCAATGAAACGAGGGTTTTGGCCAAAATCGACGCGAATGCGCGCCGAGTTTTCATCAAATTTGACAGGATCGAATTCGCCTAAAATTTTAGGCGTCGGCATCGCAAAGCCGGCGCACGGGCGCTTTGGCGGCCGCACATGGTTACCGGCGCGGTAACAATTAAAGCCGCCGCGGCCGTGCGGCGCATTCCGGCAAGACAAATTTCACCATGGCATTTGAATCGGGCCCGCAAGCGCGGTGCCGCCGGTGGCAAATCGCCCGCCGGGGCGCGGCTTTAGCGTTCATTTAAGCGGCGGCGCACTAGGGTTTTGCAGCAAAAGGGACGTCTGCCGAGCGGCAAGACGTGGGACAGGGATCGTGCGTTTCTTCCTCACGCCAGTGTGGAACTATGTCGATGCGCTGGTGCACCCGGCGGCGCGCGGCGACGCGCTGACGGCGGCGCGCCATCGCGCCTTCATCGCGCCGCGCCTGCTCGGCAGCCTTGCCGCGCTGACGAGCTTGCCCGTCTATCTCACCTTCCGCGGCCCGCCGAGCGCGCTCGAGGTCGGCGTCTTCGCCTGGCTCGTCGCCCCCATCACCATCGCCTATTTCCTGTCGCGCACCGGTCGCTATCAGAGCGCCCACGTGCTCTCGGCGCTGGCGCTCACCGGCCTGGTGACGGCGGTAGCCTGGCAGACCGGCGGCATCGCTTCGTTCGCCGCGATCTGGCTGGTGGTGGTGCCGCTCGAAGCGGCGCTGTCGGCCTCCCGCCGCGTCGTCGCGCTCGCCTCCACCATCGCGCTCGCCGCCGCCGGCCTGCTGCTCGCGGTCAGCGCCATCGGCCTGCTGCCGCCGCCGGTGACGGTGGCCGCCGAACACGGCGCGCTCGCTGCGCTCGGCATCATATCGGCCGCGCTCTACGCCATCGGGCTTGCGCTCGGCGCCGAGCAGCTCGCCCGCACCAGCCACTGGCTGCTGTACGCCGAGGAAGACCGCTACCGGCTGTTGGCGCGCAACATGACCGACGTCATCACCCGCCACGGCAAGAACGGCGCGGTGCTGTTCGCCTCGCCCGCGGCCGAGCAGTTGTTCGGTGTCGGCGCGGCCGCGCTGTCGGGCCACGGCCTGTTCGACCGCGTCCATGTCGCCGACCGCCCGGCCTACCTGACGGCGCTCGCGGACGCCGCCGGCGGCGAGGACCGCTCGCTCGAATTCCGCATCCGCCGCGGCGGCGACGCCCAGGGGCAGGGTGGCCAGTTCGTCTGGATCGAGATGCGCTGCCGGCCGCTCGACGGGCCAACCCGAAACGGCGAACGCGAGGTGGTCGCCGTGCTGCGCGATATCAGCGACCGCAAGACGCAGGAGCGCGCGCTCGAGATCGCGCGCGCGGAATCGCAGCGCGCTAACGCCGCCAAGAGCCGCTTCCTCGCCACCATGAGTCACGAGCTACGCACGCCGCTCAACGCCATCATCGGCTTCTCGGATATGCTCTGCAACGACTCGTTGCTGCTGGAGGAAGGCCGCAAGCGCGAATACGCCAAGCTGATCAACGATTCCGGACGGCACCTCTTGTCGGTGGTCAACGGTATTCTCGACATGTCGAAGATGGAGACCGGCAATTTCGAGATCGCGCCGGAGCCGTTCGCGGCGGCTACTGCGGTTGCGACCTGCTGCGACCTGCTTGCGCTCAAGGCCCAGGAATCCGGCGTCGAGCTCAGGACCCGCATCGCCCGCGGCCTGCCGGAATTCGTCGCCGACCGCCGCGCCTTCAATCAGATCCTGATCAATCTCATCTCCAACGCCGTGAAATTCACGCCGCGCGGCGGCACCGTCACGGTCGACGCCTATCGTGACGGCGCGATGCTGGCAGTGTCGGTCGAGGACACCGGCGTCGGCATCGGCGCCGATGACCTGCCGCGGCTCGGCGAGGCCTTCTTTCAGGCACGCGCCTCCTACGACCGCAGGCACGACGGCACCGGCCTGGGGCTTTCCATCGTGAAAGGGCTGGTGCATCTGCACGACGGCGACATGGCGATCGCGAGCCGGCTGGGCGAGGGCACGCGCGTGACCGTGCGGCTGCCGCTTGAGGGCGCCGCCCGTCGGCCCGCCGATCCGGTCAAGCTGGTCACCGAGCACGCGGACGCCGCCGCCGAAACCGAGGTGAAGAAAATTGCCTAGGCGCCGTCGTCAGCACGATGTCGAGCGCGGCATGCTCGCCGCCGCGATCACGCGCCACCCACGCGAGTTTGTCGCGGTCGTGATGGCGGTCGCGGCGACGCTCGCCATTCTGGTGAATGCCCTGTTCCTGCAGCACGGTCCGCATCCGGCGCCGATTTTCGCCGCCCGCTCCTTATCCGCCGACGAGATGCAGCCGCGCGCGCAAAAACAAGATCGGCTGGTCCCGGCGCGGCCGGCCGCGCCGCAGACCGTCGCCGCCGGCTCCGCCCGCAAGGATCCGATCGCCGAATTGATCGCGCCATCGCCGTCGAAACAAATGCTGGCAATCCAGCGCGCACTCGCCGACTTCGGCTACGGCCAGATCAAGCCGACCGGCGTGTATGACCACGACACCAAAATGGCGATCGAGAAGTTCGAACGCGACCGTAATCTGCCGGTGGACGGCCAGGTTTCGGACCGCTTCGTACGCGCACTCGCCGCCATGACGGGCCGCCCGATCGAGCAATAGCGGCGCTTCGGTTCGCCGTGTTACCACAAGCAATATGCGGTTGAAGTCCGGCATCTGGGTCGCGGCCTATCTGCGCCGCTGCCAAGTCGAGGGCGCCTTCGCGGCGGTGCGGCGGCGCGGCGCCGAGGAAGCCGGCGCAGTGTTCATCATCGTCAATCGTCTGGACGGCACCGCGACGTTATACGGCCCGGCGCCGCAGAGCGCCTTCGACGATGCCCAGCCCGCCGACCGGATGTTCACGGCAGTCTTGGGCGGTGCGACGGCGGTGCCCGAAGCCGAGGTGGAGGCGCGCCTGGCGCGCGAAATGCGCTTCGACCCTGACATCTGGATCGTCGAGATCGAGGATCGCGGCGGGCGCCACTTCCTCGATCGCGTGGTCGACTAGCGGTCGTACAGGCGGCGCCGGCGCGACGGCAGCGGCTCGCGCGAGCGGGCGATCCGGTGACCGGCATGGGTGGCCTGCGCACGCGCGCTGCGGGGCACATCGTCCCAGTGCAGCGGCTCGTGGCGCGGGCGGCGTTTTGGCCCGCCCATTTGCCGCCAGATGGCCACCATGCTTTGCGCCGCAGCCGGCGTCATCTCGTCGTAGAGGCGGGCGAGATCGTAGACGCGCTGGACCGACTGGCCGATTTCAGGATTGAGAAACAGTAGGATGCGTTGGAGCACGGGGCCCTTCATGCCGAGTGCCTTGGCGGCGACCACGATCGGCTCGCCGGACGGATCGCGCGCAATGCATTCCGCGACGGCGGCGCCGACGCCGAGCGCGCGCTCGAGGATGCGGGCGAACTCCGTCGCGTTGCGATCGAGCGCGGCGCGTTCCAGGCGGACAATCGCTTCGGCCGCAGCCGTCGGCGCCCGGTGCGACGTTCCGGCTGCGACCGCGTCGAAATTGGTGAGGATCAGGCGGCGCTCTTCGGCGGTCGCGGCAAAAAACAGCTCCGTGAGCTCGGTCTCGAGCGAGGGCTCTTCCGCAGGCGGCGCTTCGCGCTCGGGCACGTCGCAGCCCAAGCGGCGCAAGACCGCCGCAGGCGCGGAGGAATAAGCCGCAAGCCTGGCCGCAACAGCCTCGCGCGTCGGCGCATCGACGGCGTCGATCAACCCAAGCGCGAGCTCGACGTATTGCACCTCTTCGTCGGCGCTGTGCGCGGGCTTTTGCACGTAAAGATCGGTCACGACCCGCAGCAACGTCGGACGGATATCGACACCGTCCCGGCAGGCCAGGTCGAGAAGACTGTCGAGGGTGGGGGAGGTGAAGGATTTACGCATGAACACTACGTTTTTACGAACCAGCCGATGCCCCACATTAGTGCAGCCGCGTTAGCGGACCGTTAACCTTGCGCGCCCTTTAATTGCGGACAGGCGCCGATCCGGCAGGCTTGCGCCGGGACGGAAGGGGGTTCGCAATGGGCGAAGTGATCCAGTTTCCTGACGAGGCCGGCGGCAGCCGCGGCGGTAAATACATCGACGGCAGCACCGAACCGGCGACCGTCATCATCCTGCCGGTGATCCGTATCGAGCGCGGACCGGATAACGGTCTTGAGCCGAATACCGGCAACCAGTCCGGCCGCCGCCGTCGTCGTCGCGTTGGGCGCTGAAGCCGGCCGCAGCCACTCACAACCGATGACCATATCGCCGCCGCCGCCGATGCAGGCATGCCATTGGCGCCGACGGCTGTTCGCTCTGGCGACGCTGTCGCTGCTCGGCGGCTGCGCCAACGGCGACCTGCAGGAAGTGCGTCCGACGCTCGTCAACGATTCCATCCATGACTGGATCGATTACGACGCCGTCGCCGGCAAAAACACCTCGCCGTCCGGCTTCAGCCTGACCGACGACGAACGCCAGCTTCGCGACCTGGCCTATCCGCTGATCGAGCCGGCCTACGACCGGCAGCAATGGTACTCGTTCGCCGGCGAGCACGGCGTCATCGGCTCGGACCACCGCGCCAATTTCGACCGCACCGCCTATGCCAACCACCTGTTCGGCACGCGCTATCGGTCGCCGTCGGCGCGCTACGCCAAGCTCACCGAGGACATCCGCAACGACACCACGCGGCTCCCGCAGTTCTTCGAAACCGCCTCGCGCGTGCTCGATATCGATCAGAAACGGCGCAAGGCTCTGCAGTTTGTTTCAACGTCCGGCTACGAGCGCAATGAAGCGCTGCGCCGCATCTATTCCAACGAGTCGATTGTCAAGCTGGTGCGCGCGCAGCTCGCCCGCCGCGTCGACGGTTACCGTTTCGCGCTGGAGCGGCTTGTCATCGTGACGCCGTCGAACGAGGCGGTGGAGGTCGAGCGCGCGCTCACTCAATTGCAGTCGGAAATCGCCTATTACCGCACGCACACGGCGCCGACCTGGGTGCGCGAGCAGAGCCTGTCTTCGGCGCGCTGATCAATCCGACTGCTTTGCCAGATCGGTGCGCTGACAGCGCGCGCCGTCGACCGCGCGTTTTGCCATCGGCATCAGGCCGGGCTCCGGCGCCAGGGCGCGGATCGCAATGAGCCCGGTGCGGGTGGGGGATTCCACGATCAAGCGGTCGGCGGCCGTGATCTCCTCGTCCTCGGGCATCTCACTATGCTGCTCCGCGGTCATCAGATCGAGCTCGATGGCGCGGCGTCCGGCCGAACGGTCATTGATGGCGTAATAGGCGATGTCGCGATCGGTGTAGAACGACACCGACGTGTAGGCGAGGCCGATCGGAACGGTCAGTTTCATCGGTCCCTGCGAAAGATCGTAGCGGCAGATCGCGCTGGCAAAAGCCGGATCCATCAAGGGCATGATCGCCTTCTCCGGCGTCGGCTCGGGCAGCGAAACGACCGAATTCACCGGTGCGATCGGGGCAAGCCGGGAATAGGCGTCCTGGGTGGCCGTGCGCGGCAAGATGATGATGGTGGCAAGGTGCACGATGCCGCCGAGCAGCGCGCCGCCGAAAAGCAACAGTGCCCAACGGATCATGGGCAACTCCTGGTCTTGACCGCCGGCATCGGCACCTCGCGGCCTTCTTTGGTCGCGACGCCGACCGCGGTGTCGTAAAAGCGCAGGGCGAGCATGTAGCGCTCGATGCCGCCGGTCGGCAGCCAGTTTCCGGCGCTGGCGCGCGGCGCAACCACGATCTCGAAGCTGCCGTCGCCGCGGCGGACGATCTCCTGGCTGGTGAACGCATAGCGATTGATCGAATTGGGCACGAGCGCGCCTTCCGGATTGTAAAGCGTCAGCGTCCAGAACCGCGCCGCCGGTGTAATGCCGCTGATCGTGACCTCGCAGCGGCCATCGAGCCGTTTACCGCGGTCGTCGGCTCTGGCGACGAACATCAGGCCGTCGCCGAGGGCGACCGGCAGGCGGCCGGTGCGGGCGATTTCGGCGCGCGCATAGGGGTCGGCATCCTGCGTGCCGGTCTTCGGCCAAGCGGTCCAGGCGCCGATCCGCAAGGCGCCGAAAGCCGCGCCGCGGGTGATGGCGAAATAGGTGGTGCCGAGACCGACGGCCGCGGCGACCAGAAGCGAGAACAATGTGCCGAAAAGCAGCCGCACGATCGATCCGTTGACGATGAGGAGGAAGACTATCCCGGCTGGGCCCCTGGACCAATCAGTTCCGGCCGAATGCCTGTCCTTCCAAATCCGCGGCGAGGGCAGCTCCGGGCTTACCAGCCTGCGCCTGCCGTTCTTTGTCGGTGGATACGGTAGGCGGCAACGGCCCGAGGGCGCGGTTGGCGTCGTCCATCATGCGCTCAAGCTGCACCAGGATATCGGCCCCCCGCTTGGTCAGCATGACCGGCCGCGGCGGCGGCGGGGGTTCGTTGCTCTTGGTCTTGAAGGCGACGGCCTGTTCCTGGCGCTCGTGCGGGACCGGGATGCCGGGCAGCTGTTTGACCTCAACGCCCTCATGCGCATAGGCCATGATGCTGTGCCAGGTCATCGCGGGCAATGAACCGCCGGTCATGCGGTTGGTGGTCTCATAGTTGTCATTGCCGATCCAGATGCCGCAGACGAAGTTGGCGGTATAGCCCATGAACCAGGCGTCGCGATAAGCGTTGGTGGTGCCGGTCTTGCCGGCGGCGGTGATGCCGTCGAGGCGGGCGCGGCGGCCGGTGCCGTTTTCCACGACGCTGTTCATCATCGTGATCATGTCCTGGGCGACGTGCGCGGGCAGGACGCGGACCGGCTTGGGCCCGTCGCGGTCGTAGCGCCAGATCAGTTTGCCGCCGCCGGTGCGGACTTCGAGGATCGCATGCGGCGTGACCTTCATGCCGAGGTTCGGGAAGGTCGCGTAGGCTCCGGTGTGATCGAGCAGGGCGACGCCGTCGGCGCCGATCGGCAGCGACGGGGTATCGGGCAGCGGCGTGCGGATGCCCATCTTGTGCGCGGTTTCGATGATGCGCGCGCGGCCGAGCTTGGCGTTGCCGTCGCCGACGATGATCGACAGGCGAATGGCGACGGTGTTGACCGAGTGCGTGAGCGCCTGGATGAGCGACATGGCGCCGTGGTAGCCGCCGCCGTAGTTGTGCGGGCACCAATTGCCGATGCAGATCGGCCCGTCGATCACGGTCGAACTCGGCTTCATGCCGTGCATCAGCGCGGTGGCGTAGACATAGGGCTTGAACGAGGAGCCGGGCTGGCGCAGCGAGTCGGTGGCGCGGTTGAATTGGCTGGCGCCGTAATCGCGGCCACCGACCATGGCGCGCACCGCGCCGTCGACGTCCATGAGCACGGCGGCGGCCTGGTTGGCGTGGTATTCCTGGCCGTATTGACGCAGCGAATTCTCGACGGCGAGATCGGCGGCGCGCTGCATGCCGGGATCGAGCGCGGTCCGCACCACGAAGACGCGCTCGGTCATCGATTTCGGAAACGTATCGACGAGCTTCTTCATGTCGTCGAAAGCCCAGTCGAGATAGTAATTCGGCGCGCGGTCATCGCGGCGGTCGACGGGGGTGGCGGGGTGGCGGCGGGCGCCGAACACCTGACCCTCGGTCATGAATCCGGACTCGACCAAGCGGTCGAGCACGACGTTGGCGCGGGCCCGCGCCGCCGGCAGGTTGACGTTGGGCGAGAACTTGGTCGGCGCCTTGAACAGGCCGGCGAGCATCGCCGCCTCCGCAAGGTCGACGTCGCGCGCCGACTTGTTGAAGTAGTACAGCGCCGCGGCGTCGACGCCGAAGGCGCCGCCGCCCATATAGGCGCGGTCGAGGTAGAGCTTCAGGATCTCGTTCTTGGTCAGGCGCGCCTCCAGCCACATGGCGAGGAACGCCTCCTTGATCTTGCGCTCGAGCGTGCGCTCGTTGTTGAGGAACAGGTTCTTGGCGAGCTGCTGGGTGATGGAGGAGCCGCCCTGGCGCACGCCGCCGGCCTGCACGTTGGTGACGAGGGCGCGCGCGGTGCCGGCGATGTCGATGCCGAAATGGTCGTAGAAGCGCCGGTCTTCGGTGGCGATCACCGCCTTGATGAGGTGGTCGGGGAACTGGTCGAGCGGCACCGAATCGTTGTGGCGGATGCCGCGGGTGCCGATCTCGTTGCCGTAGCGGTCGAGGAAGGTGACGGCGAGCTCGGACTTCTTCAGCCAGTCGTCGTCGCTTGTCTCGCGGAAGGCGGGCAGCGCCAGCGCCAGCGTCAGGACGAGGCCGGCGGTGCCGAGCGTTGCGCCCTCCGAGACGATCTCGTTGAGCATGCGCCGCCAGCCGGCGACGTGGAACTTGTCCATGGCGGTGGAGAAGCGCTCCCAGCTCTCGCGCAAGCCCGTGGCGCTCTTGAACAGCGAGAAGTCGATCCAGGCGTCGGCGCCGAGGAACAGCTTCTTGAGCTTGCGTTTCCAGTCGCGGGTGAAGAGGTCGGGCAAGGTCTGGTGTCCGGGGGCGGGGCGTTCCGCCGCTGGTTGAGTTTTAGCCGATCGGCCCCCGCCCGGCCAATGCCGGGCGGGGGGTTAACGGGGTTAATCCCCGCCAAGGTGAATGGAAAATGCGGGGAAATGGGGGCGGTTCCGGGGGGTTGAGCGCAGCGACACGCGCGCTGTCGTGCATGCAGCAGCGCGAAGAGAAAGGAATCCTATATCCCGCTGACCAAGATAACCTAAATTTTTTTGGCGCGTGCGATAAATTTCTCTTGACTCAAAATTCACAGCAAATTATGAGTTTTTATATCGTCTGAATTACACCATAAAATACTGACTGTGCGGAGGTGTAATCATGCTTGAAAAAGCAACGACTTCGTCGGCCGCTGCGAAGCAGAGCAAGCGCGAGAAGTTCGTCAAATTAGCTGAGAATAGAACGCGAAATGCCATCCGGGCGATCCGGATCATCGGCAAGCTAGGCAACAAAAACGCCTATCAATTCGACGATTCCGACGTCCAGAAGGTTGTCCGGGCACTCACCAAAGAGATCGACGCAATGAAGGCCCGGATGACGTCAAGCAGCGGTAAGGAGTCGGTGGACTTCAAATTGTGAGGTAGCGTAACGCAACCGGCGGTACCCCGGACGAGGGGAGGGACAACGTGAAAGAAGCGGATGTCAAGAAGCTGTGCCTGGAACTCATCAAGGCCGACAGCGAGGAGGACGTTGTCGCCATCCTGAAAGAGTGGGGCCTCTGGGATAATCCGGTTTACTGGCGCTACTACGGCGACGATGAGCTGAACTGGAATCGTGCCGGCAATCAGCAGGCGCGCGCAGATTTCGCGCTTAACGAAAAGCTGGTCAACACCATCGACTCGCGCCTGATGCTCGAATGCATGCTCGCTGGCATAAACCCCGAGGACGAGACCAAGGCGCCGAAGTCAATGCGGGAAGCGGTCAACCGCTTCATCGAAAAGACCTGGCGCGGGACGCTTAAGGTCACAGGCGGTCGCGTCGAGGAATGGCCGACCAAGATGCGCACGCAGGTCGCGGAAGGCATCTCCGTCTTCGTCACCGGCCCGAAGGGTCTCAAGCCGTGCGTCAACGTCGCCGATCTCGGCGAGGGCCAGACGCCTGAGGCGTTTCCGCTCACGCTCCTTAGCCTAGGCAAGCGCAACAAGTTCAAGGTGCGTTTTGCGCAAGGCAAATACGGGCAAGGCTCGTCCGGCGCACTCCGCTTCTGCGGTAAGCGCAAACTGCAACTCATCGTCTCGAAGCGGCACCCGAAACTGGTCAAGAATTCGGTCGTCCGGTCCGACTACCCGACGCACTCCGACGACGATTGTTGGGGTGTGACCGTGGTGCGCCGCGAAGGCGAGGGCATGGACATCCCGACGCCGTTCCTGTCGTACTTGGCGCCGATCGATGCCGATAACCATCCCCGCGCCGGCCGCGTCCTCCGTTTCCGCTCCGACGAGATGCCGCTTTTCCCGAAAGGCGATGACGCGTACCAGCGCTCGGTGCCGCACGGCACGCTCGTCAAACTGTACGAGTACAATCTGCCGACCGTCTCCAACATCCTGCGCCGCGCCGGCCTCCGGCCGAAAATCGACCTACTCTTACCCGAGCCGGCCCTGCCTATGCGCTTCCATGAATGTCGCGAACATCAGAAGTCAGGCCATGAACAAGTAGAGACAATGAGCGGCCTCTTCGCCCGGCTCAACGGCAACCAAAACCTCGAAGACATCAAGCCGGCCGAGATCACGGTCACTGTGCAAGGTCATGAGCTGGTCGCGCGTATCTTCGCCTTCAAGCCCGGCACGTCCGACACCTATCGCAACGCCGAAGGCGTCGTCTTTACCATCAATGGGCAGGCTCAGGGGTACATCAAAGCCAACATCTTCGCGCGCAAGAAGGTCGGCCTTCAGCGGCTTGCCAAGGATCTTCTCGTGGTCCTCGATTGCTCGTCCATCACGGTGATGGAGCAGCACGACATGTTCATGCCGAGCCGCGACCGCCTGGTCGAAGACAATCAGTTCGCCATGGACGTTGAGAAAAAGATCGAGGAGGCCCTTCGCGACCATCCGGGGCTTCGGCTCCTCAAGAACGAGCGCCGCCAGGCTGACGTGCAAGAGCAACTGGCCGACAACAAGCCGCTTGAAGACGCCCTCAAGCGGGTGCTCAAGAACTCGCCCACGCTCGCCCGTCTGTTTGGCCTGGGACAGCGCCTGCATAATCCCTTCAAACCAGAAACGAAGGAATCATCCGACAAATTTATCGGGAAACAGCATCCGACCTTCTTCCGCTTCGCCGGCAAGGAGGAAGGTGACGTTCTCGCCCGCGCGGCGCACCTCGAAAGCAAGGTGCGCATCGCGTTCGATACCGACGTGGTCGATGACTACTTCACCCGTAAGGTGGATCGCGGCCAAAAGGATTTCGTTCGCATCGTGGACGGGAAGCGCGTGCCGCTTACCGACTACTCAGGGCCGAACCTCGCGGATGGCCGCGCGAACCTGACGCTCGACCTACCCGATGGCATGAAAGCCGGTGACGTACTTGAGCTCGAACTTATCGTGCGCGATTTGGTTACCGGCGCCGAGTTCGTTAACAAGGCGAAACTTGCAATTCTCGCCGCGCTCGACCGCCCCGAAGAGCCCCATCCGCACAAGAAGAAAAAGCCGCCGGCTGACAAGCCCGGCGACAAGCAAGAAGGTATTGCTGGCCTTGATTTTCCGGAAGTGAAATGGGTGAAGCCAGAGGACGCGCGCTGGAAGCAGTACTTCGAGCTGCCCGACGACTGCTTGACCATCATCGACGACGGCGAGGTGGACGAGAACGGCAAGTCCGAGCCCGATTACACCTTCTATCTCAACGAGGGTAACAAGGCACTCCAGAACGAGCTTGCCACGACCAAGCTGCCGGTCGCGGCTGTGAAGAAACAGTTCGAAATTGGCATGATGCTGGTCGGCATGGCTCTCTTGCACGACGACAAACAGCGCAAATCGCAAAAACCGTCATCGAGCGAGGAGAAGGCCGACGGCGAGAAAAAAGATGAGACGACCGTTTTTAAGCTGGCGCAGCAGTTTAGCCGCGCCATCGCGCCGGTCATCTTGCCGATGATTCAGAGTTTGGGCGACCTTGCGGACGACGAGGCCGATGTCAGCGACCTCGCCGGCCAGGCGGAAGCGGCCTGACGGTCCTCCGCCTTCCGGTGGAAGAGGACGACTTCTTGCGAAGCCGGCGTTTCGCCGCGCTGGTCACTGTACCAGCGCCGGCTCGGCACGCTTCGCCACAGACGGCCGTCGCGTTCACCGCGTAGCTTTGACAGCTTCGCTTCGCGCAAGCCCACTTCTTCCATCGTTTCGAGGTAGCGCGGGAGTTGCCAAGAAGGCTCAGCGAAGGCGACCATCTGCACAATGATGGTGTGTTTATCGGCTATCGCCGCGACCGACGCCATAGTGGATCGGATGTTGTCGAAGTACGTCTTCAGCTCGGGATACTTGCGGTCGCCCATCGTATAGAAGCTGCTGCCGGCGCCGTCGAGCTTGTCGGCGATCATGAACGGCAGCGGCGCTTCCTTGCGCCCATCGACCTGCCACCTGTGATAGAGGACGTGCACGCCGGGGTAGGGTGGTGATGTCACAACGAGCCTTGGCGTGCGCAGCTTGCGCCGCCGAAAATAGCCCTCTACCCCTGCGGCGTTGCGATGGAGGATCGTAACCGCGTTCCGGTCTCTCATTTCTACCGCTGCGCGCAGTTCGCGCGCGCCGATCACCATGTTAGCCGCAGTTTCTTCAAGGAAAGCACGGAATTCGCTTAACGTCGGCACCCTGCTCCGCCCATCAAGCGCCCATTGAGCGGTGCGCAGCACAGCGCATCGACCGAACGCTTCAAGCCGCGGGGTGCCCAATGCTATTGCGCTTCCAATTCCTTGCTCGATCGCTTTGCGGAGCCGCCAACGCGACGGGTGATCGAGGTGTTTGTAGTAGCCTTGCTCAGCGTAATGAGTGAACGGGCGCGATGGCCGGTGGATATCGATAGTGTGCGCGACACGTCGCGACCACGCGTCCAACGTTTCGAGTTCTTGTTCCGAATAGATCGTGCACTTCACCTTCGAAACGAATTCGGCCAATGCGCTGATGTCGACGCCGACCGCCTCGCGACCAGTCGCGCGAGCTTCTACGAGCGTGGTGCCGCCCCCGACATGGGGGTCGAGAACAAGATCGCCAGGCTTCGTGAAAGTCTCGATGACGGCGCGCGCGAAGACCGGCGAGAAGCGTGCGGGATACTTGTAAAACCCGTGGGTAAGTCCACGCACGGGCTCGCTATCACGAGCCGCGGCAATGAGGGCCCGCTGAGCGTCCATTGATAGGCGCAAGAACTCGCTGCGCTTAGAAGTCGTCATAGGTGCCATAACGGGTTGATTTGGTTAAGACCCGGTTGACTAAGCCGCAGATTAGAAGCGGTTGTTGAGCTTGTATTTATTGCGTATACACAGTATATATAATTTGTATTTCTTGTCTACATCAAAGAGCAACACAGATGCCGCTGCACATCCGCGACGCCCGCGCCGACAGGCTCGCCCGGCGCCTCGCCAAGCGCAAAGGCACCACCATGACGCAGGCGGTCATCGAGGCGCTCGAAGGCGCGCTGGCGCGCGAGGAGCGGCCGCTCGCCGAGCGCATTGCCGAGATTGCCGATGAGCTCGAGCGCGTCGGCGATCGCGCCCACGGCCACAGGCCGACCAAGCAGGAAATCGACGAACTCTGGGGCAACGAGTGATCTTCGTCGATACCTCGGCCGTCGTCGCCGTGCTCGCGCGCGAGCCCGAGGAGCCCGCCCTCACGCAGGCGCTGGAACGCGACCCCGAGACCATTACGGCCGCTCACGTGGTGCTTGAATCGTGCATGCGGCTGTCGTCGTTGTTCAAGCTGCCTCCCAGGGCCGTCGATCGGCGCGTGACCGCGCTGCTGCGCGTGACATCGACGGCCGTCGTGCCGATCACCGAAGAGATCGGCCATCTCGCCGTCGAAGCTTTCGAGCGTTATGGCAAGGGGCGCGGCACGGCAGGGCTCAATTTCGGCGATTGCCTGTCCTACGCCTGCGCCAAGGCGCACGGCGCCCGGCTGCTGTTCAAGGGCGGCGACTTTGCCGCCACCGACATCGCGCGGGCTTGAAGGCGCCGGTCGAGGTTGCCGCCAACAATGGAAAATGCGGGGAAATGGGGGCGGTTCCGGCCCTTGTTCTCCCTCCCCCCTTGTGGGGGAGGGTGGCGAGCGCAAGCGAGCCGGGTGGGGGGTGGCTGAGTCTGCCGGTGCCGACCCCCCTCCCTGTCCCTCCCCCGCAAGGGGGGACGATGTGGCGGCGCTGTGCCATGACGGAATCGGCTTGGCCGGCTACAAGGCCCCCCATGCCCGACTCGGAAGCCCCGTTCTG
>Ga0070740_10003855_pt1 | contig 15357 bp, 13 predicted proteins | sample Coa_R2_FD_67286 | JGI IMG/M metagenome (GOLD analysis project Ga0070740, IMG submission 67286) | Surface soil microbial communities from Centralia Pennsylvania, which are recovering from an underground coalmine fire - Coalmine... | ecosystem: Environmental > Terrestrial > Soil > Unclassified ... | reverse complement strand
TGGCCGTGGGGTGCGGGGCCGGGCAGATCAAGGTTGGCTCGATAGCCCGCTCCGAGCGCCTGGCTAAATATAACCGGCTGCTGCGCATCGAGGAGGAAGGCAATCCGGCCGTACCCTATGCCGGCAACATCTTCAGCCCCAGTAACCCGGCGTCGTACTAATCTGATAGGTCCCACGGGCCTGAGGCTGAAGCCTCATGGCAGGAACCGGGCCATGAATGGCCGAGGACGCCTCGGCACCTTCGGGGTGGTGCCTGCCCCGGGCCTTTAGCGCCGGGTACATCGAGGTGTACCCTCGTGGATTCTTGCCATGCGCAATTGGCAGCCACCGTGTTATGGTAAAGATAGCACTAGGCAGAATCCAGCAACGTGCATGAAGGACAGAGTCTTTGAAACCTACCGACGTTCGCGACCCCAGCTACTTTCACAAAGTCGTCGATTGCCAGTGGGCCTGCCCCGCGCACACCAATGTGCCCGAATACATCCGGCTCATTGCACAGGGGCGGTACACCGATGCCTACATGCTCAATCGCGAGTCGAACGTCTTTCCGGGTATCCTCGGACGGACCTGCGACCGGCCCTGCGAACCGGCCTGCCGCCGCACGCGCGTAGACGGGCAACCGGTGGCCATCTGCCGGCTCAAGCGCGTCGCCGCCGACCTGCGCGGTGAGATCGCCGACCGCCTGCCGCGGATTCCGTCCCTCAAGAACGGCAAGCGCATCGCCTGCATCGGCGCCGGCCCGGCGTCGCTCACCGTCGCCAACGACCTGATGCCACTCGGCTACGAGGTTGTCATCTTCGAGAAGCACGACAAGCCCGGCGGGCTGATGCGCACCAATATCCCCTCGTTTCGCCTGCCCGAGAGCGTACTGGCCGAAGAGATCGACTACATCCTGGATATGGGGGTGGAGATCCACTACAACACGCCCGTGACCAGCATGCAGACCTTGCTCGATCAGGGCTACGATGCGGTGTTCGTCGGCAGCGGCGCCCCCCGCGGCAAGGATCTCGACCTCCCCGGACGCCACGACACCGACCGCATTCACATCGGCATCGACTGGTTGGAGTCGGTGGCCTTCGGCCACGTCGACTCGATCGGCGAGCGGGTGCTGATCATCGGCGTCGGCAACACGGCCATGGATTGCTGCCGGACCTCGCGCCGGCTCGGCGGCCGGGACATCAAGGTGATGGCCCGCCGCCCGCGCGGATTCTTCAAGGCCTCACCCTGGGAGCTGGATGATGCCGAAGAAGAGGGTGTGGAGATCGTGATCAACCACGCGCCGACGCGGTTCGTCATCGAAGGAGGCCGTCTGCGCGGCATGGAGTTTGAGCGCCTGACCTGGGACGCCGAGGCCAAACGCTCCCAGGTCATCGATTCCGTCTTCATCCCGTGCGACGACGTCATCCTGGCCATCGGCCAGGAGAGCGCTTTCCCCTGGATCGAACGGGACATCGGCATCGAGTTCGACAAGTGGGATATGCCGGTGGTGGACGAGGTGACCATGCAGGCCTCACGGCCGGGCATCTTCTTCGGCGGCGACGCGGCTTGGGGGCCAAAAAACATCATCTGGGCCGTGGCGCACGGCCACCAGGCGGCCATCTCCATCCACAACCTCTGCACGGGCCTGCCGGTGGACGAGCGGCCGCCGCAGGGGATGACCCTATCCAGCCAGAAGATGGGTATCAGCGAGTGGAGCTACAGCAACGACTACAACCCGGCGCGGCGGCAGAAGATGCAGCACGTGGACCTGGAGCGGCGGTTCAAAGAACTGAGCATCGAGGTGGAGCTGGGCTTCTCGCCCGAACAGACCGTGCGCGAGGTAGAAAGGTGCCTCAACTGCGATATCCAGACTGTGTTCACGGACAGGCTGTGCATCGAGTGCGATGCCTGTATCGACATCTGCCCGGTGCAGTGTCTCACCATCACGCCGGACGGCGACGAAGCCGAGGTGCGCTCCCGCCTGACGGCCCCGGCCTTGAATCCCGAACAGGCGCTCTTCGCCTCCGGTCCGCTGCCCCAGACCGGTCGCCTGATGATAAAGGACGAGGATCTGTGCGTCCACTGCGGCCTCTGCGCGGAACGTTGCCCCACCGCCGCCTGGGATATGCAGAAGTTTGATCTCCTGATTCCATACGCAGGGAGGCCAGCATGCAACAACGTGCCAGTGCCGGTGTAAACGATTTTGCGATCAAGCTCGCCAACGTCAACGGCACGGGCTCGGCCAGCGCCAACGGCCTGCTCATGCAGTCGATGTTCCGCATGGGCGTCCCGGTGTCGGGCAAGAACCTGTTTCCTTCCAACATACAGGGCCTGCCCACCTGGTACGAGATCCGGGTCAACAAATCGGGCCACACGTCGCGTGCCGTCGACTATGACCTGATGGTGGCCATGAACGCGCAGACCTACGATCGCGACATTCGGGAGGTCCGGGCCGGCGGCTACGTGCTGTATGACTCCTCCTGGCCGCTCGCCCCGGAGCTGCGGCGCGACGACGTCGAGTTCATCGGCGTCCCGCTGGCGCATCTGTGTAACGAGCATTTCCTGGATGCGCGCGAACGCATCCTGATGAAGAACATCGCCTACACGGGTGCGCTTGTGGCTCTGCTGAACATCGAGGAGCCCGTGGTCGAGCAATTGCTGTCCGAGACGTTCGCCGGCAAGGAGAAGTTGCGCGCCTCCAATCAGAAGGCGCTGCACCTCGGGTACGAGCACGCCATGGCGCATTATCGGTGTCCCCTGCCCTTCCACCTCGAGCGCATGCAGGGCAACGAGGGCAAGATCTTGATCGACGGCAATACGGCCACCGCCTTGGGGTGCCTGTACGCCGGCGCCACGGTGGCGGCCTGGTATCCCATCACGCCGGCGACCTCGGTCATGGACAACTTCAAGACATTCTGCGACAAATACCGGCGCGACCCGGAGACCGGCAAGAATAACTACCTGATCCTGCAGGCAGAAGATGAGCTGGCCGCCATCGGCATGGTGATCGGCGCCAACTGGAACGGCGCCCGCGCCTTCACCTCCACGGCCGGCCCCGGCCTGTCGCTGATGAACGAACTGCTCGGCCTGGCCTACTACGCCGAGATCCCGGCGGTCGTGGTCGACGTGCAGCGCGTCGGGCCGTCGACCGGCATGCCGACCCGCACCCAGCAGGCGGATATCCTGGAAAGCGCCTACGCCTCGCACGGCGACACCAAGCACATCTTGCTGTTCCCCGGCCATCCGGGCGAATGCTTCGATTTCGCCGTGCGGGCCTTCGACCTAGCCGACCGTTTCCAGACGCCGGTGATCCTGCTCTCGGATCTCGACCTGGGCATGAACGACTGGGTGGTACCCCGGCTGACCTGGGACGACGCCTACCGCCCGGATCGCGGACGCGTCCTGAGCGCCGACGAGCTGGAGCAGATCTCCGCCTTCTACCGCTATACCGGCGAGGACGAGCACCATGTCGCCGCCCGCAGTCTGCCGGGCGTCCACCCGCGCGGCGCGTATCTCACGCGCGGCTCCGGGCACAATCGCTTCGGCGGCTACACGGAGACCCCGGACGAGTACCGGGAGGTTATGGATCGCCTGGCGCGCAAGCACCGCGCCGCCGCCCGCGCCGTGCCGCCGCCGGTCATCGAACGCCAGGAAGGCGCGCAAATGGCGCTGGTCACCGTCGGTAGCTGCGACCCCGCGGTGCGCGAAGCGGTGGATCTGCTGGCGCAGCGCGGCATCAGGGCCAACTACATGCGCCTGCGCGGCTTTCCGTTCGATCAAGGCGTCACCGACTTCCTCTACGAGCACGATCTTAGCTTCGTGGTCGAGCAGAATCGTGACGCTCAGCTTCGCGCCTTGCTGGTGCTCGAGACGTGCGTGCCCAAGGATCGACTGCGCTCGGTGCGCGAGTACGGCGGATTTCCGCTCAGCGCGACGCAGGTTGTCGACGAGATCGCGAGTCAATTGGAGAGGTAATCATGCCGTCAATTGTCAAACCAGTGGTGATGCATCCGGGCCTGCAGCGCAACGAGCTTGGCCTGACCGTCCGCGACTATGAAGGCGCGATGTCCACGCTGTGCGCCGGCTGCGGGCACGACTCGGTGACTGCCGCGCTGATCCGCGCGCTCTGGGAAAGCTCCATCGCCCCGCACATGATTGCCAAGATGAGTGGCATCGGCTGCTCGTCCAAGACCCCCGCCTATTTCGCCGCGGGCGCCCACGGCTTCAACTCGGCCCACGGGCGCATGCCGGCCATCGCCACCGGCGCCAATGCCGCCAACCGGGACTTGATCTATATCGGTGTCTCCGGCGACGGTGACTCGCTGTCCATCGGCCTGGGGCAGTTGTGCCATGCGATTCGCCGCAACCTGCGCATGGTCTACATCATCGAGAACAACGGCGTGTACGGGCTGACCAAGGGCCAGTTTTCAGCCTCCGCCGACATCGGTTCGAAGCCCAAGCGCGGTGAGCCGAATCGCCTGGCCCCGATCGACCCGGTCACGTTGGGCCTGAGCCTTGGCGCGACGTTTATCGCACGCAGCTTCTCGGGCGACAAGGCGCAACTCGTGCCCATCCTGAGGGCCGCCATCGCCCACCGCGGCTTCGCCTTGCTGGACGTGATCTCCCCCTGTGTCACCTTCAACGACCACGAAGGATCGACCAAGAGCTACCGCTACACGCGCGAACATCGCATCGTGGCGACGCAGTCCGACTTCGTCCCGCCGGCCGGCGAGATCCTCGCCAGCGTGGCCGAGGGCGATGCCGCCGACGTGGCCATGCACGACGGCAGCGTGGTGCGCTTCCGAGCGGTGCCGGAGGGCTATGATCCGCGCGATCGCCAGGCGGTATACAGCTACCTCCAGCAGCGGCAGGAGCAGGGTGAGGTGGTCACCGGCTTGCTCTACGTCGACGAGTCCGTCGGCGATCTGCACGAGGTGAGCAACACGTCCGATACGCCCCTGGCCCGCCTGCCGTACGAGCAACTGTGTCCCGGCGCCGCCGCGCTGGAGCAATTGCAGAGATCCTTCGTCTGACGGAGGAGGCGCTAGGTGTGCCCGCATCCTAACGCCTGGAAAGGGTGCCGCACCTCGGACTGCGATGAGCGTGCTCCTGGCTGTTGATCTCGGCAGTGGACTCGCGGCGCTACGGGGCACGTCTCCAGGCATACCGGCACTTCCGTAAGGCCATGCTACAAGCCAATGCGAGCCTGAGCCGAGACATGCTCCTGAGCGGGACGTAGACCGCCCGGCGGCTCACCGACGCCGCCTTGCGAGGCCGGGGAAGCCCAAGCGACGTGCTAGCGGGCCGAGGTCGCCTTGACCGGATCGGCCGGTGCCGGGGCGCAAGGATCGAGCGGGAGGCTCACCGTGAACACGGCGCCACCGCCGGCGCGATTCGCCGCCGTGAGGTCGCCTCCGTGCGCGCGCGCGATGCGGCGCGCGATGGCCAATCCCAGGCCGGCGCCCCCGGTCTGGCGATTGCGCGAGGCCTCACCGCGGTACAGCGGCGTGAACAGGTGGGGCAGGTCCTGCGCGGCGATGCCCGGTCCGGTATCGGCAACCCGAACCACGAACTGCCGGCCCTGTGCCCCCAGACTCACGCGAATTGCGCCGCCCGCCGGCGTGTGGCGCAGCGCATTGTCCAGCAGATTCTCCACCGCGCGCGTCAGCAAATGCCGATCGCCAACCGCGGGGCACGGCGCTTCGGGGCCGTCGAGCCCCAGCTCAATGCCCTTCTCCGCGGCCATGGGCTGCAGTCCGTCCAGGGTATGGCGGAGCAGCCCTGCCAGGTCAAGCTGCTCATGCTGCAGCGCTTGCTCCAGGTACTCGACCTTGGTGTAGGCGAACAGATCGGCGATCAAGCGAGCCAGGGCGTCAACCTTCGAGCGACACTCCGCGACGTACGCGGCCACTTTCTCGGGCGCCGTCACGACCCTGTTCTCAAGACCTTGCAAATAGCCGCGCAACACGAAGAGCGGCGTATTCAGGTCGTGCGCGATGGCGCCGATGAACAGGCGGCGCTCCTCGTCCAGCGCGACCTGTCGCTGCAGCGCCGTCCGGAGCGCGCCGCTCATCCCGGCCAGCGCGACGGCGACCGCGGCCACTTCCCGCGCCCGCGAGTCCGGCAATCGGACGTCCAGATCGCCGCCGGCGATGCGGTCGGCGGCCATGCTCATGGCCGCCAGCGGGCGCAGCACCAGGCGGTCGAGGCCCCAGGCGACCAGCGCGAGAGACCCGAGCAGGGCCAGCAGGCCGGCCAACGGCACGAGCCAGGGCGGCGGTCGGGGAGCGGGCGCGAACGGGGGTAACCAGATCGCAGCTCTGCCCACAGGCTCAGCCACGATGCCTGCACGCCTGGCGGCCCCGTGGCGCGGCCCGGTGTACGGGGCCGCCGTATAGAGCGGGAGCATGGTGAGCAGGCGGCTGGGAGGCGGAGTTCGTCCAGTCGCCGGCGTGGGGAGCACAGATTCGCCAATGGAGACGTGTCCGGCGCGGCCGTTCCACCAGGCAAGTAGAGCCTGGGCGCCGGACGTGGCGAACACCTGATGGCCGCTCACGTCGTCCAGCAGCACATCCACCTTTAATGCAGCGAGCTGTTTCCGCGCCCAACGTTGCCAGGTGGGATCGCGCCAGCGCGCGGAGTCGATGCCCAGGAGGCGCCGCACTGCCACCAGCGTGGCCATCTCGCCTGGCGGCGGACCGGGTGCCGTGGCAGCAGTCAGCGCCCACGTGGTGAGGGCAGGCGCGCCGACGATGACGATCAGGGCCAGCACAAGCCACAGCCGAAGTGGCCAGGCCCGCGCCACTTGTCGCTTCATCGCCGCTCACCCTCGAAGCGATAGCCCACGCCCCAGACGGTGACGATGTAGCGCGGGTCGGTAGGGTCTTGCTCGATCTTCTCGCGCAGGCGGCGTACATGCGTCGTGACCGTGCTCTCGTCGCCATATTCTCCCCAGAGCTGCGTAAAGAGCTGCGCCCGGCTGAAAGCCTGGCGCGGGTGTGCGGCCAGCAGGTGCAGCAGGGCGAACTCCCGGGCGGGCATCGGCACCGGCACCCCGTCGATGCGCACCTCGTGCGCCCGTATGTCGATGACCAGCCGCCCGAAGTCAAGCAGGTCCTCATCCATCATCTCCTGCGGTCGTGATCCTGCGCGACCGGCGCGGCGCAACAGCGCTTTGACGCGCTCCACCACCTCCTCGGGGGTGGCCGTGGCCTTGACCACGTAGTCGTCGGCGCCAAGGCGAAAGCCGCGAATCTTGTCGCTGGCGTCCTCACGAGCCGTGAGGAAGAGGATGGGAACGTCCGCCGTGGCACGGATCTGCCGGCAGACATCGAAGCCTGACGGGCCGGGCATCATGACATCCAGCACCACGCAATCTGGTGTCTCTCGCCCCAGTAGGCTCAAGGCCTCGGCACCATCCTGTGCCGTCAGAACCCCAAACCCCTCGCCCTCCAGGAAATCGCGCAGCAAGGTCACGATAGCCGCTTCATCGTCTGCTACCAACACCCGTGGTCGCCGTGTCATCGCCGCCGGATCCCCGCCTCCGGGAGCTAGCCGAGAGGCGCATACCTTGATTATGGAGCATAGTTGGGCGCCGTGAAGCGGACGCAGCAAGTCTTCAGCCGTTGTTCAGAGAAAGTTCAGAAGTCTTTCCCGGCGAGTTCAGGGACGCACCTTACGATCGGAAGTATGGCCCGCGCGGTCGCCCGATCGGACAGAGCCGCCAGGCCAGGAGACGAAAGAATGGTTGAGATGTACAAGGACAATGACATATGACCGTACCTCTACAGACGACCGACCTGGGCAAGCGTTACGGACGACAATGGGCGCTGCGCGACTGTTCGCTCACACTGCCACCGGGGCGGGTCGGCGCCCTGGTGGGCCCCAATGGCGCCGGAAAGACCACCCTTCTACAAATGGCTGTCGGCCTGACTGCACCCAGCACCGGGAGCATCGCGGTATTCGGCGCCGCGCCCCGGCAACATCCCTTGCGGGTGCTGCCACGCGTCGGCTTCGTGGCGCAGGACCAGCCGCTCTACTGCGGATTCAGCGTGGCCGAGATGCTCACCGTGGGCCGCAAGCTCAACGCCCGCTGGGACGACACCCTGGCCCGCACGCGCCTCACCCGCCTGGGCATCCCGCTCGATAAGAAGGTCGGCGCGCTCTCGGGCGGCCAGCGCGCGCAGGTGGCGCTGGCGCTGGCGTTGGGCAAGCGGCCGGACCTGTTGCTGCTGGACGAGCCGATCGCTGCGCTGGACCCGCTGGCCCGGCGCGAGTTCCTGCACACGCTGACGGAGGCGGCGCAGGCCGAGGGGCTGACCGTGCTGCTCTCCTCGCACATCATCGCCGACCTGGAACGGATCTGCGACTACCTCATCATCCTGTCGGCGTCGCGCGTCCAGCTCGCCGGTGACATCGCCGCGCTGGTGGCGCAACACAGGATGTTGGTCGGGCCGCGTGCGGAGGTCGCCGCCATGGCGCAGGAGCACAGCGTGATCCAGACCGGCCACAGCGGAACGCAGGCCACGCTGCTGGTCCGTACCAATGGACGCGTAGCCGTGGTGCCCCACTCCTGGGCCGTGCAGGAGGTCGCACTTGAAGAGCTTGTGCTGGCCTACCTGGGACAGCAACTCACTGAGGCGCCGGAGCCGACCGCCTATCGTGGGAAGGGGGTTCGAGCATGATCTGGTTAACCTGGCGTCAGCAGCGCCTGGAAGCGATGATCGGCGGCGCCCTGCTGGCCGTGCTCGCTGCCTTCCTGCTCGTGACCGGGCTGGACATGGCGTCGAGCTATCAACATCTGGGAGTGGCCGCCTGCCTCACCTCCTACACTCCAACGTGCGGGGCCATCGACTCGGCTTTCCGCGACCAGTACGGAACGTTGAGCAACGCCGTGGTGTGGCTCAACCTGCTGCCCCTGTTCTTTGGGATACTCTTGGCCGCGCCGTTTGACCTCGAGCTCGAACAGGGCACCTATCGTCTCGTCTGGACCCAGAGCATCACGCGCACCCGCTGGGTCGCGCTCAAGCTTGGCCTGCTCGTGGCCGCCGCCGTCCTGATCTCGCTGGCCCTGACCGCTCTACTGACCTGGTGGCGGACGCCCTTCGATCAACTGGATGGCTCATTCGCCCCGCATGGCTTCGACTTCGAAGGCACCGTTCAGGTGGCCTACACCGTCTTCGCCGTGGCGCTGGGGCTGGCCGTGGGGACTCTGCTCCGACGCACCATCCCCGCGGTGGCCATCAGCCTGGTCGGTTTCCTGGTGCTGCGCCTCGGCCTCGAGGGTTGGGCACGGCCAAACTATGTTCCGCCGGTCGTGAAGACCACCGTGCCCGACGCCCTCAAGCGTTCGGATTGGCTGCTCGACCAGTACTTGCAGAATCGTGCAGGACAACAACTGAGCTTCCTCGACGTGATGCGTACCTGCGGAATCACGCGCGGTAAGCAAGTGAGTCTCAGTAATTCGTGCCTGAGCCAACACGGCATCGTCACTGTGCTGACCTATCAGCCCGCCGACCGCTTCTGGCAGTTCCAGGGCATCGAGTCGGCCATCTTCCTTGGTCTGGCCGCTGGGCTGTTGGCCCTGACCATATGGTGGGTACGAGAGCGCATCGCATGAGCAGACCACGTGTGCTGTCGGCGCCGCCTTGTCAATCGTGCGAACGGCGGGCCCAGGCATGATCTGGCTGACCTGGCGACAACATCGGCTGCAGGCGGCGATTGGGGCGACGATCCTCGCCCTACTCGTCGCCGGCTTGCTGGCCACCAAGGGCCAGTTGGACGCCTATGCCCGCGACGTCGCGGCCTGCGCCACGGCCCTCTCCTGCGCGGAGGCGCGCGACGGCCTGGCCCACTTTGTCGACTCCTACATTCCTCGGCTTGACCTGCATCCTGCTGGCCGTGGCCTTCGCGATGCTGGCGCGAGCATAGGTCCCGGCGCTGGGTCTACCGGCACTGAGCGTGGAGTGGGCGCGAGAACGGATGGCATGGGCGAGCCGTACCCGGGATCGCCGTCACTCCGGGTCGTGTTCATGGCCGCTGATCTGCCGCAGCAGTTCCTCCGGCGGCACGCTATACCTGTCGAAGGCCTCGCGCAGGTGTTGTCTTGTGTATGGGGCATAGATGCGCTTGGTGGTCTCGGGCGAGGCATGGCCGAGAATATCCTGCACCTCGGCCAGTTGGGCGCCGTTGTTCAGCAGCGTTCGGGCCTTGAGGTGGCGCAGATGGTGCGGCGTTACTGCGACGCCAGCTAAAGCGGCATATGTCGTGACGACGTTCCAGATCGACTGAGGCGATAACCGCCAGCGCTCGCCGCGCGGCCCCGGTTTGCCGCGCCCGTCGTCGTGCCGGATAAAGAGCGGCCGATGTGTGTCGGAGCGGGCCTGCAAGTAGGCCCTGATGGCCGCCAGCGATGGCTCGTCGAAGAAGACGACGCGCTCCTTCTCGCCCTTGCCGGTTATCAGCGCCTCCCGCGCGCGCCCGTCCTGCAGGTCGGCCCGGTTCAGGGCCGCGAGCTCGGCGCGCCGCATGCCGGTGGCGTACAATGTCAAGACAATAGCCTTGTCACGCAGGACCACCAGGGCGGCCGGATCCTGCGCGCTGGAAGCCGCCGGCACCGGCAGGGCCTTGACATAAACGGCGAGGGCCGCGGCGGCATCGTCGACGCGCGGCGTGGCGTAGGGCAGCTTGCCGATGAGCGAGCGCACGCCGTCTTTCATGTGCTCGTACGACAGGTCGGGCGCCAGCAGACGGCGCCGGTCGAGGAAGCGCACGAAGGCGCGGGCGCCGGCCACGTAGGTCATGGCGGTGGTGCGGCGCTGGCGCCCGTGTACAGAGAGCAGCCAGGTGTAGAACTCTTCCAGGACCGCAGCGGGCAGCGCATCGCAGGTCACGGTGTCGGCCGGCCCGTGGCGCTCGCGCAGGAACTCCACGAAGCGGTTGAGCGCCGAGTGGTAGTTGGCCGCGGTGCGAGGCGATTTGGCGGCCAGCGTGGACTCGAAGAGCGTGCGCGCCATGGCGACGGTTACGGGATCGGCGGGCATCGGCGTGGCCTCCTTTCTGCTAGATATTAGGATAATAATGTCTATCACAATAGGCGGTAAGCCGCGCGCCGTTATCAACGGAGCCGTGACGACAAGGTGCCTGGCGTCTTGCGGCCACCCGCCGCGCTGCCCAGCCCTGGCACGCCTTGGCCCTCCTCGGCATCCAGCGAGAATGAAATATGCCCGGACGGCGCATCTTATTCACGGGGCTGACTCGGAGCTCGGAGCGCGGGCGTCCTCCCCGCTCCGGGACTCTGCAGTACGTGTGGGCATGAGCGAGGCAGGTTAGCAAAAGTGCATGGTTAGGGGCGATGACGTCTGCTTTTTCTCAAGCCTTGGTGTGTCGATGGGGGTGCCTGTTGCTATGTGCAGATGGGGGGGGCTACAACGCCACCTCTTTCCAGCAGCCCTCGCGCGCACTGCGCATCGCCGCCTCGGCGATCGCCATCCCGCGCGCGCCATCTGCCAGCGTCGGATACGTCGCGGCCGTGCGCGAGCCTCCCTCCTCGATGGCCCGGTAGATTCGATCGATCAGGTTGAAGAAGGCGTCGAGATACCCTTCCGGATGCCCCGCCGGCGTATGCGCCAGGGAGGCGGCATCGTCGCAGAGCAGCGCGGGATCGCGTTGCACCACCTCGATGCCGGGCGCAACGCGGCGCACGGCTAGCGTGTTCGGCTGCTCCTGGTCCCAGTCCAGTCCCGCCTGAGACCCATCGATCGACAACGTCAGCTTGTTCTTGAAGCCCGCGCTGACCTGCGAGACGGCGACGTTGCCCCTCGCACCGCCGTCGAACCGCGCCAAAAGCGTCAGGCAGTCCTCACCCTCGACCGGCGTCGCCCCGTCCGGGCCCGCAGCGGCAGGACGCGGGCCGGCACCCGCCGCGCCGCTGCGCCAGATCCTCGTCGGGACGACCGTCTGCATCTCCGCGAATACCTCGACCATGCGCCGGCCAAGCACGTGCTCGGCAAGGTCGCACCAGTGCACCCCGATGTCAAACAAGGTAATCGACGGGCCCGCGATCGACGGATCGAAGCGATACTGCAAATAGCTGTCGTGCAACAGCTCGTCCGCCAGATAGGTGCCCCGCACCTGGTGAACCGCCCCCAACGCTCCGGTCGCGACCAAGTGGCGGGCCTGAGCGACCAGGGGATAGTAGCGGTAGCAGTAGGCGACCCCGGCCACCACGCCCGCCGCCTCGGCCACCCTCACCAGGTCAAGCGCCTCGGACAGCCTGGTCGTGAGCGGTTTCTCGCAGACAAGGTGCTTCCCATGCTCCAGCACGGATCGAGCCATCGCATAGTGCATGGCGTTCGGCGTGCAGATGTGCACCACGTCGATGGCCGGGTCGTCGAGCACGTCCTCCAGCCGGTTGGTGTATCGCCCCACCCGCCAGGCCGCCGCCCGGCCGGCCACATCGCTCCCGGGCCGACCCACTATTATGTCGACCACACCGCCGGCGCGACGTATGGCACCGGCGTGGACCGCGCCGATATAGCCGGGGCCGACAATGGCGGCTCGAATCCGCCGGTTGCTCGTGTCACTCATGTGCTTTCTTCCTCCCTTGCAACGACCGAATAGGTAGTCCGAGCAAACTTACCGCGTGCGCGCATTTGAACGACCGCTACGCGCTGTGCCGGAGGTGGCTCGGAGTGCGCGCACCAATCCGCCCACCGCGATCGAGAGCCAGGCTCCCGCACCACATAAGAGGGCGGCCAGGAAGACAGCGTGGCCATCTTTCGCCAGGCTCCCTTCCAGTAGTACTGGCCGGGGTGGGCGCGATCGGTCCGCTCGCGGTAGAAGAGCGTGGCCTGATTTTGCACGTTGGTCAGGCTCCAGGCGATGTCGCGATTGTGCCCGATCAGGATCACGGGCAGGCCCGGGATGCTCACGCCGCTAAAGTGATAGCCGGGTGAGTTCGCCTCCAACTGGTACCAGATGGCCGGCAGCGTCTGCTGCAAATGTGGATCGCCGGCCAGCAGCGGCTTTCCCGAGGCCGTCTTCGCCCCGCCGACGGCCCAGTTGTTGCTGTTGGCGCCGTGATGCAACACGTAAGCGGGCAGGCGCCCAAAGCTGTCGAGCAGTTCTGCCACGGCCCCGCTGTCCGCCGTCGCAGCGCCCTGCTGAGGAAGCAGGGGCTGCAGACCGAGACTGGCGTACGGCCCTGGGTCGTAGCCATGGGGATCGTTCGCCGGAAGGACAGGAAACCACTGCATGGTCCGCGTATAGCCCAGCGTGCGCGCGTACACGGCGTAGTCGAGCGGATCATCGGTGAAGTCCAGCGTCTGGGCCATGTCCCCCTGGATCACCAGCGAGTCGATCGGCGTCCACGGCGACGGATGATAGTCGAGCATCTTGAATAGCAGCGGCAGATTCGACTGCGCCTCATCCTCGCGGATGCGCGCATTCACACCTTGCGCGTAGGCCTGCAAGGCGCCGGCCGCCTCGCCGGAGCGCGGCATCGCAGCCCACTCGGCCTGCGCCGTGCGCAACAGGCCCAGCCGCGCCTCGAAACGATCTACCGGCAGGGCGTCAGGTCCGACAATCTGCGAGAGCCGCGACTCACCCTGCCTGCGCAGCAAGTCCATCTGAAACAGGCGAAAGCGCGCATGCAGATAGCCAATCGCCCAGTAGAGGTCGGTGTCGGTGGCCGCCTGAACGTGCGCGACGCCGTTGGACTCGAACGTCACCCGTGCGGCCCGTTGCAGCCCCGCGCCGTGGATGGTTTCCGCCTTGGGCAATTGGGCATCGGCACCGGCGGTCCAGACCCCCGTGCCGGGGACAAAAGTCGGACCCAGCGGAGGCAAGGGACCGAGCCCGGTCGCGGAGACGAAGAGCAGTAGTGCCAGGCAGACCAACGAGGCGATGACATGCAGCGCCGGCGTCAGCAGGCGACCAGCCGCCATCACGGGCCGCACCGGCCTCTCACGGCGCCGCCGAATCCCGTCATCATGACATACTGTATCACGAACCATCGGCGCCGGTACCTCTTTGGCCACGGCGTGATACCCTCTCAATAGATGCGTTTCCCATGCACTGGAGGTTGTGTGGATGTCGGGACGGCTCAACGGCAAGATCGCGCTCATCACGGGGGCAGGACGCGGCATTGGACTGGCCATCGCGCGCGCTTTCGCGCAAGAGGGCGCGCTCTTGAGTTTGTGCGGCAGGGATCGCAGCACCATCGAGCGGGAGGCTGCTTCGCTCGAGGGCCAACCGCTGGTGATGTCGTGCGACGTGCGCGATCCTGAGCAGGTCGCGGCGCTGGTGGCCGCGACCGTGGCACAGTACGAACGATTGGACGTCTTGGTGGCCAACGCCGGCGTGGGTTCGGTCGTGCCGACCGAAGACATGTCTCTGGACGAGTGGCGCCGGGTCGTCGACACGAACCTGACCGGAGCATTCCTGTGCGCGCAGGCTGCCGGCCGGGTCATGTTGCGCCAGGGCAGCGGCTGCATCATTTTGCTGGCCTCGCTGACCTCCACCATCGGCCTGCCGTCGCGTACCGCGTACGGCGCCAGCAAGGCCGGTGTGCTGGGCCTGGCCCACGCTCTGGCCGTCGAATGGGGACCGCGCGGTGTGCGCGTCAATGCGCTGGCACCCGGTTTCATTCGTACCGATCTTCAAGATGACCTCGTTCGTCGTGGCGTCTTCCCCCGCGACCGCGTGGTGGCGCGCACGCCACTCCGGCGCATCGGCGCGGTAGAAGATGTCGCCGCCGCGGCGGTCTACATGGCGAGCGACGAAGCCTCGTTCATGAACGGTTCGACCCTGACTGTCGACGGCGGCTGGCTGGCCAACGGGTGGGTGGAGTGAGCGGACGCCCGGATAGCTATGGAGAGACGAAAGCAATGAAGAAGCGGGTCAAGATGGGCGCGGCCGGCGTACTTGGCGTTAGCCTTGTCCTGGCAAATAACACCCTCATCGGCTATGCCTGCACCATCGATAACAAGCCGTCGGTCTCGGCGAACGGGCGCCTGGCCGTGGTCGCGCCGGCGCCGACGCAGGCTACCTGGCCGACATGGGCGCACTTCCTGTTCCCGGGCACGTACCATAGGTCTCGCCCGGTGGTCCTGGCGGAGAACGTTGCCTCGGTCCGCCGGGCCTTGAACACGCTGCGGCCGGTGCCCGAGAACCGCCCATGGCGCTGGGACTTCGGCGACGGCCACACGGCCTACGGCTCTCGCGTCACCCATAGCTTCGCCCGGGCGCAGCGCTACAAGATCTCCGTCCAGGCCTATTTCAAGGGCTATGGCTGGCAGGCGTTCGATACGGTTACAATCAACGTTGTGAAGTAGCGCCTATCGCCCACTACGTAGCAACTCATAGAGTTCGGGGAAT
>Ga0070740_10003852_pt1 | contig 15382 bp, 10 predicted proteins | sample Coa_R2_FD_67286 | JGI IMG/M metagenome (GOLD analysis project Ga0070740, IMG submission 67286) | Surface soil microbial communities from Centralia Pennsylvania, which are recovering from an underground coalmine fire - Coalmine... | ecosystem: Environmental > Terrestrial > Soil > Unclassified ... | reverse complement strand
CCACCTCCAGGTCGGGCTGGGCGGAGAGCAGCAGGCGCAGCCCGGCGCGCACCACGGCGTGGTCGTCCGCCAGCAACACCCGGATCGGCGCCTCCCCGGCCGTCCCTGATTCGGTCATACCATCTCCTCTGGTTAGGTGGCTCGCTCTCCCCGTTGTACCCGTCGTGCGAGGTGCAGGCCGACCCGCGGCGCCTGGCATGTTCCAGCCGGGCGGCGCCACGCGGCGCGGCGCGGAGGCTCGGAGTACGAACAGTGGGCTGCAGCGAGTCGTCGCGACACGCGGCCCCTCACGGAAGCGCATCGCTTTGAGGGCAGCGGTGTTCCCCGCCGCACAGCGGCCAGCCGGGTCGGCGGTCGGGCTGAGTACACCTCCGGCTATGCAGCGTGCCGTGGTCGCGCCCGCCAAAGTACCCCGTATGCCGCGCCCCCACAATGTCGCCGCGCTCCAGGACAAGTGCGAGCAGGCGCTCCCAGGCGCGCTCCTCGCCCGGTTCCAGCGTCACCCACCGTTCCAGCGTCACCTGGGTCGCGCCCGCGTCGCCCGCGTCGGCTTGCAACGTGGCCAACCGCTCCAGAAGCTCAAGCGCCACCGCCAGCCAATGGGCGCGCTGCCCCACCAGCCAGGTCTCGAACTCCGGCGCATCCGGCACCTCCAGGCCCTCCAGGAAGGCGCCGCGGTAGAGCGCCACCGGCTCCTCGATCTGCACGCGCAGCCCCGGCGCTGCCTCGATCGAGCGAGCCAGGCTCAGCGCCTGGCTCAGGGTTTGCAGGTCAAGGAACAGAGACGAAGGAGCCGACGCAGCCAGACCCACCGCATCTCGCGTGGTCGTAAAGGCATTCTCGCCCAGTGCCTGGCGTAAGAAGCCCAACGCCACCTGTAGGTTGGTGCGTGCCTCCACGCCGGGCAGCCCCGGCCAGAGCAAACCCGCAAGGCGCTCGCGCGGCTGGAGGTCGCCAGTGGCAGCCAGATAGGCCAACAGCGCTTGGGTCTTACGCGTATTGAAGCGGACGGGCTGGTCGTCACACCAGGCGACGGGTGCCCCAAGCAGCTGGAGCCGAAGCCTGCTCATCGATCTGTCGCCTCTCTATGGCGCGGCGGCCAGGCGCCAGCTACATGCCCCGGCTGGTGGCGAGCGCCGGCTGCCGGTCCTATCAAGCCACCGGCCACGGAGCACCGGTACGCGCTGGTCTGAGAAGGTGAAGTTAGAGATAATCAGGAACATTACGCCGACTTGTAAGCGATCCACGACTCGTGCGAGGGATAAAAATCCCTCCACGCAGGAGAACGCGTGTGGACCGCGATTTATTCCCGTTCATCGCCGATCTCACGAGCCGTGGCGACCCATGGCGCACACCGCGGTAGACCGACATAGTCGCTTACGGGCGGCCTCCTAGCCCAACGGTCAAGCCGGCGGCCTCACTCCCCGCGCCAGGCACGCAGCCGGGCCGCCAGAGCCGGCTACGCCACTACTCGCGCCTCCGCCTCGTCTCGTTTGAGACGCTTTTGAGACGCGGCGGCGATAAAAAGAGACCAGGCTGATGCAGTGGCTTGATCCCCGGGTTGAACCTGGACGCCAAACGGGTTGAGGCCGGCGATTGAGGGCGGCCGGACGCGCGCTGGGCCGGCGGGCGTATGACGTTCGCTCTCTGCCTCTTGCGGATCACCCTGCGCGACCCCAGGACGATTGGACTAGCACACGGACGGGCGAGGAGCGCGCGATGACTAATGTGCAGGAGAGGCCGGCTCTGCCGGTAACCGAGGACCTGATTGCGATCGTGGCGCACGACCTGAGGGGCTACCTGACGCCGCTCAAGGCGTACATCGACCTCATACGCTACCGGGCCGAGGCCGAGGGCCGCACGCGCGACCTGCATGACGCCCTGGCAGCGACCGCGGCCTACACCCGGATGCAACGTCTCGTCGCCCAACTCCTGGATGCCACGCGTCTGGAGCATGGCCTCTTTGCAATCGCCGTGCAGCCGGTCGATCTGGCCGCCCTCGTGCGCGAGAGTTGCGCGGCGCTCGCGACGCCGGACGCCAGCATCGTGCTGCAGGCGCCACCGTCGCTCCCGCTACGGGCCGATCCGGTGCGGCTCGCTCAGGCACTCGACAATCTCCTGATCAACGCTCTCCAGCACTCGCCACCCCACACGCCTGTGACCGTCAGGCTGAGCGTGGAGGCGCGCGGCAGCGGAGAGGTGGCCCGGGTGACCGTGCAAGACCGCGGACCCGGCATCCCGCCCGAGCGGTTGCCGCGGCTCTTCGACTGCTTCGCGCGCGGACCGGACTCGCAGGGGCTTGGCTTGGGGCTGTATCTGGCGCGGGGCATCGCGCGCGCGCACGGCGGCCAACTGACGGTGGAGTCGGAGGCAGGGAAGGGGGCTACCTTTCACCTGGAGATCCCGCTTGCGCGCCCCGACGATCTTCCGGCGGTTGGCGATGCCTTGTAGCGAGGTAACCAGTACCTTGTCGCCGGCCGAGGCGCCGGTGAGGTCCACGTGGTCGAGGCGCGAGGCCGGTCGGGTCAAGGCGGCTAGCTCCTGACCCCCCGGCCAGGAGATGCTGCTTGTCGGCGCCGGCGGGGCGGGCCCAATTGGCCCAAACCACCTGCTGCCGCTCTGGCCGATGCACGCGGCCATCAGGATGGCAATCAGGCCGCCCACGATGAGCCGCGGGCCGACGACAGGCGGCAGGGCGCTGAATCGCAACGGCATGTTCTGTGTGCGCTGCCGCGAGGCATGGTCGGCGGCCTTAGCCCATGGCGCGGCGCGCGGTACGACCGAGGGAATCCTCCGGGTCGCGACATACGCTGCGTCTATCTGTAACAGGCCCACTGGCGCGGTAGCCCAGGTGGGCGCGGGGTCCTGGGCCACACGCCGCTTGTTGTAGGACGCGGAAACGATCTCGACGAAGGCCCACAGGCAGAGTAACGGGAGTGCGACGTAAAAGTAGCTGAACAGGCTGCGCCAGGCAAACAGGACCGGTATCATCGCCAGCGCCGGGCCGGTCCACGGCTGGCCCCGGCAGGTGCGAGCGTACAGGATCAGGCACGCCGCCAGCGCGGCCAGTTGCAGCCCGAGGTAGACTGGGCGGGGCCAGAGCGGCGACGCGCCGCTCGTGGCGAGAGCGATGATGCCCCCGCCGAGCGGGAACATCGGATCCGTCATTGGTCCCAGGACGCCATGCAGCCAGGAGTCCGGCGATACAACGAAGAAGGGAGCGTTGATCAGGTAGAAGACGCCGCCGATGATGGCCAGCCGGAGACCGGCCACGCGCCAACTAAACAGCTGGCCGGTCAGGATGAGGTAGAAGGGGGCGAACAACCAGGCATCCTGGCGCGTGGCGACCGCGACGCCCATCAGCAGGGCGGAAGGCCAGGAGCGCCGCCAGGTGACCCAGCCCATCAGGATCAGAAACCCGTCCAGGACATTGGACTGACCACCGAGTAGATTTGTCCACAGCGCGGTGTTGGCGCAGGCCATCACGAGCAGCCAGGGACGCCAGTCGTGCGGTGCCAGCCGCAGGAGCACCCCATAGGCGAGGATGGCCCAGAGGAGATTGAAGGTGCTCAGGTCGGTCCAGCCCAGGGCGGCAAACGGCGCGGGCAAGAGGAAAGCGCCGGCGGGATAGTTGAAAAAGCTCTCGAACATCGTGGGATGCCGCACGTGGCCGGCCTGCATCCGCGCGAAAGCGTGCAGCAGATTGGCTGGGGTCGGGTAGAGGCGGATGTGGGCGAACGAGCCGGCCTGGAGGGGCGTGGTGTACCGCCCGTCGAGGCCATGGCGCGCGAAGCAATCGCCGAGGTTGAACGCAGCATAGGGATTGCGCCCTTGCAGGAAAAGGTGCGTGGCGCAGTCGGTCGCGGCCACGGCGTCGTTGGCATAGTGATGGGGCTGCAGGACAGTGAGCGGCAGCGCCGCGAGGGCACCGATACTGACGGCGGCGGCACATAGTGTGGTCGCCAGGGTCGTGCGAAGGAGTCTGTGCCGGTGTGGCCACAGGCGGCGGAGCCAACGCGGCGGCGTTGCCCGGCCGGCCAGATAGAAGCACGCCAGGCCCATCGTCAGGCAAGCGACCATGAGCGCGGCCACGTAGCGCTGTAGCGGTGCGCCCTGTAAGACTGCCCCCAGGCTGACGCTGGCCAGCCCGGCGAGGCTCAAGCAAGCCAGCCCGATTAGGTAGCACATGAACCGTAGCGCGATGGTCGGACTCTCCTCGAGGATGCGGGGCCAGGGGCCGGCAGCGCCCCGCGGCGCTGGGCGGCGTGCCGCGCCCTGTCGCGTCACAACGACATCGAGTTGGCTCATCCGGGGCACCTTGGGGACGCTCTGTCTGGCCCGCTTACGTGCCGCCTATCGTGGCCGCCGCTCCGAGCATTGTCGAACGTCGGCGCGACCCGAGAGCATCCCTGAGCGTCGAGCAACGTCGTCCGACCTGTGTTGCCGAGACCTTCCTTGTGCGCCATGACCTTGCCGCGAAACTGGATGGCACCTGGCTTGGCCTGCATCGACGGTATCGAGAGGACACCAGGGCGCGGCCACCTGTCCGAAGGTGCCGCCATCTGTCCTAACGCATCTACCGCGCACGGCATTCCGGCGGCCACGGGTGCTGGAGCCGCCGTGGGGCAAGCCCATCAGGCGATGCCATTGCCGGCGGTACTCGCCTCAACGACGTGTCACTGCACGCTGCATGCCGTGCCGCTTCAACATCCCGGGGCCGGGATCGCGGGCTGGTGGCGTCCCCGGAACGTTTGAGTTACTTGTGAGACGCTCCACTGCAATAATGATGGCTCAGATAGGCGCCAGCAGTTCAGGTCAAGAGAGGGAGACAACGACAATGACAAGCGCCGTGACAACATTGGTCGACAGGGGCCAGCCGGTGAAGCCGCGGTCGATGGAGGTCGTCGCGGCGGCGGAGCCACGCCTGATGGAGGTCGTTGCCCGGCCGGCGGAGCCACGGCTCGTGGAGATTCTTGCCACCCTCAGATCGTTGCACCTCGACAAGGCTATCCCCCTTGACGATGCCCTCCACGTCAAGGATGGCGGCTTCACATACATCTCCTTCGGACGTGTCGTGGACGCGCGCGCCCTGGCGATGGCGCTCACCGGGGACCGCTCTTACGAGCTGACGGTCGAGGTCGAGCGGCGTACGACGCGTGGGGAGGGGCCCCTGCTGTCCTATGACGCGCATGGTGAGGGGTTTGAGCTTTCCGTGCGGGCTAACCGGTTGGTCTACGAATACGCCTGTGCGGGCGCCGTCTACACGCTCAGATCGGACAGGGACGTGCCGCCGGGCCATGCAACCCTGGGCTTGGAGTTCATCAGGACAGGCCGTTTGCAGGGGTTGGTCGCGCTATATATCAACGCGGGGAAGGCCGGCGAGCTCGCCATCCCCCACCTGTGGCCCGATGTCGGTGCGGCCCTGGACCGTGGCGCCGCCGGCGCGGGGCGCGCGACGCTGGGCACCGGCGAGCAGGGGGAGCGATCCTTCGGCGGGACGATCACGGCGCTCATGATCACGGGCGTTCTGAGAGGCGCCGCTACCCAGACTGGCAGCAGTTCGGGGCGCGGGGCTAGTTGAGGCAGGCTGGACACCAATTAACGGGAGGGGATGCCGACGATGCACGAGAAGCAGCAGTACGTTGACGAGGCGGCGCTGGTACGGGCCGCACAAGCCAGTTCGATAGCCTTCGCGCCGCTGTATGAGCGCTACTACCCGGTGGTGCTGGCTTTTGCCGCCCGCCGCACCCGCGATCGCATGCAGGCCGAGGACGTCGCGGCGCAGACGTTCCTGCAGGCGCTACAGGCGCTTCATCGCTATGAGCACCGCGGTACCCCCTTCGTGGCCTGGTTGCTGCGTATCGCCACGCACGTGGCAGTGGACCAAACGCAGCCCCGGCGCGTCAATCCGCTTCCGCTGTCCGCCCTGCAGACGAGCGATGAAGGCCACACGAAGGAGCTGCCCTCCAAGAGTTGGCTGGATGGCTGGGAGCGCTCTGCCTGGCTGCAGGGCCATCTGCATACCCTCCCGATGGACCACCGTCACGTGTTGTGGCTGCGCTACGGGGAGGGGCGATCGGTGAGCGATGTGGCGGCTCGGATCGGGCGGAGTGAGACCGCCACCAGAGTGCTGCTGCACCGCATCATCAAGACGCTGCGCACGCGCATGGAGGCGGAGTCCATACCGTAAGCGCCTGGGTTGCTACGGACCCAAGTGCCGATGTGGAACAGACCTGCCGGCTGCCGACAGCATACGCCGGAGCGCTGAGAAGTCCATGCGCGAGGCAAGTGGAACGAACGAGCCGGGCCAGCTACCGACGAAGCGCGGTCCGTCGTACCAGGACACCACGACGTTGAATGCCGCCTTGTTCTGCACCGCGAAACCGGTACCATTCGGGTCCGGGGTGGTGTCCGTGCTCCAGAACCAGAACATACTCCCGGCGAACCAGGGGACGGTTGCCCACGCGGCGAACAACGCCTGGTAACAGTTCGCCTGCACCTGTTGATCGGGGGGCCACCCACCCTCGTTGAAGGGCGCCTCGGCCGTGCCCTGGGCACTGCTATAGCCCACCTCCGTGAAAAGGAGCGGCTTACGCCACCGGGCCTGGAAGCGGGCGATGGCACGTGCCCGCCAGGCGGCCCAACTGCGCACCATGCCGGCCACGGTCGGGTTCGGCTGGTTCGACACCGGGAAATAGGCCGAGATGCCCAGATAGTCGAGCTGGTCCCAGAACGGCACGTGGGCGTACTCTTCGGCGAACGGCGTGCCGCCCCAGTTGGCGCTATACGTCAGTTGGCCCTTAAACAGTCGCCGCACGCGCGCGATGAGCGATGCCCAATATGGTTCGTAACGTGGGTTGGTGCTCATCGAGATCAGCTCCGCGCCGATGCACAACATGTCGGCGCCGTAGCGAGCAGCCAGGTCCGCGTAGTGGTCGAGCACGGCCCCGTAGTAGGCGAACCAGGTTGCCGCGTCGGCCGGATTGATGTAGGCCCGCCATTGGCCATCCTCGCTATCGATGTGGGGCTTGAGGATGACCCTGAGGCCCAGCGCTTCGGCCTGGCGCATGGCCCAGATGAGGGCGCCATCCGAGGCGGTGCCGCCGGTCGTATAGATGTCGGTGGAATAGATGTTGGTCGTGTACCAGGTGACCGTGAAGCTGACCGCGTTGGCCCCGGTGGCGGCGAGTTGCCGGAGGGCGGGGCCGCTGCCGTACAGGTCGTCCTGCGACCGCGCTACGATCGTGAAGCCCTTGTACGTCCAGCCTACCGGGACGACCGCGGCTGCCGCGTACGCGGCGGGGACGCGATGTCCCTGCGATAGTCCGGCGGCCATCAGGCCAAGCGCCACAAGAAAGAACCGATAACGCATCTCTGCAACTGTCAAGTTCGTCTGTGTATTGCGGCTGCGCCCGCGCTGTAGCGAGCAAGAGTAGTTCACTCCCATTCTCGCCGCGATGAAGCACGCGCACAGCGGCTATTAGGCGCGCGTGGGTCTGACAAAAGGTCGTGATACCATGGTCCTGCTCCATCTGCCTCTAAGGAGCATGGCGGCAGAAACGGCACACTTGTCCGACGGGTGTCGCGGAACAAACCGGCGATTGAACTCGTGCAGGCCGGACAAGAAGTCGTAGTACCCTAGCCCTGCTGCATCCGTTCCTAAGGAGCGAACCGACAGAAACGATACGCTCAACCGATGTTCACCGCGGAATAGGTCGGCGATTGGTCGCGTTTATACCCCCTGAAACGCCGGAAACACCCACGAGAGCCCGTGGGCCAGCGGCGGTTGGTTCCCGGTATCCGGTTCGCTGTTAGGAGGGCGCGCATGGCCTGTTCATCTTTCGACCCGCGGCAGACTAAAGGCGAGGAGCCGGCACGTCGTGTCCAACGATGAGCGCGGGGCGGACGCCGGCCTCGGCCGGTCGTTGGCGCGAGCCGGTCTAGTCCGCGCCGGCGCGTTGGCTGCCGGCGTGCGGGACCATCGGCGCACCGGGGCATCGCTCGGCGAGACCCTCGTCAGCGGGGGCCACGTCCGCGCCGACCACGTGGCGCAGGCCTTGGCCCGCGAACACGGCCTCGCCGTCTTCGACCCAGGGACGCTGCCCGATGCGCCATTCGCGGACGACCAGGATGCGGAGTGGTACCGCACGCGCCGCCTCGTCCCACTCGGGGCTCGGGAAGGGGTGTTTCAGGTGGCCACCGCGGACCCGACCGACGCGACGCTCATGGACGAGGTGCGGCGGCGGGTAGGCCTGCCGGTCCAGCCGCTGGTTGCGACCAACCGGGACATCGAACGGGCCTTGCACGCGCAGCACGCCCGGGCGGACCTGTACCGAAGCACGCATCGGTTGGCCGAGCAGTCGCCCGACGACTCGGCGCGGCGCGCCCTGAGCGGGGCGCAAAAGGTGGTTGGACTGGGCGGCGTGGCCGGGTGCGGCGTGGCCCTGCTCCTGAACTGGAGCCTGACGCTCACGATACTGACAACGGGTGTGATGTTGGTGCACCTGGCCACCTCCGCCTACAAGCTCTATCTGGTCAATCGGGGGTGGCGGGCGGCGCCGCCCGCCGCGGCGGACCAGGCCCCGGCGCCCCAGGACGAGCGGTCGCTGCCCGTCTACACGGTGCTGGTGCCGCTGTATCGCGAGGTGGCGGTCCTGCCCCAGTTGCGCCGCGCCCTGGACGACCTGGACTGGCCCAAGGCGAAGCTGGACGTGCGGATGCTGCTCGAGGAGGACGACCGCGAGACGCTGCGGGCGGCGCGCGCGGCGAACCTGCCCGCCTACGTGACCCTGATCGTGGTGCCCAAAGGGGAGCCACGCGGGAAGCCACGGGCCTGCAACTACGGCCTGGCGCACGCCCGCGGCGAGTACGTGGTGATCTTCGACGCGGAGGACATCCCTGAGCCGGACCAGCTCAGGAGGGTCTACGCGGCCTTCCAGTCCGCCGGGCAGGACCTGGGCTGCGTGCAGTGCCGGCTAAATTTTTACAACCCGACCCAGAATCTGCTCACCCGCTGGTTCACCGCCGAGTACTCGCTGTTGTTCGACCTGCTTCTGCCCGGTCTGCAGGCGGCCGGCATGCCGGTGCCGCTGGGCGGGACCTCGAACCACTTCCGGCGCAGCGTCCTGGAGCAGCTCGGCGCCTGGGATCCCTACAACGTGACCGAGGACGCCGACCTGGGCGTGCGCATGGCCAAGCGCGGGGTGCAGACCATCATCCTGGACTCGACGACCTACGAGGAAGCCAACCCCCAGTTGGGGAACTGGCTGCGGCAGCGGTCGCGCTGGGTCAAGGGCTACATCCAGACCTGGCTGGTGCACATGCGCCATCCCCTGGCCTTGTGGCGCGCGTTGGGGCCGCGCGGGTTCTGGGGTTTCCAGTTCATGATCGGGGGGACCTGCCTGGTGCTCCTGCTCAACCCGCTCTGCTGGGCGCTCGGCCTGCTGTGGCTGACCGGGCATACCGCGGTCATCGACCGGGTGTTCTCCGGCCCGAGTTTCTACCTGGGCGGGATGGCGCTGTATATAGGCAACGTGAGCTTCGTCTACCTCTACATCGCGGGTATGCTCGCGCGCGGCCACCATGGGCTGGTGAAGTATGCGCTGCTCAGCCCGCTATATTGGGTGCTGATGAGCGCCGGGGCCTGGAAGGGGGCCTTGCAACTGCTGTACCGGCGCCACTACTGGGAGAAGACGCGGCACGGCCTGGCCGGGGTGGCCGAGGCGCGGGAGGCGAACGCGCCGCTGGGCGGGACGCCGGCGCTGCGTCCCGAGGCGCGGGATCAGCGATGCCGCTGACGACGCAGAGATGCGGGACGGGATGGGTATGAGCGAGTGTAGCCATGATGCCGGCGGAGGGCGCGACGGCGCGGCGGCGCCTCCGGCACGCTTCACCTGGGAAGACACGGTTATCTGCTATCTTGGCTTTCTGCTCTACCTCGGGGTGGCCCTCTACCTGCGGCGCCTGGACTTCGTATTCGGCGATGCGGTGTCGCGCACGGCGCAAGCCTTCGCCATCCTCTATTCGCGCGACCCCCACCTGGCCGCCATCGGCTTCGCCTGGAACCCGCTGCCCACCCTCGTGCAGGTCCCCGTGGTGGCCCTGCTGCACACCCTGCGCCTGGACGTGGTGGCCGCCGGCAGCCTCGTGAGCGCCGCCGCCGGCGCCGCCACGCTGGTGGCCCTGAACCGCGCCGCGCGCCGCGCCGGGCTGCCGGGCCGCCTGCGCCGCCCCCTGCTCGCCCTGTACGCGACCAACCCGATGGTCGTGCTCTACGGCGCCAACGGCATGAGCGAGGCGCTGTTCATCCTGCTGATCGTGCTGATCGTGGCCAATTTCATGCAGTGGGCCCAGACGCGGGCGGCGGGGCCCTTCGTGGCGCTGGTGGCGGCCTCGGCCCTGGCGGCGCAGACCCGCTACGAGGCCGCCGCGCTCGCCGTCGCCGTCGCCGTGGCGCTCGCGCTCAGTTGCGTGCCGCTGGCCGGGTTGGCCGGCCTGACCGCCGCCTGGCAGCGCGCCGAGGGCTACCTGATCGCCTATTTGGTCGCCCCCGCCTACTCCCTGGCCAGTTGGCTGTTCTTCAACTGGGCCATCCAGGGCGATCCGCTGTTTTTTCTGCACAGCGTCTACAGCAACGCCGCGCAGACGGCGGAGATCCGGGCGGGGGCGGTGGGCTACCTGCACGGCGCGCTGTACACGCTCCCCGGGGCGCTGCTCTTCGGCCTGGACCGCAGCCTGCGGCTCTTCCCGCTCGCCGGCGCCGCCACCGCGGCGGCGGCGCTGCTCGCGCTGGCGCGGCGCGACGTGGCGTTGGGCGGCGTCGTGCTGATGTCGGCGGCGATCCCCCTCTTCGAGGTGGCGATGGTCTACCTGGGGGAGTCGTTCGGCTGGCTGCGCTTCTTCATCTACGGCATCCCCTTCACCTACCTGCTGCTGATCGCGCTGTGGAGGGCGGCGCCGGGGCTGCGGCGGGGCCGGGGGGGCGGGGCGGTCTGGGGCGTGGTGCTCGTGGGGCTGCTGGCCTCCAACCTGGCCACCTGGACGGCCATGGACACCCCGGCCCTGGGCCGCGAGGAGAACGACATCACGTGCAGGGTCTTCCGCCATCAGTGCCTACCATCGGCGTACGCCTTGCAAGGCCCCCGCGAGGTGAGCGCCTACATCGAGCGGGCCGTGCCGCCGGGGAACGTGCTGCTCGACACCTATCGTGGCTTCCCCATCCCGCTGGTCTCGGCCCAGCCCACGCGCTACGTGGTGACCTCCGACCGGGACTTCGAGCGCGCCGTCCTGCACCCCTACGGCGCGGTGCGCTACCTGCTCGTGCCCAACCCCCACGGGTTCAACGGGCTGGGGCGCAACGACCGCATCAATCGCGCCTATCCCTCCTTGTGGCGGCGCGGCAGCCGCTGGACCCGGCTCGTCCGGGCCTTCCCGGACACGCGCGATGGCTGGAAACTGTACCGCGTCGTCGCTGCCCCCTGACGGATCGGACGCTTGGAAACGCAAAAACCCGGGCGGACTGGGCGCAATCATATCGCCTGTGTCCGCCCGGCCACGACGGGGAACTCAGACCCGGTTGCTGGTTACTCGGACTCGGCCGAATCCGGGTCCCCGCCACCTCCGAGTAGATCCTTAGCTTTCTGCAGAAGGCCACCGACACCCTGTGTGTCGGCCCCCGATTCGCCGGCCTGTCCGCCGAGCAGTCCTTCTACGGTCTGCAGAATGCCGCCAAGGCCCTCTCCACCGGTGCTCTCGCCGGCCTGCCCGCCGAGCACTTGCTGCACTGCCTGCAGAAGGCCGCCGTGACCATCGCCGGCAACTCCTTCGCCGGTGCCTTCGGCGTCACTATCCAACATGATACGCCTCCCTAACATCTGGTCGTTGCCGGAGTAATGATTGTCAGGCCGCCAAGAAATAGTCGTGAAGCTACGTGATTTTGAAGTGATACTGTCCCGATGCCCGGTCTTGCCCCTTGATGCAACTGACCGTTGCATCGGCCGTGCCCGTCTTCTTGGTCTGGGGCGTCCAGTTCCAACTGACCCGGCCGCTGCTGTCGGCCGTCGTCGTGACCTGGAGCGCGGAACTCGTGGCCCTCTGCCCGGTTGGGTAGACGACGCTGACTGTACAGAGCGAACCTGCCGATGTCGTCGCCGTGACCGTCGTCGATTTCCCGTTCGATGTCGGGTTCGGGCTGACGTGGACGTGCACATGCATATGGCTCGCGGCATGTCGCGCATGCCCTTTCACTTGCGCAAGAGACGGCGCGGCTGTACCATTGAGCAGCCCGAATGCAATTACCGCGACCGCGAGTGCTGTCAAAGCTCTACTCATCACTGCTCCCTCCCTTCAATTTGTCCTGTCTCGTCCTGTCCTGCTTGCCAATGGGGGTAGGCCCTTACCTCTTCGATCATCGCCCCTCCTTCTCTGGCTCACGAGCTGTGGGTTCGACCTCGCCCATCCTGGCGGGGTTGGGGCCTGGGCGGCAGGCCGTTTCGATCTACGGCGCGTCGCCGGGATCTACCCCTCCTTACCTGTTCTGTTTGCCAACCCCGTCCTACTTCTTACGGTAGCCAGGGCGGAGCGGCGGCACACCGTCCAAAAGCCGTGGACGCGAGCTGCAAAAGGTTGCGCGACCCTCGCGCCGTGGCGGAGAGCCAGATGGAGCAGCACTACCGGGCACCCGGCGTCGCGGCGTGACGCTAACAGGCGTTAGGCGTTAGCGCGCCCGGAATCTATCGCCTAGCGCCTAACCTGCATTATTCACGAGGACCGCGGGGCACCGTTCCTGGGACCGCCGGCATCCTTGCCGGCAGGGATGCCGGCGGCGTCGGCCCGCGGGCCGCCGCCAGGCCGGGTCGTCCCGCCCTATCAGACGCCCAGGAATAATCCAGGCTAGCCGCCGCTCTTGGCATCGCTCCGTAACGATGCCGAAACTCCCCGAGCCGCCCGCGGACCTCGGTACGTGCCCGCCTGATCGCTACACTATCGCCGCCGGAATCGAACTGTGGCGCATCTATGCGCGCGGAGGCGCCTACCCGCGAGCCTGGAACACATTTCGCTCCTATGGTCCCGTGGTGGACATGCGCTTCGATCATCATGGGGAGCCGGCGCGCGAACAACCGCGACGCATACTCTATGGCGGCTCACGCATCCCGGTCTGTGTCGCTGAGTTCCTCCAGAAGCATGCGATGATCGACCGCCATCGCGGTGATCCATGGCTTGTTGGCTTCACGCTGGTCCGCGACGTCACCGTGCTGAACCTCTGCGGCACCTGGTCTACCCGCGCCGGGGCATCGATGGCGCTGACGTCAGGGCGTCGCGATCGCTCGCGTCGCTGGTCTCGCGCCATCTACGCTGCTTATCTCGACCTGGAGGGGTTGTGGTATGGCTCATCGATGTACGGAAACCATACCGCCTTTGCCCTCTACGAACGCGCCGAGAACGCCCTGGCCCCAGCACCGTTTCTGCACATGCCGCTGTCGGCGTCGGGGCTGTCCACGCTGCTGCCGGTATCGCTCGGCAGATCGGCTACCGCTTCGCCTGATTGGTCAACGTCATTATGGCCTGCCGCCTTCCAGCAGCAGCACCCAGTCGCCACTGCCCGGCGTCCGCACGGTCCAGTCGCCCGGACCCCGCGGGGAGTCGGCAGGCAGGCGCTCGCCCGTGCGCGGGTCGTACCAACTTGCGCCGATGGGCTGGGCCAGGCCGTCCAGTCGCAGGCTGACGCTCTCCTCGGCGGGGATGTAGATCAGGGCCAGGGTGCCGTCGTCCGAACGCGTAGCCACGACGGTGCGCCGAGCATCGGCCTGTCCCGGCTGGTGGGCCAGCAAATCGGGCGAGGGACGCAGCGTCCACCAGGGTAGAGAATCCATTAATTCGGCTAAGCGGCGCATCGAGGTCGCGCCGGGCATGTCCAAGGCTTGGCGCCAGGGTAACGGAACGCCCGTGTCCTTATGCGCCATCGGCGCCTCGGTCCCGTCGCTCCAGCTCCAGATGCCATGGGCGCCATAGGCGACCCCGGCCGGTGGCGGGGCGAACACACTCCAGTAGGTAGCCCGTCGCACCGTCGCATCGGTGAAAGGTGTGCGCGAGTGGCGGGCCAGGTGGCCCTCATATGGCGGCTCGAGGTTAATGATCGGGCGGGCCGGCTCCCGTCGCCAATCCGTGGCCGGAGGTCCCTCCGTCAGCCAGCGCCAATGGCCTTCGTCATCGCCGTGTGCGCTCTGGTAGCCCATCACGGTCAGCCACGGCTCGTCGTTGAACTCGTCGAGCACCCAGTCCCGGCCGTAGGGGTGGAGCGTGAGCGGCGGATAGGGCGGCTCGGGGAAGACAGCGCGTCCAACTTCTTTCCAGTAGTCGGCACCGTCGCCGTGGAAGTTGGCCTCGGCGATCAGGTCCCATAGCACATGATGCCCCCCGTAGCGCGCCACGATATAGCGGGCCAGCACGATCACCTGATCCCGTGGCAGGCCATGACCCGGGTTGAGGGGGGTATCCTTGCCGGCGTGGATGACCAACGGCACGGCCAGCAGGCCGTGCGCGTTCATGGCCGCGACGCGCGCGTCCAGGCGCCGGAAGAAGAGCGGATCGATGCTGATGTGCTCGGTTCCGGTGTAGGCGACGCGGCCCTCGGCGTTCTGGGCGATGGAGCGAAACGGCGTGGAGAGGAACTGCACGGCGTTGAAGCGGTAGGAGGCGCGGTTGCGTAGGTAGAGCTCCCACTCGTCCGGCGTGGACACCATGGGGCCGAGCCAGCAGGTATCGGCCAGGTAGAAGAACGGCGTGCCGTCGGCGTGCATCAGGTGGTGGCCGTCCGGCGCGCAGCGCACCTCGCCATGGCGATAGAGCGGGTTGTCGCCCGCGTAGGGCGTGCAGACGAAGGTACCGCGCCGGCCATCCAGGCCTTCGTCGCGCGGCTCGGCGTGCGTCTCGAAGCTCCAGGTGCCGGCTTCGCCGGGCCGGAAGCGCGCGCGCCAGGTCTGCTCGCCGTCCCAGAACGCCGCGACGCGGTGCCGTGCGCCCGAGGGCGCGCGCAGGTCCACGGTTAGCGTGACCGCGTGGACAGGATCGTCGTGCCGCCGCGCGCTCTGGAAGGTGCCCTCCCAGCAGCCCCAGACGTGCACGCCTGCCCCTCTCTCCGCGTCCCCGCCCATCTCAGATCTCTCCATCCTCCCGACGCTCCTCCATGAACTTGTTCAAGACGTTTTCGGTGATGCGCGATACGTTGTTGCGATAGCCGTTGGCCGAGAGGCAGCCGCACCAGGTGATGGCACCGACCGAAAACACGGCGCCGCCCCGCGGGCCCTCGAAGTACACCATGTCCGCCCGCACGCGCGGGTTAACGGTGCCGCCCTGCTTGGAGTCGCTGGCCTCGACCTCCTCG
>Ga0070740_10003851_pt1 | contig 15382 bp, 13 predicted proteins | sample Coa_R2_FD_67286 | JGI IMG/M metagenome (GOLD analysis project Ga0070740, IMG submission 67286) | Surface soil microbial communities from Centralia Pennsylvania, which are recovering from an underground coalmine fire - Coalmine... | ecosystem: Environmental > Terrestrial > Soil > Unclassified ... | reverse complement strand
TGCGCGGCGTCGACATCCTCGCCAATGCGGTGAAAGTCACCCTCGGCCCCAAGGGCCGCAATGTCGTGCTCGACAAGTCGTTCGGCGCCCCGCGCATCACCAAGGACGGCGTCACCGTCGCCAAGGAGATCGAACTCGAGGACAAGTTCGAGAACATGGGCGCGCAGATGGTGCGTGAAGTGGCCAGCAAGACCTCGGATCTCGCCGGCGACGGCACCACGACCGCGACCGTGCTTGCCCAGGCGATCGTCAAGGAAGGCGCCAAGGCGGTTGCCGCCGGCATGAACCCGATGGACTTGAAGCGCGGCGTCGATCTCGCCGTCGAGACCATCGTCGAGGACCTCAAGAAGAACTCGAAGAAGGTCACCTCCAACGAAGAGATCGCCCAGGTCGGCACCATTTCGGCCAACGGCGACCGCGAGATCGGCGACTTCCTCGCCAAGGCCATGCAGAAGGTCGGCAACGAGGGCGTCATCACGGTCGAAGAGGCGAAAAGCCTCGAGACCGAGCTCGACGTCGTCGAGGGCATGCAGTTCGACCGCGGCTACATCTCGCCCTACTTCATCACCAACGCCGACAAGATGCGCGTGGAGATGGAAGACCCCTACATCCTGATCTACGAAAAGAAGCTGTCCGGATTGCAGGAACTGCTGCCGCTGCTCGAGGCGGTGGTGCAGACCGGCAAGCCGCTGCTCATCGTCGCCGAGGACGTCGAGGGCGAGGCGCTGGCCACGCTCGTCGTCAACAAGCTGCGCGGCGGCCTGAAAGTGGCGGCGGTCAAGGCGCCGGGCTTCGGCGATCGCCGCAAGGCCATGCTGCAGGACATCGCCATCCTCACCGGCGGCCAGGCGATCAGCGAGGATCTCGGCATCAAGCTCGAGAACGTCACCATCGCCATGCTCGGCCGCGCCAAGAAGGTGATGATCGACAAGGAGAACACCACGATCGTCAACGGCGCCGGCAAGAAGAGCGACATCGAGGCCCGCGTCGCCCAGATCAAGGCGCAGATCGAGGAGACCACCTCCGACTACGACCGCGAGAAGCTGCAGGAGCGGCTGGCCAAGCTCGCCGGCGGCGTGGCGGTGATCCGTGTCGGCGGCGCCACCGAAGTCGAGGTCAAGGAGCGCAAGGATCGTGTCGATGACGCGATGCATGCGACCCGCGCCGCGGTCGAGGAAGGCATTCTGCCGGGCGGCGGCGTCGCCCTGTTGCGCTCGGTCGAGGCGCTCAAGCGCGTCAAGACCGACAACGAGGACCAGAAGCACGGCGTCGAGATCGTCCGCAAGGCGATCCAGACCCCGGCGCGCCAGATCGCGATCAATGCCGGCGCCGACGGCTCGGTCGTGGTCGGCAAGATTCTCGAGAAGGATCAGTACTCCTTCGGCTACGACGCCCAGTCCGGCGAGTACGGCAACATGGTGAGCAAGGGCATCATCGACCCGACCAAGGTCGTGCGCTGCGCCCTGCAGGACGCGGCCTCCGTCGCCGGCCTGTTGATCACCACCGAAGCGATGGTCGCCGAAGTGCCGAAGAAGAAGGAAGCGATGCCGGCCATGCCTCCGGGCGGCGGCATGGACTTCTAATCGGTCCAGACACCAATGCGAAGGCCCGGGAAACATCCCGGGCCTTTTGCTTTTCGGGTGTCGCCGGGCCGGCCACGCGATATCCTTGCCCCATGGCAAAGGCAGGAACCATCTACTGCGGCATCGGCGGCTGGACCTACGAGCCGTGGCGCGGCGTGTTCTACCCCAAGGGTCTGCCGCATGCGCGGGAACTCACCTATGCCGCCGAGCACCTCACCGCGATCGAGATCAACGGCACCTTCTACCGCACGCAGACCCCCGCCACCTTCCGCAAATGGGCCTCCGAAGTGCCGGACGGCTTCATGTTCTCGGTGAAGGGCCCGCGCTATGCCGTCAATCGCCGGGTCCTGGCGGAGGCCGGCGACTCGATCAAGCGCTTTCTCGATTCCGGCGTGACCGAGCTCGGCCCCCACCTCGGCCCCCTGCTCTGGCAGTTCACGCCCTATAAGAAGTTCGACGAAAAAGATTTCGGCAAATTTCTCGACTTGCTGCCGCCGAAATTCGACGGCCGCCCTTTGCGCCACGTCGTCGAGGTGCGCAACGACAGCTTCAAGACGCCGGCCTTCATCGATCTCGTGCGCAAGTCCGGCATCGCGGTGGTCTATGCCGAGCACGACACCTATACCGAGATCGCCGACGTCACCGCCGATTTCGTCTATGCCCGGCTGCAGAAGGGCGACGAGACATTGAAGGCCGGCTATCCGCCGAAGGCGCTTGACGCATGGGCCGGGCGCGCGAAGGTGTGGGCCGCAGGCGGCGAACCGCGGGATCTGCCGAAGGTCGGCAGCAAGGCCGCGCCCAAGAAGCCGCGCGACGTTTTCCTCTATTTCATTCACGAGGCCAAGCTGCGCGCGCCGGCGGCGGCCATGGCGCTCATCGAACGTGTCGGTTAACAATGGCGCCCAGCGAGAAATGCTTATGAGCCGCCTGAAATGACAACGACCACTTACGAAATGGCGCGGTTACATCCGCCGTCGCCCGTTTCGCAGTGGCCGCCGGACGAACGGTGTGCCGTCCGTCACTGCATGCATATATAGCGCGTCGTTGTGTCAAACTTGTGACGAACCCATGCAGACCTTGTTTACGATCGGCTACGAGCAGGCAAAACCGGCCGCGGTGCTGGGCGAGCTCAAGCGGGCCAAGGTCGATCTTGTGGTCGATACCCGCGCGGTGGCGGCCTCGCGCCGGCCGGGATTTTCCAAGACGCAGCTTGCCGCCTCGCTCGATGACGAAGGCATCGCCTACATCCATCTGCAGAAGCTCGGCACCCCCGCCGCGGGCCGCGCCGCGGCCCGCGCCGGCGACACCGACCGGCTGTGGTCGATCTACGACAAGCACATCAGGACGCGCCAAGCGCAGGAGGCGCTCGACGAATTGCTCGGCCTGATCAAGTCGAAGAAGCGGGTCGCCCTGCTCTGCTACTGCCGCGATCCGAAAACCTGCCACCGCAGCCGCATCGTCGCCAATGTGAAAAAGCGGGTGCGCGTCAAGGTCGCGGACCTGATCCCGCCGCTGTTCTGAGCCGCCGATTTTGCCGCAACAGAGCTTGACTTAAGTCAAAGCGCGGCGGCGCGGCCGCCGCGACTCTTGCGCCAGAGTCGAGGAGCCGCCATGGCGAAAATCATCGGCGCGGTCGCCGCGTCCCACACCCCCACCATCGGCTTTGCCTATGACCGGCACAAGCAGAACGACCCGGTCTGGCAGCCGATTTTCGAGGCCTTCAAGCCGGTGCAGCAGTGGCTTACCGCCGCCAAGCCCGACGTGTTGTTCATCGTCTACAACGACCACGTCACCTCGTTTTTTTTCGATCACTATTCCGCCTTCGCGCTCGGCATCGGCGACAGCTATGCGGTGGCCGATGAAGGCGGCGGTGCGCGCGACCTGCCGCCGGTCAAAGGCCATGCCGGGCTCGCCCAGCATATCGGCGCGGCGCTGATGGCCGACGAGTTCGATATGTCGTTTTTCCAGGGCAAGCCGCTCGACCACGGCTGCTTCTCGCCGCTGTCGATGATGTGGCCGCACGCGCCGCAATGGCCCGCCGCCATCGTGCCGCTGCAAGTCGGCGTGCTGCAATTTCCGGTGCCGTCGGCGGCGCGCTGCTACAAGCTCGGCCAGTCGCTGCGCAAGGCGATCGAAAGCTATCCGGAGGATCTCAAGGTCGCGCTGGTGGCGACCGGCGGACTGTCGCATCAGGTGCATGGCGAACGCGCGGGCTTCAACAACACCGCCTGGGACGAGCGCTTCCTCGACCTGATCGAGAACGATCCCGCAGCGCTGACCCGCATGACGCTTGCCGATTATGCCCGGCTCGGCGGCATGGAGGGCGCCGAGGTCATCATGTGGCTGGTGATGCGGGGCGCGCTGTCGGCCAGCATCAAATGCCTGCACCGCAGCTACTACCTGCCGTCGATGACCGGCATCGCCACCGCCATCTACGAAAACCGGACGGCGGAGATCATGGCCGATGTCGACAGCGACTATCGCCGTCACATCGGCCGGCAACTCGCCGGCGCCGAGGCGCTCCCCGGCACCTACCCGTTCACGCTGGCGCGCAGCGTGAAATGCTGTCGCATCAACAAATTCCTGCACGATCTCATCGACCCGATGCATCGCGGCGATTTCCTCGCCGACGAGGAAGCCGCCTTCGAGCGCGCGCATCTTGCCGCCGAGGAGCGCGACATGATCCGGCGCCGCGACTGGCGCGCGATGATCCACTACGGCGTCAGCTTTTTCATGCTGGAAAAGCTCGGCGCCGTGATCGGCGTCTCCAACCTACACATCTATGCCGCCATGCGCGGCGAGACGCTCGAGCAGTTCCAGAAGACGCGCAACGCGCCGGGCGCGCTTTATTCGGTCGCCGGCCAGGGCGCCGGGACGCTCGCCTGGGACAAGGCCGCAAACGGCTAGCGCCGCGCTATTCGGCGGGCGCGGCCGCGGCGTGGCGCGCTTCGACGTTGCTGATGAGCAGCGCCAGGCCGGTGGTTGCGACAAACATCACGAAGGCGATCGCGGCGTTGACGCCGAGCACCAGCGCAAAGCCGCCGCGCTCGTGCAGCATCGCGATCATGCCGATGGCGACGCCGGCGCTGATGAACAGCAGGAAATAGCGCACGGCATAGACGCGCCCGCGCCAGGCATCCGCCGTATAGCGCGCCAGCACCATATCGTTGACCGTGACCTGTCCGTAGATCGCCGCCACGGCGACGGCGAGCGCGACCATCAGCGCGAGACCATCGGCATAGGCGGCCCACAGATTGCCGAGGAAGCCGAGCGCGGTGATGGCGGCGAACATGCTGTGCGGCGAGAACCATTCGACCAGGCGCCCGACGCAGAGCTGCGCCAGACCGCCGCAGATCAGCACCAGCGTCGCCACGCTGCCGGCGAGCAGCAGCGGCACGTTCTCGGCCAGCCGCTCGTCGACGATCTTGGGCAGCGCGATGGTCAGAAGCTGGAACGTGGTGCCGGCGGTCAGCGCAATGACGATGAACAGGCCGAACAGGACCACGGCGTCGCGCTGCGTCAACGGCACGGCGGGAACGGATTTGCGGCTCTTGGCGTGGTGGCGGTCGTCCGGCGTCAGCCACACATACAGAATTCCGGTGACGACGCAGATCGCCGCCGGCATCAGGAATGCCGCGCGCCAGCCGAGCCAGGTCGCGAGCAACGCCGAAACACCGGCGGCGAGCGACACGCCGAGATTGCCGCACACCCCGTTGAAGGCCAGCGTGCGGCCGCGCGCCTGCGAAGCTTCGATCAGCATCGCCATGCCGACGGGATGGTAGATCGCGGCGAACATGCCGACGCCGAACATCGACGCCGCCAGCATGATCGGGTTGGGCGAAGCGGCAACGCCGGCAAGCGAGACGCCGCAGCCGATATAGAAGACCGCCATCATGTTGCGGCGGCTCCAGCGGTCGGCGAGCCAGCCGGCCGGCAGCGAGAACACGCCGAAGGCGACGAAGGCCGCCGTCGACAGCGCGATCAGCTCCGCATAGGAGCGCTGGTAAATCACCTCGAGGCCGATGACGACGGTCGGATAGATCAGCAGCACGAAATGGTCGAGCGCATGCGCCCAGTTGAGGAAGGCGATGGAGCGGCGGGCGGCTGGGTCGAAACCGGCGGTCATGACTGGCGGTCGCTTCGGCGGGCCAAAGGGACTCGCCGCTTAACATACCCCTTTGCCGCTTGGCGAGTTGGCCGGCCGCACGGACAGCCATGCCATTGCGGCGGTCCCGGCAGAACTGACACAACCCAACCGTGCATCGCTAGGTTGTAGACAACCTAATCATTCGCTCTAGTTCTGGTAGTACCCGGTCGGCGCCGGTTGTGCTGGGGCTCGGGGGCCTCGATGGCGTGGGGAAGGCGCGTTCACGCGGCGGCATTCGCCGTCGCGGCCTTGGCGTCTTGTTGCGTCTGCATAGCGGCCGGCCCGGCGCGGGCCGACGACATCGAGGACGCGCGGGCCATCGTCTTCTCCGGGCGCGATGTCTGGCTGAACGGCATCTTTCTCAGCGGCGGCATGCTGTGGTCGCCGACCGCCATCGAACAGGACGGCCTGCTCTTCAAGCTGCTGCTGTCGGGCGGCCTCTACCGCTACAACGCCGGCGATCTCGGCGGCCAGCGCGTGACCGGCACCGAATTCATGGCGCAGCTGCTGCCGGGCTGGCACGTCGTCCGCCCCGGCTTCGAAGCCAAGGTGTTCTGGGGGCCGGAGTACCAGCACCACCACTTGTCGCAAAACGACCCGGCCAACACCTTGAACGGCAGCAAGCTCGGCCTGCGCTTTGCCGGCGAGATCTGGATCGAGCCGACCAATGCCACAATGCTCGCGGCCGACGCCTCGATTTCGACCATCGGCACCAGTTCCTCGGCGCGTGTCGGTTTCGGCTGGAAAGTGCTCGACATGTTTTATTCGGGACCCGAAGCGCAGGTCTACAAGGGCGACGGCTATTCGCAGTGGCGTTTGGGCGCGCATGTCACGAGTTTCAGGACCGGCGATGCCGAATGGTCGGCGGCCGGCGGCTGGTCGCTCGATACCAATAACCGCTCCAGCCCCTATCTGCGCCTCGGATTCATGCAGCGCATGTAAGGGCGGCGATCAATCCAGCGTGCGGCGGAAGCGCGTGACCGCAATCGTCATGGCGATCAGCATCAGGCCGAACATCATCAAGGCGTCGTAGCGCAGGTCGGAGATCAACGACCCCTTCAACATGATCGAACGCACGATGCGCAGGTAGTGCGTGAGCGGCAGCGCCTCGCCGACCCACTGCGCCCAGGCCGGCATGCCGGCGAAGGGGAACATGAAGCCCGACAGCAGGATGTTCGGCAGGAAGAAGAAGATCGACATCTGCATGGCTTGCAGCTGGTTCTGCGCCACCGTGGAGAAGGTGTAGCCGATCGACAGATTGGTGGCGATGAACAGCGTCGACAATCCCGCCAGCATCCCCAGGTTGCCGAGGATCGGCACGCCGAACATCAACACGCCGAGGCCGATGATCATCGCCGCCTGAATGAAGCCGACGAGAATGTAGGGAATGATCTTGCCGAGCATGATCTCGGTCGGCGAGATCGGCATCGACAGCAGATTTTCCATGGTGCCGCGCTCGATTTCGCGCGTCACCGACAGCGCGGTGAAGATCAGCATCGTCATCGTGAGAATGGTGCCGACAAGGCCGGGGACGATGTTGAGCTGGCTCAGGCCCGCCGGGTTGTAGCGGGCATGGGCGCGGATATCGAACGGCAATTGCGTGGTGACCGGAATGGCGCGGTCGTGCAGCAGCGCGGTCTGGATCGCCTGGCCGAGCGTGCCGAGCGCGGAGCCTGACGCCACCGGATCGGTCGCGTCGGCCACGACCAGCATGGCCGGCCGGTCGCCGCGCCGCACCGCACGCTCGAAATTGGCCGGGATCTCGATGCCGAACAGCACCTTGCCCGAAGCCAGCAGGTCGTCCAGCTCGGCCTCGGTGCGCGGCAGCTGGGTGATGTCGAAATAGTCGGTGTTCCTGAGCGCGGCGAGAATGGAGCGGCCGAGATCGCTGCTTTCCTGCAGCAGCACGGCGGTCGGCAGATGGCGCGGATTGGTGTTGATGGCGTAGCCGAACAGCATCAGCTGGATCAGCGGAATCATGATGATCATCGCAAACGACAGCCGGTCGCGCTTGAGCTGGATGAACTCCTTGATCAACATGGCCGCCGTCTTGCGCCAGAAGCCTTCGCCCGGCAGGCGCTGAACGGCCTGGCTCGGCAGCAGATGGGTCATCGGAAATTGTCCCGGGCCCGGCCCATCAGGTCGATGAACACGTCTTCGAGCGAGGGCGCGGAGGGCTGCCAGTCGAGATCCTTGCGCTTGCGGTAGGGCGCGATCGCAGCGGCGAGCTTGTCGGCATCGCGCCCGGCGACGTGCAGGCTGGCGCCGAACGGCGCCACCATGTCGACACCCGGCGTTCCGGTGAGCTGTTCGCCGAGTTTGCTCAGGCTCTCGTCGCCTTTCACGCTGACGACATAGGTCGTCAGATGCGACGATTCGATCACCTCTGCGACGCTGCCATGCACCATCAGTTCGCCGTAGGCGATATAGGCGATCTCGTGGCAGCGCTCGGCCTCGTCCATGTAATGGGTCGACACCAGCACGGTGAGACCCTCGGCGGCCAGCGCATGAATCTCGTTCCAGAACTCGCGCCGCGCCTTGGGGTCGACGCCGGCGGTCGGCTCGTCAAGCAGCAACAGTTGCGGACTTGGCAGCGTGCAGGCGCCGAGCGCGAGCCGCTGCTTCCAGCCGCCCGACAATTCGCCCGCCAGCTGCTCCTCGCGGCCCTGCAAGCCGAGCCGCGCGATGGCGGCGCGCGCCGCGGCGGCGGGTTTGGCGATGCCGTAAATGCGGCCGATGAATTCAAGATTCTCGCGCACCGAGAGATCCTGATAGAGGCTGAAATGCTGCGTCATGTAGCCGACTTCGCGCTTGATCTTGTCGGTATCGCGCCGGATGTCGTAGCCGAGGCATTTGCCCTGCCCTTCGTCGGGCGTCAGCAGGCCGCATAACATGCGGATGGTGGTGGTCTTGCCGGAGCCGTTGGGGCCGAGAAAGCCGTAGATCGTGCCGCGCTTGACCTGCATCGACAGGTTGCGCACCACCGCGCGCCCGTCGAAGCGCTTGGTCAGGCCGTGCACGTCGATGGCGATCTCGGGGGCGGTCACTTGCCGTCCTCGTTCGCCAGCGTCACGGTCACCGGCTGACCGACGCGGAACTTCTCCGGCTGCGCGGGCCGCGCCTCGATCAGGAACACCAGCTTGGCGCGTTCCTCCAGGCTGTAGATCACCGGCGGGGTGAATTCGGCGCTGCCGGCGATGAAGCTCACTTTGGCGGTGAGCCCCGGCTCGCAGCCGTCGCAGGAGACGTTGACGGTCTGGCCGTATTTGATCGCCGGCAATTGCCGCTCGGGGGCGAAGAAGCGCAGCTTGAGATTGCCCGGCGGCAACAAGGACATGATGGCGCGGCCCGGCGGCACGGTTTCGCCCGGGCGGAAGTAGACCTCCTGAATGGTGCCATCGGCCGGGCTTATGCCGCGCCGGCGCGCCAGCCGCGTCTTCGACCAGTCGAGATTGGCCTTGGCCTGGCGCAGAGCGGCCTCCGCGTCGTCATAGGTCTTTTGCGTGCCAGCCGAGGTGTTCAGAAGCTGCCTGGCGCGGATGAAATTCTGTTCGGACGTGCTGACGGCGGCTTCCCGCACCACCACGTCGGCTTCCTGTAGATCGGCATCGAGAGTGAACAGCAGGTCGCCCTTCTTGACGCGGTCGCCTTCGCGCACCGGCTCCTGTTCGACGCGGCCCTGTTCGTCCGGAGAGACGAAAATGAGCTCGGCTTCGACCCAGCCCTGGAGGGCGCCGGTGCTGCGGTCGTTGCAGCCGGCAAGCGCGAACGCGGCCAGCACAATCGCCGAGAAGCCGGCACGCGTCCTGGTGCTCATGCTGATCTCCCGAACAACAGCTCGATGTGGGTCTTCATCAAGGCCCGCACGTCGAGCGGTTCGTAGCGTTCGAACAGGCCGGACCAGATGATGGCTAGCAAGCCGGGCGCCGCGATGATTTGCGGAAAATCAACCAGCGCGGCTGGCACCTCGCCGCGTGCGGCGGCGCGCGACAGCACCGCGCGCATCGCCGCCATGATCCGCGACAGCACTTCCCGGTAGTAGAATTCGGCGACGTGCGGAAACCGCGGCCCTTCGGCGATCATCAGCCGGATAACGTCCCGGCGACGGGTCTCGTAGACCTCGCGTACAAAAAAATCGGCAAGGCGGTCGGCAAGCGCGCTGATCGGGATGTCCGCCTGCCCCATGGCCTCGATGCTGCCGACCACCGGGGTCAGCATGCCGCGGATCAGTTCCTGGAACAGCGTCTCCTTGTCGCGGAAGTAGAGGTAGATGGTGCCCTTGGCGACGCCGGCGCGCTTGGCAACGTCCTCGAGGCGGGCGGCCTCGAAGCCCTGTTGCGAGAACTGGTCGAGCGCGGCGGCGAGAATGGCCTCGCGTTTGACGGCGCTGCGGGCCTCCCGCGGGCGCGGGCTGCCGGGTTTGACCCCGGAGGCAGCGCGGCGGACGCCGCGCATGCGGTCGGTAATCGAGGGGGTGCGGGGTTCGGTGGCCATGACTGGTCCTGACTGGCCGGTCAGTCATTTGACGGTTCGACATGACTGACCGGTCAGTCATACATAGGGGGTCGGAGGGCGCCCCGCAAGGAAATTTTAGTTCAGTGAAATCATGGCCTTAGGAAGGGGTCAGTTCTTGCCGTCGCAAAAGAAGGTGCGAATGACGCATTCTTTGCCGCCATCGCGATAGCAGCCTTTGAGGGCGACGTTCTGGGCGCTGCCGAGCCTGGTCCCGGTGCCCCAGCCATGAGCGCCGCAGCCGCTGGTGAAATCGACCGCCAGCGCCGCACAGCCGCCTTTGACGGTCGTCACCACGCGGCAATCCTGGCCCGAGCAATTGGCCAGCGCGCTTTTGCGCGCCTCTTCGGCGGACTGGAAGTCGAAAGCCTGGCCATAGGCGCCGCAGGCCCCGATCGCCAGCGCGCCGTTGGCCCGCGCGGTGTTGAGGGTCACCACCATCAGCGCCGCCGTGGCCAGCAGCAGGGCCGCCGCCACCAAAGCGCGCATTACCGGCGTGAAGCTGTCGGTCATCCGTCCCTTACCCCGAGCCTTGCCGCCAGATAGGGGCTGAGTCGGGAATGCGATCAATGATTCGAGTCTCGGCGGCCGCCAGATTTCCGCCTTGACGGCGCTGGCGACTCGGTCGCGCCCCTACCGCGGCATCGGCTCGGCGGCCTATCATTCGTGCAATGGACGTCCGGCAACGCGCACGGGCCGCCTTGCAGCGCGGCGATTGGGAGGCGGCACTCAGCTCGTTCAGTGAGCTGCTGGCGCAAGCGCCCGGCGATGCCGAGGCCCTGATGTGCTGCGGCGTCATCTACGGCCGGAAAGGCGACTTGCCGACGGCATCGGGGTTCTTGCGCCGGGCCGCGGACGCTGCGCCCAATGCGCCGGACGTCCACATCAACCTGTCGAAGCTCGCGATCGAACAGCGCGATTGGCGCGAGGCCGAGCAATCGGCCCGCCGCGCGGCCGCGCTGTCTCCCGCGAACGCGATTGCCTACGAAAACCTGGTGGTTGCGCTCAAGCACCAGGGCCGCTGGGAGGACGCCGACGCCGCGCTCCAGGAGGGGCTGAGGCAGAGTCCCGGACGATCCAATCTGTTCAACCTGCTCGGCGAGCTGCGGCAGCGTTGCGGCGATATTGGCGGCGCCATGGCCGCCTTTGCCCAGGCGCCGCCGACGCCCGCCAATATCAGCTGCTGGGTCGCCTCGCACAATTATGCCGACGGGCTGACGCCGCAGCAGCTCTTTGCCGTCCACAAGACGGGCGGCGCCCGGCTCGAGGCCGCCGTCACGGCCCTGCCGCCGCCGGCCCCGCCGCGCCAAGGCCGGCTCCGCGTCGGTTACGTCTCGCCCGATTTGCGCGACCATTCCGTCGCGTTTTTCATCGAGCCGGTGCTGAAGGCGCATAACCGTGCCGCGGTCGAGATCTACTGCTATTCGACCGCATCGCGGCCCGATCACGTCACGCAGCGGCTTGCAAAATGCGCCGACCATTGGCGCGATTGCGCCGCCCTCACCGACCAGGCACTGGCCCAGCAGGTGCGCAGCGACGGCATCGACCTGCTGATCGACCTTGCCGGCCACACGGTGGGCAATCGGCTTGCCGCCTTCGCGATGCGTCCGGCGCCGGTGCAGGCGACTTGGATCGGCTACCCGAACACGACCGGGCTTGCCGCCATGGATTTCCGCCTGACCGATGCGATCAGCGATCCGCCCGGTGCCGAGGCGCTTCACACCGAGCGGCTCATTCGCCTGCCGCACGGCTTTCTCTGCTATCAGCCGCCCGACGACGCCCCGCCGCCGCGCCCGCCGCAGGCCGGCGCCGTGACCTTTGCCAGCTTCAACGCGGTGCCGAAATACAGCGATGACTGCATCGCCGCCTGGTCGGCGATTCTGCGGCGGCTGCCGGCGGCGCGGCTGCGGCTGAAGTCCGCCGACCTCGCCAACGCCCTCGCCCGGCGGCGGGTCCTCGGCCGCTTTGCCGCGCATGGCGTCGCTGACAACCGCGTCGTTCTGCTGCCGCTGATCGCGGATCGCCGCGAGCATCTTGCCGCCTATGGCGAGGTCGATATTGCGCTCGACAGCTTTCCGTACAACGGCACGACCACGACCTGCGAAGCGCTCTTTATGGGCGTGCCGGTGCTGAGCTTGCGCGGAACGAGCCACGCCGGCCGCACCGGCGCGAGCCTGCTCACGCAACTCGGACTGGAGAGCCTCATCGCCGGCAGCATCGAGGCCTATGTCGAGGCGGCGGTCGCGATGGCCGCCCCTGACAATCCCTGGCGCCAGGCCGGGCGGCGCACCGAGTTGCGCGAGCGCATGACAGCGTCGCCGCTGTGCCGGCCGGACGTATTCGTGCCGGACCTTGAACGTGCCTATCGGGAGATGGCGGCGATCCGCCGCGCCGAGATCGGCGGGCGCTAGCCTAATCGCTGCCGATATCGGCCTTCAGCGCGTCGAGCGCGTCCGGCGTATCCACGTCGATGAGCGCCGCCTCGTCCGTCACCGGCACTTCGACCACCGCCTCGGCGTAGTGTCCGATCAGATGGCGGGCGCCGATGTCGCCCTGGATCTGCATCAGATCGTGGAAGAAACGGCGCGACCAGACCACCGGATTGCCGCGCCGCCCTTGGATACTCGGCACCACCACCAGCGCGCCGCGCTCCGGATCGAAGGCCGCGATCAATTTGTCGATCAGCGCGTGCGAAACCTGCGGCATGTCACCGAGGCAGATGATGGCGCCGTCCGCTTCCGCCGGCACTGCGGCAATGCCGGCCTTGAGCGAGGTGCCGAGCCCGTCGGCATAATCGGGATTGTGCACGATGCGGACGGCCAAGCCCTTGAGCGCGGCTTCGACGCGCTCGCGCTCGTGGCCGGTGACGACGATCACCGGGCTTGCGCGCGAGGCCAGCGCCTGCTCGGCGGCGATGCGCACCAGCGGCTTGCCGCCGATCTCGGCGATGAGCTTGTTGATCGCGCCCATGCGAGTCGAGCGCCCCGCCGCCAGCACCACCGCGGCGACGCGGCGGCCCTTCTCCGGCTTCTCCTCCTCGCGCGGCTGCGGCCGCGTGACGATCTCCATCAACAGGCCGCCCACGCCCATGGCCGTGATGTCGGCGCGGCTCACCGGCAAGCCGGCCAGCAGCCGCATCAGCACCCAGTCGAAGCCGTTTTCCTTCGGGCTACGCGCGCAGCCCGGCGCGCCGAGCACCGCTTGGCCGCGCGCCTTGCCGATCATCATCAGGTTGCCGGGATCGACCGGCATGCCGAAATGCTCGACCTCGCCGCCGATCGCTTCCAGCGCCGCCGGGATGACGTCGCGGCGGTCGGCAATCGCGGAGGCGCCGAACACGATCACCAGCTCGGCGCCGGCCTTGAGCAGCTCGTCGATCGCCTTGGCCAAGGCCGCCTGCTCGTGCGGCACGCGTTTTTCTGCGATAATCGCGGCGCCTGCGGGCGCGATGCGCGCCGCCGTGATCTTCAGGGTTTTTTCGACGACCTTGGGCGAAAGGCCCGGCAACAGCGTCGACACCACGCCGATCCTGCGCAGCTTGTAAGGCGCAACGCGGATGACCGGGTCTGCTTTTTTCGCCGCGGCGACCGCCTGATCGCGGGCGCGCGCCGCCACCGCAAAGGGAATGATCTTGACGGTGGCGATCATCTCGCCCTCGACCACCGGCTTGAAGGCCGGCAGCGTCGCGAGCGTCACCGCCTCGTCGATGCGGTTGAGGTTGTCGACGGCGCCCTTGTCCACCACCAGCACACCGGCGGCGTCCGCGAACAGGTTGCAGCGCCCGGTGAACGCCCGGTCGGCATGGACGCCCGGACCGGCGATGGCCGCTGCGATATCGGCGGCGGCATGATCCTCCGACACGTCGCCCGTCTCGATGCGCGCCACGACGATCTCTTTCACGCCCGCCGCCTGGAGCGCCGCAACCTCCTTCGGGCCGATCAGCGTGCCTTTCCTGAGCACGAGATCGCCCTGGCGGATCGAATGCACCGCGGTGGCGCCGATCGCGTCCTCGACCGCAACGGCGCCGAATTTCATGCCTCACCTCCGTCATTCCGGGACGCTCGCATAGCGAGCGGACCCGGACTCCAGATGCCGACGCCTGGTCCGTTTCCGGATTCCGGGTTTGCGCCTTCGGCGCGCCCCGGAATGACAAGGCTGCTCATGCCGCCTCCGCTTCCTTCTCGGCCTTGAGCCGCAGCGTCTGCGTGATTTCGCCCATGATGGCGAGCGCGATCTCCGCCGGCGACACCGCCCCGATCGGCAGCCCGATCGGCGCGTGGATGCGCGCAATGTCGCGGTCGGCAAGCCCGGCCTCCTTGAGGCGCGCGACCCGCTTGGCATGGGTTTTCCGCGAGCCGAGCGCGCCGATATAGAAGCAGTCGCGCGACAAGGCGTGCTTGAGCGCCGGGTCGTCGATCTTGGGATCGTGCGTGAGAGCAACAAAGGCGGTGTAGTGGTCGATATTGAGCGGCGGCAGCGCCACATCCGGCCACTCGGCGATCACCTTGACGTCGGGAAAGCGCTCGATACTGGCAAAGGCCGTGCGCGGGTCGACGATGGTCACGTCGAAGCCGAGCAGCTGCCCCATCGGCGCCAGCGCCTGACTGATATGCACCGCGCCGGTGATGACGAGCTTCGGCGACGGCACGTAGACGGTGAGGAAGACCTTGCCCTGCGGCGTCTCTTCCATGCCGCTTTTGGCCATGCGCAGGCGCTTTTCCAGCAGGTCGTGGAGCGGATCCCTGGCGATATCGGCGGCCTTCACCAGCCGCTGCGCGCCACTGCCGACGTCGGTGACAAGCACGACCGCGCGGCGCGCTTGGCGTTCGGCATTGAGCGCGCGCAGGATGTCGAGTTTCATTTCGTTTCCCTGTCATTCCGGAAGCCGAGCGAAGCGAGGCTATCCGGAATCCATAACCCCTGTCTTTGAATATGGATTCCGGGTTCGCCGCTGCGCGGCGTCCCGGAATGACGACTATAAGACCTTCTCCACATAGACGCGAATGGTGCCGCCGCAGGACAGCCCGACGTTCCAGGCGGTCTCGTCGGCGACGCCGAACTCCAGCATTTTCGGCTTGCCGCTTTCGATCACGTCCATGGCCTCGGTGACGACCGCGCCTTCGACGCAGCCGCCCGACAC
>Ga0070740_10003850_pt1 | contig 15384 bp, 16 predicted proteins | sample Coa_R2_FD_67286 | JGI IMG/M metagenome (GOLD analysis project Ga0070740, IMG submission 67286) | Surface soil microbial communities from Centralia Pennsylvania, which are recovering from an underground coalmine fire - Coalmine... | ecosystem: Environmental > Terrestrial > Soil > Unclassified ... | reverse complement strand
TCTTGAACGAGGGTATGCCCTGCTCGGTGACCAGATAATCCATCTCGCCGATGTGGGCCGCTTCGATCGGCGCGATGTGGAAGCCGTAATCGACCCAGAAACGTCCGTCTGACTGCCTGTGCACTTCCGGCATGAAATCGCGATAAGAGCCGCCGCGGTTGAGATAGTAGTGGCCCGTGCGCAAGTAGTTCAGGCTCGCCGTCACGCCGCCCATCGCCGCCGCCTTGCTCTCGGAGACCGCGTCCTGTGCCAGCGGCGCATAGATGCCGATGTGCATATGCGCGTCGACGCATCCGGGGAATGCAAGACGATTCTTGGCGTCGAAAATGTCCTTCGCGCGTTGAGGCTGAATTTCAGGTGCCAGCTGGGCGACCTGCCCGTCTTTGATCGCAATATCGAGACAATCGACGGCGGACTTGTTCGGGCGGACGACGCGGGCATTCTTGATCACAACGTCGAAAGGTTTGTCCATGGCCAACGTTCCTTGACTACTCATTGTCGTCCCGCGGCGATGCCGCTTCGTAGCGCTTGCCGCGCGCGAGCATATCCGGCGTGCCGATCAACTTGTTGAGCGCGTCGAAGTCGAACATGCGCGAACGGAAGGGCTCCGTGTTACCGTTGGCTTGCAACGAGGCGTAGAACTCCTCCGCGGCTTTGGCGAGCGCGCGAACGATCGCGCCGGGAAAGATGACCAGGGCGAAGCCGAGCGCCTGCAAATCCGGCGCCGACATCAGCGGCGTCTTGCCACCCTCAACCATGTTGGCCATCAGCGGCGTACCCTTCCCCATTGAGGCGCCGATGCGGGCGAGCTCGTCGCGCTTGCGCGGCGCCTCGACGAAGAGCATGTCGGCACCGGCCTCGCAATAGAGTTCGGCGCGAGCGATGGCGCGATCGAAGCCTTCGACGGCCACGGCATCGGTGCGGGCGATGATCAGCGTCTCGCGCGAGGCGCGCGCGTCGGCCGCCGCCTTGATCTTGCCGACCATCTCCGGCGCCGGGATCAGCGTTTTGTTATCGAGATGCCCGCAACGCTTGGGGAAATTCTGATCCTCGATCTGGATCGCATTGGCCCCGGCGCGTTCGAGCAAGCGGACGGTGCGCTCGACATTAAGCGCGTTGCCGTAGCCGGTGTCAGCATCGACCACGAGGTGCGCGCTCACACGGTCGCGGATCAGAGCGACAGTTTCCACGACCTCGCTCATGCTGACCAGGCCGATATCGGGGCGGCCAAGCCGCGTATAGGCGATCGCCGCGCCGGAGACATAGAGCGCCTTGAAGTCGCATTGCTCGGCGATCAGCGCGGTGAGCGGGTCGTAGACCCCGGGCGCGATCAGGATCGGTGGGCGCGACAGGCGTTGGCGCAGGGTATCGGTCATGCATCACATTCCAAGATAGGCGCGTTTGAGCGCGGGATCGGCAGCGATGGCCGCAGCAGGTCCGGACATGACGAATTTCCCCTCGGCCAGGATGTAGGCGCGGTCGGCAACTTCGAGGCTCTGCACCACGTTCTGCTCGACCAAGAGAATGGAGACGCCGTCAGCGTTGATGCGCTTGATCAGCGCGAAAAGCTCCTCGACCAGCACCGGTGAGAGGCCGAGCGAGGGCTCGTCGAGAATGAGCAGCTTGGGCTCCGCCATCAGCCCGCGGCCAATGGCGAGCATCTGCTGCTCGCCGCCGGAGAGCGTGCCGGCGCGCTGGCCGCGTCTTTCATACAGGCGCGGAAAGATGGCGAAGATCCGCTCTCGGTTTTGCGCGCGGCGCTCGCGGCCTCGGCGGTAGCTGCCAAGGTCAAGATTCTCTGCGACGGACAGATTGGGGAAGATGCAACGGCCCTCCGGCACGTGGATGAGGCCGCGGGCGACGATGGCACGCGGTTTCTCCTCGCCAACCTCATGGCCCTCAAAGCGGATCGAGCCGGCGCGCGGCCGCACAATCCCGGAGATGGTACGGTTGAGCGTCGACTTGCCGACGCCATTGGAGCCGAGCACAGCGACGATATCACCGCTTTCGACGATCAAATCGACGCCGCGGAGCACATCGTTCTCGCCGTATCCGGCGTGAAGGTCATGCAGCGCGAGCAGCGCATCAACCGGCATGCAGCCCTCCCAGCTTCGCCGCCGCGCCGTGACCGAGATAGGCCTCGACGACCGCGGAATCGGCGGCGACCTGTGCCGGCGTGCCCTGCGCGATGATGCGGCCCTCGGTCAGCACAAAGACGTGCTCGGCGAGACTCATGACCGCCTGCATGACGTGCTCGATCATCAAAATCGTAATGCCGCGCGCGCAGAGGCCGCGGATCACCGGTACGATGTCGCGGATTTCGGAGGGGTTGAGCCCCGCGAGCACCTCGTCGAGCAGCAACAGTTTCGGTCCGGTCGCCAGCGCGCGGGCAAGCTCAAGCCGTTTGCGGCCGGCAACTGTGAGCGTGTCGGCCGGGCGGTCGAGCATGCCGGCGATGCCAACCTCGCGCCCTACGCGCTCGGCGACGGCGAGCGCCGCCTGGCGCGCGCGATGACGCAGGTGCGCGCCGACGAGGATGTTCTCGCGCACCGTGAGGTCCGCGAAAGGCTGTACGATCTGGAAAGTCCGGGCAATGCCGCGGCGCGCCAGCCGATGCGGCGGCTCGCCGATAATCTCTTCGCCGGCATAGCGGATGCTGCCATGGCTCGCCTTGATAAAACCGGAGATGATGGAAAACAGCGTGGTCTTGCCCGCGCCATTGGGACCGATCAACGCGGTGATATGGCCTTCCGGCGCGATGAGCGACGCCGCGTTCACCGCCAACAGGCCGCCAAAGCGGCGTGAGACGCGCTCGACAACAAGCAGAGGCTCAGCCATGGGCTGCCTCCACTGGCGACGCGCGTGTCAGCAAGCGACGCGCTCGGGGAAGGCCACCGATCAGCCCGCGCGGCGCGAAAGCGATCACCAGGACCAGCACTGCACCATAGACGATGAGGTCGAGACCCGGCGCATCGCCCGTAAGCAAGCGCGCACCCTCGCCCAGCGCTTTGACCACCAGCGCTCCAAGCAGCGGGCCGAACACGGTACCGACGCCCCCGATAATCGGCGTCAGCAGCGCTTCGATCGAAATCCAAGTACCGTAGGCGATGCCGGAATCGACGAACAGGAAATACTGCGCATAGAAGCAGCCGGCCGCGGCCGTGATCGCCCCGGAGATCACCATAGCAGCCGACTTTACTGTGACGGCGTCGACGCCGAGCGCCTGTGCCGCGTCCTCGTTCTCGCGCACCGCAACCAGCCAGGTGCCGAACCGCGAGCGCTCGATCATCTTGGCCATCAACAGCGAAAGCGCGACCAATGCGAGCACAATCCAATAAAACGCCGCGCGGCTCTGAAATTGAAACGCCTGTGCGCGCACATCGAGCTTGATCAGCGTGCCGACACCGGCGCCGGTGATCGGCGCGACGCTGGCAATAATGCGCAGCACCTCCGCGAAAGCGAGCGTCACGAGCGCGAAATACGAGCCGCGCAAGCCGGAACGGAAGGTCAGCGCTCCGATGATAGCGCCGGCCAGCGCACCGGCGGCGATGCCGATGACGAAGCCCGCCCAAGCATTGACGCCGTAGCGCATCTGCAGGATGGCGGTGACATAGGCACCCGTGCCGAAAAACGCGGCGTGGCCGAACGAATACTGCCCGCCATAGCCGCCAAGAATGTTCCAGCCCTGCCCGGCAAGTGCGATCATCAATGCGATGACGAGAAAGTTAAGCACTACGTTGGAATGCACGACCAGCGGCACCGCCGCCAACACCGCGACAACGACGACGATCGGCCCGAAGCCTCTCATGCGCGCGCTCCGAACAACCCGCTCGGCCGTACCAGCAGCACGACGATGAAGATGATGAAAATCCCGACTTGGCCGAGAGAATCGCCAAGGAACAGGCTGGATACACTCTCCACCACGCCGATCACCAGGCCGCCGATCAGCGCGCCGGGCACCGATCCCATGCCGCCAAGCACGACGATGGTGAAGGCAACCAGCACGAAGGCGTTGCCGGCGCTCGGATTGACGTAATAGCTCGGAATCAACAGACAGGCCGCAATGGAGACACAGGCGGTGCCGAGGCCAAACGTCACCGCATAGACGTGCGCGACGTCAATGCCGGCAAGCTCGGCGCCCAGCTTCTCTTTGGCGACAGCGCGGATGGCCCGGCCCATGTCGGTGAAGCCCATCATCAACCACAGCGCCAGCGCCACCAGGAACACGGCGGCAAAGCCGACCAGCCGCGGTACGGCAAGAAAGGTGAAGCCGAAATCGACGCTCTGGAAAGCGTAAGGTACGTCGATAGTGCGCGTGTCGGCACGGAAAGCGTAAAGCAGCGCGTTCTCGATCACGACGGCAATACCGAGCGTCACCAGCAGCATGTTGCGGTCATCGCCATGCGAAGCGGGGCCGATGATGAAGCGCTGCAAGGCATAGCCGACGGCGAAGAACGCCGGCGCCAACAGGAAGATCGCAACGTAAGGATCAATGCCCGCCTGATAAGCGAAGAAGGCCGCGAACATGGCGGCGGTGAGCAGCGCGCCATGCGCGAAATTGATGATGTGCAGCACGCCGTAAATCAGCGTTAGCCCCAGGGCGACCAGCGCGTAGACCGCACCGGTCAACAGGCCGTTGAGGACGGCAGGAATTAAAATCGCAGGCGACAGCACGGCAAACGCCTACAACGGATTACGGGCGGCGCAAGAAATCGCCGCCCGTGCCGCCAACGCTTACGCCGGCATCGGGAAGATGGCCTTCCCGTTGGCGAATTCCGGCGGCAGGATCACCTTGATATCATTGTCCTGCACCTGCGTGTTGACCGGCGCTGCGCCCTGGTTCTGGCCATTGACGAACTTGGTCGGGCCGTATGGCATCACGTGGCCCGACCAGGTCGAACTGGCGAGAGCCTCGATGAGTTTGGCGCGGTCGGGAGAGGCTGCGCGCTCGAGTGCGTCGGCGATCAGCCCGACGCAGCTGTAGTTCATGTAGACCTCATAGGTATAAAACTGACCCTTGGCCTCGACTTTCTTTTTCAGCGCCAGTGCCTTGTCGCTGTGCGGATTGAACCAGTGATTGCAGTCCATGATGCCCTTGGCCGCATCAGGGAACTCCTTGACGAATTTGTACGAGGAGGCCGCGCCGCCGAGAACGGAATAGATCGCCTTCGGCCGCACGTGCTGCTGCAGCATGGTGCGGGCGAGCAGGACGTACTCGTTGTAGTAATCGGCCGGAATGACGATGTCGGGGTTCTGCGCCTTGATCTTGAGCACAATATTGTTGAAGTCGCGGTTCGGCGTCGGATGCGGGATCGTTTCCACCACCTGGAAACCCTTGCCGGGCAGCTGTGCGTTGAGCAGCTTGGCAAGGCCGGAGCCGAACAGCGAATCCTCGTGCACGATCATCACTGTTTTCGCCGGTTTGTTGGCGGCGTCGTTGATCTTTACGAGATTGTCCAGCGCCGTCTTGGCGATGACGCCGAAGCCGGGACCGAAACGGAATGTGTTCTTCAAACCGCGGTTGACGATGCCATCCGCCACCCCGACGTCGACGACGTAGGGTAGATCGTAACGCGCGGCAGCCTGCGTGGTGGCAAGACAGATGTTGCTGGCATAGCCGCCAACGATACAGGCCACACCGTCGGAATTCATCTTCTCGACCTCGGCGGTGCCGCCTTCCGGGGTCGAGCGCGCGTCGCCCAGAACGGCGTCGATCTTGGCACCACCCAGCGACTTGATCCCGCCTGCGGCATTGATCTCTTCGATCGCCATGGTGGCGCCGAGCCGGCCTTGCGTTCCCGAGTAGGAGAGTGCCCCGCTGACCGGATGCAGCACCCCGAGCTTCACCGGCGCGCCGGCTGCGCGCAGCACTGACGGCATGGCGAGGCTGCCGGTCGCCGCGGCGGTGCTGGCGAGGAAGCGGCGGCGGCTTAACGGATAGTGGCGGGTCGACATGACTACTCTCCCTGTGCTTCAACGTGGTGACGCCAGACCTCCGGCCTTGCCGTTGAGGCCTTTGCGGTTTTGAACAGCCGCCCGGCGGACGACGGGCGCCCACGCTTTGGTGTCGGCGGTCCCCGAACGTACCAGATCGATTTCGAAAGCGTAGCCGTCGGGCCGATAGAGCGCGTGCAGATGCTCGACCGCGCGGCCGGATTGATCATAGACGATCCGCACCAATTCGATCAGCGGCGACCCGCTGCGCACGCCGAGCGCCTCGGCGACCTCGGGCGTAGCAAGGCGCGCCGTGATGCGCTGCCGCGCACGCTCGACCTTGACGCCGGCACGCTCTAGCAGCTCGAGCAAGGGCCGCGCGGCCAGATCGTGCCGAGTGAAGGTGACCGACACGCTCTCGGGTACATGCGTCGTGAGGTACGAAAATGGCAGGCCGTCGATCGAACGGACGCGCACCGAGCGCTGCAGCAACTGGTCAGCGGCGGCAGCGAGCGCCTGCGCCACGGCCCCCTCCGCGGGCACATATTCGAATGACAAAAGTCTCACCGTCGTGCGCCGGCCCATCTCGGCAAGATCGGCGAGCACGCCGGAAATATCGGCGGTGATCGGCGCCGGCGACGGTCGATAGATGGCGCGTGTGCCGGCGCTGCGCCGCCGCTCGATCAACCGCTCGCGCGCAAGCTCGCCAAGCGCGCGGCGCACCGTGACGCGGGAGACACCGTAACAATGTGCGAGCTCGTTCTCGGTCGGCAGCTTCGCCCCTAAACTGATCGCGCCGCTCAAGATGCGGTCGCGCAGGACGAGATAGACCTGCTTTGCCTTCGCTTCGCCGAGCCAGTCGCGCAAAACTCCCCCTTACCCACTGAAAACCGGTCGCTTTACTTGGTATTCTTTAGCATACAATATCCGGCATCCTCGACAAGCCCACGGTCCTGCAGCGAGCGGACAGAAATGAGCGAGCCTCGCACCCTGATCGACAAACTGTGGTCGGCGCACGAGATCGCACGCCGCGAGGACGGCGCTGCGCTGCTATGGGTCGACCGTCACTACGTGCACGAGGGCTCGTTCCACGCCTTCAGCCAAATGAAAGCGCGCGGACGCACGATCGCCGAGCCACGGCTCACTTTTGGCGTGGCCGATCACTACGTGCCGACGCGCGGCCGCGCCGCCGGCATCGCCGATCCAGAGATCGCGGCCATGGTACGGAATCTCGAAGCAAATACGGCTGAGGCTCACATCACCCTGTTTGGCCTGCGCGACTCGCGCCAGGGCATTGTCCATGTGGTCGGCCCCGAGCAAGGACTGACGCTGCCCGGCCTGCTGATCGTCTGCGGCGACAGTCATACCTCCACGCATGGTGCCTTCGGCGCCTATGCCTTCGGCATCGGCGCGTCCGAAGTCGCCCATGTGCTGATGACGCAGACATTATGGCAGAAGAAACCCAAGCGCATGCGCGTCACCGTCGAAGGCACCACCGCGCCCGGTATTGCGGCCAAAGACATCGCGTTGGCAGTCATCGCACGTATCCGCGCCGACGGCGCACAGGGGCACGCGATCGAGTTCGCCGGCCGCGCAATCCGGGCTCTGACCATGGAAGGCCGCATGACGCTCTGCAACATGTCCATCGAGGCTGGCGGCCGTTGCGGCATGGTGGCGCCGGATAAGACGGCTTATTCGTATCTGAAAGGGCGGCCCTACGCGCCGAAGGGCGCAGACTTCGACAAGGCGGTCGAGGATTGGTCGACACTCGTTTCCGATGATGATGCGGCGTTCGACCGCGAGGTCACCCTCGACGCCAATGACATCGCGCCGATCGTCACGTGGGGCACGACGCCCGACGACGCCTTGCCGGTCGACGCCCGCGTACCGGACCCCTCCCGTGAGCCCGACGAGGTGCGACGAAAATACGTGCGCGACGCCCTCGACTACATGGGGATCGCGCCGGGCGCCAAGCTGACCGACATTGCGGTCGATCGCGTCTTCATCGGATCCTGCACCAACGCGCGCATCGAGGACCTGCGTGCGGCCGCCGCCGTGCTGGCCGGCCGCAAGAGCAAAGTGCCGGGTCTCGTTTCGCCCGGCTCATCGACGGTGAAGCGGCAGGCCGAGGAGGAAGGGCTCGACCGCATCTTCCGCGGCGCCGGGCTCGAGTGGGCCGACTCCGGCTGCTCGATGTGCGTCGGCATCAACGGCGACCTCGTGCCGCCGGGGCAACGCTGCGCCTCCACCACCAATCGCAATTTCCGCGGGCGTCAAGGACCCGGCGCTCGCACGCATTTGATGTCGCCAGCCATGGTCGCCGCGGCGGCCGTGAGCGGCCATATCGCGGACGTGCGTCCGCTGCTCGCCGGGCGGAAACCATAAAAGATCGAGGAAACGATGAAGAAATTCGTTATCATCGCCGCGGCGCCGGGGCTCATCTGCGCCGCCCTGCCCGCTTGGCCAGCGCCGGCGGAAGATTACATCAAGCGATGGAAGTCGATCGTAAAGGCTTCAGGTGCAAGCTCGAACTGAGCCATGGAAAAATTCGTCCGCCTCACTGCCAAGGCTTGCGCGCTGACGCAGCCTAATCTGAACACCGACCAGATCCTCCCGGCGCGCTATCTCAAATGGCCACGGTCGCGCGGCTTGGGACAGGTGCTGTTTCAGGATTTGCGCCACGATTCCGACGGCAAGCCGCGTGCGGACTTTCCGCTCAATGATCCGGCCCGGCGCGACGCCCGGATCCTCATCGGCGGGCGCAATTTCGGCGGCGGCTCCTCGCGCGAAGCGGCCGTCTATGCGATCTACGATTCGGGCATCCGCTGCGTGATCGCGCCGTCCTTCGGCGACATATTCTCACAGAACGCAGCCAAGAATGGGCTGCTCACTGCCGCTCTTGGCGACACAGAAGTTGCCGAACTCGCGGAGGCTGTGACGACCGATCCCGGTCGGCCTGTCACCGTCGATCTCGACCGGCAGACGATTACCTGCGGCAGCCACAGCTACCGATTCGCGATCGATCCCGTCAGCCGCAATCAGCTCCTTAACGGCTGGGACGACATCGACTTGACCGAGAGCTACCGCGATAAAGTCTCGGCGTTTAGGACCGAGGATCGTCTTTTGCGGCCCTGGGCCGTGCCCGCATCAAACCACTGAGCCTCTTGGTCGGCCCGGCGGCGGCGTGCCGCGCGCTTTGCCCCTTAGCGATCTAGGCTATTGGCATCGACCACCACCAGCGTCTGCGCGCGCTCACGTCCTATGCTGCGTGAGCGGTGGGGCGTATTGGCGTCGAAATAGATGCAGTCGCCCGGCGTCAGCCTGATCTTGTCGGACCCAAGATGGATCTCGATCTGGCCGGACAGCACATACACCATCTCGTCGCCTTCATGTTGAAAAAACCGGCGCGGCACGCGCAAGGGCGGCGAGACGATGAACGGCTCCATACGCTTTCGTTTTTTGCGGAAGGCGAGCGCTTCATACCGGTAGCCGTAAAGACTGCCGTCACGGGCAAATTTCTTTCGCTCGTCACGCCGAACCAACGAATGCGTGGGCTCATCTGGCCTCGAATCGTCAAGCAACGCACCGATCGAAAGACCGTAGACCTGCGAGAGCCGCAGCAGGCTTGAGATTGAAGGCGCCTTTACTCCGCGTTCGATGAGCGAAAGGAAACCTTTCGTGAGGTTCGCTTTTTTCGCAAGTTGCTCCAGCGATAAACCGCGGTCGGCGCGAAGCTGGCGCAGCCTCTGGCTGATGCTGAACGGCTTTTCGCCCCGCGTTGCCGCGTCCGCGCGGTTTTCGCGATTTCGCATGGCTGGGAATGCCGTCTTACGCCGTCCACCGATGGCGGAGCTCTGCCGCATTGCGCCGTATTCCATTCCTTGCTCCTGAGCTCGCGCTCTCTGAACTCGTAGCACGTCTTTCTTTCCTATGCTCTGCCCGCGGTCAACCGCGGGCGCGGCCCGGTTCCTTTATCGAAGCCGCGGTTTGACACGCTAGTTTTCCACCGGTAAACTTTTTGCCGATTTAGTAAACGCTTGTCACTCTGCGAGGGATGCCCGCCATGACTGCTGCTCTCAAGGCGCACAATCAGCGCGCTGAATTTGCCGAACGCGTTCGCGCTGCGAATTACATGGAATATTGGGAGGCCGATTACCGGACCGACAAGCCGCACACCGGCGTGGTCCCAGTTGTTTGGTCTTGGAAAACAATGAAGGAGTTGATGCTGGAATCGGCTCAGGTCATTGGCATCAACGAGGCCGAACGGCGCGGCCTTATTCTTATCAATCCCGGCCTAGGCGGCAAACCGTTCCTGACCAACACGATGTTTGCGGACGTCCAGATTCTCTCGCCGGGCGAAGCCGCGCCCGCGCACCGACACACCACCAGCGCCAGCCGCTTCTTCCTCGAGGGCGAAGGCGGTTACACCACTGTCGAAGGCGAGCTTTGCACCATGGGCCCGGGCGATCTCGTCATCAATCCGAGCTGGGCCTGGCACGACCACGGCAACAACGGCAAGGAAGAGATTACCTATCTCAATATTCTCGACGTTCCGTTGGTTGCTGGCCTCGGGTGTACCTTCTACGATCACGACTATTACAAGGAAAACGACACCAGCAAGACGATCCAAAGCATCAGGAAGCCGCGCGATCGCTCGCAGAACCTCTACGGCAACGGCGGCATAATGCCAAAAACGGTGCCACACACCGGCAAACCCTATTCGCCGCAGCTCGTCTATAAATATCAAGTCGTGCGCGATGCCTTGGATAGGCTACAGGCGTTCGAGCCGGATCCATACGACGGACACATCATCGAATACGTCAATCCGGAAACCGGCGGGCCGGTGATGCCGACGATGTCCTTCACGATGCAATTGTTGAAAGGCGGGCAGAAAACCCAGACCCACCGCCACACATCGAGCACGATCTACTGCGTCGCAGAGGGCGACGGCTACACGCAGGTCGATGACGTACGGCTTGAGTGGCACAAGAATGACGTGTTCGTGGTGCCGACCTGGGCGTGGCATTCGCACATTAATTCCACTCCGGGAAAGCCCGCGGTGCTGTTCGGCGTCACCGATGCGCCGACCGTGCAGAAGCTCGCGCTCTATCGCGAGCAAGCACAATTGCCGAACGGCGACGTGAAGTGGATTGCACAGCCTTAAATAATGACTGACACGGCCGCTCCTATCGAGCGGCCGTGGTTCGAAAGAGCAGCAAAAGCTGCCGCAAGCTGCGCCGGCTTTCCGGCGGGGAACAAAACTCACGGGAGGAAAACGATGTCCATCTGGCCACGATCAAAACGTCTTGCGCTTGCCGTTGCCGCAGCGGCCGCAGTTTACCTCGTGCCTGCCACGTCTTTTGCCCTGGACAAGGTGGTGCTCGGGCTCGACTGGACACCGCTCGGACGTCACGCCGGCTTCTTTGTCGCCAAGGCCAAGGGTTTTTACGAGCGCGAAGGTCTCGATGTCGACATCCAACGCGGCTATGGCGCTGCAGATTCCGTCAAGAAGCTTGGCGCAGGCGAGACAACCTTTGCCTTCGGCGATTATGGTTCGCTGATTCTGGCGCGCTCGGAAGGGATAAAGGCTAAGGCGATTGCGATGATTTACGCTCGCGGTCCATTCGTTCTTTGGACGCGCGCGGACGCCAAGATCAATTCGCCGAAGGACCTGCCCGGTAAGCGCATCGGAAGCCCCGCAGGAGCTTCGGTGCGTCTGATGTTCCCGGCCTTCGCATCGGCTGCCAAATTCGACGATAAAGCGGTCAAGTGGATCACCGTTGATGCTGCGGGACTGTATCCGCTTTTATTCAGCGGTCAGGCCGATGCGATCGTGGATTACGAAGTTGGTTGGCCGACGATTTCCAAGCGCGCGAAGGAAGCCAATATCAGCTTGCGACCGCTGAAGTTCGCTGATTTCGGCTTCGACATCTACAGCAATGCCATTATGGCGACGGACGACACGCTAAAGAACAAGCCGGATTTAGCCAGGCGCTTCGTCAAAGCGTCGCTCGAAGGCATGCGCGCCGCTTTTGCCGATCCTGCTGCGGCGGGCGAAATCATGAAGAAGAACTTCCCGGTTCTCGATGCCGACACGGCCGGACAGGAAGTGGCGATCGTGAAGTCGCTCGCCGAAACGGCCGACGCGAAGGCGCACGGCCTCGGCTACATCTCTCTTGCGAAGGCCAAACTGACGGACGACGTCGTCACCAAGACTTACGCGATCAAGATGCCCGTTCCTGCGGAGGATACATTTACGGACGACTTCCTGCCAAAATGAGCGGCAAGGATCCGTGGCTGTGCCAGGTAAGCTGATCGCCATTCTGCGTCATTCGATGCCGGCATTCATCACGGTGGCAGGCCTGCTGGTCGTTTGGCAGGCCGCCACAACAGTATTTGCCATCCCCAACTGGCTGCTGCCGTCGCCCGCACGCATTGTCGTTGCAATGTGGGAATGGCGCGACCTTCTCCTGCGCGATACCGCCGTGACGGTTCTCGAGACTTTGATCGGCTTTACGCTGGCCCTCGCCGGGGGCGTGCCGATCGCTGCGGCGCTGGTCAGTTCGAGCTTGCTGTGGCGAGCATTCTACCCGGTACTGGCCGGCATCCAGTCGGTGCCGAAGAACGCCATTGCGCCCCTGCTGATCCTGTGGTTCGGCACCGGCCAAATGTCCAAAGTCATTATCGCGTTCCTGATCTCGTTCTTTCCGATTGTGATCAACGCCGTCAGCGGCATGCTGCTCGTCGATGCCGACGCGATGGATATGGTCAAATCGCTCCGCGCTTCGCGCTGGCAGGTGTTCTGGTACTTCCGGTTGCCAAACGCCTTGCCTTTCATCTTTGCCGCCTCGAAGGTTTCGATAACCCTCGCGCTGGTCGGGGCCGTGATCGGTGAATTCGTCGGCGCCGATTCCGGCCTGGGCTACATTATCCTTGTCTCGTCATCCCAGTTGCACACCGATGTAGCGTTCGTCGCCATCGTGCTGCTTGCGGCGATCGGCATGGGGCTGTTCTCAATGGTTGGCGCCGTCGAGCGCCTCGCAACGCCTTGGGTGCATACACAGTCCGATCAGCCGACACTCTTGGGGCAGGCACAAGCGTAATGGCAAACGTCGTTTCCATCTCCGGCTCGCGGCTCGAGCAACCGAACCCCGCCTTTATCAAGTTTACGGGGGTGGGCAAGGTATTCCACAGCAAGGACGCCAAACGCGTCGAGGCCATTCGCGATATTTCGTTCACGGTCGCGAAGAACAAGTTTGTCACCATCGTCGGCCCAAGCGGATGTGGGAAATCGACACTGCTCAAGATGCTTGCAGGCCTGCTGACGCCGACATCGGGTCACATCGCCGTCAACTCCAGCGAACCCGATCCGCTGGCCAATGTCGGCATGGTGTTTCAGCGGCCGGCTCTGCTGCCGTGGCGCACGGTGCTCGGCAATATCCTGCTGCCCGCGATCATTACCGGTCTGCAGAAGGACATCGCGCTCGAACGCGCGCACGAATTGCTTGGGCTCGTGGGCCTCTCCGATTTCGCCGACAAATATCCTAATGAGCTTTCCGGCGGTATGCAGCAACGTGTCGGCATTTGCCGCGCGCTGCTTTGTCAGCCCACGGTTCTGCTCATGGACGAGCCTTTCGCCGCGCTCGATGCCATGACTCGCGAGGATTTATCGGTCGAACTGCTGCGCATCTGGCAGCACGAGCCCAAGACGGTGTTGTTCGTCACGCATAGCATCGCGGAGGCAATCCTGCTTGCCGATCAGGTCGTGATCATTAGCTCACGGCCCGGCCGGGTGGTGCGCACCCTGGACATCGAGATCCCGCGGCCGCGCGACCTTGCCACCACGCAAACAGCGGCCTTCCAGGAGTACACCTCCGTCATTCGCGCTTCGATCGGCGCAAGGCACTGAACCGCATCGCGCCACATGTCGATATGACGCGTTTTCCGCGACCGCCGGCCGAAACGCGCCCTTCTCTGCTCAAAGAGCGACTAATATTAGGCGCAGCCTCGCTGGCAACGCCCGCACATAGCGCGACGCGGAAGCCAGGATTGAGGAAGAATGGTTGGTGGGCGCACAAGGCGAGTAGCTTTGGCTCCAATCAATGACATACCGTAACAGCGTCTTTGAAACATAATGGTTTTTAGCGATGCCCGCACCTTACGGGCCCAAAGTGAGGTCTCACTGATTCCAGTTTTGGCATCGTCACGCCTTGCTCGATCCCATTTGGCTCCAATCCCTAAATGGCCGCCGGTTCGAGCGAACTGCCATCTTAACCGAGCAGGCTACTTGTACTTTGGTATACAGTCCGCAGAAATAGAATTTGGGATCATACGGGATGTCGGCGGTGGAATCGAAACAGGCTATTGCCGATCGTCTTGAGCTGACGCGGCGGGCGCTCGGCTACGACAAGCAGTCCACGTTCTGTGAGGCGCTGGGGAAGCGGGTGACGCCGCAGCGTTGGAACAACTACGAATCCGGGCGCGATCGCCTCACCTTGAATGTGGCACTCTTGATTTGCCGCAAATTCCAGATGGTTACGCTCGACTGGCTGTCCGCGGCGACAAAAGCAGCCTGCGCCCGGCCTTTTCGGCCGAGCTCGATGACGCCGACAAGAGGAGAAAGAAGCTGCGTCGCTAGTCGCTCCATGGCGACGACGGTTTCGCGCAAGAGCCGGGATCATTCGGTGCAACGTCAAGGCCGAGTCGCTCATTGAGCGGCTGGCGTGAGTCGTTTACTCACGGCTGCAAAAGAGATCGGGAGACTGTTCTATGGCGGAGAAATTCGACGGATTGATCGACGAACCGGGCCCCTACGCCACGTTGCAGACTTGGGAGCGTTTCCTGAAGCGGCTGCTGGAGATCGACCCAGCCGACGAGTTCAAGGCGATCAGGACGGAGCTAATCCGGCAGGCAAGACGGGTGATCGCGGAGAAGAAGAAAACTTCCGCGAAGATCGCGCCGACTATCACGACCGCAAAGTGAGCAGCTTGCCTAGGCCCGCACCGTGGGGAAAGGTGCGGGCGCGGAGCGAAAAAACGCTTGACGTTCAAGTGCTTAATTTTTCGATGGTGGGCGCACAAGGACTCGAACCTTGGACCCGCTGATTAAGAGTCAGCTGCTCTACCAACTGAGCTATGCGCCCGGACTGCCGCTATGTAAGAGGCCGCGGTCACTTAGCAAAGGGCCTGCACACTGTCCACCCGGCGGCCCGTGCAACGCGCGGCAAATAAAAGACCGCCGGGACGAAAACCCGGCGGCCTCTCTTAGGCAGCCGAGCAGGCGTCAGGGAGAACCGCCGACTCGCCGCCTTGCTACCGATTACTGGGGCTGCGGCTGACCCTGCTCGCTCGGGCCGCCTTGTTCGGCCGGACCGCGGCCGAAGCCGTCATGGCCACGCCCATGACGATGGTGACCGCGCCATTGATCGAAGTGCGGCCGCAGCACCCGTGC
>Ga0070740_10003848_pt1 | contig 15412 bp, 11 predicted proteins | sample Coa_R2_FD_67286 | JGI IMG/M metagenome (GOLD analysis project Ga0070740, IMG submission 67286) | Surface soil microbial communities from Centralia Pennsylvania, which are recovering from an underground coalmine fire - Coalmine... | ecosystem: Environmental > Terrestrial > Soil > Unclassified ... | reverse complement strand
GGCGGCGCATCGTAGCGCCCGTTCCAGCTATTGGTCGCGCCTCCGGCAATTGCGCCCTCCGCCGATTGCAGCCACTCATAGAACTGCAACTGGCGTTGCAGGCTGGTCGCCCAGTCGCCAGGGGCGGTGGGAGACTTCGGTTCGAGCGCGGGAACGCTGCTCAGCGCCCACGCGGCCAGGGGATTCTGATAGCCCTGGTGAGCGGCGCTGGAGCCAATGCGCCAGGCCCAGCTTCCGACAGAGGGCAGCGCCCCGCCCCAGGCGTAGTACCAGTCCAGCAGATAGGTCGAACTGTTTTTGCCGCTGCCGGCGGGACAACTGGTGCTCGTACAACCCAGCGCCTTAAAGTACTTGTCGTAGGTGCCATAGCGCAGGTAGTCGCCCAGCTTGGCCGCTTTGGCGAGGGTTTGTGTAATCGCGCTCTGCTGGCCCTGAGCGGTCGCCCAGGTATAGGCCCAGAAGGCCGCCTGCACCGCGCGCGCATCCGCGTCAGGCGCGTCGGTGTAGCGCCACTGCTGCGAGTAACTGCCGCCGGACGCCGGGGTGTTGAAGAGACTCAGGAAACCGGTGCCGTTGCTGCTGCCCCATTTGAACGTCTCGCATTCCGGGTGAACGACGGTTTTCCAGACCGACTCCGAGGCACCGCGCTGGTACGAGTTGATGTAGGATGGCTTCGTTGTACCATCGCCACAGTGACCGTAGCCATACCAGTTGTCGGTATCGAGCAGCCAGGCCATGCCGTAAATGTCGGGAGTGCCGTAGGTCTGCTGCAACTCGGCGGCCAGCGGATCTGAGCCGACCGACACGCTCGTACTCAACTGGGTGGGATAGTCGGTGATATTCGGTGACTCGGGCGCATATTGCGCGGGACTGCCAGCATTATAGCCGGCGTTGGTCGGCTGATCGGCGTGCGACGGAATAATATACGTCTCCATCGTCGTCCAGGCGTTAATGAAGGGCTGCCAGTTGCCGGTCACTTCGCCATAGGTCGCCTCCAACCAGAGCCAGAAGCTGAACGTCTCCGAGGTCGTTTCATGCCCATAGTCCGGCGCCTCTACGATCAGCGTCTCCACCGAGTGATAGGGGATGCCCAGCGGACTGAAGTACCCGTTGGCCGGGTTCTTGATCTCGTTATAGAGCGTCAGGAAACGCTGGGTGTAGGTCGATGTAGCCTGCGCCGCGTTGGAACTCGCGCGCGCGGTTTGCAGGCGTTGTATCGTGAGAAATCCAGAGATCACCAGCAGAAGTGCGATGATCCCCAGTGACGCAGATTGCATAATGCTTTTTCTGCTCACTCCTGACTAACCTCCTTGTCCTGAAGAACCGAGAACCCGCGAGATGCAGTTCTCCCTCCTCCCTGCCTGCAACACAAGAATATGTCGCCTGTTCTCGTTGAGAAACCGATTTCTCATCAGCGCGAAAAAATGTCGTTGCGCCTCAATAAGCTCAAGCACGAATCTCCTGCTGATAGGGAACCTCCCTCCTTTCCGTGGTTTACTTATGAGTGTAGGGAATCTTTTGAGCGGGCACAACGACAGAGACTAGACAGATTGTGAGCAGATTCAAGCGGGCGCGATCTGAAGAACATCGTGATCGGAACGCCGTTTCCTTGCCCAACGCTAAAAAAATTCCCCGGAAAATACTTGACAAGAAATCGGTTTCTCAGTATGTTCTATAGCAGAAAACGGTTTCTTCCCATAACGGAAGAGTAAAGTGTGAAACACTTTCTTTACAGGTCAAACAGCAGGTTATAACAAGCAAGACAAAAGAGTATTGTGAGACTCCGCTGCATGACAGTTCGCGAGCACGATGCCGCGAATCGCGTGCTACGACGAGGTTATTGGAGGACACAAGCATGGCGCCTAATCGTCGTTTGAAGCAGGCCCGTGAACTCAGAGGCTGGTCCCAGGCCAAAGTTGCCGAGGAGATTGGAACCGACGCGACTACGGTCAGCCGCTGGGAGCGAGGCGTATTTTCTCCCACCCCCTATTTCCGTGAGCGGTTATGCAAGCTTTTTGGCAAGAATGCAGAGGAGCTGGGGCTGCTGGAGTCGGCATATGCACTGCCAGAGGGCGAGCAGAGCAGAGCCTTTTTCCAGTCCTCGACCGCCGTTCCCTCATTTCAGGCGAGCGGGGCCTGGCCGAAAGAGGAGGTGTATGCGGGAAATATTGTCGTCCCCATGCCCCCTTCGTGGGCCAAGCGGACCGATACCTTCTCGTACATTATGCACAGCGCCGCGCACGATCAGCAGGCCCACATGTTGTGGGGGGATGCCTATGTACGAGCGTTACACGGGCAGCGCGCGGAGGCGCAACGATTGGGCGAGGCCAGCCTGAGCGCGTTTGAGCAGGTCGGGCATTTGAATGCCGCTGCTATTCGCGAGTGGCTCAATCAACGCGACCTGACCTCTCCCCCTTCCTCCACAGCCGAAGCGCCGACAGCGCCTCTGCCAATCCTTCCCGACCAGCACCAGAAGCCAGACCGGCGGCTCCTGCACGGCAAGGGTACAGGGATCGTGCTCATTCTGGTGCTGATTGCGGCACTTGTCTTTGCCGGATTCTCCTTCGCCCAGGTGTACCAGACGGCCACGGCCTCCTCGCGCGCGACAAAGGCGGCGGCCCAGGCAAATTCACTGGCAGAGCTTATGAGCGATCTCACTCCGACGCCGGTGCTTCCTTCCTCCTCCCCGTCCACCCCGGCCCTGACGCTCAGGGCGAAGATAGATCCCGACCGTCTCACCTCGCGGAACTGTTTTCCGGATTCGCTGGGGTATCGCTGTGATCTGCACCTCTGGCTCTTTGTCAGTGGCCACCAGGGACCGTTTACCTGGCAGATCAGCAGCGCCAGCACGTTAGCGCTGGCTCATTCTCCGCTGCAAGGGAACGGCACCTCGGGAAGCTGGACGCAGATCACGGTGTATATCCAGCCGGAACGAGAGGGCCAGCAACTTATTTTCACCTTCTTTTTCGCCTCATATACATCGACGGCAGCGGTAGTTTGGGAGGGCTAACGGCGATTTTGCTCTTGCCGCTCGCTGCCTTCGTCTGAAGAGTGAGCATATGCCGACCGAGAACCTTTTCTCGGCTACTGTTCAGAGGGACGGATATCCTTCTTTTCGAGATAGCGCTTGAGGTGGAGCAGGCCCAGACGCATACGAGCTTTCATGGTGCCGAGAGGCAGGCGGCTCCCCTCCGCGATCTCGCTATGAGTCCAGCCCTGGAAATAGGCCAGTTCGATCACCATGCGCTGCTCGCGGGGCAGCGTCATCAATGCTTCGCGAATCAGATCGCGCTGGACCGACAGCCAGGCTTCGTTCCAGACATCCGGTGAGGAGGTGTTCTCTGTCAGGTCTATCTGTTCCAGCGGCACCTGGTTGACAGCACTGCGACGTTGCAGCCCGCGCAGATAATCGATGGCGCGATGATGAAAAATGGAGGTGAGCCAGCTTCGTACTTCTCCATGAAGCGGCGAGTACGAGGCCGCGTTCTGCCAGACTGAGAAAAACGCTTCCTGCATGAGATCCTCAGCTACCTGGTGATCGGCAACGATGCGGTAGACGAAGGCATAGAGCATACGATGGTAGCGCTGATAGAGCGCATCCATCGCCCATACGGCCTTGTTGGCGATTGCGCTGATGAGCATTTTATCGCTCAACTCCTCGCCACTGATAGCCGGCTCTCTCTGTTGGCTGCGGGATAACTCCCTTTTCGGGAGACGCATCATACGCCTATCCCTCCACCTTACGTTCTATGCGCATCGTCAGCCACGACCCTGTTCCCATCAGCCCCTGTTTGTTCTGGAGCGTGCCCAGGGCTACAATTGGCCCATGTGGTTTCCCCTGGCTGGCCTGAGGACCAGGCTCCCGGCTGACTGCGACAGCATCATAGGCGCGAATATCGCCCGGGAAGTCGAGCGTCGCCACTCCATCCTGAACATTGAGCAGGCCAATGCTGTCGGGATGATTGTTCTTGATAACCCATCCCTGGTAGACCTCGGCTCCCGCCAATGGAGGCAATCCCTGAATATTCAGAATGGTGACATGGAACTGGGGAAGATACATGGCCTCTCCGCTGATCGTTGTGTCTGGAGATGTACCTTGAATCTTATAGCTGAACATCTCAGAAACTCTGCTCAGTTGCTGCTGCAGATTGAGATTCCAGGCGGTCAGGCCGGCGGAGAGGACGAGCAGAATAAGAACGCAGGCAACCGCCAAGCGCGTCTGGGGATACTGCCACCAACGGCGCTGCTGCGTGCGTTGTGCAGCTCGCTGCGCTGCGGCATGTTCCCGGGCATCGGCCTCTACGGCGGCCATGACGCGTTTTTTCAGACCGGGCGAAGGCTCGACAGCAGGAGCCGCCAGGGGCAAGAGGTCGGTCACGGCTTGTAGTTCACGTACCGTGTGCTGACAACTGGCGCAGGTGGTAAGGTGGGCCTGCGCAGCATAACGCTCCAGTTCGCTGGTGGCCCCCAGAACATATGCCCCCGCAAGCTCCTCGAATTGCTGGCAATCCATGTCGGTGTGCTCCATCTAGATATCCACTCATTTGAGTATAACGTCGCACAGAGAGGATTGGATTACTTTTCCTCTGAGACGATACTTTTCGTCTCTTGTCCGAAATCCGTAATCCACTTCCTCCCCGCTGACGTATATCCAGTTGTATAAGCGCTTATGACTATTCTTCATAACGTTTCACGTATCAGGCTAACAAGCGGCACGCGTCTTTTCACCTACGCTCATCCTGTTGAGCGTTCAGGCTCTCAAGCTGCTGAGATGCTTTCGCGATAAGAGAGCCTGCGGGCAGATGAGAAGGCCCGACGCGCAGTGTGAAAGATGGAACGAGATTCTCTGAAAGGAGCCATATCATGGCAAAAATTACTCGTCGTGGGTTAATCAAACAGGCCACCATTGGTGTGGGAGCCGCCGGAGTAGTCGCCGCAGCCGCGGCAGCCGGGGCGCATTTCGCACCTGCGGCCAGCACAACTGGCACGCAAAACACGAAACAGGCCGCGATCACCAGGACTGATCCTATTGTCGTTTGGATCGGCAATCCAGCCGATGGCACCATCGTCATGATGCGCGGTGAGCAACAGAAAGTTGTCAACAATCCCGCCTTCATCCAGAGCGTATTGTCCCTCTAACATCTCTCTTCAGGAGATGCAAGGAGCATTCCAGTTATTGCGAGGTAAGCATCATGTCATCACATCGCGAAGCCCCGGAAATCTCTAAGGACCCGGTGGCCGATAACACTGACGTCTATGCTTTTGTCAGCCCCGATCGGCCCGATACTGTGACGCTGATTGCCAACTACATTCCCCTGGAGGGACCGGCTGCGGGCCCAAACTTTTATGAATTTGGCAGTGATGTGCGTTACGAAATTCACATTGATAACAATGGCGATGGCGAGGCCGACATCACCTATCGCTTCCGCTTCAAGGTAGAGCTGAGCAATCCGAACACCTTTCTCTACAACACCGGTCCCATCGATTCGCTCGACAGTCCGAATTTCAACCGCCGCCAGCTCTACTCAGTGACCAGAGTAGACAGACATGGCAACGAGACGGGGCTGGGAGAGAACCTGGCCTCTCCGCCCTGCAACATAGGTCCCCGCTCCACACCCAACTATGCAGCATTGGCCAAGCAGGCGGTCCATAATCTGAATAACGGCGTGCGTGTGTTCGCCGGTCAGCGCCTCGAGGGATTTTATGTAGATCTGGGCTCGATCTTCGATCTTGGCGATCTGCGTCCGTTCCAGAGCCTCCATTTGATTCCTACTCCTGATGCTGCCGGCGTGGACGCAACCAAAGATGTCAACGTTCACACGATAGCAATCCAGGTGCCTATCCACCTTCTGACCAGGGATGGCTCCCATCCTAAAGATCCTACCGATCCGCGCGCGGTAATTGGCGTCTATGCCTCAGCGAGCCGCAGCAAGGCACGCATCATCCTGGGCGAAGGGGCTGAGAGCGGCTTCGGACCCTGGGAGCAGGTCTCGCGCCTGGGGAATCCGCTCTTCAATGAGGTCATTGTGCCGATGGGCAAGAAGGATGAGTGGAACGCGCGCTCACCCAAAAATGATAGCGCCTTCCTGCACTATGTCCAGTACCCGGAACTGGCGACACTGCTGCCTGTGCTCTATCCCGGCGTCTTCCCTAATCTGAGCGCCTATACTGCCGCGCGGGCCGACCTGGTCGCCATCCTGCTCACCGGCATCCCGAGCGGGATCATCCCTGGCTTCCAGAACTTCACCGGCAAAACTCAGGCCGATCTGCTGCGTTTGAATATGGCAATTCCTCCATCGAGCAATCCTAACCTGCTGGGCATCCTGGGTGGCGACCTCGCCGGCTTCCCTAACGGGCGCCGCGTTTTCGACGATACGGTGACAATCGAACTGCGTGCGATAGCCGGCGTGACTATTCCATTGGTCGACAAGACCTTTAAACCGGACGCGGCAGCCTCTCTGGTCACTGATGGCCTCACCCCCGATCTCCAGACGCGCTACCTGTCACAATTTCCGTACCTGGGCACACCCAGAAGCGGCTTTGAAGTGCCAGCCGCATAGACTACTACGCCGGTGCCTGGAGGAGTTCGACATCGACAATCTGCCGAACTCCTCCGCGAAAGATTCACAAGAGGAGAAGAAAAAGATGCCAGAGCAGAGGGTTGATCGTGTGCATACAGAACATGCGGTGCTCGACATCGGTGAGGATGTGGGCGCACTCATTATCTACTGCCGATCAGAACTGCGCGGCAGGCAGATCGACGTCAGCAGACGAGGGCGGGAGTGGCAGCGTATCCATACCGATGTGCTGGAGCGCCGCGTGGGCCATCGCTCTCTCTTCACCGCTCTCTTCATGGCTTTGCCGGCAGACGACTACGTGATCTGGGGAAACCGCGCAGAGCCGATTGGCGAGGTCACGATTACCGGCGGCCAGGTCGCTGAGATCGACTGGCGCCATCTGCTTCCCGGTGTACTTCTCCCGTCCGCCGACCCCTTCGCGCCGACGCAGTGCGCTCCCTCTCAATTAGCGGAACTGCTCCCGGCGAGCTACCTCACAAGCCGGACAGTGAGCGCCGCGCCTATGGGAAGCGCCCCGATGCGCTATAACGAGCAGGGGCAGGTCGCCTGGGATCAAATGTGGACAGATTTTTGCGACCTGGCGCTTGCCGGCGGACCTCCCCACCGGGGCACGCTGCTGGAGCCTGCCTCACCAGAGGAGGTGCGCGCCAATCCCGCCGACTATGCACGTGTCGTCGCCGAAATCGAGCGCGGCCTGCGCCTGGTCAGCAACTTGCCGATCGTGCGCATCGAGCAACCTGGCTGGATTGGCGTGCAGTGCCACGACGAGCAGATGGCGCTCTGGCTCCTGCGAGCTATTCTCGTCGAGAACGTCTGTGCGCGCCGTGAGGGGCGAGTGCTGCTGCTCCCTGCCGGGCCGGCTTTCCAGCTAGAAAAAGAGATCAAGAATGTGATTACGGTACTGGCCAAAACCTTTCACTACTGGACCGAGCATGCCAACCCTATGCCAGTGCCCGTGCCTTCAGCTGATAGCGCGTCTGCGAAAGCAGCACAAGGAGAATGACCGTCACGCCTGCAATGATGTGAGGAAGCCATGCATACTGAATTTTCGCAATGCTCGATGATTGCTCTATGGTCAGTCAGGCTGCCCTCCATTCGATCCCCCGGATGATCTCTTCTGCAACCTGCCGCCAATCAACACTCCCCGGATACAGATGCCATCGGACCATCAACCCCTGCAACGTGGCCAGGATGAGCCCGGCCTGCGTCTCCACCGCCAGGTTGGCGCGAAACTCACCCTGCGCAACTCCAGCAGTCAGAAGCCATTGGAAACGCTGTTTCGCCCGCTCAAACTGCTCGCGGATCGGCCTGCGCAGACCCGGCAGGTGATGGCTCAAGATCCAGCCCTCGATGAGTACCCGGCAGGCATCTGCCTCTTCCTCCACATGGGTGCCGATCACTTCAATGGATAGGCGCAGCAGCGCCTTTGGCGAGAGATTTGGTGTCAGCCGCTGACGGATCGCTTCCTCTACCCCACAACTCCACCGCTCAGAAAGGGCTAAATAGAGCGATTCCTTGCTGGGATAGTAGATATACAACGCTCCGCGCGAAAGACCCGTTTCGCGGACAATATCTTCGATGGTCGTCGCATAATAGCCATGCCGGGCAAAGCAGCGCACGGCGGCAGATAGGATCTGTTCGCGGCGAGTCTCTTTGGCCGCCTCGCTGGTTTTGGGCATCGATCACTCCTGCGCGCAAAAGGATTCGACGGTCGAGCATTCTTGTCCCTATCATACCATGTTCTTCCTTGACAGCGCGGAGCTATTTGCTTAAAATAAAGAACGACCGTCCGTTTTATTTTAAAAGCAAGGAGATCATCATGCTGGAAAACGTCTCCCGTGTCGGAAGCCGATTTGAACAAACCCTTCATCGGGGCTGGATTAGCTGGGCCTTCATTGTCCTGAGCTGGCTTGCGGGCTATCTTTTGTATGCAGCGGGCTTGCCCAGGTGGTCATGGGAAGGGTTCTGGACGCTGTTCTTTCTCTACACAGGAAGTTATTGTGTACGCAATTTCCTGCATTGTCGTGAAACTCACTGCGTCATTACCGGTCCCGGCTGGCTGGTTCTGGGTATCCTGGGGCTTCTGGGTACGTTGGGACTTCTTGGAGTGGAACAATGGGAAATTGCCACTGGTCATATCCTGTGGGGAGGCTGGGCGCTGCTCTGGATTGGCTATGCGCTTTTTGCTGCGCTGGGTTACAGTTTACAGTGGTTTATCAAGCAGCGAACAGGCCGTCTGACGCTCGTAGCACAACCTGCCCCCGGCAAAAATTGATAGGCTTCCTTTCATGAATATGTCATCCCGCCTCGTCTGCCAATCCCCCAGGGGGCGAGGCAATTCCCTCAGATAGCATTTGACCCGAAGCGAACTACGCTCGTTTTTCACCCTCTCTCCCTTTCTATCCTGCTCTGAATAGTAGTGTTGACCATCGATCTCTCTTTGGGCAAATTGTACGAGGGATATCCCGAATTTTTGCGCAAAGTACCTGTGGTATAGTGAAGGAGGAGAGGAGTACTCTCTGTAAGAGAAGGGTTATGCGCATGGCATCTGCCGCAGAGTTTATGTGCTATTGGGCAGAATGTCTCAATTATAAGATGGGAGTGTGATCCTGAGCGAAGAGGCCCGGGAGGAAATCGATGACGATACGTGATTCAGAGTTGCCTATTAATAATGTGGCTGCATATGCACCAGGAGCAGAGCGCCTTCTTTCTTCGAGCAGAACCTCCTGTCAGACAGAGGAGGCAATCGCTGACTCTTCAGCAAGCACCTACCACCGCTACCATATCGAGACCGAGAGGGTCGCGGACCTTGTGCCTCTTCCTCCGCGCTTCCGGGTTAAGGTGAAGAAGCATCGCCTGATCGGCATGGTGCTCAAGGAGCTTGTGACACTCAAAGGGGATCTGCCGGTGGCGTTGAGCCGCCCCTGTGTGTATGGTGTCTTTTCCAGGCCGGTTGGCGGACTGGCTCCCCGCGAAGAACTGTGCGTCGGGTGCCTGCGCTGTACCGTCCAGTACCCGGACATGGTGACGATTCAGCCAAATCCCGCCCGCCTGCGTCTCGGCGACTCGTACATCCGGCCAGAATTTGTCGATACTATCCTGTACGAAGCTCGCACGGGCCGCGTCCCGGTACGCGGCGCCGGGTATCGCGGGACCTTCGGCGGGCAGGGCTGGGATGGTCTGTGGACCGATATGTCCGAGATCGTGCGCCCCACGCGCGATGGCATTCACGGGCGCGAGTTTATCTCTACAGCGGTCGATATCGGTGAGCGCCCGGCCTTTTTGCGCTTTGATGAGCAGGGCGAGGTCAGCGGGCCTGGACCGACGATGATTACGAGCCAGTTGCCATTTCTCTTCGATCTGCCCGTTGCTGCTCCCGACAGCGCCCGCGTGCTTCTGCCGATCTTCGCAGAGGCGGCGCGCCAGCTTGAGACGCTGCTGATGGCGCCTCTCGCGTCGATCGACGAGCTCGCCCTGCAGGGAGCGCATCTTGTGCCGGTGGTCGCTCCGGCGGCGATGCATCTGCTGGACGCACAATGCTGGCAGCCGCGCATGATTGTGCTGGATGGCTGGGACCGGGACTGCTTCGAGACGCTGCGCCAGCGTTTTCCCGACCGCATTATCTGTGTGCGCGTGCCGATGGACACCGACATTCTGGAGCTGGTCCAGCAGGGCGTGCGCGTCTTCCACCTCACCGCCAATTATCACGGCTATGCTGGCACTCAGTTCGCTATGGACCTGATTCTGCGTACACACCGGCGGCTCGTCGAGGCAGGCGTGCGCGAGGAGGTCACACTGCTCGGCGGTGGTGGCATCGTGCTGGCGGAGCATGTGCCGAAGGCGATTATCTGCGGACTGGACGCAGTTACCCTGGATGTCGCGCTGGCGGTGGCCCTGCAAGCCAGCTTCAACGGCGAGTGCCTGGATCGCACCAGCGCCGCGCTCTCTTTCCCGCGCTTGGAACAGAGTTGGGGTGTGCAGCGTTTGAAGAACCTGGCGGCTTCCTGGCGCGATCAACTGCTGGAGATCCTGGGCGCGATGGGCATGCGAGAGGTGCGCAGGCTGCGCGGCGAGCTTGGGCGCTGCATGTTCCAGCGGGACCTGGAACGCGAGATTTTCGGTGCATCAGGAAGGTGAAAGGGCAATGCAGATGAAACGCAGGGGCAAAACAGTAGAGGAACGCATCATCGCCAAACATGAGGAGGCGCTTCATCACGGCTTTCATACGTGGCCCGGCTTGGACTTTGACCGACCGCCGGCTATGGGAGATGCCCGCTGGACCGCCGATCTCATTCTGGCAACGTGGATGCAGGCCGAGACCGGTCGCCCTCCCGAGAACGGGCTGGAGTACCGCGTGGGCCGCTCCGGGGGCGGGTTCGATGCTCTAAGCTTCGCGTTCTTGCCCGCAGAGCAGTGGGTGCCTGAGCAGGAAGAGATCGCAACCGCCATCCCGTTGAACCGCAGGCCATACGACCGCCGCATCCAGATCCCGGTGCCCTGGTATGGCGCTGGTATGTCCTTTGGCTCGGTCAGTGAGCGCATCATGCTGGCGCGCGCCAAAGCGGCACAGCAATGGAACACGTTTACCTCAACCGGCGAGGGCGGGTATCCGATGGCGCTTGTGCCCTACCGCGAGCATGTGATCACGCAGGTTGCGACGGGTATGTTCGGCGTGCGCGAGGAGACGCTGCTGTGGGCGCCGATTATTGAATTTAAGTACGCCCAGGGCGCCAAGCCGGGCCTGGGCGGACACCTGCTGGGAGATAAAGCGACGACAGCGGTGGCAAAGATGCGCGAGAGCGTGCCCTGGGTGAGCCTGTTCTCGCCGTTCCCTTTTCACAGCGTCTATTCGGTTGAGGACCATAAGAAGCACATCGACTGGGTAAAAACCGTCAATCCCGAGGCGCTGATTGCGGTGAAGGTTTCGACACCGGTGGATGTGGATATGGTGGCGATGGGCAGCTACTACGCCGGGGCGCATATTATCCAGATCGATGGCTCATATGGCGGCACGGGCGCCGCGCCGGAGATTGCCAAGAAGAATATCGCCATGCCCATCGAGCTGGCCATCCCCAGAGTCCATCGCTTCCTGCTCCAGGAAGGCATCCGCGACGAGGTGGTGCTGATGGCAAGCGGGGGTATTCGCACGGCGGACGATATCGCCAAGGCGATTGCGCTGGGCGCCGATGGCTGCGTGCTCGGTACGACGGAACTGGTCGCGCTTGGCTGTACACGCTGCAGCAACTGCGAGCGCGGGCGCGGCTGCCCGTTTGGCCTGACTACCACCGATCCCCAGCTCGCGCAGTTGGTCGATCCCGATTGGGGCGCCGAACGGCTCAATCACCTGTATACCTCCCTGCAAGCACAGCTACGAACCATCCTGCGCCGCCTGGGCCTGCGCGACGTGCGCGAGCTGGTTGGTCGCATGGAGATTCTTGACTATAAGAAAGGGAGTGATCACGATGGATCACCGGCGTGAGCAACTGATTGAGGCGCTGTTGGCCTCGCGGCGCGCATTGCGCGAGGGTGCTGCTCTGCCGCTGCGCCAGGGCGAGGCGGAGGGCGGGTGCGGCGTGATCGGCATGGCGGCCAGCATCCCTGTGAACGGCAGCCACTTGCTGCAGGCGCTGCAACAGATGCGCAATCGCGGAAATGGCAAGGGCGGCGGGATTGCCGCAGTGGGACTCGATGCGGACTTCTTTGGCACGCCGCCAGACCTGCTCGCCAACGATTACCTGCTGGCCATAGCCTACCTGGACGACCAGGCACGCCCGCACGTGGAAAGTGGGTGTATCGAATCTGTCTTTATCGTGGACGCAACGGTTCACCTGTCCACTCTGCCGAACTTTCGCGCGCTCCCTGGCCTGGAGGTGCGACCGCCCGAGGTCTGGTGCTACTTTGTCAGGGTGCGCCCGGAGGTGCTGGCGCGTTTTCGAGCAGAGCATGGGATCACAAGCGAAGATGACGCAGCGATCGAGGACGAGATCGTCTATCAGAACAGCTATAAACTGAATCGTCAGTTTTATGCCTCGACCGGCGAGAAGCGCGCATTCGTGCTCTCGCATGGCAAGAACGTGCTGGTCCTCAAAATGGTTGGCTACGGAGATGACGTGGTGCGCTACTACGGACTGGAGAATCTACGCGCGCATGTCTGGATCGGCCACCATCGCTATCCAACCAAAGGCAAGGTCTGGCATCCAGGCGGCGCTCACCCGTTCATTGGCATGCACGAAGCGCTGGTGCATAACGGCGACTTCGCGAACTACGCGGCGATCTGCTCTTACCTCGCCCAGCGCAATATTCAGCCACTCTTCCTGACCGACACCGAGGTGGCTGTGCTGGAATTTGACCTGCTCTCCCGCATCTATGGCTATCCACTGGAATATGTCATCGAGGCAATGGCTCCCACGACCGAGCGCGATTTTGCCCTGCTGCCGGCGGCGAAGCAGCGCCTGTACCAGATGATCCAGGCGGTCCACCTGCACAGATCTCCCGATGGCCCCTGGTTCTTCCTCATCGCGCAGTCCAGGATGCGCGAGCGTGCCTACCGCCTGATCAGCATCACCGACACCTCGATGCTGCGGCCCCAGGTCTTCGCCCTGCAACGCGGCACGGCAGCGATCGGCTTCGCGGCCTCAGAAAAACAGGCCATCGATGCGGCCCTGGAAAGTCTGGCGCGGACAGATACGCGTTTCTGGTCGCGCGCCGATCTCTACTGGAACGCGCGCGGCGGCAGCCACACAGACGGCGGGGCGTTTGTGTTCACGGTGAGCAGCGACGCACATGGCGAGACTGTCCTGCGCTGCGTCGATAAATTCGGGCGCGCCATCGAACCCGATCCTAGCAGGCATCCTCTGAATGGCTCCGCTTCAAGCGTTCGTCCAACTCCGCATGGCGCTGCAAATCCAGGCATACTTATGCGTCCTGAGCAGGGTGCGCAGGAGTTGTTCGACCTGCTCTGCCGGCACCTGCCTTCCTGGGACTATGACGACGCTCAGACCTGGCTGCTGGAACTGGAGCAGGCAAGCAGAGATAATGCCGGGTGGGCACGGGCCATCGAGGTGCTCACACTGTTGATGGACCGGCGTTATCCCATCGGGACGATGAAGAGGAGTTGTCTCATTGCGCTGGTGGATCGCGCTTTCGCCCGGCTGATCGAGAGGATACGAGACGCGGACTCGCCGGCGTTTGTCTGGTGCGGCTACGGAAGCGAACTGCCGACCTTGCAGGACGCACACACCACCGTGCTACTCGACGCTCGCGGCTACCCCGGCGAAGGAGACGAATCGCTGGCTCGTACCATTGTCACGCTCTACCAGCGCGGCTTCCGCCGCCTGCTCGTCGTCAACACTCATGGACATCGCTTCATTGGGTGCGGCCTGGGTGTACTCTCACAGAACCTGCGCATCGACGTGTACGGTTCATCGGGAGACTACCTGGCCTCCGGCCTCGACGGGGCCGAGGTGGTGGTTCACGGCAGCGCGCAGGACCAGCTTGCTCAGATTATGAAAGGTGGCAAGCTGGTCGTCTATGGCGATGTCGGGCAGACGTTTATGTACGCCGCTAAAGGCGGGCAAGCCTTTATCCTGGGCAATGCCGCCGGGCGACCGCTCATCAACGCGGTGGGAGGCCCGCGAGTGGTCATCAACGGAACCTGCCTGGACTACCTCGCGGAGTCGTTTATGGCCGGCGATCCCCTCCAGGGTGGGGGATTTGTGATCGTCAACGGCGTGCGCTTCGACGAGGACGGTTCGCTCGTAGAGCTTGAGACGCCCTATCCCGGCGGCAACCTGTTCTCCCTGGCCTCCGCAGGCGCGATCTACATCCGCGATCCCCACCGCCGCTTAAGCGTTGACCAGCTTAATGGCGGCGAATTCGCGGCGCTCGCTGCTGAAGATTGGGACCTCATCCGGCCTTTCCTACAGGAGAACGAGGCGCTCTTTGGCATTCCGCTGCAACGCTTGCTGACAGTTGAAGGCTCCCCGCGTCCGCCGGAGCAGGTGTATCGCAAGATTCGTCCGGGCGCACAGAAGGCGCTCATGCCCGAAGAAGCCTGGGTACAGAGGAAAGGATAAGCCGGCATACCGATAGCGCTGCGACTCTCGCAGCCAGGCCAACCTTGCTCCTCCCGGCATCAGGTGGTCGCATTAAACGAGAGCGCGCAGGGCTTGTCCCAGGCGCTCGATGCCCGTCTCGATGCGCTCATTCTTAGAGTTCGAGAAGCTAAGGCGCAGGGTGTTAGCGCCGCCGCCTGTGGCATGGAAAGCCCGACCCGGCACGAAAATGACCCGCTGCTCCAGCGCCTCCTGCAAGAGATCCGCGGAGTCGATGGCTGCGGGCAGCGTGACCCAGATGAACATGCCGCCCTCGGGGTGCGTCCAGCGCACCTGCGCCGGGAAATGGCGCTCTAAGGCCGCCAGCATCACATCGCGCCGCTCGCGATACACCGGCAGGATACGCGGAACCTGCCGCTCCAGGTAGCCCTGGCTGAGCAGCGTGTAGGCAATGATCTGATTAAACATCGGCGTATGCAGATCTGTACCCTGCTTCGCCATCACCAGCTTGTGTGTGACCTCCGCGGGCGCGGCGATCCAGCCCAGGCGCATACCCGGAGCGAGCACCTTGGAGAACGTGCCCAGGTAGAAAACGCGATCGGGGAAACCGCCGGCGGCGCGGCCCGCAATGTGAAGCAGTGAAGGCAGATCCTCGCCCTCATAACGCAACTGCGCATACGCGTCATCTTCCAGCAATAGCAGGCCGTGACGCTCGATCAGCTCGACCAGGCGCGCGCGCCGTTCCAGAGAAAGCGTGACCCCCGAAGGATTCTGAAAGGT
>Ga0070740_10003844_pt1 | contig 15428 bp, 17 predicted proteins | sample Coa_R2_FD_67286 | JGI IMG/M metagenome (GOLD analysis project Ga0070740, IMG submission 67286) | Surface soil microbial communities from Centralia Pennsylvania, which are recovering from an underground coalmine fire - Coalmine... | ecosystem: Environmental > Terrestrial > Soil > Unclassified ... | reverse complement strand
CGATTTTTTCAGGCCAGCCAGGATGGCTGCTTCAAAACTTCGTTCTCCTGAAAAAACGCAGTAGCGTCGAAATTTCTAGGAGGGAAATTTCGACAGCGGTTCCCCGGCGGAATGTGGCGGACCGGCAAATGCCGTTTTGCTAAGAGAAACGCAGCGGTTCCCCGGCGGAATGTGGCGGACCGGCAAATGCCGTTTTGCTAAGAGAAACGCAGCGTTTCCCCGGCGGAATGTGGCGGGCCGGCAAGCCGCAACAGCGCTAGTCGTACAGCAGATACTTGGTGCGTAAGGTCATGAACGAAGCGAGTGCGGGCTCCCAGTGCGATTCGATCTCGGCGGCGGTTGCGCCCGAGCTGAGGGCGTGCTGCAGGTAGTCGGTGCCCCAGTCTTTGTCCAGGGCCGCGGTATCGACGTGGAGTTGCGGTGCGAGGGCGTGTGCAGCCGCAAGCAGCTCGACTGCCGTGCGAACGGACGGAAAGACGCGCGGGTCGTAGACGTGCAGCTCGACGCCGCCGTACGGCTCGCCGCGTGAGGGGCCGAAGAGCGGCGACCAGTACGCGGGGCGGAAGTAGACGCCGGGAATGTCGCGCTCGTTGAGTGCGGCGGCGAACCGGTACGGATCGAGACCGGGCGCGCCGGCGTATTTGAAGGGCTTGGTGGTGCCGACGCCGCCGTTGAGTCCCGCGTTGTCGATCAGGCCGGTGCATGGATATACGACTGCGGTGCTCCATTCGGGCACGTTCGGCGACGTTTGTATCCATTGCAGTCCGGTGTCGGGCCAGAGCATCGACCGGTGCCAGCCGGTCATTCTGATCACGCGCAGTTTTGCGCCGATGCCGAAGTGGTCGTTGAAGAGCTCGGCGAGCTCGCCCACCGTCATGCCGTGACGCATCGCGATCGGATAGAGGCCGATGAACGATTTAAAGCGCGGATCGAGCACGGGCCCTTCGACCAACTCGCCGCCGATGGGATTGGGCCGATCGAGAACCCAAAACTCTTTGCCGTACGCCTTTGCTGCCTCCATCGCGTAAGCCATCGTCGAGACGTAGGTGTACGGGCGCGTGCCGACGTCCTGGACGTCGAAGAGCAGCACGTCGACCCCGCGCAGCATCGCCTCGGCCGGTTTGCGCGTGGGCCCGTAGAGGCTGTAGACCGGTAGACCGGTGCGCTCGTCGGTGTATGAAGGCACGTACGCGCCCGCGGGTCGATCGTCGCGCAGGCCGTGCTCGGGCGCATAAATCGCCTTGATGCAGATCTGTTTGTTCTCTTCGATCGCGTCCACGATGTTGACCAATCGCGACGTGACGCCGGTTTGGTTGGTAATCACGCCGACGCACCGCCCGTCCAGCTCGCGCCAAGCCGATCGCAAGAAGACCTCGTCGCCCAGGACGATCTTGGCTTGCGGAAGCGTTCCCGCGGCGGCGAACGCCCACTGCGAAGCCGCGATCAGCGCCGCGGCGATAAAAACCGCTCTAAACAAAGACCGGCTCGGCGGTCTCTGGTACGACGCGCGCCTCATGCGCTCTACGAAACAGTTCGCGGGCTGCGGCGATCCCGAGGTCGCCGACGTCGACGCTATACTCGTTGACGTACGTTTCGATGTGGCGGCGCATGACCGGCTCGCTCATCTCCGTTGCATGCTGCCGCACGTACGGCATCACCTGATCCTCGTGTTCGCGCGCGTACGACAAACTGCGCCGGAGGGCGTCGTTGATCTCCGAGGCCTGTTCGGCGACGTCCGAGCGAATCAGAATGGCGCCGAGCGGAATCGGAAGCGAGGTCTGCTCTTCCCACCAATCGCATAGGTCTGCGACCCGCTCCAGACCGCGATCGGCATACGTAAAGCGCGATTCGTGGATGATGAGCCCGGCGTCGGCGGTCCCGCCGATCACTGCGTCCATCACCAGATCGAACCGCATCGAGACGGTCTGCGGCCGCGCGTTCAGCGCTAGGCGCAGCAGCATGAACGCCGTCGTCATCTCTCCCGGGATCGCGACCAGCTTGTCGTGCAGGTCGTCCAATGACGAAATGGTTCCGGGTCTAGCGACGACGAGCGGTCCGCATCCGGTTCCGAGCGCGCCGCCGGCCCGCAAGATGCTGTAGTTCTGCATGAGCAGCGGGATCGCGCCGTAACTGACCTTCGTGAGTTCGTAATCGGCTTTAAGCGCCGAGTTGTTCAAATTCTCGACGTCCTCGAGTTGGACGCGGACCGCCGGCGCATCGGGCAGCAATCCATTAGCAAGCGCGGCAAAGATGTAGGTGTCGTTCGGGCACGGAGAATACGCGAGCGTCAAGCGTTCAGCCATTGACGTTGCCCGTGACGGTAAGCAGCGCGCCCAGGATGCGTTCCGCCGCGCGCACGCCGGCTTCAAAATCCCACTGTGCCGAGCCGCGATCGCAGACGATGTTGGAGATGCCGCGTACTTCGATCGCCGGAATCGCGGCGATTTCGGCGGCACGCAGCACGGCAAAGCCTTCCATGCTTTCAATCCCGACGCCGTGCGCGGCAAGGCGCGCGGCGGTTTGGTCGGTCGCGGTGACGCGAGGTACCGTGATGCCGCGCACGCTGCTAAAGCCGAGCTCGACGAGGCGATCGACCAGTGCGAGATCGGAACCGGCGCGATCGACCACGCGGGCTGCGTCGGGCAGGGCGATCGGCGTACCGGTCTCGAGGTCCAATTCGAAGAATTCGTCCGATACGACGACTGCGTCCCCTACGGAAGCGGCCCCGGGAAAAGCGCCGGCGATGCCCGCGCTGATGACGAGCTCGTAGTGACTTTGCGCCAGCGCGCGCGAAACCGCCGCCGACGCCTCGACGGGCCCGACGCCGGTGACCAGCATCTCGACGTGCTCGGGCGGGCGAAACTCGCCGAGCTCCTTGCCGACGGCGCACGTGATCAGGATCACGGAACGCCTATCAGTTTGTGCGTTTGTACCGAGAGCCTGAAGCGTGCGGGATGCGCCTTGGCGTACTCCAGAGCGAGCGCCACGTTTTTCGGTTTGTTCCCTTCGGGCTGAAGCAGAATGAGCGGTTTACCGGCGAACAGCTCGAGCCATTCGTCGGGGACGCGCCCGTCGACGATGAGCTTTACCTCGTTCGCGCGCGCGGCCATGCGGGGTTCTACCCGTTCTTTGGGGGAGACGCACAGCCACACGTCGTCCGGAAGGTCGGCGAAGATCGTGCCGTTCGACTCGACGTGCACGCGCCGGCCGTCCGCGCGCAGGCGTTCGATCAGCAGCGGTGTCTCGCTTTGCGCGAAGGGTTCGCCGCCCGTGAGGACGACGACCGGACAATCGCCGCCGCACTCGCGAACGCGGCGGACGACGCCGTCCGCGTCGTCGAAGAACTTGACCGAATAATCCGTGTCGCAGAAGCGGCAGGAAAGATTGCATCCCGCCAGGCGCACGAAAACGGCAGGCGTACCCGTGTACGTTCCCTCGCCCTGGATCGTGTAAAAGATCTCCGCCAGCTGCAGCACGCTACGTGTTTCCCGCCAAATCGCTGCGGCGAAGCGTCGCGCACGAGGTCGCCGTCTCCCAGAGCACTAGTTCGTCCAAGCCGGGAAGGGCCCGGTCGAGCTTCTCCCAGATCCAGGCGAGGATCTCTTCGCAGGTGGGGTTGGCAATCCGATCGTTGAGCGACGTGTGATCGAGCTCGTCGACGACGTGCCGGTGCACGATCTCGCGGACCGTGTCAAAATCCTCGATCATTCCCGTGGCGGGGCCGGAGGTGCGGATGGGACCGCGCAGCGCCACTTCCAAACGGTACGAGTGGCCGTGGGGGCGCGCGCATTTGCCCAGGTGATAAGGGAGAACGTGCGCCGCCTCGAAGCGGAAATGCTTACGGATTTGCACAAACCCCGCTTCGCGGTGGACGGTAGTATGCGCCTTCGCCGCTGCGGCCGCAAGACGCAATTGGAGGTGCGATGAGCGAATCGAAGCTGCGGACGGCCATGGCTGGAGTGCTGCGAGCGGGCAGCGTGGACGACGTCGAACGCGCGGTCGAACGGGTCGCGCAGACGCTGGGTTTCCAGCGCGCTGCAATTCTCTCGCTTCCGACGATGCAGCATGCTTCGTACGTCATGCATTCGGCCGGGACGCCGCATGTGGAACTGCGGCACATCGCCTCCGAATCGCCGCTGGCTCCGGGCGGCTTTCTCGATGCGCTGCGTGCGGGTTCGGAAGGCGATGCTGCAGTCCCTCACGGCGACGTGCGGGGGTTCTTCGTGATCGCACCGCTGCGCGAACGCGAGAGAACGCTCTGCTATTTCTACGCCGATTCACCGCTGCAGGGCATCGATGCGGTGCAGGCGGCCGCGGACGTTTCGCACGTCCTGGACATCGCGGGCCTCGTCTGCGCCAATCTGCGGCTGCTCGGCGAGCGCGACGCGCTGCTGGCCGAAGTGGAGTCGCTGGCCACCAGCGATTCGCTCACGTCGCTGGCCAATCGAAGGATGTTCGAAGAACGCATCGCCGAGGAATTGCACCGCAGCGCACGGAGCCGGCGGCCGTTCGCACTGGCGCTCTTCGACGTCGATCGCTTCGGCGAGATCAACTCGCGCTTCGGCCGCGCCGCGGGCGACGAGGCGCTCCAGCACGTTGCCTCCACCATTCGCGCTCGCGCCCGCCACGTGGATTATATCGCCCGGTTCGGAGGCGACGAATTTGCGATGCTGCTCGTGGATGTCGACCACCAAACCGCCCGGCGCGTTGCCGAGCGAATCCTGGACGGCCTGGCCCAAGCGCGGGTCTCTTTCCCGTCGACCCTTGCGGCCTCGGCCGGCGTGGCCCTCAGCTACCCCGTGGATACCGTCGAAACGCTGCTGGAGCGGGCCGAGGCGGCCTTGCTCGACGCAAAAAGGGCCGGAAGCAATAAGGCGAGAGTCACCTAGGGCTCTTGGCCCTAGGACCCATGACAAAACCGCCCGGTGTGGGAATACTCAAGAGGTGAAGCACTCGCGTCCCGGCCTTACTCTCGATCTGCTCCCCAAGGACTACGAGCTGCGAAAAGGAGCCCGCCTTCGCGAACGCGCCGAATCGATCGCCCTGTTGAGCGCGATCGGTGCGTTTTGGGTCCTCGTCTTCGCACTCAACTTCTTCGTAGGTCAGAGCTCCACGCCGCTGATCCGCTAAAGCGCGGCTCGAACCCCTACAAGATGCCGGACGGCCCCATAGCCTCCAGGCGCTTTTTCAGATCGGCCAGGAAACCGCTGGCGACATAGCCGTCGACGACCCGGTGGTCGAGCGACAGGCAGACGTTCATCATGCTGCGTACCGCGATCGCCTCGTCCGCCGTAACGACAGGCTTCTTGACGACGGTTTCCATCGTGACGATCCCGGCTTGCCCGCCATTGATGATCGGGGCCGATGCGTAGGATCCGTTCGCGCCGTTGTTGTTGACCGTGAATGTGCCGCCTTGCAGATCGTCGGCCGAGAGTTTGTTGCGCCGCGCCTTGTCGATCAACTCGCCCGACGCGATCGCAAGGCCCTTGATTGAGAGTTTGTCCGCGCCCTTAACGACCGGAACCACGAGATTCGTCGGCAGCCCGATGGCGATTCCGATGTTCACGTCGCGCTCGACCAAAATGCCGTCGGCCGTAAACCGCGCATTCATCAGCGGGAATCCCGCAAGCGATTCGACCACCGCGCGAATGAAGAAGGGCAGCAGCGTGAGTTTGTAGCCGGTCGCGCGCTCGAAAGCGTCTTTTTCCCGTGCGCGCCATTTCCAGACGTTGGTGACGTCGACTTCGACCATCGACCACGCGTGCGGCGCGGTGTGTTTGCTCTCCACCATGCGCTCGGCGATGATCCGCCGCGCGGACGTGAGCGGAATGAGCGTACCGGGAATCGGCTCGCCGTACGTGCTCGTGCCCGGCTTGAGCGGAGGTGCAGCGGCAGGTTTGGCCGGCGGCGCCGCGGCAGGCGCAGATGCTCCGGCCGACGCAGCGGCAAGCACGTCCTGCGCGGTGACGCGCCCGTTGGCGCCGGTTCCGCGAATCGAACGCACGTCGATGCGATGCTCGCGCGCAAGCTTACGAACCGCGGGCGAAACGCCGCGCAGCGCCGTTTCGGACGATGCGTCGGGCGGCGCGACGCGCGCATGTCCGTTGCCCGCATGCTGCACGGGCATCTCCGGAAGGTTGAAGCCGGGAACCGGCTCCAGATTCGCGCTCGCGGCCATCGCTTCACGCGTTTTGGGCGGTTCGGTTGCCGAAGCACCCGAGCCCGGCGCGGCAGCTTTGGCGGCCGAGGCGGCGGGAACCGCTCCGACTTCCTCGATGATCGCGATCGCGGTGCCCGTCGCAACCGTCGTACCTTCTTGAACGAGAATCTCGCGGAGCGTGCCGGTCACCGGCGCGGGAACCTCGGAATTGACTTTGTCCGTCGACACCTCGACGAACGCCTCATACTTCTCGACGCTCTCGCCGGGCTGCTTGAGCCAGCGCTCGACGGTACCTTCGGTAACCGTTTCGCCGAGCTGCGGCATCGTAATCGTGGTTGCCATACTTCTCTAGTCCTTTAAAATTTGACCATCTCGCGCATCGAGTCGGCCATCTCGGCAGGGGAACTCATGTACTCTTCCTCGAGCGGAAGCGCATAGCCCATCGCGGGAACGTCGGGCGCAGCCAGGCGGCGGATGGGCGCGTCGAGATCGAAGAGCGCTTCCTCTGCCACCATCGCGCTGATCTCCGCGCCGATGCCGCCGAATTTATTGTCCTCGTGGATGATCAGCAATTTGCGCGTCTTGCGCACGCTCTGTAGGATCGCCGTGCGATCCATCGGGCGGATCGAGCGCAGATCGATCACTTCGACCGAAAGCCCTTCCTGCTCGAGGGCATTGGCGGCCTCGAGTGCCCAATGCACGTACAATCCGTACGAGACGACGGTGAGCTGCGTTCCGGTCTTTTTGACGTCCGCTTTTCCGATCGGGATCGTGTAATGGCCGTCGGGGACTTCACCTTTGATCAGGCGGTACGTCTTCTTGTGTTCCAAGAAGAGCACTGGATCGGGATCGTCGATGGCCGCATTCAGCAGGCCCTTTACGTCCGCCGGAAAGGCGGGGGCGACGATCTTCAAACCCGGAACGTGGTAGAACAGCGCTTCGATCGAAACCGAGTGCGACAGCGCCCCGCGCACGCCGCCGCCGTACGGCGTGCGGATCACCAGCGGGCACGTGTACTCGCCGTTGCTGCGATAGCGCGTCTTGGCCGCCTCGCCGACGATCTGGTTGAACGCGGGATAGATGAAGTCCGCGAATTGGATCTCGGCGATCGGGCGCAGGCCTTCCATAGCCATGCCCACGGCGATGCCCACGATCGAGGCTTCTGCGATCGGCGTGTCGATGACGCGCTGCGGGCCGAACTCTTTGATGAAGTCCTTCGTGATCAGGAACACGTTGCCGCGATTGCCGACGTCCTCGCCGATAATGACGGTGCGGTCGTCGCTCTTCATGGCCTCATACAACGTCGCGCGCACGGCTTCGACGTTGTTCATCGTTTGCGATCCGCTTGCTACTGCCACGGCTGCCATGCTCCTTCGTACACGTTCTCGTACAGATCCGAGGCCTCCGGGTATGGCATCGCCTCGGCCTTGTCGGTCGCTTCGTTCGTCTCGCGAAGCACGTCTTTTTTCATCGCGTCGATTTCGGCCGCGGAAACCACGCCGGCATCGAGCAGCACGCTCTCGAACAGCGGCACTGGATCGTGCTTGCGGTGCTCGCTGACCTCGTCCTTGGTGCGATACGTCATGTCGTTGTCGTCCGTCGAGTGCGCAAGGAAGCGGTAACAGACGCCTTCGACGATGCTGGGTCCTCCGCCCGAGCGCGCGCGATCCATAGCGCGCTTTACGGCAGCGTACGAGACGATGGGATCGAAGCCGTCGAACTGTTCGCCCGGCATGCCGTAGCCCTCGGCGCGCTTGTAGATGTTCGGCTCGGCCATCTGCATGCTCAGCGGCGTCGAGATCGCCCATTGATTGTTCTCGACCAGCATCACGAGCGGCAGCTTGTGAATCGCCGCGAAATTCATCGACTCGTGCCACTCGCCTTCGCTCGTGGTTCCGTCGCCGCACGTCACCAGTACCGCGCGCCCGCTTTCACCCCGGTATTTCAGAGCGTATGCTGCACCGACGGCGTGCGGAATATGCGCGGCCAATATCGACGAGAACGACATCAGGCCGGCGCGTTTCGACGAGTAGTGATTCGGAAATTGGCGCCCGCCGTTGTGGTCCTCCGCGCGCGCGAAGATCGAAAGCATGATCTCATAGGGATCCAGCCCGATGCCGATGGCCAAACCCAAATCGCGATAGTACGGCGCGAGGATGTCTTTTCCGCGCTCGAACGCCATCGCCGCGCCCGCCTGCAGCGCTTCATGGCCTTCGCTGCCGAGCGCAAACGGGACTTTTCCCTGCCGGTTGAGTTGAAAGCCGCGGTTGTCGAGCTGCCGCTGCAGCAGCATGTTGCGGAAGATCGCTTTGAGCTGGTCGTCGGACAGCCCGTGGCGCTCTAGTGGTTTGCGCACTTGAGTCTCGGTTTTTGACATGCAGATTCGTCTTTCTCCAGGCGCGCGCCGGCGTCTACTGCCAAGGCTCCCAGCCGCTCGCATACACCCGCTCGTACAGGTCCGCGGCCTGCGGATACGGCATGGCTTCCGCCCTGTCCGTCGCTTCGTTCGCCTCGGCCAGCACCGATGACTTCAGACTTTCGGCCTGTTCGGCGCTTAGGACCCCATGGTCGATAAGGAAACGCTCGAAGTTCGGAACGGGATCGAACTTGCGGCGCTCGGCGACCTCTTCGCGCGAGCGGTAGGTGCGATCGTCGTCGTCCGTGGTATGCGCGAGGAAGCGGTAACATTTTGCTTCGACCAAAGTCGGACCGCCGCCCGACCGCGCGCGATCCATCGCGGCCTTAACCGCTGCGTACACTGCGAGCGGGTCGAAGCCGTCGACCCCCACGCCGGGCATGCCGTAGCCTGCCGCGCGCTTGAAGACGTCGGGCTGTGCCATCTGCATGTGAAGCGGCGTGCTGATGGCCCACTCGTTGTTCTCGCACAGGAACACGATCGGAAGCGCGTGGACGGCGGCGAAGTTCAAAGACTCGTGCCACTCGCCCTCGCTGGTCGCGCCGTCTCCGAACGTCGTAAGCACGGCACGTCCGCGCTCTTGCCGGTACTTGATGGCGTAGGCGGCGCCGACGGCGTGCGGCGTCTGCGCGGCGATGACGGAGCTGATGCTGTACAAGCCCAGCCTGCGGCTTGCGTAATGATGGGGGAACTGCCGCCCGCCGCTGTGGTCCGCAGCGCGCGCGAAGAGCGAGAGCAACACCTCGTAGGGCGTCAGGCCGATGCCCAGCGCGAGACCGAGATCGCGATAGTAGGGTACCAGGACGTCCTGACCGCGGGCGAACGCCATCGCCGCGCCGGCCTGAACGGCTTCGTGGCCCTCGCCGGCCGAGGCGAACGGAATCTTGCCTTGCCGGTTGAGCTCGAAGCCGCGCGCCTCCAGCCGCCGGTGCGTGAGCATCGTGCGATGGAGTACGATCAACTGGTCGTCGGTCAGACCGTGGCGTTCGAACGACGCTGCATGGGCGGGTGAGGCCATGGCGCGCTATCGTGCTTTCCCGGCGTCGAATCCTGCGGCCCGAGCGGGGCAGGCCTCCCTTGGCTGCTGGGCACCCCGCTTCACCGCCGCTTCCGCGCGGCCGATGACGTACCGGTATGGTTTCGCATCTTCGCGACGATGAGGAAATTCGACGCCTCGCCGTCGTGCGCGGGTATCGCATCGTCGACAGTGCGCCGGATTCGCGTTTCGACGGCATCGCCGAACTGGCGGCGCGCTTGACGCATGCCTGTGCGTTCGTCGGCTTTGTGGACACCGGCCGCCTTTGGATCAAATCCCGCAGCAATTGCGACATCGGAGAGAGCGCGCGCCCCGCGCTTTTTGAAGCGTGTGAAGATCCCGCGCAGCCGTTGGTGGTGCAAGACGCGTCTGCGGACGAACGCCTGTGCCGGAACGGTCAAGTCGCCGGCGAGCCGTTCGTGCGCGGCTACGCGGGCATTCCGCTCGTCGTGTCGTCAGGCCACGTGGTCGGCGTTCTGGCAGTTTTCGACACCGTACCGCGCGCCGATTTCACGGAGGCCACCGTTCAAGCGCTCAGGCCGCTCGCGCAGCAGATTCTCGAGCTGCTCGAATTGGATGCGGCGCGGCGCGCGATCGCCTCTCGCGATGAAGAACTGGCTCGGATGCAGGCGCGCATCACGCGGTTGCAGGCCGCGGATCCGTCGCCGGCCGCGATGCCGTGCGCGCTGTTCCTGGAACGGTTGGCCAAGACGCTCTCCTTGCGCATGTTCACGAACGACAGCGCCGTGCTGTTCTTCGACGTCCATGCATTCACTCGCCTAAATGCGGCGTTCGGACGCGCCGCCGGCGACGAAGCCTTGCGTGAAATCGCCGCCCGGCTGCGGGACGGCATCGGGCGGACCGACTGCGTGACGCGGCGGGACGCGGATCACTTCGTCGTCTTGATGCAGGACTTCGATGCGCTGGCCGTCGCGCAGTTGCGCGAAACGCTCGAGCAGCCGTTGACTTCGGGCGCTGCACGAGGCGTGAGGCTCTCGTTCAAGATCGGCGGCGTGCGCTTGACCGACGTCGCGCTCGGCGAGCGTCCGGATCGCGTGCTGCAGCTCGCCGAGAGCGCCGCCGCAGAGTCAGTGGGACCGGTCAATTTTGCCGGCGCCAAGCATCGCGCCGCCGCAATCGCCGAAGACACCGTCCTGCTGCAGCTCATCGAAGCCGTAGAGCAGGGCAGTATCGATCTGCACTATCAGCCGCTGGTCGATGCGCGCAGCGGACGCTTCACCGGATTTGAAGCGCTGGCACGCTGGAGCTTGCCTGCGGGCGTCGCGGTCGAACCCGCGCAGTTCATGGCGATGGCCGACCGGTACGGCCAGGCCTTTCCGCTGGGCGAGCAGCTCCTTCGCAAGGCATGCTCTACCTGCTGCGATTACGTCGGCATCGATCCGGATTTTCTGCTCCACGTGAACGTCTCGCCGGTGCAGCTGACCCATCCGCTGTTCGAAGTCTGCGTCAACGATGCGCTGCGCCTCAGCGGCATGCCCCCAAAGAACCTGTGTTTGGAGATCACCGAAGCCGCGGTCGCCGATCCGCAGGTGATCGGCCCGAAGATCGCGCGGATACGGCGCAGCGGAGTACGCTTCGCATTGGACGATTTCGGCATGGGGTATTCCTCGCTCAGCCACATCCGGCGGCTGCCGGTCGACGCGATCAAGATCGATCGCTTCTTCGTGAGCGGGAACGGCGACGACATCGCGGACCCGCCGATCGTGCGCACCGTCACGACGCTGGCGAAGGAACTGGGTTTGGTCGTCGTTGCGGAGGGCGTCGAAACTGCGGAGCAGGCGCGCTTCCTGCGAGAACTGGGATGCGACGTGCTGCAGGGGTATTATTTCGGACGTCCGGCGCCCAGCCGCGAGGCATCCGCAACCTTTACCGCAGGCCAGCGCTTTTTGCGCGTGTAAATATCCGCCCCATGATGAAGGGTGTATACGCCGCGGCTTTTTGCATTGCGGCCGTTTGCTTTGCCTTGACCTGCCCGGCGCGCGCGGACGCTTCGCCGTTCTGCTCGGCGGACATCGGCTTTATGACGCCGTGGGACTTCGATGCCGATGCGCCCGCGAGCGGCGACGCGAGCGCGCACTACGCTTACCACCTCAAAGACAACGGCAACGACGTGTTGAGCGGGCACATCACGCTCGCGAGCGACACGCAGTATTACACGCTTGCGTTCGACGACGTGCATTTCGCCGATGCGGGCAATCCTGCTTCCGATCCGGATCCGGACGGCGACGAATACGAGGCGCCCGGGGCGTTCCTCTCGCTGCCTGCTCCGGCCGCGATCCGCTATGCGTGGGTTAGCGACGTGACCGATAGCGCGGGCACTACGACGAAATGTCCGATCTTCCCGTACAAACTTCCCGCGCTCACCGCTCAAGAGCGCGCGAGCATGACCTCCGCGCCGCCGCCCAAAGGCGTGCATGTGAATTATCGCGACCGCCAGGCGCTGCCCGGCGCAGCACTCGCGCCGCCGAGCTGCCCGAAACCGTATCGCGACGTCGCGCCCGACGGAGACGGGCCCCGGATTACGCAATTCTACGATCCGTCGATTACCGGCAAGCCCGTGGTGCAGGGTGCGGCCGCCGTCGACGCAAGCGGCAAGGTCGTCGCAACGGCCGTGCTCAAGCCGAGCGGAAGCCAAGTGTACGACGACGCGGCAAAAGAAGAGATCGCCGTTCGCAAATTCATTCCCGCGCTGTTCGACTGTCAACCGGTCGCGGGAATCTATTACTTCGCGCAGGAGTACTACTACCAAAAGTAAAGGGACGAGCTCATGATAGCTCCGGTCCCCGTGCCCATCGAAGAATTGGTCCGCCACCGCCGTCACTTTCACATGCATCCGGAGCTTTCGATGCAGGAATTCGAAACGGCGGCATACATCGAACGCGAACTGCGCGAGCTCGATCTCGACGAAATTCGAACGGGGATCGGAAAGACCGGAATCCTTGGCACGCTATGCGGAAGAAAGCCCGGCCCGGTCACGCTGCTGCGCGCGGATATGGACGCGCTTCCGGTCAAAGAAGCTGCCGACGTCGAATACCGCTCGCGCCGTTCGGGCGTCATGCACGCATGCGGGCACGACGCGCACATTGCCATCCTTTTGGCGGCCGCCAAAGAGCTCGCACGGCGGCGCGAAGAAGTGCCGGGCACCCTCGTGTTCTGCTTTCAGCCCGGCGAAGAGGGGTACGCCGGGAACAAGCTGATGATCGAGGACGGCGCGCTGGAAAACCCGCACGTCGAGCGCTGTTTTGCGCTCCACGTGTTCAGCGGCTTGGAGGTCGGGAAGATCGGCGTACGCGACGGCCCGTTCTTTGCCTCATCCGACGAGTTTCATTTGAAGATCTCGGGCCGAGGCGGCCACGGCGCGATGCCGGAACGCGCGATCGATCCCATCGTCGCCGGCGCGCATTTTGTCACCATGCTTCAGACGATCGTCAGCCGCGAGATCGCGCCCAAGAATCCGGCAGTCTTCACGGTCGGCAAATTCCATGCCGGCTCCACGTTCAACGTCATCCCGAACGAAGCCGACATGGAAGGCACCGTGCGCAGCTTCGACCGCGACGTGCGTGCGTCGATGCCCGAACGCATGGAACGCATCCTGCGCGGCCTGAGCGAAGCGATGCGCGTGGAGTATGAAATGAAGTACCGCTACGGCTATCCGCCGACGGTAAACGATCCCGCCATGAATGCTATCGTGCGCGAGGTGGGGGCTGCCGTGTTGGGCCAGGACGCCGTCGTGTACCCGCACGATATCGTCATGTGGGCTGAGGACATGTCCTACATGCTCGAGCAGCGGCCCGGGGCATATTTTATCGTCGGAGCGCGCGGCGCGACGCTCGGAACGTTTCCGCAGCACAGCGCGAGTTACGACATCGACGAAGGCGCGCTGGTGACCGGTTATAAGATGATGGTCGGCATCGGGCTGCACCCGTAGCCGGCGCCGGCATTATTCGGGACGGTTCTTGATGTCGTCGCGTATCGCGTCCGAGGCGGCGTCGGCCGCTTCCTTGAGTTTCTGCGCACCTTTGCGCAGTAAACCGCCGAGCCGTGCGGCGGCTTCCTCTGCTTGATGCTGCGTCTCTTGCATCGCCTGGCGTAACTTTTCGTCGTTCATCCTTCGTCCGTTACCGTAAGCACCCAGCGGATGGCGCGTGCATATTGATCGAGTTCCTGTACCGTGCGGCGCAGCCACCCCCCGGAGGGGTCCTGACGTTCGATACCGGACGGCCGGGCAAACTGTTTCGCGTAGTCGCGCGCTTGGTCGAGCTGCGCTTCGATCTCCGGCCAGCGGGTGCGTAACGTCCGTTCCGACGCGTCCGGCGGGCGCTCGATCACCGGAGGTGCGGGCTGCGCCGGGTGTTGGATGGCGTATTCCAGACGCGCCAGCGCGTACTCGCCGCTCACGCGAATGAACGAGGCGAGAAGTTGAACCAGGCGCACCTCCATCGCGGGAGCGCTTCTGCGCCCCGCCGAACGGGGCCCCTCGTGAACTCGGTCGGAGATTTTCGGCGGTATGTAATCGTCGGGAACGGTTTTGCCGGCACGACTGCCGCCGAACAGCTGCGCAAACACGATCCGTCGTGCACGATTACCCTATTTACCGACGAACCGTATACGCTTTACAACCGGATCGCGCTCCCGCCGCTGCTTCGAAAGCAGGTGACCCAGCAAAAGGTCATCATGCGCGACGAGGCTTGGCACGAAAAGCAGAACATCCAACTGCATCTGCGGACGCTCGTCGACGCGGTCGTGCCCGAAGAACGCGTGGTCCGCGCCGGCGACAAGTCGTATCCGTACGACGCGCTGCTCATCGCCACGGGCGGGCGGCCCAATCTTCATCCGGCTCCCGGACACGACGGGCACAACGTCTACAACTTTCAATTCATGGACGACACGCTGGCGATCTCGAGCGAGCTCGAGACGGCAAGAGCGGCTGTTGCCATCGGCGGCTCCTTCATCGCTTACGAGCTGGCGGAAGCGTTCATTTCGCGTAAGGTCGAGACCCACTGGATCATGCGCGGTCCGCGCGTGCTGCACCGCATGCTCGATGAGATTGCGGGCGAACTGATCGACGAGGCCGCCAAAACCGACGGCGTGCACATGCATTACGGCGACGAGGTCGACGAGTTCGTTCGCGACAACGGCGTGGTGACCAAACTGCGCACGAAGAACGGCGTCGAGATCGAGGCGCAGTGTTACGGCGTGGGGCTCGGCCTTGCGATGAACACGCACCTGCTCGAGGGAAGCGGCATCGAAACCGGTAAGAGCGGGATCCTTTGCGACGACCACCTCGAAACGAACGTGCGCGGCATCTTCGCGGCCGGCGACATCGCCGATTTCTACGACCCGATTCTCGAGATGCGATATCGCATGGGGACGTGGAATAACGCGGGCGCACACGGCAAAGTCGCCGCGCAAAACATGATGGGCGGCAGCGTCGCTTACGACGACGTTCCGGAGTACTCCAGCCTGCTGTTCAAATCGCAGACCATCACGCAGTTCGGGCTCTCGCCGGAGTACCGGCCCGACATCGAAACCGTCTACTCAGTCGATCGCGAGAAGAAGTGGTACCGCGCCCTCTATTTTTGGGAAAACCGCCTGGTCGGCGGCTGTTTCTTGGGCAAAGGCAACCGCAGCGGCAAACGCAAGTACGTCGAAGCCATTAAAGGCAAGCATCGCTATCCAAAACCCGAGTGGAAGACGATGCTCGAGTGGACGCACGACTAACTGCGTCATTCAAAACGCGGTTGGATCAAATCGTCACCGTCGTGCCGCGGTGAGCGACGTCGCCGACCCACGTG
>Ga0070740_10003842_pt1 | contig 15431 bp, 15 predicted proteins | sample Coa_R2_FD_67286 | JGI IMG/M metagenome (GOLD analysis project Ga0070740, IMG submission 67286) | Surface soil microbial communities from Centralia Pennsylvania, which are recovering from an underground coalmine fire - Coalmine... | ecosystem: Environmental > Terrestrial > Soil > Unclassified ... | reverse complement strand
CGACGAAGGCGATCGTGCCCATGCGGCGCTCGATGCGCGGCCCGAATACCGCCAGGAACAGCATATTGAAAAAGATATGCGTGAAACCGCCGTGCAGGAACATCGAAGTGATGAGCGTGAGCAGATACGGATGCGGCGACGGCGGCGCGAGCTGCACGTGGTGCGTGACGTTATACGGCACCAGCGCGAATTCGGAGATGGTCCGCGCCGGAACGCCTGAGACCAGTTCGCGGTAAAAGCAGTAGACGTTCGCCGCGATGATGAGCCAGACGCCCGCGGCGAACGAGCCGGCGGACCGCTCGTCGCGATAGGGAATCACCGGATCTTCCCGCTAGGGGTTTCCCAAATTCCCGAGATTGAGTTGCAGGCCGTAGACGGTGCGGCGATCCGAACGCGTCGCGTCGCGCTCTCCCAAGAAAAGCTGCGCCCACTGCAGCACGTTCAGGTTACCATAGATGTCGAACGTCGGCCGGCGCAGATCGTAGATGCGCGTCTCCGCGCCCACGTGCGTTCCGTTGCACGACGCAAGGACGCCGATCTGCGAATACAGCACGCCGCCGCCCGCGTGGATGCAGCCCGAATTTTTAATTGCCGCCAGATTCCACGTCGTCTGACCGCCGATGTCGTTGATGCCGGCCATCGCGCTCAGGTTGCCCCGCGGCAGCAGAATCGCGTTCAGATCGGTCTGCGGACCGCGGTCCGATGTCAGCAGCGAGCTGGGGCCCTTCACGCTCTGGGCGTTCAAGAAACTCATCCGCGCTTGAACTGCGAAGAGATTCGCCGCGATGTGCGACAGGCCGGCCCTCAGCGAGCCCCCCGCGCCCGCCGGCGGCGGCGTTTCCGAACCGGGCGGAGGCAGCGCGCCGGGACCTTTCGGAATCGGATACGGCGTTGCGCCCGCGTCCACGCCGTAGACGCGGCTGCGTCCGCCGAGCGTTCCCAGCAGCGAATCCGCCTTCTGCATCGTCGCGTCGAGGTTTGCCACCGTGTCGCGCAGCTGCGCCTGCGTCTGCGGATTGCCGGAGATCGTCCGCAGGTCGCCGGTCACGCCGGCGATGTTGGCGGTGAGATCCCGGATATTGGAGGTCGTGTCGAGCAGATTGGCCTTCAGGCGCGGGTCGGACGCCAAGGATTGCAGCTGGTCCATCGATTTATTGAGCGCGACGGCAGTCGAATCCAGCGATGCCAGCAGCGCGTCGATGCGATACTGATTGCGCGAGAGCGTGTCGTTCATCGTGGATGTCATGCTTACGATGTTCGATCCGGCCTGGCGCATCGTGCCGTTGAGCGTACCGGACAGGTCCGCGACCGTCCCCCTGAACTCGGTCGTAATATCGTCCATGTTTGACAGCGCGGTTTGGAGCGTGTTGAGCAGCACGGGTTCGCGCTCGCTCAAGAGCGCGAGCATGTGATCCAGCCGGCGCACTTCACCCTGCCCCTGCTGCATCAGATCCGCAATGGAGGCGACGGGCGTTCCGACGGGCTGCTTTTCAATCGGCAACACTTCTTTGGGCAGAATTGCCTCTTCGGGCAAGGGCGTCGCGGTGTAGCCGGGCGGCAAATGCCGCGGTATGGGCGGAACGATCATCAAGCTCGGCGTGCCGGTCAACGGCGCCTGAATCAAAAAGCGCGAATCGCGCGGGATGTTGATCCCGTTTTGAATGGCCAGAATCACGTCCACGGTGTTGTCCTGCATGAGCTGGACTTGATCGACCGTCCCGACGGTAACGCCGCTGAAAAACACCTGCGCCCCCGTCGGCAACCCCGCCGCCGTGGAAAAGTGTACGCCGATCCGGTATCCGCTGTGGCGCGTGCCGAAGTCCGTCACCACGTAGAAGATTCCGAAGAGCAGCATCAGGGCGAACACCGCGAAGAGGCCCAGTTGCGCCTGTCTGGTCATAACCTGCCTATTCCCACCGCACGCAGCACGACTTCCTCTTTTCGCGTATTAGAGCGGAATGGGCCCGACTTCGGAACCCTGCAGAAATTGCTGCACGATCGGGTTCAATGACTTTTGAACCTCGTCGACCGTGCCGTATTCGATGATTGCCCCCTCGAAGAGCATCGCCACATAATCGGCCATCATGAAGATCGATTCCAGATCGTGCGAAATAACGACCGCCGTGGCTTTGAGCTGTTTGCGCAGCCGCTGAATCGTGTCGGTCAGCAGGTGCGTGACGATGGGGTCCAGACCCGTGGTGGGCTCGTCGTACAGGACCAGGTCCGGATTCGTCACGACCGCTCGTGCGAAGCCGGCCCGCTTGAGCATGCCGCCCGAGAGCTCGCTGGGCATATTGTCGTAGGTGTGAGCTAAACCGACGCTGTCGAGCGTGTGCAAGACGATCTCGCGAATTTCGGGTTCCGAAAGCGACGTGTGCTCGCGCAGCGGCAGCGCGATGTTGTCGCCGACGGACATGCTGTCGAAGAGCGCCGCGAACTGAAACGCGAACCCGATGCGCGTCCGCATCTCGATCAGTTCGCTCTCGCGCATGTGGCAAATGTCCTGCCCGCGCACGTAGACGTGGCCGGCGTCTGGCCGGCGCAGGCCGTCGAGCAGGCGCAGGATCGTCGACTTGCCCGCTCCCGATAGGCCGATGATGCACGTAATCGCGTCCTGCACGATGTCGAGCGAGCAGTTCTGCAGCACGACCTTGGGGCCGTAGCAGAGCGTGACGTCGTCGAGCTTGGCAATAACGTCTGCCATCAGCCGCCGCCGTACAGGAAATACGAGAGGATGAAATTGAGAATGAAGATCATGATGATGCAGATGACGACCGCGCTCGTGGTCGAACGGCCGACGCCGGCAGCACCGCCGGTCGTATTCAAACCCTGGTAAGAGCCGACCAGCGCGATGACGACGCCGAAAATTACGGATTTGAATAGGCCCTTCACGACGTCTTCAAAGCCGATCGTTTGACGGGCCGACGACATAAAGTCGTTGTACGCGATGTGCGCCTGCGCGTTGGCGATCCACTCGCCGCCCATGACTCCCACGACGTCGGCAAATACCGTGAGCAGCGGAAGCATGATCATGAGCGCGAGCACGCGCGGCACGACCAAAAAGCGCACCGGCGCCAAGCCCAAGGATTGGAGCGCCTCCACTTGCTCGGTCACCGTCATGGAGCCGATCTCCGCGGCGATTGCCGCGCAGACGCGGCCGGCTACGACGACGGCCGTGAGCATCGGGCCCAGTTCGCGCACGTTCGTGTAGGAGACGATGCCGCCGACGAAGCTGCCGAAGCCGTATTGTACTGCCTGCACCGCCGACTCGAGCGAGAACACCATGCCGGTGAAGAGCGAGGTCAGCAGCACGATGATCAGCGATTGATATCCGAGCAGATAGCACTGCGAGACCGTTTCCGAAAAGCGGATCCGCAGTTTGAAGATCGTGACGGCAGTCTCGCCGCCGAGCGCCGCCACGCCTCCGATGTATTCGAAAAACGCATTGATCCGGGCGCCGACGCCTTCCAGTGCTCCGACGCCGGCGCGCTCGACTGCCTCGGCGGCGCGCTCGCCCTCGTTCAGCGTTCGGGCCATCGATCGAGCTCCCGCAGCACCTCCTGCGTGGCTTCGATGCGGCGTACGGCCACGCCGCGCTCGGCGGTCAAGTTGAACTGTACTTGGTTCACGTGCTCGAGGCGCTTGTCGACGTCGCGCAAATGGCCGCGCGCTTCGCGTTCGAAGCCCGTGAAGTAGCGCCGCACGGCCTGCAGGTACCTGCGCCGCTCCTCGTCGCCCACGTCGCCTGCCGCAATCGCGATCTCGATGGTCTTCTGCGCACCTTTCATTGCCTTGTCGGTGAGATAGAACCGGCCCACCCGCTCGACGAGCTGCAAGAATTGCGGATCTTCAGGCATAGACCTCGAGCGCGCGCCGCTGTGCCTCCAGCAACTGCCGAATCCCCCCTTCGGCCAGGCCGAGCAGCGTCTCGAGCTCCGTTCTGCTGAACGGCGTGGCTTCGGCTGTCCCTTGGAGTTCCGTAAAACGGCCGGCATCGGTCATAAAGACGTTCATATCGACCTCGGCCCGGCTATCCTCGTCGTAGGCCAGATCCAGCAGCGGAGATCCGGCAACGATCCCGACGCTCGTTGCCGCGATTTGACCCACGAGCGGCCATTTCGCGCGCTGTCCCCGGTCGAAGGCCTTCGAAAGCGCCAGGGCGAGGGCGACCCACGCGCCCGTAACGGCGGCTGTTCGCGTCCCGCCATCGGCCTGCAGCACGTCGCAATCGAGCCAGACCGTCCGCTCGCCCAGTTTGGCCATATCGGTGACGGCACGCAGAGCGCGCCCGATGATGCGCTGAATCTCGTGCGTTCTTCCGCCGAGGCGGCCTTTGGTGGCCTCCCGCTGCGTGCGCTCCTGGGTCGCGCGCGGCAGCATGGCGTATTCGGCGGTCACCCATCCGGTGCCGCGGCCCTTCATCCACTGCGGAACGCGATCTTCGAGCGTCGCCGCGCAGAGCACGCGCGTGTGCCCCACGCTGATGAGGACGCTGCCCTCGGCGTACTTCAAATAATTGGGTTCGATGGTCACCGCGCGCAGCTCGTCGTAGCGGCGTCCGTCGCTTCGAATCATTGCGGGCCTGTTAGCCAGGTAGCCGTAACCGCCCTGTGGTACGCTTCACCGCTACCCTTACAAGGAGAAAGAAGCCGTATGCGCCGTTCTCTCTTCGCCATCTTGCTCGTTGCGTTCGCGGCGCTCTGGTCCGCGCCCGCGCACGCCGATCCCACTGCCGACGTGATGAAGATGGGCACCGCGTTTAGCGCAGTGCATTCGTTTCATGCCGACATCGCGACCGCGGAAGGCCGCCACATGGCAATCGACTACATTCTGCCCGACAAATTCCACGCCACGATGGATAAAGGCATGGAGGTGATCTACATCGGCAGCGACGTTTGGATGAAGATGGGATCCAGTTGGATGAAGCCGCCGGTGCAAGGCATGATGTCGCCGATGAAGGCGCAGTTCGAGAACGCCCGCGCGGGCGGGCTGCACGGCGACGTCGCGAAGAATTACACGATCACCGATGAGGGCTCCGCAACCGTCAACGGTACCGCGACGCACAAATACCATGTGGTCGATAAGCGCGACGGTCACACCGTAGACATGTTCATCGGGCCCGGTCATCTTCCGGTCCAGATCCAGACGCCGGGCGAGAAAGGCGTCAGCACGATTACGTACTCGAAGTACGACAGCGTTCCGGACATTACGGCTCCGATGTAACCGCTCCGGGGAATTGACCGCGGGGTTTGTGAGATGGTTTCTAGGCTTACGACGACGCTCGCGCTGCTTTGCATCTTTTCTCCTGCAGCCGGATGTGCGGGGGCTGCGGCTCCGTCAGCTGCGCCGAACGCGGCGTCGTTCGTGCAGGCTGAAGCACGTTCCGGGCCCGGCAGCGGCGACGCTTCACCCGCGGACGAAAGACTGCTCTTTTCCATCGATTACCGAACCGGTGCGCTCGAGTCGTGGCCAATTCAGCCCACCGGCTCCGATCATCCAACGACGGTCGCGCAGCTGGGCGTGGGAGTGCACAACGCCATGGCTGCCGACGGGAACACGGTCGCCGTCGCGGCGCAGTCTGCGGCGGAAACACTTCTGTACGACGTTGTCACTAAAGGCACGAGGGTTCTGCCGGATCCGTACGGCACGCCGGTCGACGTGGCCATCGATCGTAACCATTCCTTGTACGTCCTCACGGCGGGCACGCCGCCTAGCGTGGTCATGTACCCGGGAGGATCGATGCAGCCGGTTCAACTCGTCTGCGGATTAGTGAGGGAGCCGGAAGTTATTGCGGTTGACGACGAGGGTGACATCTTTATAGGTGCGTTCCCGAAAAGAAGCTATCCCGGGGTTTTCGAGATTCCCGTGGGGCCGGGCGGCCCCAGCCCGCAGAGCTGCAAGAAGTTGCCGCTCATGTTTACTAAGGGGGTCACCGGGTTGACGGTCGATCCGCGCACGGACGACTTGATCGTTCTCGATCAACCGACGCAGTGCGCGCCTGGGGCCGGCAGGATAGTCGTTTATCCGAAGCCCTACGAAAAAAATACGGGCGAAACGCACTACTTGCACGCGAACTGCCCTGCGGGGCTCAAACTCAGTGCGGCATCGACCATCATCTTTTATGGAGACACGGATGCAAGCGGTGGGGGTTCGCTGATTCGCTCGAGCACGTATCCGGCGATAAGAAAATTAGGCACCTATTCGCACGGCGCCCCGCTGGGCCTCGCAACGATTCCGAACGAACTGCCGAACTAGGTCTTTCACTTCGGAGCACGACGCAGCGGTCGTCAATCTCGATCGACATGCGTCGAGCCGTACTCCGCTTCGTAGTACGTGTCGCGCAGGTTGCCGAGCTGCAAGTCCCGCGGCACGGCGCTGCCGTCGCCGCGCAACACCTTCGCGTTCTTCACCAGGAGCCGGTACGGCTCAAGCCGCGCATTCTTCCAGTCTGAAATCCGCCAGCGCTGCGGTGCCATGACGCGCCACTCGTACGCGGGCAGCGCCGCCTTCTTCCCTTCCAGCAGCTCCAGCTCGACGCGAAACCCCTCCAGGGCAAAGATCGCGTCTTCAATTTGCTTCTTGGTCGCCATGGGTACTACGATACTATGCCCACGCTCCGCCGCACTGCGCTCACGCTGCAATCGGCCTACTACCTGACCACGGGCGCATGGCCGCTTGCGCACCGCCCCAGTTTCGAGCGCGTCACCGGCCCTAAATTCGACTGGTGGCTCGTCGAAATGGTCGGCGCCCTCGCCTTCGCCAACGGGGCCGCGCTGGCAGCCGGCGTCAAACGCGCGGGCCCCGAGACCGTCGCCCTTTCATTGCTCTCCGCCGCCGCTTTCGCCGGCATCGACATCGCCTACGTCTATCGCCGGCGCATCAGCGCAATCTATTTGGGCGACGCAGCAGTCGAACTTCTCATCGCCGCCGCAGTGCTATTCGGTTAACCCGCAACAATGCGGACCTTCGTTTGTCATCCTGAGCGGAGCCTAAGGCACGCAACGCGTGCCATAGCGCAGTCGAAGGACGCACTCGAGGTGCAGTATTGGTCGACCCATGAATGTCATCCTGAGCGGAGCCTAAGGCACGCAACGCGTGCCATAGCGCAGTCGAAGGACGCACTCGAGGTGCAGTAGACGAGCTCGATTGTCACGGCTATTTCGTTATTGGCCGCGATAAGGAACGGTTGACAGATTGCCTCACGCCGGTCCTTCGACTGCGCGGGCGCGCACGAGGTGCGCGCGTGCCTCCGCTCTGGATGACACAGCTTTGCCGCATGCCGGTCCTTCGACTGCGCGGGCGCGCACGAGGTGCGCGCGTGCCTCCGCTCAGGATGACACTGGGTGGTTATTCTACGGTGACGGTCTTGGCTAGGTTGCGGGGTTGATCGACGTCTTTGCCTTCAATATCCGCAATGTGGTAAGCGAGCAGCTGAAGCGGGATGATGTTGACGATCGGCGATAGCAGCTCGTCGACCTTGGGCACCCAGAAGACGTGGTCGGCGATCGCGCGCGCGTCTTCGTCGCCGTGGTTGGCAACGACGATAATCGGCGCCTCGCGCGCTTTGGACTCGGCTAAATTCGAGACGATCTTTTCGCGCACGCGCCCTTCCGTCATCACGCCCACGACGGGCACGTTCGAGTCGAGCAGCGCGATCGGGCCGTGCTTCATCTCGCCGGCGGCGTAGCCCTCGGCGTGAATGTACGAGATCTCTTTGAGTTTGAGCGCGCCCTCGAGCGCGGTCGGAAAGTTCACGTACCGGCCGATGAAGAGCACCGAGCGGGACTTGCGAATCTTCTTGGCGACCTTCTTGATCTCGTCCGACGTGTTGAGCACGACGTCGACGGCCGCGGGCAGGAGTTTGGTGTTGTCGGCAATCTCGCGCAGGCGTTCGAGCGGTGCGCTGCCGCGCAGCCTGGCTAAGTACAGCGCAAAGAGCGTCATCGCCGTTGCTTGGGAGACGTAGGTCTTGGTCGCGGCAACGCCGATCTCCGGACCGCCGCGCGTGAAGATCGTTCCGTCCGCGATGCGCGTAAGATGCGAGCCAAGGACGTTGCAGATGCCCATGACCGTGGAACCGGCGAGCTTGGCGATGCGCACGGCTTCGATCGTGTCGGCCGTCTCGCCCGACTGCGACATCGCAATCGTCAGGGCCGTCGGATCGATCACGGGATCGCCGTAGCGGAACTCGCTGGCCAGCTCCATCTCCACCGGTACGTGGACGAGCGAGCGCAGCAGGTACATGCCGACCAGGCCGGCGTGGTACGCAGTGCCGCAGCCCGTGATGGCAATCTTGGACAGGTTGCGCAGCTTATTTTCGTCGATGCCGAGTTCGGCGCCCAGATGGACGTCATTGCTCTCGTCCACGCGCCCCGCGAGCGTTTCTTTGATGACGTTGGGCTGCTCGAAAATCTCCTTGAGCATGAAATGCTTGAAACCGCTCTTTTCGGCGGAACTTGCATCCCACGTCACTTGGATCACGTCGCGATCGACCGGCTTGCCGTCGTAACTGCTCAGCCGGTAGCCGTCCCGGCCGACGACGACCATCTCGCCTTCCTGCAAAATGATCTCTTTGCGGGTGTACTGCAGAATCGCAGGCGTGTCGGAGGCGACGAACATCTCGCCTTCGCCGATGCCGACGACCAGCGGGCTGGCGCCGTTTCGTGCGAAGATCAGGTGCTCGGGTTCGTCGGAACTGATGACGCCCAGCGCGTAGGCTCCGGTGACCTCTTGGAGCGTGCGACGCACGGCTTCTTCGAGATTGCCGTGGTGGTGGCTCTCGATGAGATGCGCGAGCACTTCCGTATCGGTCTCGCTCGTGAACTGGTGACCCGCTGCGAGCAGCCGCGCGCGCAGCGGCGCATAATTCTCGATGATCCCGTTGTGGACGACCGCGATCTTCCCGGTGCAGTCCATGTGCGGATGCGCGTTTGCATCGGAAGGCCGCCCGTGCGTCGCCCAGCGCGTGTGCCCGACGCCCACCGAGCCGCTTATTCTGCCCCCGTTTCGAAGGCGCTCGGCCAGCCGCTGCAGCTTGCCTTCGGCCTTGCTGCCCGCTAGGCGGCCGCCCGCATCGATGACGGCGATGCCGGCGCTGTCATACCCGCGGTACTCCAAGCGCGCAAGCGAATCGAGAATAATCGGGACGCTGTCCCGCTCACCGATGTAGCCGACGATCCCGCACATAGCTAGCCTATTTGATGCCCTCGCGCGTGCGGTGGTACTGAATCTTGCCCCCCGCAACCTCGTTGAACGCCGTCGATACCGGCTTGTTCGGATTCACGCGCTCCGTGAGGGGCGGCGCGCCGTTGTTCAACTGTTTGGCACGTTTGGTCACCACGTTGACCAAGCTGAATTTGGAGTCGACGTGCGCGAGCAGTCTGTCCAAGTCGCCGAATACCGAGTCGCTCATTATGAGTGTTCCAATTCCCTTATCGAATCATCGCTGTATCTATGGATCCTGAATCGCTCGGCCTGCAGGATCGCCTGCAGATCGAGCACTGCTTCGTCCGACCGCGACTCGCCGTTGATGACGATGTAGTCGAAGTCGCGTACGAACCTGAACTCCTGGTGCGCGATCTCCAGCCGCCGCGCGATCTCTTCGTTCGTCTCCGTTCGCCTGGCGAGCAGCCGCGCCCGCAGATGCGAGAACTTGTCCGGCGCCAAGAAGATCAGTACTGCGTCCGGGAAGCCCCGCTTGATGTTGAGCGCCCCGTTGACTTCCGGCTTCATCACCAGGTCGTAACCCTGGGTCAGCGTCCGCTCGACGAATTCGCGCGGCGTGCCGTACCAGTTGCCGTTATACTCGAACGACTCCAGAAAGGCGCCCGCCGTGAGCCGCCGTTCGAATTCTTCCCTGCCCAGGAAGAAGTAGTCCTCACCCTCGGCCTCGCCCGGACGGGGCGGCCTGGTCGTCGCCGATACCGAGTACCGGAGGCGGGGCAGCCGTTTGAGCAGCGCGTCGACCAGCGTATCCTTGCCGGCCCCGGAGGGCCCGGAAACCACGAAGAGCAGACCAGGTCCGAGCATTACCCTCTACTCTAGCAGCCGCGAAGGCAGACCTGCGCGGACAAAGCCCCACGTGTTCGCAGGCGGCCGTGAGGCGCCCTCTCGCGAAAAGCTCAGCCTGTGTACACGGATTGGCTGCTCGTACGGCGCTTGGCCCTCGAATTGAACGACCGTTTCGCCGGGGCCCGCGTTCAGGACGTGGGCCGCCTGGACGACGGACGGCTCGCTCTTGCCCTCTGGAAGAAGGGCCGCACGGCGCTGGTGTGCATCGACCCGTTCGCGCCGACGCCCCTGGTGACCGCACAAGAAGGCGAATTGCCCATTGCCCCCGAGCCGGGCTTCGTCCGTGCCGCCGGGGCCGCTTTGCGCGGCAAAACCCTCGAGGCCGTGCGCTCGCGCCGCGGCGACCGCCTCCTGCGGTTCGATTTTCTATCGCGCTCGCGATTCGGCGTTGCCGAAACGTATTCGCTGGTCTGCGAACTGGTCCCGCGATTTGGAAACGTCGTGCTGCTCAAAGGCGACGTGGTCGTCGCCGCGATGAAGGAATTCTCGCTTGCCGAGAACTCCGTGCGCGCTGTGCATGCCGGCGCGGTCTATCAGCCGCCGCCGATGCGCCAAGGCGCGATCTCGCCCATGCTGCCCGACGAAGTAGCGGCGCCGCTCGCGGAGCATATTGCGGCGGCGCCCGTGTATGTGTACCGCCGCGACGGGCAAGTGTTGCAAGCGCATCTTGCCCCGCTGCCGCGCTACAGTCAGGACGAGGTCGAGCAAACCGGCTCGCTGCTGGACGTCTTTTCGGAGTTTCGCGCCGGGCACAGCGCGGCAACCCAAAGCGAAGGCGCGGCAAAATTGCGCAGGGACCTCGCGCGCCTCTTGGACCGCCGCGAACAAAAGCTCAAGGTCGAGCTCGAACGGGTGGAACGGCGCGCGCAGGCCGCGCAAGAGCGCGAAGGCGTACGCGAGTCGGGCGAACGGATCTTCGCGACGCTGCACGAGCTGCCGCCGGAAGCGCGCGACGAGGCAAAGCGTCAAGCCGCCGATCTTTTCGCGCAGTACCGTAAGGCCGGCAGCGCGGCCGGGCACATCGAAAAACGCCGCGCCGAACTGCTTCAAGCACTCGAGGATCTCTCACAGCTGCGATGGGACCTGGAGTCGGCTCAGGCCGAACATCTCGAGGACGTCGCGGCGGCATTGGAAGACGTGCGCAGCGAGCGCGGCCCGGCGCGAGCCCCGCGCCGCCGGCGCAAACCGCTGACCTACGTGACCGAGCACGGATCGCGGATCTTCGTCGGGCGAACGCCGATCGAAAACGCGGACCTTACTTTCCGGGTAGCGCGCCCGAACGATCTCTGGTTTCACGTTCAAAATCAACCCGGCGCGCACGTGATTTTGCAGCGCGACGATCGAACGCCGCCGCCGCAGGAGGATCTGCTGGCCGCCGCGGCACTGGCGGCGCTGCATTCAAAGGCCAAAAACAGCGCAAAGGTTACCGTGGATTACACGCAGCGCAAGCACGTGCGCAAACGGCCCGCGGCTGCACCTGGGCTCGTGTTCTACACGCGCCCGCAGTCGCTCGTCGTTAGCCCCCGGCAGCCGGCGGAGTTGCGCTGAACCGGTACTGCGAACCGTCGGGTTCGACCGCGTAGCCCACGATGGTGTCGCCGTGGAGCGTACCGGTGACATGCGTCGTTCGCGTGGCCGTTCCGATGTCGAACCACACGTCGGCGCCGTTGCGTCCGCCAACGACCGGCAGCAGCGCTCCGGTGCCCGGCGGGTTGTAGTCGCCGTTGATGTAGCCTTCCTTGCTCAGCGTCAGCCGGAGAATGCCGCCCGCGAAAGCCACCGAACGCCCGCTGTCGAGCTGGAACGTCGTTTGATATGTCCGGGTCACCGAATGCGTCTGCTGCACGGTCGCGGCTTGCGCGCCGCGCGGCGTCGCCGCGGTTGCGCCCAGCGCTAGTGCAATGGCTGCCGCGGCTGCCGTAACTCTAGTCATCTTCACGATAGAGCAACGTTTTTCTCGGCCGAAACGTCGCAGGAAGGGAGGGCGCTCGCTCGGCCCCAAACACCTTTCTAATACCGCTCGTTCCGGGAGGCACAGAAAGCGTGAAAAATCCGTTAGATTCGATTTGGGGCACGGTGATCTGCGGCTTGATCCTCACCGTGATCCTGTATTATGCGGCGCAGGCGTTGGTACCGCACGTTGCGGCGGGTGCATGATGGATTGGGGTAGTCTTGGAGCCGGCGTGCTGCGCTGGGCGCACGTCTTCGTCGGCATCATGTGGATAGGATTGCTGTATTTCTTCAACTTCGTCAATGCCGATGCGGCCAAGGCCGCAAATGCCGCCGGCGAAGGCGCGCCGATCGGCAAATACATCATGCCGCCGGCACTCTTTTACTTTCGCTGGGCCGCCCTGTTCACGTGGCTCGTCGGCGCCGGACTGCTCAGCATGCTTCCACCGCAAAACGGCATGAACGGCTTTCTGGCCGCGTTCGCGCTGCAAGGTGTGGACGCGCCCATCGGCATCGGCGCGTGGCTGGGCACGATTATGTTCGTCAACGTCTGGACGTTCATCTGGATGAACCAGAAAAAGATCCTGGGCTTCGTGCCGGCGACCGACGAGGAAAAGGTCAAAGCGCGCCGGGTCGCATTCCTGGCATCGCGCGTGAATACGATGCTCTCCATTCCCATGCTCTTCTTCATGGTGACCGGACCGCATCAATCGATCTACCACTAGACGTGCACGCTGCCGGGCGCGCCCTGCGCGCTCGGCAGATCTTTACCGCGCCTGGCTGCGCGTGACGTACGCCGCGAGCTCGGAACGATTGCGCAAACCGAGCTTTTCATAGATCGACGTGAGGTGCTTTTCCACGGTTCGCTGATTGACCGCGAGGCGCTCGGCGATGTGCTTATTCACCGTGCCCCGCGCGACCAGCGCGGCGATCTCGCGCTCCCGCTCCGACAGTCCGTCCTGCGCATCTAAAGCGGCATGCGTACCGGTTCGCCGCAGCGGGCCGGCGGCGTGCAGCCGCCGATACAGGACGCTCGCGCGCCGGACGTCGCCGCCGATCTGGAGACATGCGGCCTGATGGAGCGGCCATCCCAAGCGCACGTATTCGGCCAGCGCATCCGAAGCATGCAGTTGCGCGGCAACCGCTTCGCCCGCGTGCGACGCGCGCAGCGTACGCAAGTGGTGCGCGGTTGCGCGATAAATCGCCGCCGAAGACATTCCGTCAAGCACGTCCAGATGAGCGAACGCCGCGGTACGGGCTGCCTCCGTGCCGATCTCTGCTGCGGCGAGCAAGGTTTCCGTTGCTCCAAACGGACTGCTCAATGACGCCGCGGCGCGCTCGAGGATGCGGTGGGCGCCCTCGGCGTCGCCGTTCGCCCAGAGCCACCGCGCATGCGGGCCTGCGATTCGCCCCAGCGTCGAGTTGATTCGACTGGCAAACGCGGTTTCAACGACTTCGGGCGAGCAATACCGTTCGACAAGCGCCTCGTCCCAGAGCGCGAATCCGACGGTGAATGCCGCGGCCGCGAGTGCGATGGCGCCCGTAGACGCGACTTCGGGAATCGCGCCCGCGCGTTCGATGCAGGTCCTGGCCTGCGAGAGTCTGCCGCCGCGCGCGTGAACGAGCGCCGAGTTCGCGAGGGCGAGCATTTGCAGCGAAGACAGCCGCGTGCGCTCCAAATCGGGCAGCAAGGCGTCAAAATGCGACAGCGCTTCGTCGTCACATCCGAGGATCGCCAGACCGAAACCGCAATTGAAACGCGCGCGCAGCGTTTCGAACTCGCCGAGCGGTTCGTGCAACACTGCGTTAATCTCGATGTCGGCGCGAAAAGCGTTCACGTCGCCCGCAACGAGATCGGCGTACTGCACCGCATCCTGGTATTCGGGCGTTCCGTGCAGGCGGTCCGACTGCGCAAGCAGCTCCCGGGCGCGATTCACCTCTCCGCGATCCAAGTGCAAGTACGCAAGGCTGACCAGCAACTTGGGGCGGTTCCCACCGCCCGAATCCATCGCCGCAAGCGCGTGCTCGAGAATATGCATGCCGCGCTCGTTGTCGCCGGCGACTCTGGCCTGCGCGCCCATCGCCAAGTAGAGATCCGTTAGATCCCGCTCGCTGCCGGACTCCGCATACAGTTCGGCCGCTGCGGAGTACCTGTCCAGCGCTTGCGCCGCCTTTCCGTCGGCGGCACAGCTGCGCGCGCTTTTCACGAGCAAACCGGCTCGGATTTTGGCTTCGTGGGATACCGCGATCGCACGGTCGTAGCTGCGCACGGCGTCTCCGTAGACGTGGAGCGCATGCGATCGATCCCCGGCCTGTTCGTTGTAGATGACCCCCTTGCCGGGATCGCCGGCAGCCCACGCATGGTATCCCAGATCGGCGACGTTGGCGTCGCGATCTTCGAGCGTGAGGAGGATCTGCGCGTGGAGCGGCTTGCGCTCCGCGCTCAAGAGCTCGCCGTAGATCGCCTGCTGCGTCAGTGCGTGCCGAAACGCATACGCCGGCGGTTCGACGGGAAGTTCGTCCACGAGTTGTAAACTGCGCAGCCGCCTGAGCACTTCGAGTGCGTCCGCGTACTGCAGGCCGCAGAGCTCGGCAAGGAGCGCCGCATCGAAGCGCCGCCCCAGCACGGCAGCGCGCGTGAGCAATGCGCGCGACCGCGCATCCAACCCCGAGACGCGTTCGAGCACCGTGGACCGCACGGTGAACGGCAGCTCCTCTCGCGCTGCTCCCGCTGCGGCATCCAACGCGTTCTTGAGCAGCTCTTCGGCGAAAAAGGGATTGCCGTCGCAGCGCTCCACGATCTCTTCGAGCACGTCGGCCTGCAGGTGCTGCGCGCCTGCGGCCAGGCGGATCAAACGCCGCGTCTGCACGTGCCCCAGCGGCCGCAGCCGGATGCTGTACGTAGCACGATCGCGCAGCAGACGCGCCAAGTGCGGCTCGAGCTGCTCCAAGCCCCGAAATTCGTCCCCGCGGTACGTCGCAACGACGAGCGCCCGAAGCGAGACGATCGAGGGTACGAGCGCGCGCAGGAAGAGCAGCGTTCCGTCGTCGGCCCAATGCAGATCTTCCAGCAGCAGGACCACGCATCGGCGCGCGCACGCCTGCGAGAACTGCTCGACGAGTGCCGACAGCTGCTCGGCGCGGTTCTGCGCCTGCGCGATCGACGCCGACGGTAAAACCATGCGCATCGCTTCCATCACCGCGCCGAACGGCGGGTTTCCGAATTCGCGGTTCAGGCCGAGTCCTAGAGAGGCGCGACCCCCGGAAAGCGTTCCGCGGAACGCCACGAGCAGCCGGCTCTTGCCGATTCCAGCGTCGCCCGAGACCAGCACCATCGACCCATGACCGCGCGACGCAGCGAGCCGGCGTTCAACCAGCTCCGCGAGCTCATCGTCCCGGCCCACCAAACT
>Ga0070740_10003836_pt1 | contig 15451 bp, 15 predicted proteins | sample Coa_R2_FD_67286 | JGI IMG/M metagenome (GOLD analysis project Ga0070740, IMG submission 67286) | Surface soil microbial communities from Centralia Pennsylvania, which are recovering from an underground coalmine fire - Coalmine... | ecosystem: Environmental > Terrestrial > Soil > Unclassified ... | reverse complement strand
CCACAAAAGGCGAGAAGAACGACGGCAGCAACCGAGAAGATAACCACCTTTGATGTGTTTTTTCTCGGAATCGAGGCTTCGAAGGGCTGTAATTGGGGTCGCGAGGCTCGCACCACCGGCGGTCGTACAGCAGGGGTGGCAGAGGAATGGGTTTCCGAAGGTCGCGTGGTGGCCGGAGGCTTTGGACTCGCCTTCGGGTCGGCAGCGACGTCGTCCGCCAGGGAGGTGACTTTGGGCAATGAAGGAGAAGCTGTTCTTGTTTCGACTGTGAACGCAGAGGGCTTTACCACCGGCTCGGTTTGCTCGATTGGCTGCACTGGCCCAGTACTCACGAACACGGTGTCAGCCGTTGTGGCAGTTGCTGCAGGGTCGATACGTGCTGATGTGCGGGCGGGCGCCGCATTTCGGGGAGACGATGCCGGTTCCTGCCAGAAATCCAAAGCGCGCTGTGTAAACTCCAGGTGCACATAATTCTGAATTCCAGGTTGGGTCTTAACGTTGGTAACGCGGCAGATCACGTCGGAGCCGGTGCGCTTATTCGTTAGCACAACCAATTCGCCAGGGGTGACAGCCGCGGAAAGGCGTACAACGGCGCCCTGCGGGAAAATGATCACGGTGCGTGTTTCTTCATGAATGGGAGGCAGCTTCGCAGCGCCCTTCGAAGCAGCAGAGTATCGCGACGCGTGTACCGTAACCGGAACCTCGGTGCCTGAGGCACCTGGCTGCGATGCTTGGGCATCACTTTTGTCCAGATCCGCGGCGGTCTCGGAAAAGGGATCGTTCGCAGTGGTTGGCATATAGCTTCCTTATCGCGCCTCGAAACAAGAGCCGGCGCGAACGTGGCGAAAACTTAGGAGGGATTATGGGGAGCGGTTTAGGACTGTTGTAATAGTACTTCCGTACCAGAGGGACACACCGAAAAACCGCGCCAGACAAGGCCATCCGCAAGCCGGTCTCCACGAAGGTCGCCAAATGAAGCACAAGTACGGCAAGTGGTATGCGGACTGGAGAGACGAAAACGGAGTGCGCCACGCCAAAGCATTCGCATCGCAAAAGAAGGCCAGAGCCTACAGCGCAAAGATGCGAGCGGAGACCGCCGCAAAAAAATCCACAGCGCCGGGCACATCGCGTCGCACATTGACCGCTGGCTCCAGGCGCACCCGCAACACGACTACCAGCACACCGGCAAAGAAATCCGCGCGGCAATCGGCCACCTCAAACCAGGCCAGCTAAGAGCGGAGCCGATGCTCGGGATACTGGCGCGCTGGAAAAGCCACTACGCCCGATCCACCGCACTAAAGCGCTGGAAAATCACCGCGATGATCCTCCGGGCACTCAGGATCGAGGGAGCGCCAGCGCTCGACCTCCCGAAACTGCCGCCACAACGGGCAAGAAAACGCGTGGCAGACCAAGAGGAAATCGCCGCCATGCTCCGGGCAGCCGACCCGCCGGTGCGGCTGTTCCTGCTATTCACCGCAACCCTCGGTCTCCGCTATTCCGAGGCAATCAGCATCGCGCCAGCCAACTACAGCGCCGAACGCCACACGATCACCTTCAAGAAAAAAGGCGGCGACGAGCACACCCTGCCGACCTCCGAGCAAATCGAAGAACTCTTCGCGATAGCCCCAGATCGAGGAGACCCCAACGAGAGCTACATCAGCCGCCTGCTGCCGCAGCGCAGCGGAGAGGTGAAGACACGAATCCGCAGGCTGTGGGCGGCGACCCGAAAACGCGCCGGAGTCCCCGCAGACCTCTGGCCTCACGATCTCCGCAGAACCGCCGCCGTATCGCTGTACGAAATCACCAAAGACATACGCGCGGTGCAGCAACTCCTCGGGCACCAGTCACTGACAACAACAGCCTGGTATCTCCAGCACGCCGACACCGAAAAGATGCGGGCGCTGCTACACGAAATGTGGAGACCGCCAGCAAAACACGTGCAGTGAGAGGAGACCAAATGAACGAACGCGAAGCCACCAACGAAGAACTGCTCCACGCGCTCCTGCAAGAGACCACAGAACTTCGCATGAGCCAGGTATCCCTGGCCAACGCCGTGATCGAATTCCTCACGGCAGAAGGGAGAACGACCGAAATGCAAATCAACCGAAGCTTCTGGATCAAGCTCGGGCAACTCGCCACGATCCAAGAAAGACTCGAAGAGGCCCGAGCCAAACTCCACAACGTCATGCGGACTCCCGAATTTCACCGAAGCCCCACAGATCTCCAGGACACCATCCGGGAGATCGCCATAATCCTCGACCAGCTGAGCAACCTATGAGCCAGCACTACACCGCGAACACCGAAAGCGAGACCAAGTGGTGCAACAAATGCCAGCGCATGACGCAGCACACGGTCAGCGCCGGAAGAATCGGGCGATGCATGGAACATGAAGCGCCACACGAAACGAAAAAACAAAAAAGAAACCGCGAGCGGCTCGAGCGCGAGCGGAGAAACCCAACGCTGTTCTAGCCACCGGCCCTCAGCGGGGCTGCCACCGGCAAAAATGCGAACGCCGGTGTCCAGCCCCGCACCGGGCCTCCCCGCCGAAAAAACTTCGCAATAGCAAGCCCGCAGACAAACGCAATGAAGTGGCCGAGGCATCCCGACACCCGGAGCAACCAAGCCAAGACGCAGACAGGGCCTGTTGCTTGCGCGAGGCGCGCGGCGCAACGAATCGAACCGACCGGAGCGAAAGCAGCCGGGCCGGACGCCATCCGAATATGTTGGGGAAAAGCCAGCGGTGCGCCCTCCGCGGCGCGGCTGATCGTCGCCACGGAAAAACCAAAATCCCGTGGCTCCGTTGCCGCGCAGGCTCCGGGCGGTCTTCCGGGGCGCTCGCAAGCTCGCGCCTTCGCCGCGCTCCGCTCGCCAAAGGTCACATGGTGGGCGGCTCGCTCCGCAAACGCGGCTCAGGGCGGCTAACCCCGGGCGCTGTAGCGCCCGCCGCCCCCGGTTCTTTTGCCCGCTGCTCTCGGCCTCCCGCGCTCCCTCACATTCGCCGCACAAAACGCGGCTCATAACCGCTGCCGCTCGTTCGTCCGCGCGGGCGTCCCTGCCCCGCTCCGGGCGGGCTTCGTGCCTTCGCGCCAACGCTCACCGCTTCAGTAAACCGCTCGCCTATTCGGCTCGCCTCGGGTTCGCTGGCGCTCCGGCAATTCGGTCCGCGTCCCGCGTCCCTGTTGGGTTCAGCCCGCCCGATCGCATCACTCTGCTGGCCGGGCCGCCCCGGCCAATCGCAGCGGAAAGATTCATTTTTAGCGGGGCTGCGCCCCGAACCCCAGGCGCGGCGTGCGCTGCGCGCACCGGCCAGAAAAAAGCTCTGGCCCTCGCCGCGCTCGCTTCGGCGCTGCGGGCCGCTGCAAACCGCGCCCGCCCTTGCGCCTCGCATCCCCGGTTTAGCCGGGGCTGCCGCCCCGAACCCCAAAAGGAAAACCCGCACGAAACTGCCAGCCCAAAAACCACCCAATACCCGCATCCAGAGCGGCGATCAGCGACAGCCACACCAAAAAAAGGGGACCCACGAGGGCGCCCGCGCGGTGTCAGACGAAGCACAAAAAACGACAAGAGTAGTAGCGCCCCGCGATGCCCCGCGTGTATCGTGCCCGCACGGAAGGCAGGAGCACGGCTCACTGGCGCACCCGAACCCCGCCTCCGGTGACTCGTCGCCACGCGAGAAGGAGGCAGCGCCAGTGGGCCGCCCCAAAGGCCACCGAATGTCCCCCGCCAGCCGCGCCAAACAAGCGGAGACCCAGCGCCGACGCTGGGCCGAAGCAAAAGCGAAAGGCGCGCGCCACGGAGGCCGACGGAAAGGCCAAACGCCCATCGAGGCGATCGCCGCCTCAGCAGAAGCCAACCGCAAGCCCACGATCCCCAGAAAACACGCGCAGACGCCCCAGGAACACCTACTGGAGACCGATGCGCTGGAGACTGGATTGTCGATCGTGCGGCCCGGGCGGGCAACGACGTTCAAAGTGAGGATGCCCGATGGACGAACAATCGTCGAAACACTCATTCCCGACAAAATCTGAGATCGAGCGGATCGAGATCGAGCGGATCGAGCGGGAGTTTTCCAGCGACGGACCCGACACCTACGATCGCCGGGTGCCAGGAGAGCCGGAATTCCCGAGAATAATCTGGGACATACCGGATGCCGAGGACGAGCACACAATTTTCGACGCGATGGACCACGCCAGAGAGGAAGTCTGGCAGCTGCGCGGGCTGGCGCTACAGCAGCAGCGCACGATCCGCTGGCTGCGCCAGGAGAACGAACGCCTGCGCCTCCGCACCGGCGAAAGCCACGACAGCGCCGCAGTGGCCGAAATCAAACAGCGCACCGTGCAGACGCTGCGCGAGCTATTGCCGCAGGCGCACCGAGCCGCAAAACGCGGAAAACCGGCGCTACTGCGCCTGATCGTGCGAACGATCAAGACCAAGCTATGAGAATTCGGCCAGACACCCATCACACCGGCACCGTCTGGTACATCCGCATGACGCCAGACGCCGAGGAGCACGCCGTCATCCGGCGCAAAAACCGCTGGTCATGCGACTGCAAGGACTTCTACTTCCGAAAATTCCCGCGAGGGCGCTGCAAGCACATCCGCGCGCTGATCGGATACCTCGAAAAATGACGCCCATCCACTGGACAGCGATCGTCGGAGCCAGCCAGGTGCTCTTTCTCGCCGCCACGCGGGCCGTGGAACTCATGCACGAAATCATGAGCGCCATCGCCGAACCGCCGCTGAAAAAACCGGCCCGCAAACCGCGCCGCAAGCACCCACGACAGAAGTAGTACACGCCGGAGACCGCCGCACAAGGTCTCCACAAACAGCTTGGAGACCCGGGCGCACCCGTGCTATAACCGCCGACCGATGGAGACCGAAACCCGAGACGGCCACAACATCTAGCGCAAACAGTACCTTCGTACCGGAGGGCAGCGAATCGGGTAATGGCGAACAGTCCATGCGGACTGCGCGAGGACAGGGCTGAAAATGGAGTTTCTGGCCGCTAGCACAGGCTAGCGAATCAGCATGCAGTCGCCGTAACTGTAAAACCGGTAACGCGCTGCGACGGCATGCCGATAAGCGGCCAGCACCATGTCGCGACGCGCAAACGCGCACACCAGTACAAGCAGAGTGGACCGTGGCAGATGAAAGTTTGTCAGAAGCTGATCGACCAAGGCAAATTGGTGTCCGGGGCGAATGAATATATCCGCGCATGCTTTCCCAGGTTCGATCGTTTCGGCGGAGCGGCCGGTCTGCAATGATTTTCGCGCGGCATCTTCAAGGGCTCGAACAACCGTCGTACCCACGGCCAAAATAGGTCTTTGCTGGCGCCGCGCCGAGGCAATCGCCGAGGCTGCCTCTTCAGAGATTTCGTACGCTTCGCCGTGCATGGCGTGATCTTCGAGATTTTCCGTTCTGACGGGCTGGAAGGTCCCGAGTCCGACCTCGAGGGTAATTTCAGCGATTTCCACGCCCTTTTGACGTAATTCCTTCAGGATCGCAGCCGTAAAGTGTAACCCGGCGGTAGGTGCTGCGACAGCAACGGGGATTTTCGCAAAAACGGTCTGATATGTCTGACGATCAGAGGCATCGTCAGAACGCCGGATATAAGGCGGCAGCGGCACATGCCCAATCTTTTCGATCACCGCGCCGAAATCGCCCGCCGAAGTTGAATGGAATCGGAGTTGGCGAATACCGTATTGGCCCCTACCCACGACCTCGGCCTCAAGGTCGGTGCCTTCGAAGAAAAGACGCTCGCCGCTCGGCACCTTTCTTCCTGGTCGCACCAAGGCTTCCCAGGTATCAGACTCGATACGCCTGGTGAGCAAGACTTCGATCCGCGACCTCATGTACTCCTTTTTCATCCGGCTGTGAGCGCCAGGTGGTTCGGCCTGAATGCCGGCGCGATACGCAAAAAGCCTGGCAGGTATGACACGGGCGTTATTTACGACCATTAGCTCATTGCCGTTCAGCCGCTCTGAGAGCTGATGAAAAAGCCCATCCTCGATGCTGCCAGAACCACGGTCAAGAAGAAGCATTCTGGAGGAAGCGCGATCAGAGAGAGGCCGCTGCGCGATGAGCTCGGGAGGAAGCACATAGTCAAAATCGGAAATACGCATATGGCGATGATACTCATAAGTTCGGGACAAGCGAATGCAAACAAGAAGTTTGTACCACTTGCGTGAGTGCCTATGATTATACTTGACATGATTGCACTCATATTATATGCTTCGCATGAGATCATTCTATTACATCTATTTAAGGAGGAGTTGCAAATGAACATGACGCGGTGGGAACCCTTTCGGAACCTGAGCACGTTGCAGGAGCAAGTCAATCGTTTGTTCGACGATAGCTTCACGCGTAGCCGGGCGGGACAGGCGGAATTGGCCAGTTGGGCCCCAGCTGTAGACATCTATGAAACCGAGAACGAAGTGGTGGTCAAAGCCGACCTGCCTGACGTCCAAGAGAAAGACATTGACGTCCGGGTGGAAAACAACACGCTGACGGTTCGCGGTGAGCGCAAATTCAGCAATGAGGTCCATGAAGATAACTATCTGCGCGTGGAGCGCGCGTACGGCACGTTCACGCGTAGCTTCTCGCTGCCGAACACGGTAAACACTGAGTCCATAAAGGCGGAGTACAAAAATGGAGTGTTGACCGTCCATATGCCCAAGCGGGAAGAGACGAAGCCGAAGCAGATCAAGATCAGCGTCTCGGAGAACGGCAAGAAATAATCAAAGAGAAGCGGATCGAAAAAAGGGGCCGAGGCATACGGCCCCTTTTTGGTCTAACCTTGGAGAAGAATTCGTAACGGAAAGAAGAAAGCAAATGTTGCGATACGACAAGTTAACGGTAAAAGCTCAAGAGGCGCTGCAGCACGCGCAGGATATTGCGTCCAAAGCGGGCCAACAGCAGATCGAACCTCTGCATCTGCTGGCCGCTCTGGTAGGACAGCAGGATGGCGTGGTCCCGCCGCTGCTGAACCGGCTCGGCGTCCGGCCGGAAATGCTGGAGGGGGAGATCAACACGGAGATCTCGCGCTTGCCCAAGGTGAGCGGGGTGTCGCAACAATATCTCAGCAATGCCGCCAATGAAGTTCTGGAGGGGGCGTTCGAGGAAGCGGAGAAGTTCAAAGACGAATATGTTTCGGCGGAGCACATCCTATTGGCGATTGCGGCGCGTTCAAAAGATCCTGCAGGGCAGCTGCTGGCGCGTAACGGCGCATCGCGAGACACGATTTTGCAGGCACTGGCCGCGGTGCGCGGCAGCCATCGTGTGACCTCAGCAACTCCGGAATCCACTTTTCGTGCGCTCGAGCAATACGCTCGCGACCTCACCGAGTTAGCGCGTCGTGGCAAGCTCGATCCAGTGATTGGCCGGGACGTGGAGATTCGGCGGGTGATGCAGATCCTGGCGCGCCGCACCAAAAACAATCCGGTGCTCATTGGCGAACCGGGCGTGGGAAAGACAGCGGTTGTGGAAGGTTTGGCGCAACGAATTGTTGCGGGGGATGTCCCGGAGGTGCTCAAGCCGAAGCGTATTGTCGCGCTCGATCTGGCCGCTCTGGTGGCTGGAACGAAGTATCGCGGTGAGTTTGAAGACCGCCTGAAGGCCGTGCTGAAAGAGATCACGGAAGCCGAAGGCCAAATCATCTTGTTTATCGATGAACTCCATACTCTTGTCGGGGCCGGAGCGGCCGAAGGTTCAATGGATGCCTCGAACATGTTGAAGCCGGCGTTAGCACGCGGCGAATTGCGTGCGATCGGCGCGACCACTCTGAACGAGTACCGTAAACACATCGAAAAGGATCCGGCGCTGGAACGGCGTTTCCAGCCGGTGCTGATCGCAGAACCATCGGTAGAAGACACGATCGCGATTCTGAGGGGCCTGAAGGACCGTTACGAATTGCATCATGGTGTGCGGGTCAAGGATGCCGCGATCATCGCTGCCGCCACACTCTCGAACCGTTACATTACCGACCGGTTTCTGCCCGACAAGGCCATTGACCTGATCGATGAGGCCGCCGCTGCTTTGCGCATGCAGCTGGATTCGCTTCCGGTTGAGATCGATGAGATCGAGCGGCGCATCATGCAGCTTGAAATTGAACGCCAAGCGCTGCTCAAAGAAACCGATAAGCATTCACGCGAACGCCTGGTACAACTCGATCAGCAACTCGCCGAGCTGCGTGAGCAGGCAAGCGCCAGTAAAGCCCGCTGGCAAGTGGAAAAAGATGCGATTGCAGCCATTGGCAAGCAAAAAGAGCAGATTGATGCGCTGAAGGCCGAAGAGCAGCGCTACGAACGCGCCGGTGAACTAGCCAAAGTGGCGGAAATTCGCTATGGCAAGCTGGCGCAGGCGGAACGCGAGCTCCAGGAGGCACAGAAACGGCTTGGGGAAGTACAGAAGAATGGCCGAATGTTGAAAGAGGAAGTCGACGAGGAAGACATCGCCGCGCTGGTCAGCAAGTGGACCGGAATTCCGGTGGGTCGGCTGCTCGAGGGCGAAGCTCGGAAGCTCGTGACGATGGAAGAGCGGCTGCGCCAGCGAGTCGTGGGGCAGGAGGATGCGCTGGAGCGCGTTTCGAATGCCATTCGCCGCAACCGCGCTGGCCTCTCCGATCCGAACCGCCCGATTGGCTCATTCATTTTTCTCGGCCCCACAGGCGTCGGGAAAACAGAATTGGCTCGCGCCCTCGCCGAGTTTCTCTTTGACGACGAGCGCGCCATGATCCGGCTGGATATGTCGGAGTACATGGAAAAGCACTCGGTGGCACGGATGATTGGCGCGCCTCCAGGATATGTGGGCTACGAAGAGGGCGGGCAATTGACCGAGCAGGTGCGGAGGCGGCCCTATTCGGTCGTGCTCTTCGATGAAATCGAGAAAGCGCATCCCGACGTGTTTAATGTTCTGTTGCAAATTCTGGAAGACGGGCGGCTGACGGACGGAAAGGGACGCAAGGTCGATTTCCACAATGTTGTGCTGGTGATGACCAGCAACGTGGGTTCGGCGGCTTTGTTTGAGCTCGGGGAAAAGGATCCAGAACGTGCTCGCAGGGAAGCAACGGAAGCATTGCGCGCCACGTTCCGACCGGAGTTCCTGAACCGTGTTGACGATATCGTGTTCTTCAACCCGCTCGGGCGCGAACAGCTCGAGAAAATTGTCGGGCTGCAAGTGGCCGCGGTATCGAAGCTGCTGGCTGAGCGCCAGGTGCGTATCGAGCTGACGGCCGCTGCGCGAGCGCTGATACTGAGCGAAGGCTACGATCCGGCTTACGGTGCACGGCCGCTGCGGCGTACTGTTCAACGCCTAATTCAGGATCCTCTTGCCATGGAGATTCTGGAGGGCAAGATTCTGCCCGGCGATCTGATCCGAGTCGATGCGGCGGACGGCAAGATGAAGTTTGCGCGAGTTGAGCCAAAAGCGGCGGAAATTCGCGAGCCAGCCGCAGCTGCGGCGGCCCGCGGATCGCGCAAGAGATAATCCGGCCGCGCGGTACGGCGGGCGCACCATGATCATCGCGCCGCGTTGACGCGTGGTGCGCCCGACTCTAGACTTTAGTTGGGTACGGTGGCCCGCCAGATGCGAGCTCGGGGGTAAAGGGATTATGCGAACGCTAAAAACGGGACTGTTGCTGACGGTGCTGACGCTTTTGCTGGTATTCGGCGGCGAGGCGCTCGCCGGATCGCAGGGCATGACTTATGGCCTGATCATAGCCGTCGTCATGAACGGCGTGGCATACTTTTTCTCCGACAAGATCGCACTGGCGTCGAGCGGCGCGCAACCGGTTACCCGCGAGCAGGCGCCGCGCCTATACGCTGTCATGGAACGGTTAGCGGCAAAGGGCAATTTGCCGATGCCGAAGCTGTATGTGATTCCCCAAGCGGCGCCCAACGCGTTTGCGACTGGACGAAACCCCTCACACGCATCCGTCGCGGCTACCGAGGGTCTGCTGGAACTCATGAACGATGACGAACTAGAGGGCGTAATCGCCCATGAGCTTTCACACGTGCGCAACTACGACATCTTGACGACTTCAATCGCTGCGACTTTGGCCGGCGCGATCACCTGGATAGCGCAGATGGGCCGTTGGGCTTTAATTTTCGGGGGTTTTGGTGGCGGAGATCGGGACCGGCGAGGGGGTGGGGGCCTGGAGGCGCTTTTGATGCTGATTGTAGCGCCACTCGCGGCTCTTCTGATCCAGTTGGGCATTTCCCGGCAGCGAGAGTATGCCGCGGATGCCGCCGGAGCGCGGCTGGTGGGCCACCCTTATGGCCTAATCAGCGCACTCGAGAAGCTGGGCACCTACAATAAGCGGATTCCGATGACAAACGTCACGCCAGCGACTTCTTCCTTGTACATCGTAACGCCCTTGACAGCGGGACAGGTGTTCATGGGGCTATTCAGCACGCATCCGCCACTGCCGGACCGCATTGAAGCTCTGCGGCGGATGACGGTTCTTCGCTGAGCACTGGCCGCGCGGAATAGATCCCGCCGACTAGGCTTACTATGCCGAAATGTTCGGTTTGGGAAAAAAATTCCTGCCGAAGGGTCTACAGAGCTGGTACAAGCCTGAACGTCACTCATTCGTAAATAGTTGATTTCATGGGTCTGAGGACGCAACCTGCCCAGATGGCCAGGTTGGAGCACGTCGTGCATAGAAATTCGAACGGGGCAGTATTTTTTTGGGGGTCGCGATGACGTGCAGGGAAACAGTCCGCCTTATTTGTGAGTACCTTGAAGGGCGCCTCGCGCCTAGCGTTGCATCAGTAGTTTCCCGGCACTTGGATCGCTGCTCCAATTGCCATCTGGTTTTGGAGGCCGCGCAACAAACGCTCGATGTCTATTTCGACGGTCACCCGGAAGCCCCAAGGAGCCGGGTAGCCTAGGCGCCGTTTCGTTTTCGCAGGTTTCGTTCTGCAGTTCTCACCGTAAGTCCTTCTTGACTGATTGCAAATGAGGTTCGCTTTAGTACCATGATTGTTATCAGGTATTTTACAGGTAAATATTACCGGGTTTATCCGCTGGTCTTGCGGCATTTCCCGCACCGCACCGGGCAGAAGCCTCGTCGATCCAATCAGATGCCCGGCTATTACCCAGGTGGACCTATTTGGCTCCGGACGTGCACGAATCGGACAGTGAGTGGAAGGAGACCTTTCGATGAGCGACCTTAACGAGACACATTTGAACAGCAGTGAAGAAACGCCTGACTCACCCCGCCCGGAAGCAGAAGGAGCACCTCGGTGGGTTTGGCTAGCGGTGATTGTTCTCGCCGCAGTGTCCGTTCTAGGGTTGGCAGTGGGCTGGAACGCCACAACACAGGCAAAGAGAGCGGAGCAGGCGCTTGCCAACCAGATCAGCCAGAGCAAGCTCGTGGGCCAGGACCTGCAAGGACTTAATCAACGGCTGACCCAGGCTGAAGAGGTCAACACACAGCTTCAGAACGAGCTGGTCGCGGTCACTGATAAGCTCAAGATGACCCAGGGCGAGGTTAGCACGGCGCGCCGCCAAAACGGGCAGATCCGCGATGACTATTCCAAAAAGCTTGCCAGCGTTCAATCCGAACTGTCGACGAAGGCAAACGCCGACGACGTAAAATCTTTGGGCGGCGACGTCAACGGAGTGAAGAGCGAGCTGGAAACCACGAAAAACAGCCTCGAGACGACCCGAACTGAGTTTGGCACGCTGATCGCGCGCAATCACGACGAGATCGATCAACTTCGCCGAATGGGGGAGCGCGACTATTTCGAATTCACGCTCAGCGGCAAGGGCAATCGCTCTAAAGTCGGTGATCTCATGGTCGAACTCCGCGGCACGAATGTGAAGAAGAATCAGTTCACGGTTGCGCTGTATGTGGATGATCTGCGGCTGGAGAAAAAGAACCGCTCGATCGATGAACCGATCTACTTCTACACCCGTGGCAACCGCGCCCCTCTGGAGTTGGTCGTGAACCAGATTGGCAAGGACAAAGTCGTCGGTTACATGAGCGTTCCGAAATCACAGCAGACACAATCCTCAGCGCTGGCGGCTACTAACTGAAAAGAAGTCAAAGCGGCCAATCGGCCGCTTCGGTCGAGTGGGCAACGAGAGAGGAGGGCCAAAAGCCCTCCTCTTTTTTTCCTTCCGGCGCTCCATGTCTAAGTTTCAGACGAGACTCGCCGGTCGGCTGGCACGCCGCGCACGTTTCCAGTACGATGACTCGTCGTGCCACTTCACGCAATTTTCGCCCGGCGGGCGCTTACTCCTCAGGATGAAATCTCTGATGCCGTCATTCTGGTCGAAGGCGAAAAGATCGTCGCAGTAGGGCGCCGCGATGAAATCACTGTTCCAGCATCGGCCCGCCAGTGGGATAAAAGAGAATTTTTGGTAGCCCCCGGCTTTATGGATGTACACATTCATGGCGCAGCCGGTCACGACATCATGGCCTCCACGCCCGAGGCGCTCGCGGCCGTTACGGCTTACGTGGCTCGTCATGGCACGACTTCTCTGCTAGCAACTACGGTCGCGTCGAGTGAGGAATCGATATCGGCAGCCGCGGAAAACGTAGCCCGGTGGATCAACAACGGCCAACACTCAACCCAGTTGGAAACGCCTGCCGCCGAAATCCTAGGCGTGCACTTCGAAGGACCCTTCATCAGCAAGAGACGCCGCGGCGTGCATCCTGAGGCATGCATCGTTCCACCGTCGCCAGCTTTATTCAGGCGGCTCGTAGCTGCGGCACAGGGCAGAGCGCGGATCCTCACGCTTGCGCCGGAGCTGCCGGGAGCAGAAGAGGTGATTGTTGAAGCGGTGCACGCCGGAGCCGTGGTCTCGCTGGGCCATACGGATGCGACGTACGTAGAAGCTATGCGCGCAATATCGCTTGGAGCGCGGCATGCTGCGCACGTCTTTAATGCCATGCGTCCCTTTTCGCACCGGGAGACCGGAGTGATCGGCGCGGTGCTTACCTCTGCCTCTGTTACGGCCGAATTGATCGCCGATGGCGTACACGTCGATGACGCAGCTATTCAGGTGCTGGCGGCGATGAAAGGCCCAGACGGCGTCGTATTGGTGAGCGATGGCACCGCGGCAACGGGCATGCCCGATGGGAAGTACCGGCTGGGCGCAGTTGAGATAGACGTGTCAGGCGGGGTGGCACGCAATTCTGAGGGGAAACTCGCGGGGAGCACTTTAACGTTGGACCGCGCCGTACGCCACATGCTTAGGCTTGGCTTTCAATTACGCGACGTGCTGCCGATGGTTACCTCGAATCCGGCTCACCTGCTCGGGCTCGAGCAACGCAAGGGACACCTAATAGCCGGCGCCGACGCCGATCTCGTCTTTCTCGATAATGAGTTGCGAGTAGCCGGAGTTGTGACGCGCGGTGCGGGCCTGAATTAGGGGTTCAACGGAATCTTCAGTTCATCCGCGAGTTGCTCAGGATCAAACGGGCTGCAAGCGAAGTAGCGGCCGTGTACTTCGATAGTGGGAATTTTGCGGCGGCCTTCATTGACCCGGAGGATGAGGTCCTCGGCATCGGTGTCTTCGTCGACGTCAACTTCCTCGTAGCGAATGCCGCGTTCGGTCAAAAACTGCTTGGTGCGCCAACAATCCGGGCACCAACGGGTGGTATAGAGGCGAATCGGTTCCACTTAAGATCTCTATCCCTCGGCGGGCCGGCCCTGGACGTGAGTCGCAGCCTCGAGGCGGGCGCGGGCGCAGGCCACCGATTTGAGCACTGCATCCCAATCGGTGTTGACGTCTGCACCGGTTGCCGTGAGCTTCTTCTCGGCTTCGACCAAATCGGCGCGGGCGCGGGACACGTCAATCTCCTCGGAACGTTCGGCTGCCTCGGCGAGAACGGTTACTCGTTCTGGAAGCACTTCGGCAAATCCACCCATGACTGCGACGTATCCCGTTTGCGAGTCTTTCTTATAGATCAGCGGCCCAATTCCCAGCTCGGTAAGCAAAGGAGTATGGCCAGGGAGTATTCCGAGGTAACCCGAAAGGCCCGGGAGCTGGACCTCGGCGACGGATTCGCGAACGACTTCGCGTTCAGGCGTTACCACCTCGAGACTGAGAGCATCGGGCACGGTAGTTTACTCGTGAGCTCCGGGATATAACCCTACGCTACTGCCGCCATCTTGTCGGCCTTCTGACGGACCTCCTCGATCGTGCCAACCATGTAGAAGGCCTGCTCTGGAATTTCGTCGTGCTTACCCTCCACAATTTCACGGAAGCCTCGAATCGTATCCTCGATCTTGACGTACTTGCCTTCGAGTCCGGTGAATTGCGCGGCGACGAACATAGGCTGCGAAAGGAACTTCTCGATCTTACGGGCGCGAGCGACGGTGAGCTTGTCTTCGTCGGAAAGCTCTTCGATACCGAGAATGGCGATGATGTCCTGCAGGTCTTTATAACGCTGGAGCACGCCTTTGACCGACCGCGCGACATCGTAATGCTCGTGGCCGACAATGCGGGGATCGAGAATGCGCGAGAAACTGGCAAGCGGATCGACGGCGGGGTAAATACCGCGTTCGACGATTTGGCGGCTCAGGTTTGTGGTCGCATCGAGGTGCGTAAAAGTAGCCGCGGGCGCGGGATCCGTATAGTCATCCGCCGGGACATAGATGGCTTGCACAGAGGTGATGGAACCCTTTTTTGTGGAAGTGATGCGCTCCTGCAGTTCGCCGATTTCGGTATTCAAATTTGGTTGGTAACCGACGGCTGAAGGCATGCGGCCAAGCAGTGCGGAAACTTCCGAGCCGGCTTGCACAAAGCGGAAAATATTGTCGATGAAGAGCAACACATCGAGCCCTTCTTCATCGCGGAAATACTCCGCTACTGTCAGGCCAGTCAGCCCGACGCGCAGGCGCGCTCCAGGCGGTTCGGTCATTTGGCCGTAGATCAGCGCGGCGCGGGATTTCTCCGAATCGCCCGCGACAACGACTTTGGATTCCTGCATTTCGAGCCACAGGTCGTTGCCTTCGCGGGTCCGCTCGCCCACGCCGGCAAATACGGAGACGCCGCCGTGCTTCATGGCAACGTTGTGAATCAATTCCTGAATCAAGACGGTTTTGCCAACGCCGGCACCGCCAAAAAGGCCGATTTTGCCGCCCTTCAGGTACGGTTCCATAAGGTCGACGACCTTGATGCCGGTTTCAAACATTTCCAGCTGCGTGGACTGATCTTCGAGCGAGGGCGCGGACCGGTGAATGGGATAGCGCGTTTTTGCGTGAACCTCTCCCAAGTTGTCCACAGGTTCGCCCAAAACGTTGAGCACGCGCCCGAGCGTCGCTCGTCCCACCGGCACGGTGATGGGACCGCCGGTATCGATCGCTTTCATGCCGCGGACAATGCCTTCGGTGGGTTTCATGGCCACGGTGCGCACTCGCCCCTCGCCCAGGTGCTGCTGCACTTCAGCAATAATGTCGATCGGCTCAGGGACGTCGAAACCTTCGCTCGTGATCCGC
>Ga0070740_10003834_pt1 | contig 15463 bp, 17 predicted proteins | sample Coa_R2_FD_67286 | JGI IMG/M metagenome (GOLD analysis project Ga0070740, IMG submission 67286) | Surface soil microbial communities from Centralia Pennsylvania, which are recovering from an underground coalmine fire - Coalmine... | ecosystem: Environmental > Terrestrial > Soil > Unclassified ... | reverse complement strand
TTCGGCGGCAGCCAGGTGCACCCGATATACTCGCGCCGGCGCGTCTCGTAATCTGGAAGGTCGATGGCCTTTGCAAGCACCGCGGTGTCCATCCAGCGCGCCCACACCTGCCGGCAGAGCTGCCAGACGATGACCGCGTGCTGATAGGCCTCGACGCGGCGACGGAACTCGAGCAGCGCCAGGCGCGAGTTCGAGTAGTTCGCCTTCAGCATGTCGTTCGAGAGATAGGCGTAGGGCACGCCGAGCGCGGCCGAGATTTGGAGCAGCGTGCGGTACTGGAAGGGCTCGTAGGTCTGACCCGAATCCGCGGGCGAGGAGGTCTGCACCTCCTCGCCGGGCTCCAGCATGGTGATCTGCCCAGGCTGCAGATCGATGGTGCGCTCGTCGTTCTCATCCCGTCCTTCGGCGGCATCGAGCGGCTCGGCGGGGGCCGGGGTCGTGATGAAGAGCGCATGCATCGCCGCGACCTTCTTGCGGTCGAGCTCGGCATCGTCGTACTGGTCGAGCAGGAAGAGCTTCACGACGGCAGGCGCGAAACGCGAGATGCCTCGCAACTGTCCGGCGTCGACCGGATCGATCACGTGCACGATCTCGGAGGCCGGAAGGCGCACGGTCTCGCCGGACAGACCCGGATCCGTGACATCGCCGGGATGTCGCCGCAGGAAATGATAGGCCACGCGGCGGCCGATCGCATCGAACTCGATACCCTGCCGGATGACATTGCCATTCTGTGCAACCTCGGTGCGCTGGAGCGGCAGCATCTCGGAGGGGAGCATCTGCAGCTGCAGCGGCACGGTGAGCCCGTCCTGCGACCGGCGCGGCCGGAACCGAAAGAACACTTCGCCGGCGATGAACACTTCGCGCGCGGCCCGCCGCTGCAGCCCGTAGAAATCGGTGAAGCCCTCGGCATCCGCCTCGTCGGTCCAATCGAGCCAGAGCTTCTGAACCTGCGTCTTGAGGTCGGAATCCTTGATCAGCGAAGACGGCTTGATGCCGGTGCCGATGACGTTGCCGGCCCAGCTCTCGATGGCGTTCGCCGCATAACCGTTGTTGCGCACGAGCCAGCGGGCGCGCGCGGTGATGTCGGGACCCGCTGCCGCGACGAGCGTATTGAGATGCGCCCGGCTCGGCTGGAAACCCTTGAGGCGCCGGTTCGCGAGCCCCGCCTCGAACCCGCCGATGAACGCCCCGACTCGGCGGCGGAAGGCTTTGAGGGCGGCGAGCACTCAAAGACCCTTCGAGGCCGAGGTGAGGATGCGGCGCTTGCGGCCACCCTGCTCGACCGCGGCAATCCGGCGCTCCAGATCCGTGATGGCGGCCGCCATTTCGGCGTCGCTCGCATAGGTCACGCGGCGGCCGTCCACCTCGACCGTGCGCACGCCACGGAACCGCGCGGCGAGCAGCGCGTCGCGCTGTGCGATCAGCTCTTCGAGGGTCATGGGCGGTCAACTGAAGTAACTCGACCGGAACACGCGCCGGCCATGGCGCCAGGACCTGCGCCGGACCACGCCGGCGATCGGTCCTGCTTGCACATCGGAGGCCCTATCGGGCGCATCCTGTGAGCTCCGGCCCTCATCGTGGTCAGCGATCGCGCCCACTTGCCTCTCCAGATCGCGCCACATGGCTTCCGTCCAGCGATCGGCCCCCGCGATCCAGGCGGCGGCACGGGCATAGACGCGGCAGTCGAGCGCCTCGTTGCGTTCGCGCATCTTCTGCCATTCGAGGCGAGTGAAACCACGCCTGGTCTTCACCGTGACGAGCTGCTCGGCAACGAGCTGCTTGACCCATTCGGCCTCGGTGCCGCGCGACAGGTGCACGTAGCCCGCCGGGAATGCAACGCCGGCCGAAAGTTCCTCGTCGGTCGGTACCGCAAGGCGCAGGAAGCGGTAGGTCTCGCTCTTGAAAGTGGCAACCGCGACGGTCCACAGCCGAGCGCCCCGGCGCAGCTTCCGGCCGCCCTCGGTGACGTCGACATAGCTCGGACCAACGACGGGCGCTGCGCGGTTGAAGCCCTCGACGCCCTTGATCGGCGCGACCTGGGCCTGACCCACCCTGCGCGCCCAGGAGTAAACGGCGGCCGCCTCATAACCTGTGTCGATCGCAAGTTTGGCAATGCCGATCCGGCTGCCGTTCACGTGCGACCAGCTCCGTCCGAGCAGACGTCCGAGTTCGTCCCAGGCCTGCGCCCGCTCGGGTCCCCCTTCGATCACGATATGGTCGACGAGCCAGCTCTCGAGGCCGCGGCCCCAGGCCCAGACCGAGACCTCGATGCGGTCCTTCTGGACGTCGGCGCCGGCGGTGAGGAACAACCCGCCGTCCGGGACGGTCCCGAGCGGCCAGGCCTCGCGCCGCTCATAGAGGCGCTGCCAGTCTGGCGCCTCGCCGGTCTCGACCCAGGTCTCGCCCAATACGCCGTTCTTGAAGCTGCGCTTGGCCTCGTCCGTGGGGGCCGCTTCCGAAAGGCGCGCGATATCCGCCCAGGAGAGCCAGCCGACCGGCGAATAGAGCGCCGAGATGTGGAATCCGATCGTGTTCGGATCCTGCGGCTCGGCGGTGGAGCGCCACTCGCCAGCCGCGAGCATCGCCGTCTTGTGGTGCTCTTCGATCCGGCCGTCACAGCCCTCGCACTCGTAATGCGCCGTCTCGGGCCTGCCCTTCTCCCACTTGAGCCGCTCGAACTTAAGCCACTGCATCTCCCCGCAGTGCGGGCACGGCACGAAGTAGCGCCGCTGGTCGGAAGCCTCGTACTCGCGCTCGATGCGCGATAGACCGTGAATGGTCGGCGTCGAGCCGATGAGGACCTTGGAGCGCCAGGAGAACGTGCGCGTCCTCGCTTCGGCAAGGGCAACCGGATCGCCTTCCTCGTCGGCCGAGGGCGGATAGGCATCGACCTCGTCGAGGAAGAGATAGCGGGCCGGCATGGAGCGCAGGCCCACCGCGCTGTTCGCGCCGGTGATGACGAGGAGTCCTGCCGGGAATTCCTTCGAGAGCACCGTGTTGCCGGCATCGCGCGCGCGGGCTGGCTTGACGCGCTCGCGCAGAACCGGGCTCTCGGCGATGAGCGGATCGATGCGCTGACGCGAGAAGCGCTTGGCGAGCTCGACCGTCGGCTGCACGGCGAGCATCGGCCCCGGCGCATGATGGATGACGTAGCCGATCCAGTTGTTGCCGCCTTCCGTGAAGCCGACCTGTGCCGACTTCATCACCACGATGCGGCGCGCGGGATGCGTGGGCGAGAGCGCATCCATGATCGCCCGCATATAGGGCGTGCGGTCGGTGCGGTAGCGGCCGGGCTCCGCGGAAGCGCGCGGGCTCAAGACCCGATGCCGGTCCGCCCATTGCGAGATGGTGAGCGCCGGGTCGGGGGCAAGTCCCGCGCGCCAGCATTGCAGCACCTCATCCGAGCCGTCGAAGGCAAAGAGGTCGTCCAAGAGTGATCGTTCGGAAAGTCGGTGACGGCGCTCGATTCGATTGGGCCTTCAGCGGAATTCCGGCTTCACCTCCGCAAGCTCGGCGAGATGGACGCGGACATGGGCTTCGAGCGCCTTCTGCATCGCATGCGCCGCGACGCCGAGCTCGGCCGCGATCAGCGCCGCGACCCGCGCGGGCCAGTTCGCCCAGGCGTCGCGCTCCTGCCGCGCAAGGCGGAACACGAGCGCGGTGGCGCGACCCCGGTCGATGAGTTCGCCGCGACGCTCCTGCAGCTTGAGGCGCGCGAGATGCGCCTTGGCGATCTCGTGCGCCGTGCGCGCCTGCACGAAGGTGACGTTACTGCCTGCGGGCAGCCCCTGCTCTTTGAGCGTCTCGCGCACCGAGCCGAGCGCGGCCTCGGGAACCGGCTCGAGGCGCGCCGGCTTGCCCGATTGCGCGCGCTGCTTGCTCGGATCGGTCGCGGCAGCGCGCCGGATATCGGAGGCGCGGGCATCGATCGAGCCGTCGGGGAACAGCACCAGCCGCCCGGCCGCGCGTGCCTTCTGCACGGCGCCGCGCGAGATGCCGGCATGGGCCGCATATTGCCGCTCGCTCATTCCCTGCATGACGTCCCTTACCGGATCAACCACACGCAAAACCGCCGACCTTGCGGTCGGCGGCTTGCTTCGATCCCGGTCATGAGAGGCCGGCTTCAGTCATTCGATGATCCGGTAGACCCGTCCGCGGACGTTATCTTTTTCCGACGCAACGTTGAGACCGAGTTTCCTCTTGAGCGCGCCGGCGATCGCCCCGCGCACCGTGTGCGGCTGCCAATCGAACGCTTTGGCGATCTCCTCGATGGTCGCGCCGTCGCGATGCCTGAGCATCCCGATGAGCTTGGCCTGCTTGCTGTCGGTGCGCACGCGGCGCGGCGGGCGCTTTCCGCCGTCGGCTTCATCCGTTGTCTGCGCTGCCGACGCTTCATCGATCTCCTCAGTCTCGCCAGCCGAGTCATCGGTCGTGTTTTCCTTGGATGCATCCGTCCCTGCGACGGCAGCGCTCGTTTCGTTTCCATTGGGTTGCGTCGATCGAACCGCCGCAGTGCCTTCCTCCACGGCCGAAGTCATCGCATCGCGATCGATCGCCTCAGCGATCCCGAGCGCCTCGAAGGCGGCGGCGGTGGCGCGCAGCGTCAGCGCGCCATGCTTCTTGTCCTCGCGCCAGACCGTGTCCTCGTGCCTCGCCTCGACCTCCGCGATGAGACCTTTTCTGAGGAGGCTTGCGAGCACCTTGGCGACGGCGCCGCCCGGAAGCTTGAGAGGAAGCGGGTAGACGTTGCCGTGCGGCCGCCGGCAGGCGGCCGAAAGCACGACGAGTTGCGTATCGGAAAGCGCCATGGATGGCTCCCTGCGTAGACGGGCAGCGACCATCGCTGCCCTCCTACTGCCTCAAGCCCCGGTCGCGCGGGCGGCGACGCAGGGCAGAGGCGGGAGGCCGCAGAGGGGTTCAGGAACCCCCGGCTTCGCGAACCGCCTGTTCGGAACGGTTGCGCCGGCACCGATCCGCAAGGCATGCCATGATGTGGTTCTCGCTTGCCCGTCGGCTCACAGGCCCGCCCGGAATGAAATTCAAATCGTCGGCAGGATGCCGCGCGAAGCGGGCATCGAGCAGCTCGCGCATCTGCTCGGGCGTCGGATCGAAAGCCGTCGCCAGAGGATTGCGTGCTGCTTCCGAGACCATGTCCCTCCGGTAACCGTTTTGGTGGCCGGTGCCCCGGAAGCGCCAGGTTTCATTGGCGCTCGGAACGATTGCGCTGGTCATCGTCTTGTCCGTCGTCATGACGTCATGAAGGCGCGGCCGTGGCCCGCAGGCAAGTGAATAAGCAGCAATCCGATTGCTTTGATCGGGTGCGCTTGGTCATTTCATGACGGCAACGACGCCGATGCACCCCCCGAGCATCCAACGCGCCAGTGCTCGAACAACCGGCGCAGCAGGTAGGACCGCAGGATGGACACGACGGTGAAGGCCGCCCCAATCGCCAGGTGCTCGGCAAGCGACGCCGCAATCCCGAACCAGGGAAACACGATGAGCTGCGTGACAAGCGCCAGACCATAGCCGACCGCCACATTGGCGATCGATTCGACGAGCGACATGAGGCGGCTCTGCTTCATGCCGCGCGCCGCTCCCTCTTGAGCTCGGAGAAGGTACGGTCGCTGCCGTCGAGCAGCGTCGACTTGCCGGTGAAGGCCTGCCAGCGCTCGATTGCGACATCGCAGTAGCGCGGATCGATCTCGATCGCGAGGCAGACGCGGCCGACCGACTCCGCCGCAATCAGGGTCGAGCCGGAGCCCGCGAACGGCTCATAGACGAGGTCGCCGCGCACGCTGTTGTTGACGATCGGCCGGCGCATGCACTCGACCGGCTTCTGCGTGCCGTGCACGGTCGCTTCGTCCTCGTCACCGGCGTGTCCGATCTGCCAGACGGTCGACTGGTCACGCCCGCCCTGCCAGTGTCCGTTCGCGCCCTTGCGGACCGCGTAGAAGCACGGCTCGTGCTGCCAGTGATAATCGCCGCGGCCGAGCACGAAGCGCGGCTTCACCCAGATGATCTGCGAGCGAATCCGGAAATCGCAGGCCTCCAGACTCTCCGCGACCGTGCGCGCATGCACGCCCGCGTGCCAGACATAGGCGACGTCGCCGGGAAACAGCGCCCAGGCCGCGCGCCAGTCGGCGCGGTCGTCGTTAGAGACGCGGCCGGTGCGCACGGTGGCCGACACGCCGGCTTCGTTGCGCCAGTTGGGATCGTAGTCGACCCCATAGGGCGGGTCCGTCACCATCAGGTGCGGACGCGCGCCGGCGAACAGCCGTGCGACATCCGTTGCCACGGTGGCATCCCCGCAGAGCAGCCGGTGCTGGCTGAGACGCCAGAGATCGCCCGGGCGGCTGACCGGCTCGGCAGGCGGCGCGGGGACCTCGTCCTCGGCCTCCGTTTGGTTTGCCTCGCCATCGAACCCGTCGAGCAGGCGGTCGAGCTCGTCCTCCCCGAAGCCGAGCAGACCGAGATCGAGGCCATCGTCCTTGAGCCTTGCAAGCTCGGCCGCAAGCAGCGCCTCGTCCCAGCCGGCATTGAGCGCGAGCTTGTTGTCGGCGATCACGTAGGCGCGGCGCTGCGCCTCGCTCAAATGATCGAGCACCACGACCGGCACGGCATCGAGCCCGAGACGGCGCGCCGCCTCGAGGCGACCGTGCCCCGCGATCACGGTGCCGTCGCCTGCGACCAGCACCGGATTGGTCCAACCGAATTCGACAATTGAGGCGGCAATCCGCGCCACCTGCTCATCCGAATGCGTGCGCGGGTTGCGCGCATAGGCGGAAAGCCGCTCGAGCGGCCAGAACTCGATCCGTTCCGGCGCAAAGCGCAAGGTCATCGTCGTGATTGGCGTGCTTGGAACCCGACTGCGCCGCCTTCGACCAGCGCGGGCGTGACGATCGGGCCCCTGCCGTATCCGGAAAACCGCGTGAAGTCCGATCATTAAGGGCGCGTTGGCTTCCTTGCGGCGGATTCCATGCTGGAGCGCGGAAGCCGCCTGGAAGCCACTCGCCTCAGCCGAAAAAGCCGTAATCCCTCAAAGCGTTGCAAACGCATCGGGTGGCTTCCGGGAAGGTGGCTTCCCAGAAATTTCGCCTGGCGGTGGTGCCCTTCCGGGCCATCGCCCCCCGCATACCAATGCGGCCATGGAGGACCCGTGATTTCAAAGGGTTAGGCAAACGCCGTAGCCCCTTGCGGTACGTTCCGATTGACATTACGTAACGTGGTGCGGTACGTTCCGGTGTGATCAAGACGTTCGGCGACAAACGCACCGCTGCGATCTTTGCGGGCTATGCCGTTCGCGGGCTGCCGCCGCAGATTCAGGAGCGAGCCCGAGCCAAGCTCTTGGCGATCGACGCCGCCAAGCGACTTGACGACCTGCGCCAGCCGCCGGGCAACAGGCTGGAAGCCTTGGCGGGCGACCGCAAGGGCCAACACAGCATCCGCATCAGTCATCAATGGCGGATATGCTTTGTGTGGCGAGACGGTGAGGCATTCGATGTCGAGATTGCCGACTACCATTGAGGAGCAAGACAAATGAGCATTAAGCGTGAAGACATCGACAAAGGGGCAATCGACTTCTCCGACGTGCGCTCCGGCCGACGCCTGCCGCCTGTCCATCCGGGCACGATCCTCCGTGACGAATTCCTGACTCCGATGGAGATCAGCGTCTACGAGCTTGCCAATGCGATCAAGGCGCCACGGTCGCGCATCAATGACATCGTGCTCGGCCGGCGCGCGATCACGACCGATACCGCCCTGCGGCTTGGACGCTATTTCGGGACGTCGCCGGAATTCTGGATCAATCTGCAAGCGCGCTACGATCTCGATGTCGCCAATCGCACTGTCCGTCGCAAGATCGAGCAGGAGGTTGCGCCGCGCGCCGCATGAAAAACAGGGCGCAGAAGCGATCGCGGCGCTTGGCACGGCGGAGCCATGTGGTCCGCGCCGATCAGCGCCGCCCGCGGGCTGACAGTTTGAAGGCTCTGCTTGCTGCTGCGCCGCTGGAAGATGTCGATATTTCGCGAGCTCGGGATCACGGCCGCGAACCACTGTTTTGAAACGGCTGTACTTGGAACCCAAGTACAGCCGCTTCATAACATGCCACGGTGCTCTACAGGAGAACGGTCCCGCACAGCAGCCGACAGGGCCTTTCAGATCCTCATCGAGGCGTTGGCGGACACCGCTCCCGGCCGGCATCCCCGTCGGCTTGAGCGACGAGTTTGCCACCCCTGGCGACACGGTGCGGCGATGGGAGTTCTTTACGAGCCGCAATGTTCTGAGCGAGCGACGCACTTCCTTGAAGGAAGTAGTCGCAGCATTGCGTGGCTTCCTGCTGCCGGCCCTCCCGTTGGCAGGCGGATCAAATACCGGCGTAACGCTGTGGCCCGTCGGGCCGTGGAGGCGGCAGTCTTCCGCGCGCGTCTTCCCCAAGCCTGGCGCTTCGCATAGCCGAATTCGCCGCGGTCTGTCTCACCCGCCAATGTCTCACCGAAAATTGTCTCACGCGCAGAAATCATCTTGACAGGGCGCGCGTGCCTTCAACGACGAACCGCCGCGACCGCTTCGCCGGAAGGCGCCTGCCATTGAGCCGCCAAGCGATCACGCTCAAGGCGTACTCCCAACGCCGGTGCGCGGTGGCGCGCGCGATCCCGAACCGCCAGCAGATCATCTTCCAGGGGGTGCGCTCGGCGCGTGCCCAGGCGAGCTTGGCGTCGTCAACTTCCAGCCAGCGCAGCCAGTCGAGCGCCTCCTCCATGCGGGAGATCGCCTCCGGCGAAGGGGGTGGGCGCTTGAGGCGCGGCGGCTCCTGGCCGACGAGATCGGAAAACGCATGCAGAACCTTGGGCCAGAGATTGTAGTAGCCCTGCACACGCACCGGCGGCAGCCGCCGCATGACGTCGGCGGCTTCGCAGAGCCGCTCTTCGACTCGCTCGCGCGTCCAATCAGTCACGGCGATGCTCCTCGCCGCGGGGCTCGCCATAGAGTTTCTCGCCGAGCTCACGCACGAGCTCACGCTCCGGCCAGGTCAAGCGCGGATCGTGCGGGCTCACGACGAGGAGGTTCTGCTCGCGCCAGCCGTCGCGCTTGAGCTCCTCGAGCGAGCGGCGCCTGCCGCCATAACCCTTGGGCAGCCACCTCATCGTGTGACCTCCGCAAGCACCGCGGCATAGCCTGCGACATCGAGGATCGAGTCGACGTGGCGCGGATCGCGGGCAAGCCGCGCAAGCTTGAGATCGATCAAGCAGAGCGCCACCTGGGCCGGCGTCACGGGATGCCCGAGCGTGATCGACCAGCGCTTGGCGATCGCCTCCATGGAGTGCCGTGGTTCGCCGTAGAGCGCGCGGCGCGCATCGACCACGGCGACGGCGCGTCGCAGCATGGCTTTGCCTTTCATGAGACGGCTCCTTGGGTCTCGACCGCCCAGAGCAGGATCGCCAGAGCGTCGGCCTCGTTATCGTCCTCGGGATCGAAGCCGCGCGCACGGACGGCTTCGATCACGAGAGCCTTGTCGGCATTGCCCTTGCCGGTGACGTGGCGCTTGATGCTGCCGACCGGAACGCCCGCGTAGGGGATGCGGCGCTCTTCGCACCAGGTGCTGAGCGTGGCGAGGAAACCCCCGTAGAGGTGCGCTGCATCGGTGCCGAGGTGGCGGCGCACCTCCTCGAAGTAGATCGCATCGATTTGGCCTGCGTTGGCGAGAATGCCATCGAGAAAGCCGCGGAAGCGCAAGAAGCGCATGCCGCCCCCGTCGAAACGGCCGCCGCGAAAGGAGACGCTGCCGCTGTGGACCGTGCCTCCGCCGACCCGCAGCGCCCAGCCGGTGGTGGTGCCGAGGTCGAGGGCAAGCAGGACGCGCGGCTCTGCGGCGGTCGCGGTGCGGCGCGCTTGCGATGGCAGAGGGGCGCTGGCGGCCTCAAGGCGGCGCATCACAGCACCTCCCTGAGCCAAGCGGGTGGGTTTTCAGCGGGTGAACGTTCGAAGGCACGTTCACCGCCATGTTCACCGGCATAAGTACTTGGCGCGCCTTGCGTTTGTGAACGTGGTGAACGTGGTGAACGTTCTTCCGCCTCTTTATTATTATTGTCGGAGGCCGTCTCCTCACGCGCTAGCATGGAAAAACGTTCACGACGTTCATAACGTTCACCAAACCCTTTGTTTTCAATGGGTTGGGTCGGTGAACGTGCCGGTGAACGTGGGTCGCAACGTTCACTCCGCTCACCTTCCTGCGCGGGGGAAGGACCGGAAAAACGTTCACAACGTTCACCACGTTCACCTTCCTGCGCCGGGGCCGCGCGCCGACCGAGCAAACGTTCACCGCGTTCGCCGCGAGCGGATGCCTCCTCTTCGATGGCGAGCTTCCAGCGCTGCGCCCGCTGCGCCGTGCCGACGGCACGGATGCGCACATGCAGGTCACCGATGGCGAACACGCGATCGCGCATCCGGCCGAGGGCCTTGCCGAGGCGGGTCCGCTGGGAGCGGTCGCTGCCTTCGCCGAGCGGCAGCGGCGGCTCGCATTCCCCGGCAATCGGAAACAGATCGGAGGTGCCGACCTCCGCCGTGCCGAAGCGATCCCACCAGGCCGCGACGAAGCTGCGCCAGAGCGTTCCTTCCGCATCGGAGAGCTCGTAGAGCTCCTCCGTGTTGGCGAGGAATCCAGGCACGCCGGCGACATCGAGAATGCCGCCCATGGTCTCGGACCACGCCTCGAAACTGCCGAGCGTGGCACGACGATCGCGTGGCCTTCCGGCATCGACCCAGGCGCGGGCGAGGGTAAGGCAGGCGGCGACGAGCGAGCCCCGATGGGCGTGCACCCAGGCGAGCAGATTGGGATGGCGGAAACCCTCCCGCTGCCAGGGCCGGTCCATGTGCGCATCGAGCCGGATGCGCACCGCGCAATTCGACCGGCGCCGACATGGTCGCAACGCTCAACAGATCGGAGGCCTCGTTGAACACCTGCGGATGATCGAGGAAACAGCGAAGCGCCACTTGCTTCGGCTCCTCCTTCTCCTCCTCCCGCTTCGACGCGGGCGCGATCGCGACGCCCCGCCGGCGCGCCGCTTCGAGCAACAGCTCGAGCCCCTGGGCATTGCCGAGTTCGGCGATACGAAATAGGTCCGCGATGAGACCCTCCGGGCGGTCCCCGTCGGGACCCTGAAAATACGCGCGCAACGCCTCTCGCGCTTTCTCGGGGCCTTGGTCGAACACCGACCCGTCGAAGCCGTGCAGCGCCGCGGCATGGCGTTCGAGCAATCGCCGCATGAGGGCGAGATCGACCGTGTTCAGGAATTGAAGATTGGCGAATTTCCTCAAGTTCTTGGCCATGGCGGCCACCCAACGAATCGATGTCGGTGTTCCTATTATGTTCTTATCCGGCTGCAACTCCGAGTCGATCCTGGGCGCCTCAACATCCACCAGATTCACCGCCGTGGGACGCCTTCCGACGCCGGCGAGTAGAGGGCACAAGCGAAGGAATTCTCCGTCCGCACCCGGCTCATGCCCGCTCGCCCCTCTCCGCATCCACCGACGGCCCCCCGCCTCGACGAGATCGCAGAGATCCTCGCCCAGGGGGTATTGCGGCTCCTCGCCCGGGGGCTGCGCCAAAACACCAATGACACCAATAGCTTGGGAGACTTTTCGCTGGACTTTCCAGCAAAAGAGAGCGTGTGTCGTCACGAACCGGCCCAAGGCAGAGAGACGCAATGACGACGCCCATCCTCAAGCAGATCGCCGCGCTCCACGATCTCGACCATGGCGCGCTCAAGGCGCTCTGGCGCGAGTACTACGGCAGCGAGCCGCCGGGCTACCGGCGCGGCTTCCTGATCAAGGCGCTCGCCTATCGCATCCAGGAGCTCACCTACGGGGGATTGTCGAAGGAGGCACGCGAGGAGCTCGACGCCCGCATCAAGGGCGAGGCGCCCAAGGGCAAGGCGCGCCATAGCCTGCCGAAGGATCGGCCCGTTGCCGGCACGCGGCTCATCCGCGAATGGCAGGGCGTCGAGCACCACGTCACCGTGCTCGCGGACGGCTACGAATACCAGGGCCGCAAATACAAATCGCTCTCGGCCATCGCCCGCTCAATCGCCGGCACGCGCTGGAACGGGCCGCTGTTCTTCGGCCTGCGCCGGCCCGGGAGCCTGGCATGAGCAAGATGCCCGTCCGCAAGGTCCGCTGCGCCATCTATACGCGCAAATCGAGCGAGGAGGGCCTCGAGCAGGAGTTCAATTCCCTCGATGCCCAACGCGAGGCCTGCGAGGCCTACATCGCAAGCCAACGCCACGAGGGCTGGGTGCTCGTCCCCCACCGCTACGACGACGGCGGCATCTCCGGCGGTACGCTCGAACGGCCTGCCCTCAAGCGCCTCATCGCCGACGTCGAAGCCGGCCGCGTCGATGTCGTGGTCGTCTACAAGGTCGACCGCCTCACGCGCTCGCTCATGGACTTCGCCAAGCTCGTCGATGTGTTCGAACGCAACGACGTCTCCTTCGTTTCCATCACGCAGCAGTTCAACACCACGACCTCGATGGGGCGGCTCACCCTCAACATCCTGCTCTCCTTTGCCCAGTTCGAGCGCGAGGTTACGGCCGAGCGCATCCGCGACAAGTTTCGTGTCTCACGGCAGAAGGGCATGTGGATGGGGGGCCATCCGCCGCTCGGCTATGACGTCAAGAACCGCAAGCTCGTGGTCAACGAGGCCGAAGCCGAGCTCGTGCGGCACATCTTCCGGCGCTTCGTCATTCTGCGCTCGGCCACCGCCCTCGTGAAGGAACTCGATGCCGAGGGCCGCCGCACCAAGGCCTGGATCACGGCGCAAGGCCGCGCGCGCGAGGGCCACCCCTTCCACAAGGGCACGCTCTACCGGCTCCTCAACAACCGGGTCTATCTCGGCGAGGCCGTCCACAAGGGTGTGCCGCATCCCGGCGAACACGAGGCGATCGTGCCACGCGAACTCTGGGACAAGGTGCACGCGATCCTCGCCGAGCATTGGCGCGCCCGTGCGGCCCGCAGTCGTGCGGCTGCGCCCGCGCCCCTCAAGGGTCTCATCCGCTGTGCCCTGCACGGCTGCGCGATGACGCCGACCCACACGCGCAAGCGGGGCAAGCAATACCGCTATTATGCCTGCGTGCACGCCGCAAAGACGAGCAGCGATGCCTGCCCGCTCGGTTACGTCCCTGCAGGCGAGATCGAGAACGCGGTCATCGCGCAGGTCCGCGCGCTCCTGCGCACGCCGGAGATGGTCGCGCGCACGCTCCGTGCCGTCCGCGCCGCGACAGGCGAGACTACGCCAAGCCACGAAGAGACCATTGCGGCGCTGCGGCGGATCGACAAGGTCTGGGAGGAGCTCTTCCCGGCCGAGCAGGCGCGCATCCTGCACCTCCTCGTGGAACGGCTCGAAGTGGGAACGGACGGCGTTGATCTCAGGCTCCGCGCCGAAGGCCTCCACAGCGTCGTCACCGAGCTGCGCGACGGCGGGCGTCCACCGACCAGGGAAGCGCTCGCGCAACCGGCGGAGGCGGCGGCATGAGAAACGCACCGGAATCGATTGAACGAACGGCCGAGCCTCCGCAGAAGAGCCGCATACGTTCGACCAGGTCAACGACGCAGAACGAATTGCCCAACGGCCGCGATGCTGTTTACGCTCAATTCCACAACGGTATCGAATCGAAGGTCGAACTCTCCGGCCTCTCGCTCCGCATCCCGATGACGCTGCGCCGCCGCGGCGGCCGCAGGCTCGTCATCGTGCCCGAAGGTCTCGAGGCCTCCGCGCCTCGATCCGCCTTCGATCCCGCTCTCATCAATGCCCTCGTGCGCGCGCACCGCTGGCGCCGGCAGATCGAGAGCGGGCAGTTCCGCTCGGCCGCGGAACTCGCCACCCACGAGAAGATCACCGACTCCTTCGTCGCGCGCATGCTGTGCCTCACCCTCCTTGCCCCGGACATCACGGAAGCCATCCTCGAGGGTCGGCAGCCCAAGGGCCTCAGGCTCGCCACGTTGCTGCGGGGGATGCCGCTCGCGTGGGAGGAGCAGAGGAGGGTGTTCTTTGGGGCGTGAGCCGAATGGTCAACCTGACACTGCTGGCGCCGGTCTACGTGAACTGTGACACGCAGATCGACCGCCTGCGTGAAGCCTTGTAGGCGACCTGGTCCAGCCCTGCCGCTGGGTCAAGGATATGCATCATGGGTCCTTCTCATATCATGCGGCCGCGCAGGTCGATGCTGCGGCAGAAATCACCGAGCAGCTCGGCCAGCCGCCGCGCCGCCGGGCTTGCATTGTCCGCCATCACCAAGGCGATCTCGGTATTGGTGATCGGCGCAAAGCCTTCCGCATCGACGATCCTGTGTTCCGCCGTGACGGCGACGTCCGGCAGAATGGCGATGCCGAGCCCGACCGCGACCGCCGCCTGAATGCCGGTGAGGTTGGGGCTCGTGTAGGCGATGTGCCAGGTGCGGCCGGCGGCTTCGAGCGCATGGATGAGCCGGTCGCGGTAGAGACAGCCCTGTTCGGCCACGGCGAGCGGCACCGGGTCGCGTTCGAGATCGATCGGATGCTTGCGGCTCGTCACCCACTGGAGACGTTCGGCCCACGCCGCAAGGCAAGGGCCGTCACCGACGTTGCGTTTGACCAGCGCGACATCGAGCTCGCCGCGGTCGAGCGCGGCGCGCAAGGTCGCGCTGAGACCCGAGCGCACGTCGAGCCGCAGCGTCGGTCGGCCGCGCACGTAATCGGAGAGCAGTTCGACGAGGCGATAGGCGGCGAAGTCCTCGGGAATGCCGAGCCGTACCACACCGTCGACGACAGGCCGCCCCACCACGTCGCGCGCTTCCTGTTCGAGCGCGAGGATGCGGCGCGCGTAACCGAGCAGCCGCTCGCCTTCCTCTGTCGGCTTCGCCTGCTTGCCGTCGCGCACCAGCAGCGGGCGGCCGACCGTCTCTTCGAGCCGCTTGATTTGCTGGCTCACCGTCGATTGCGTCCGGTGCACGCGCTCGCCCGCGCGCGTGAAGCCGCCCGCGTCGACCACCGAAACGAAGCTGCGCAGAAGCTCGATATCCAGCACGCGACTACCTATTCAGAAATCCACTTATATTCATTCTATCATTTAATTTCCAAATACAAGAGGGCTCTTTTAAATCCCGGCGCGGAAAGGCAATTCTCATGCGCCGCGTCGCCGTTGCTACATCCATCTCGGCCCCCTCATCGGGCCCGATGCCGCTGCCGCTCCTGGTCGGCACCTTCCTTCTGGTCTGGACCTCCGCGTTTGCGGTCGCCAAGCTCGCCATCGCCGATTGTCCGCCGCTGCTGCTGCTCGGCTTTCGCTTCCTCGCCGCCGGCGCGCTGATGTTCGGCCTCACCGCCGCCGCGCAGGCACGATGGACGCTCAGCCTTCGCGACGTCGTACTGTTCGCGCTGCTCGGGATCGCCAATCAGGCGATCTATCTCGGGGTCGGCTACGTCGGATTGCAAT
>Ga0070740_10003833_pt1 | contig 15464 bp, 17 predicted proteins | sample Coa_R2_FD_67286 | JGI IMG/M metagenome (GOLD analysis project Ga0070740, IMG submission 67286) | Surface soil microbial communities from Centralia Pennsylvania, which are recovering from an underground coalmine fire - Coalmine... | ecosystem: Environmental > Terrestrial > Soil > Unclassified ... | reverse complement strand
TCGATGCCTCCAACGCCCCAGCCGACGATCCCCAGACCGTTGATCATCGTGGTGTGCGAATCGGTGCCGACCAGCGTGTCGGGATAAAAAATTGTCCCTGGCGAGCCGGAAGTTTCGACCTCCGCCGAAAGCACGCCCTTGGCCAGATACTCCAGATTCACCTGGTGCACGATGCCGATACCCGGCGGCACCACCCGAAAGGTGTCGAAGGCCTGCATGCCCCATTTCAGGAACTGGTAGCGTTCGCGATTGCGCCGGAATTCCATTTCAAGGTTGCGGGCAAAGGCATCGGGCGTGCCGTTCACGTCCACCTGCACCGAATGGTCCACCACCAAATCCACCGGCACAAGGGGTTCGATGATTTTTGGATTTTTGCCGAGCCGCGCCACGGCGCTGCGCATGGCCGCCAAATCCACCAGCAGCGGCACGCCGGTAAAATCCTGCAAGACGATGCGCGCCACCACGAACGGAATTTCCGCGGTGCGCGGCGCGTTCGGCTGCCAGTTGGCCAGTTCGCGAATGTTTTGTTCGGTAATCTTCCGGCCGTCGCAATTGCGCAAAACGGATTCGAGGACAAGCCGGAGAGACACCGGCAGCCTGGAAATCGGGCCGACGCCGGCTTTTTCAAGGGCGGGCAACGAATAAAAAAAACCGCTCCGGCCGTTGCCTGGATCAAATTCCTGCAGTGAGTCGAACAAACGATGCGCTCTCATGATGTCGTTCCTCGAAGGAGAATGAAGCCCGAAAGGAAACGTGTCAAGGTCGGTCAAGGCGTCCGCTGATTTACCGGCACCACGGGCGTTTCTCCGTTCGCTCTTCCGTTCACGCCCGCGTTAGCTCAAAAAATTCGCCGGCCGTTCCCGGATGTCTCTTCGCCGCCCGAAAACGGGAAGGCGACGTGTGCAACATCATTTGAAGTCCCTTGAGGCCGGGGCGTCATTCAGCAGCTCGTCAATGCGGCGCGCCAGGCGCTCCCAGTCGAGCGGCTTGGTAAAAAAATCTTCCGTTGAAGCCGTCATTGTCCGCCGGGCCGCCCGGCCGGACAAGGCGCTGATGAAAATGATGGGAATCTTTTTGGTGGCCGGCTGGCGACGCAGAATGTCGCGAACCGACAGGCCGTCCAAATCCGGCAACAGGATGTCCAGCAGAATCAAATCCGGCTGGAACTGTCGCGCCAGGCTCAACGCCTGCACGCCGTTGGCGGCGGTGAGGATTTCGCCGTGCAAAGGCGTCAAGCGGAATTTGAGTATTTCCACAAAGTCACTCTCGTCATCCGCAACCAAAATTCGCGGTTTCATGCCGGCAGGATAGCCCACATGACCGGCGCCGCCACGACGTTCCGGCAAAAAAGAGGTGACGTTTGGGAAACAAGCGGTGCGCCGCCTGACGCGCCCCGAAAATTGAACCGGCGGATTTTATTTCAACTTCTGCAATGTCGCCCGGACGGCTTCGAAATGCGGCAAGTCCTTTGGTGTGGGCGTTTGTTCGGCGTACTGCACCACGCCGTTTTTATCAATGACAAAGGCCGCCCGTGCCGCGGTGTCGCCGATCCCCGCGAGCATGGGGAATACGACATCGTATTTCCGGATGACTTCCTTGTTCAAATCGCTGGCGAGGGTGATGGTAATTTTTTCCTTTTGCGCCCAGGCTTCCTGCGCGAACGGAGTGTCCACGCTGATGCCGATGACGTGGGCGTTCAGGGCGGCGTACGCGTTGAGGCCGGCGCTGATGTCACACATTTCCCTGGTGCAGACGCTGGTGAACGCCGCCGGGAAAAAGAGCAGCACGGTGTTTCGTTTGCCGAAGTTGTCGCTCAACTTCACGTCCACCAGGCCGGAAGGCTGTTTGGATTTAAGAGTGAAATCGGGGGCCTTGGAGCCAACGGGGATTGCCATAACTTTTTTTCTTTGGTTGTCGGTTAATTTCTTTGTGTTCCCGGCCGATTGTCTCCGGTCTTCAGAAAATGTCAAATCCAGACCGGGCAGAACGCCGTGTTATGCTCGTCGCTTTCATCCTGGCAACGCTGCCAGGATCTCCGCGGCATGCGTTTCCGGCCTGACCTGCGGCCAGATTTTTTTGATGCGGCCGTCCGGGCCGATGAGGAAGGTCACGCGATGCGTGCCTTTGAATTTGCGACCCAGGAACGTTTTTTCGCCCCAGACGCCGTAGGCCTGCACAAGCTTCCGGTCTTCGTCGGCCAGCAGCGGAAACGGCAGTTGGTATTTGCCCGCGAATTGGTCGTGCGACTTCACGGAGTCGGTGCTGACGCCGAGCACCACCACGCCGCGTTTTTGGAATTCAACGAAGTGGTCGCGGAAGGCGCACGCTTCCCTGGTGCAGCCCGGCGTGTCGTCCCTCGGATAAAAATAAAGGACGACGGGTTGACCCTTGAAATCCGCCAGCGAGACCGTTCCGCCGCCGCTGGCGGGCGCCGAGAATTCCGGTGCCACGTCGCCTTCCTTCAATTTCAGTCGAACGCCCTTTGGCATATTTTGCGCCTCACTGGGCGCAAAAGGTCAAATAACCTGTTTTCGGCAAAAGTCCAGCGCTTTCACCTTTCTGGCGGAACCGCTGCCTTTGCCTGTTCCGCCGAACTGGCCGGATGCGTGCTCAATTGCCGGCTGCCGTCCCAAATATACAGCAGCCCGGAAACGCCGGTGAAAACGCCGGCGGCGAGCATCCAGATTTGCAGCCAACCGCGGTGAAAATCCCAGCGCAGCAAGATCCAACTGACGGTGAGCATTTGAAACACCGTGGCCAGTTTTCCCGTCAGCCGCGGGCGCACGGTGATTTTGCCGACAATCAGCCACACGACCATCGCGCCGATGCCCAGCAGGACATCGCGTCCAATGATGGTTCCGGTCAGCCAGAGCGGGATTTGCCGGAAATACGGAGCGTTGTCGAAACTGAGCAACACCACGCCGGAGACGAGCAATAATTTGTCCGCAAGCGGGTCGAGGATGGCGCCCAGTTCGCTCTTCTGATTGTAGCGTCGCGCGATGTAACCATCCACCCCGTCGCAAATTGCGGCCACGGCAAAACAAAGGATTGCCGCCAGCCGGTGCGCCTCCAGACCGGTGCGAACATAATAAATGGCCTCCACCACAAAGAAAGGAATCAGCAGGATGCGGAGAATGGTAACCTTGTTCGCGGTGGTCATGGGCGCAAAGATTTAGCGCAAGGCGGAAACGAATCAAAGTCGAATCATGGAATGTTTACCCCGCGCCAACGGGGCATTCAGCGGTCCAACGAACGCCGGGACCGCCCTCCTGTTTTTGCTCAAGACCGATTCGGCGCAGGAACGAGGGCCAACGGTTGCGACGCTTAAACGAAATTCCGATGGCCGGCCACGCCGCCGCCCAAAACCCGTTGGGAAGTCCGGACCCGATTCGACAAAAAAAATTGCCAGTCACCGCAACTTTCTGCTCAAATTTTCGGCGCATGAGCAATTCAACCACAACATCTGTTGGCATTTTGATGGGCAGCGATTCGGATTGGCCGACCATGAAGCTGGCCGCCGATGCGCTGTCGGAATTCGGTATCGCCTGGGAAGCCCGGGTCATTTCCGCGCATCGCGACCCGCGGGGACTGGAGGAATACGTTTCCGGCGCGCCGGCGCGCGGCATCAAGGTTTTGATTTGCGGCGCGGGCGGCGCGGCGCATTTGCCGGGCGTTACCGCGGCGTTTACCACCCTGCCGGTCATCGGCGTGCCCATCCTGGGAAAATCGTTTGACGGATTTGATTCGCTGCTTTCCATCGTGCAAATGCCGCCGGGCGTGCCGGTCGCCACCGTGGCCGTCGGCGGTGCCCGGAATGCGGGAATTCTGGCGGCGCAAATTCTGGCCGTGAGCGACGCGCGCCTGCAGGAGGAACTCAAGAAGTTCAAGGTGAGACTGACGGAGGAATCGCGTGCCAAAAACCGCACGCTGGCGCAATGATTTTAGAAAACCGACCGGCACGCGCCCATGCAACGGCTGATTGAAGGCGTTCATCGTTTCCGAACCGAGGAGTTCGGAAATTACCGGAACCTCTTCCGCAAGCTGTCAGCGGAAGGCCAAAAACCGCACACGCTGTTCATCACCTGCTGCGATTCGCGGGTGCTGGCGGAATTGATCACACACAGTCAGCCGGGCGACCTGTTCGTCGTCAAAAACATCGGCAACATCGTGCCGCCGGCGGCGGTGCGCGGCGACACCAATTCCACCGCCGCGGCCATTGAATTTGCCGTGGAGTATCTGCGCGTCGGAGACATCGTCGTCTGCGGCCATTCCCAATGCGGCGCGATCGCCGCCCTGCTGGGCCGGACGCCGGTGGGCGATGAGGCGCCGCATTTGCGGGACTGGCTCACGGTGGCCGCGCCGGTGCGGGACACCTTGAAAAAAGACTACGCCCATTTGCAACAGCCCGACGAGCAGGAAACCGCCGCGACGCTGGAAAACGTTTTGTTCAGTCTGGACAATTTGCGCGGCTACCCGTGCGTGCAGCGCCGGCTGGCTGACGGCGCTCTGCGCCTGCACGGCTGGTTCTTCAAAATCGCCACGGCGGAACTGTTTGCCTTCGACCCGGAGACGCGGCAGTTCGCGCCGCTGGTGCCGGAAAAATAACATCCGCTGCTGTAAAACTTATTGAAACCTCGGGAATCCGAAACCGCGTTCCGTTTGCCAGCGGTAAATTGATTCGTTCAGGAAGCCGCCATCGTCTCCGGCTTGGTGTTTTCCACATGTGCGCGCGGCTGCAAGGCCAGGGCCGCGACGGTCAAAAATAATCCACTCAGGACCGTCCAGGTGGCGGCGTCGCGAAGGCCGGCGTCCAGCAACGACGTGGCGGCCAAGGCGACCAGGGTCAGGTTGGGGCAGAGCAGCAGGTAAGTGTTCCGGTCCCCGCCGGTTTTCAGCCAGCGCCGGTGAACCATTTCGCGGAAGCCAATCAACAGAAACGCGCCGCACAACGCCAGGAGTGCGGCACGGGAAACAAGCATGCGCAAATTGACCATTAATCCCAGCGAGACAAAGAAAATCGGAATCAAAAACCGGCGGCTGATGGGCGCGATGATTTCCTCAATGCTTTGATGTTCAAATTCGGCGCGGCTCATGAACAGGCCGAGAAAAAACGCCGTTTTTGATGCCGACAGTCCCAGGCGTTCCCCCACAGCGCAAATGATGAGCACCAGCAGGACTAAAAGATGCACGCGCCAATGCGTCGTGGTTTCGATGATTTGTTGAAATAATTTGGTCACGTGCGACGAAAACCGGCTGATACAGTAAATCATCGCCGCCATGCCCGCCACGCGCGCCAAAATCGGCCAACCCAGGCCTTGTTTCAACAGGGCGCCGCCGACGGCCAGCACCACCATTGCCAGCACTTCCAACGCCACCATGATTTGCAGAACAAATGTCCGCGTGTTTCCCGTCAGCCCCGGAAAATGTTTCCATCCGAAATAGGCCATGCTGACCGAGCAACTGGCCATTGCCACCGCGGCGAGCAACCCGGCGGATAAATTCAATCCGGCTACCGCGCCCAATGCCCACAGCAAGGGGTATTGAACAAGCGACCAGGCGACGGCAAATCGCAGCGGCGGCAGAAATTCCCGGAGCGGCGGCAAATCAATTTCCAGACCCACTTCAAACAGGACGAGGATAAAGCCGACTTTACCGGCTTCAATCAACATGGTGGTGACGTCCCTTTCTGCCACCAAACCCAGCGTGAAACCAAAAACGACGAAGACGGCATTGATTATGGCTGGTCGGCCGATTTTTTGGCACCAATCCGGCACGGCCATGAACAACAAAATCAGGCAGATGACCACTTCAATGCTGTTCATTGTCTCCAGAAATGGCGGCCGGGTTTTTCCCGAAATTTTTCAGGGCGCGTTTGTGGCGCTGAGCGTCGTTTAATTTTTCGCGCCGCAATCCTTCTCGAAGCGATTGATGTTTTCGCGGCGGCCCACCACCATCACCGTGTCGTTTGTTTTCAGCGTAAAATCGCCGCGCGGCTCAAACGGTTCGCTCGGATTGTCTTCATCGGGACGGGGATTTTTGCCCGGGCGGGCAATGAGCACGACGGTGATGCGGTAAAGCTGCGGCAATTGGGCGGCGGCCAGTGTTTGGCCGTGCAGTTTGGGTCCCAGGCGCACCTCGGCGAGTTGATATTCTCCGCCCAAAAGCTGGCGCTCGCTCCTGGCCGCGTCGCGCAGGCGTTCGGTCAGGCGATAGGCCATGTCGCGCGAGGGCAAAATAACCAGGTCGGCGCCGACTTTTTCGAGGACCTGCGCATGTTTTGCGTCCGAGGCGCGGGCAATGATTTTTTTGCCTTGAGTTCCTTGAGCGCCAGCGTGGCCAGAATGCTGCCCTGCATGTTTTCACCGATGCACACCACCACGGCGTCGGCCTCCGCCACGCCTAATTCCTTCAAGGCGTCTTCATCTTCAACGTCCGCCTCAAGGACGTGAAAACCGTCCTCGGCGAGTTCCTTGACGCGGTTGCTGTCGTGGTCGGCAAGCAGGACGTCGCAGCCATATTCTGAAAGTTTTGAACCGAGATATGTTCCAAACCGTCCCGCGCCAAGAATGATGATCCGTTGTGCGGCCATAAGTCAACCGAGACCGATTTCCTCGCTCGGCGCCCGGACATGCCACGGATACGATGGCCGCGCGAGATAAACCGAAAGCATCAGAGGAATGATCCGGCCGGCGAACATGAGGAGGATGATAATCAATTTGCCCGGAGCGGTCAAAAGCGGGGTAACCCCCGCGCTCAAACCAACGGTGCCGAACGCTGAAACCGCTTCAAAAACTACTGCCAGCCAATGTTCCGGCGTTTCCGCCGCCGGGTGTTGTTGCTCGGTGAACATGAGCAATCCGACCCCCGCCATCAACACGCCGGAGGCAATCAGCACCATCATCACCGCCCGCCCGGCCACCTGCGGCGAAATGCGCCGGCCAAAAACTTCAATGTTTTCCCGGCGCCGCAGGGCGCTCCAGGCCGTACGGACCAACACTGCAAAGGTCACCGTTTTGATTCCGCCTGCCATGGAGCCAGGCGCGCCGCCAATGAACATCAGCAGCATCGTAAACAGCAGTGTCGGCGGATTCATGGCGCCGGGATCCACCACGTTGAAACCGGCGGTGCGGCACGTGGCCGAGTGAAAGAACGACCACGTTATTTGTTCGGTGAGCGTCGCGCCGGCCAGGGTGTGGCGGCGCTCAAAAATCCAGGTCACAACGGTGCCCGCCAGCAGCAGAATGGCCGCCATGAACAGGGACAATTTCGCCTGCAATGTCAAATAACCGCGTCGGCGCGGATCGCGTCGCCAAAAATAGTAGTAGCGCAGATTAATCAGCGTCATCAAACCAATGCCGCCGGCGATGATCAGAACAGAGACCACCGCCAGAATGCCCGGTCGGTAGCGCCAATGTTCGAGGTTGTCGGGATAGGTCGAAAGGCCCGCGTTGCAAAAGGCGCTGACGGCGTGAAACGCCGCGTCCCACAAATTTTGCCAGACCGGCTGTTGGGGCGCCGCAGCGTTGATTTGCAGGAAGAGCGCGACCGTTCCGGCCAGTTCAAACAATAGAATAAAAACGCAGCCGTAAAGGAAAACATCCAACGGCCGCACGCGCCGGATTTTGCCGACCGTGGCGCGAATGACATGTTCATCAGCCAGCGACAATCGCTGGCCGCTCAAGAGCACCAGCAAAATCCCGGCGGTGAAAATGCCCAATCCGCCCAGTTGAATCAGTCCCAGCAACACCCCCTGTCCGAAACGGTTGAACGTTCCGGCCACGTTCACCGTTGTCAATCCCGTGACACACGTCGCCGATGTGGAAAGGAAAAAGGCATCCAGCCAGCCGATGGATTGTCCCGCGCGATGCGTCCACGGCAGCCGTAAAAGCAGCGCTCCGATGACAATTAATCCCAGAAACCCCAGCGGGACCAGCCGCAAGTCCACTTCCTGGCGACGCACGATTGGCTGCGTCCAGGCGGGAGGAATTTTCATCGGGCTGACCGTCATTCGCCGCCTGATTAACAGAACGCGGGCCGCGTTTCAATGGTCATCCGGCAAAATCCGTCGTCGCGCGCTTCGTTTGGACAACCACCGGTTCTTTTGCTATGGTCGGCGGGCTTATGAGCCAGGAAAACAAGCCGTCGGCTGCCCCGAACGATTTCATCCGCGACATCGTGGCCCGGCACGTCGCCGAAGGGAAATACCCGCGGATTCACACGCGCTTTCCCCCGGAGCCGAACGGTTATCTGCACATCGGCCATGCCAAAAGCATCTGCCTGAACTTCGGCATTGCCCGCGAATTCGGCGGCGTCTGCAACCTGCGCATGGACGACACGAATCCAACGAAGGAAGACGTCGAATACGTGGCTTCCATCATTGAGGATGTGAACTGGCTCATTGACGGTTGGGCCGATCATTGCCTGGGCCTCAAACCGCAGGGCAAAACTCCCGAAAAAATTCCGGCCAACGGGCAAACCGATTTTTATCTGGACGCCGTTGCCGGCGGACGCAGTGACAGTCGCCATTCCCTGGAACCCTTTTACGCCTCCGATTATTTTGATCAGCTTTACGAATACGCCGTTGCGCTCATCAAAAAGGGCAAGGCATATGTCTGCGATTTGTCGCCGGAAGAGACGGACAAATATCGCGGCGCGCCGGACCGGCCGGGCAAGGAATCGCCGTGGCGCAACCGTTCACTCGAAGAAAACCTGGATTTGTTTGCGCGGATGAAGGCCGGCGAGTTTCCCGACGGGGCGCGCACGCTCCGCGCAAAGATTGACATGGCCTCGCCGAATATCTGGCTGCGCGACCCGGTGCTCTACCGCATCCGCCATGCCGAGCATCATCACACCGGCAACCGCTGGTGCATTTACCCGATGTATGACTTTGCTCATTGCCTGAGCGATTACATCGAAGGCATCACCCACAGCATCTGCACGCTGGAATTTGAAGTGCACCGTCCGCTTTACGATTGGATTCTGGAATCCCTGGAGCTGCCGCGTCCCCTGCCCCGCCAATACGAATTCGCCCGCCTGAATTTGAGTTACACCGTGATGAGCAAGCGCAAGCTCATGCAACTGGTGAACGAAAAACTGGTCTCCGGCTGGGACGATCCGCGGATGCCGACCATTTCCGGCCTGCGGCGCCGGGGGGTCACGCCGGAGGCCCTGCGCCATTTTGCCTATCACATCGGCATCACCAAATACAACAGCCTCACCGAGGTGGCCGTCCTGGAGCACGCCATCCGCGAGGACTTGAACCGGCGTGCGCTGCGGCGACTGGCCGTGCTGCGACCAATCAAAGTTGTCCTGACCAATTATCCCGAAGGCCAGGTTGAGGAACTGGAAGCGGTCAACAATCCTGAAGACCCGACTGCCGGCACCAGAAAAATTCCCTTCAGCCGCGAGCTGTTCATCGAACAGGACGATTTCATGGAAAATCCGCCGCCGAAATTCTTTCGCCTCAAGCCCGGCGGCGAAGTGCGTTTGAAATACGCTTACATCATCCGATGCCACGAAGTGGTGAAAAACGCCGCCGGCCAGGTCGTTGAATTACGCTGCACCGCCGACCTGGACAGCAAGACCGGCGGCGCCACGGCCCATCGCAAGGTTAAGGGCACCATTCACTGGGTCAGCGCCGCGCACGCGGTCCCCGCCGAGTGCCGCCTTTACGACCGGCTGTTCACCGTGCCCGAACCGGACGCTGCCGGCGATTTCAAACAATTCATCAACCCGCGCTCGCTGGAAGTTGTCACCGCCCAATGCGAACCGAGCCTGAAAGAAGCCAAACCCGAGCTGCGCTATCAATTTGAACGTCTGGCCTACTTCACGCTGGACAAGGATTCGCGCCCGGAAAAACTGGTTTTCAACCGGGTCGTCCCGTTGAAAGACGCCTGGGCAAAGGAAACGCAGAAAGGCTGATTGTGAAGCAACGCGCCAAACGTTGCCGTTGGGCCGGCGTCCTTGTGCTGGTGCTGGGACTGGCGGCGGCGGCCGGAGTTTTTTTGCGGGGAACGCGCGACCGGGATTTGAGCGACGACCCCGCCAGGCAAGGTTTCCGCCGGGCCGAACGACAGCAGATGGGCCTGCTTTACGGCAAATCCGGCCTTTGGATAGATGGTTTTTGGGACGATCTGAAACAGCCGGCCACCCAGTCGGTTCTCATTGCCGCGGTTTCGGTGCTGACAACGGGGATTTGTTTCTATTTCGCCCGCCTGCTGGAAACGGATGACGAACCTGATGGCGGGAAAGACGGTTGACGTTGACGAACGGTCTGCCGGATTTTTTGGCAGCCAACCCACCCGTCCGGTCTATGCTGACGCGGCATGAAGATTCCATGGCCAACTTATCTGTCTGAATTCATCGGTACGGCGCTGCTGATCGGCATTGGCGTGTCGTTTGTAATTTTTGATTTTGAGACGGGCAGCCCCGTGGCGACCATGCTGCCGAACGCCGGCGTCCGCCGGCTGATCACCGGCTTTCTCTTTGGCGCGACTGGAGCAGCCATTGCGTATTCGCCGGTGGGCAAAGTCAGCGGCGCGCATCTCAATCCCGTCGTCACGCTGGCGTTTCGCCTGAAAGGCAAATTCACCACGCGCGACACCGCCGGTTATATCCTGGCGCAAATGAGCGGAGCCGTTGCCGGATCGCTGCCGCTGCTGCTCTGGGGAGAGTCGGGTCGAAGCCTCGGTTTTGGCGTCACGACGCCGGGAGCCGGTTATCCACTTTGGGCGGCGTTGCTGGGAGAAACCGTCGCGACCCTGAGTCTGATTGTGGGGTTGTTCACCCTTCTGGGCCATCGCCGGCTGCGCCCCTTCACACCGCTGCTTTTTCCGTTTCTTTACGCACTGCTGGTTTGGCTGGAGGCGCCCCTTTCGGGCACCAGCACCAATCCGGCGCGCAGCCTCGGCCCGGCGGTGGTTTCAGGAATCTGGACCGGCTGGTGGATTTACCTTCTCGGTCCGCTCCTGGGCATGTTCCTTGGTGTGAACCTTCACACCTTCAGTTGGCTGAAACGATTTGAAATCAGTGTGGCAAAGGTCTATCACTTTGAACACGACCGCTATGGCATTTTCCAAATGGACCGGCCGGCCGGGAAGGCCTTGAGAGGCGGATGAACAGTGTCTGACGATTCTTTCAAGGAATTCGTGCTCGACCAGTTGCGCGCGCTGCCGGATGTGCGGGCGCGGGCGATGTTCGGGGCGTACGGGTTGTACCAGGGAGAGTATTTCTTTGCCATTCTCGACGAAGGTCGGTTGTTTTTCAAAACCGACGCCGCCTCCGCAAAAGACTACACGGCCCGCGGAATGCCACCCTTCACTTACACCTCCCGGGGCCAAACGCTGACCATGAGTTACCACGAGGTACCGCCCGACGTGCTGGAGAATGCGCCGGAACTGGTGGCATGGGCGCGCCGGGCAATTCAAGCGGCGGCAAAATCCCGGAAAGCGGCTAAAAACAAATTCGCGTAGCGGAATTTTTTGAAGGCGGGTGCCGCCGCCTTCGCCGCCGAAAAGATTTATTCCTTCGCCCTGAGGCGGTATCCTCCAGGCGATGCCCGTCCAAAATCGCATCGTCAAAGTTCAGAAACGGAATCGCGCGCTGGTGAGATTTGACCCGGCCCGCATCTGCCGGGCCATTTTGCGCGCCGCCGAATCCATCGGAGGTTTCCAGACGGATTATCTGCCGGAGGTGAACGGACGCATTTTTGCCGCGCACGCCTCCGATGCGGCGATCGCGGAATTCCTTGCCGACACGGCCATTGTCTGTCTGAATTCCGAACCGCGCCATCTCATTTCCAATTTTCCGCCGACGATCGAGATGATTCAGGACGAGGTGGTGCACGCCTTGCGCAGCTATGGATTCCAGCAAACAGCCGACGCTTACGAATGCTATCGCTGGGGCCGTCACTGGCTGCGCGAAGGCGCTATCTCGCCGGAACAATTTGTCGGCATCGGCCAGCCCGCCGGACGCCTGACAAAAATTCTCGAATGGAACCGTGCGCACGGCGTGGACACGGTCGCGGCATTGAACGAATCCGTCCGCAGCGGAAAAATCAAGGAAGTCATCGCCGCCGCGCTGGCGGCCTATGAGAGCGCCCTGGATCAGGTCGCCGAAAAAGTCATGGCACGCCTGAACGCCGGCCAGCCGTTGCGGATGCTCTGGATCAGCGGCCCCAGTTCGTCCGGCAAAACCACCACCACCGTTAAACTGACCGCCCGCCTTCAGAAGCAAGGGCTGAATTTTTTGATGCTCAATCTCGACGATTATTTCTGGCCGGTTATCGAACACCCCACCGACTGGCTCAACGACCGGAATTATGAGACGCCTGAGGCGCTGGACATTCAACTGCTCAACGAACATTTGCGCGCGTTGCTGGAGGGCCGGACGATTGAGAAGCCCATCTACAGCTTCAAGGAGGGCCGGCGCATCGGCACCCGGCCGTTGAAACTGGAGCGCGACCGGATTTTGCTGCTGGACTGTCTGCACGGGTTTTATCCGCCCCTCAGCGAAGGGATTGATCCGTCGGTGCAATTCCGGCTTTACCTCGAAGCCATGAACGTGCTTTACGCGGACGACGGTGGCGGGAAGGTGTTGACGCCCTTTACCGATGTGCGGCTGATGCGCCGGATGCTCCGCGATGCGAAGCACCGCAATCATTCGCCGCTGGCCACGATTCTGCACTGGCATTACGTGCGCCACGGCGAATTGTTTAGCATCATTCCGCTGCAGGGCCTGGCCGATCACGTCGTCAACGGCGGCTTTCCGTTTGAGCTGCCGGCGCTCAAACCGTTTTTCATCGGTGAAAACGGATGCCTGCCCCGGCCCGAGGATTTCACACAATACGCCGGCTTCCTCGATGCCCGCATCCGCTACGAACGAATCAGGAGGCTGCTGACCGCCGTGGAAGGTTTTAGCCGGGAACAGGTCGCCGACACCCGATTCATTCCCGGTAACGCGCTGATTCGCGAATTCATTGGCGGCAGCACCCTTCCCATCCCGCACAACGAATAAGCGCAGCGGTCAATGGACCTTGCTGTGGCGAAAACCGTTCTTGCGCTCTACGCTTTTGGGGTGATCGTCGAGATTGCGCGAAAGATAAACGTGCCGCATCTCCTGACCAAAACCGGTGCGGCGCAGAAAAGCCAGCGCGTCGGCGTTGGCCTCGTCGGTATCCACCAGCATGATGCGCGCCTGACGTTCGATGAAAAGTTGCGTCAACTGGTTCAGCAGCCGCCGGGCGATGCCCCGGCGTTTGTAACGCGGGGCCACGCCGAGCCATTCCAGCCAGCCGTAACGCCAGGCGCTGCGCGGTTTGTCCATCATGCTGCCCAGGGCAAAACCCACGATCCGACCGTCATCCTCGGCCACCAGACAAGTCTCCTCGTCCGAGCGAAACAACTCCAGAATTTCATGTTCATCCCAGCAGCGATACAGCGTGGGCAATTCCTCCGCGGTGAACAGCTTCTGTCCCAGCCGAAAAACTTGCGGCAGATCATCCAGTTGCATCTGCCGGATTTCAATATTGCCACTTTGGGCCTTGGCAGGCCCCGACTTGCGTTTCATACAACTCCCATTTTACGACGCCAGTCGGTACCGCAACAGTGAAAAAGAGGAAAATTCAACGCAAGTTGTTTGAAATCAGGAAAATAATTCACAAGCAGCCCCAAGCTGGGTCGGGAGATTAAAGCCCGGCGGCACAAAGCGAAAAACGGGCCTTTCCGCCATCAAAACAGGGCTTCCGGCCTTCAGCCAAGCAAGGCTTTGACTCGTGCCAAAGCCTCGTCGAGTTTGGTCACCTCCGGGCCGCCGCCCCGAGCGTGATCCGGGCGACCGCCGCCTTTGCCACCGACAATCGGCGCAATCTGTTGAATGATTTTACCGGCCTGGATTCTCGCCGTGAAATCGGGTGAGACGGAAGCGATCAGGGAAACCGCGCCGTTCACTGCGCCGCCCAGCACCATCACCCCCTGGAAACGGCTCTTCAGTGAATCCTGGATGGCCAGCAAAAAATCTCCCTCCACCCGGCCGGCGTTGTGAACGAGCACCGGAATCCCGGCGATGATTTGCACGCGCTCGAGCAATCGCTCCGCGACGCTCGCTGCTTCGCGCTGCCGCGCCGCCTTGAGTTGTTTCTCCAGCTCCTTTTGATGCGCGAGGAGGGATTCGATCCTCTTTTCCAGGTCGTGGACCGGCGCATTGATTTTGTCCGCGAGCGTTTTGATCAATCGCCAATCCTCGCTGACGCGTTTGCAGGCTTCGAAACCGGCGACGGCTTCGATCCGCCGCACACCCGCCGCCACGGCGCTCTCGCTGACGATGCGGAACAGACCGATTTCGCCGGTGGCGCGGACGTGCGTGCCGCCGCAAAGCTCCATCGAATAACCGTCCAACTCCCCTGCCCGCCCGCCAATCTGAACAACCCGTACGCGCTCGCCGTATTTCTCGCCGAAAAATTGCATCACGTCCCGACGCAATTTGACTTCGGCATACGGCACTTCCGTCCACGAAACCGCAGCGTTTTCGAGGATGCGTGCGTTGACGAGTTTTTCGATGTCGGCAATCTGCTGCGGCGTCAGCGGCGCGCTGTTGAAGTCAAACGTCAGTTTTTCCGGTCCCACGTAAGAACCCTTTTGTGCCGCCTCCCGGCTGACGACCTCGTGCAGCGCCCAGTGCAGTAAATGAGTGACGGTGTGATGGCGTTGGATGGCGTGGCGCCGGGCGCGATCCACCCGCAGTGTGACTTCGCTGCCCCGCGCCGGAAGCGCCTCCTCACCGGGGTTGAATTCAATGAAATGCAACCAGGTATTGCCCGATTTCTGCGTGTTGGTCACGCGCCACCGTTGCTTGCCCTGCTGGAATTCGCCTGTATCACCAACCTGGCCGCCCATTTCGGCGTAAAACGGCGAGACGTCCAGCACCACGGCGGTTTTGTCCTTCAGCGAAACGACTTCGATCACTTTCGCTTCGGCTTCCAATTTTTCATAACCGACAAAGGTGGTGGGCGTGGTGGTTTCAATTTGTGAAACGGAAATGACTTCTTTCTTTTGCGCGGCGCGGGCGCGGGCGCGCTGCTCGGCCATCAATTTCTCAAAACCTTCCTTGTCCACAGTCAGGCCGCGCTCGCGCGCCATCAACTCGGTGAGATCGAGCGGGAAGCCGTAGGTGTCGTAGAGATCAAAAGCGTGTTTGCCCGAAATTTGAGGAACTGCGGAAAGCAATTTACGCCATTTGCCTGCCAAAGCTTCTTCCAAAGAAAGTTCGACGAAATTATCTCCTTTTTGAAACGCAATGTTTTCCGTTTGTGATTCATGATTTTCCAGTTTGGGATCGGCCATGAAACCAAATGGCGAGGCACTGCCAGCAATATATCCTTCTTTTGTTGCTGCACGAATAATTGCGTTAACAAAAGCTCGGTGTTCAAAAATTTCAATTCCTTTGTCCAAAGTTTTATTAAACGCCTC
>Ga0070740_10003832_pt1 | contig 15476 bp, 16 predicted proteins | sample Coa_R2_FD_67286 | JGI IMG/M metagenome (GOLD analysis project Ga0070740, IMG submission 67286) | Surface soil microbial communities from Centralia Pennsylvania, which are recovering from an underground coalmine fire - Coalmine... | ecosystem: Environmental > Terrestrial > Soil > Unclassified ... | reverse complement strand
GGTCACACCGCGCGCCACCTCCAGCGCGGCGTCGCGCTCCACCTCCGTCCGCACCCGGCCCGACAGTGTCAGACCGTCGCCCTGGCACGTGACATCAATCGCCGCGCGCGCCGTCCGCGCGTCGTGGGCCAGCGCCTCGTCCACCGCCGCCACCACCGCGCTTTCCACCAGCACGCCGTTGTCTACCTCCCAGACGTGCGGCAGCGCCGCAGCGACCCGGCTGGCCGCCTGCCTGGCCTCCTCCGTGCCCACCGCCCCGCGCAGGCGCACCACGCCGGCTTCGGTGTACACCCCGATCGACCCCTTGCCCCGGGTGTGCGGATGGGCCGCCAGCTCCGCGCGTACCGCGGCGCTGATCTCCTCGTCTGAGCGGGCCGGGCGGTACTCCGGCGCCTGCGCGAGCGCGGCCCGATCGGCATCGAGCAGCACCTCCTCCTCGGTAACGGCCTGCACCCACTCCACTGGCACGATCACGTCCCGATGCCCCAGATGGCCCCGGCGCACCACCAGCGCGCGCACTGCCTCGGTGTGCGGGTCGAGCAGCACGTGGTCCAGGCGGCCCACCGTCTGCTCACCCAGGGCAATCCGCGTGCCCCGCCCCAGCGGCACCTGGACGCTCGACAGGCCCGCGTGTGTGTGCTCGCGCACCAGCAGGCCGGCCCAGGAGGGGACCAGCGGGACGGGGAAGGCCGCCGTACTGACCGGCGCCACGTGGGTGGGATCAGGGAGGTAGCCATGTCGCTCGATCCACTCGGGCCCGGGCAGCGCGTAGTCGACCTCGGCGAAGTGTGGGAAGCCGGCCAGGTCGTCCACACTCAGGTCCAGTACGGGCGCTTCATGCTCCACGTGCTTCAGGTGCTTGATCGGGACGACCACGTCGGCGAGTCCCGTGCCGCGCGCCACGACCAGGTGGGTGAGCCGCTTGTCGTCCGGGTCGACCACCAGGCGGGCGACCCGCCCGCCGATACCATCCCGGCAGTGCACGGCGCTCCCCAGCGCGATATCCTGCGTGACCATGTCTTTCTCCTTTCTCGCGAGGCGGAGGCATCCCTCACAGTGAAGCCGCCATGCCCGCCTCCGGCGACGCCTCCTCGGAGCGCACCAGCAGCACGGCCCCGGCGCCCCCACGCGCCACCCGATCCGCCACCGAGCCAAGCGCCCAGCGCGCCACGCCCGTACGCCCGTGCGTGGCCATGATCACCAGCCGCTCTGTCCCCGCCGCCGCCAGGATGCGCTCGGCGGGATCGCCCTCCTCCACGCTCCACTGACAGGACAGACCTCGCGCCCGCAGCCGCTCGGCGCACTCCTCCAGCTCGACCTCCGCTCCGGGCCGCAGCGGCCCGTACGCGTCGAGCACCCGCAGCAGGGTCACCTCCCGCAGTGGCGCGCCGGCCAGGGACTCCACCAGTGTCAGGGTCTGCTCTGCCCGCGGCGACCCATCCAGCAGCACCATAGTTTTCGTGAACATCGGATGCCTGCTCTCCGCCTGTGACGCACCCTCCGGGCGGCCGGTTCGTCCGGCATCCTCAGTATCGGATGCGGCGCGCCGGGGCGCGTCAGGTGATCCACCCGATGCGGCGCCGCGACTATCGACCTGATCAAGGGGAAAACGGCGCCCCATCCTCCCGCGCAGCATCAACGGGAGCGCGGCGAAACTCAGGACCTTCGGCCCTCCACAGAGGGGCCGTCCAGCCATTCGCGCTCGCCAGGGTGCAGCCATATGATCAGGGTGGAAGGGACAGTGAAGCGTCGCATCTTGGACAGGATGGGAGGGTAGTGAGATGAGACCCTTACACAGGTTATGCATCGTCCTCATCGGGATCGTGCTCTTGCTGGCGCTCACGCCGTCGAGCGCGCTGGCTGTGACCCCGCGACCAGGGAACAGCGTGACCATCATGGCCCAGCAGACCGTCGTCGACGCTCGCTATCCCGTGGGTGGCATCGTCGTCACCGTCAGCGCGAGGCCAACACCGCTCATGGCCCTGGATACGGCGACCTTCGTGGTCACGTTCTCGGCTGTTAGGCCCGCCGCCGGCCCCTACACCGCCATACTGGAGCTACAGCCACGGGGCGGCGGGCCCACCCGGTCGGCCACGCAGGGCGGATTCCATCTGTGCCGAGGCCAACCCCTCAGCGTGTACTGGGTGTGGCGCGCCGGGAAGACGTTGCCACCCGGCGTGTACACGGTCCGCGCGCGATTGTGTGACCTGTTGCGACGGATCGTGGCCACGGCCACAGCGCCCACGCCGCTCGTTGTCGCACCGCATTGATACAAGGCGGCGGCCAGAGCCTGTGTCTTCCGCACCGTACGTGCGGGCCCAAGACGCCGTACGTCGGCAAGGCCGACGTACGGCGTCTGCGTCGTGTGAGAGACATCGACGTGCACGAAGATCCGCATCTTCGCATTACCATGCGCTGCGTTGCAACAGTTCCTGCACAGTGGGCGGAGGGCCGTTCTGCCTCTTGGTCCCGGAACAACGTCCCTCGGGACAGACCGGTCACAGGCAACGGAGCCGCCGCGTCTGACGGCCGGATGGGGCGCGGCGCCCCGATGATGGCGAAGGCTAGCGGTCCTTGGCCCGGGTCCCTGGGACAGGGGCCGGTTGGTGGCTCGGATTGGGGCCGAAAGACCATGGGCGGATGGGCGATAGGGTGTCTACACTGAGAGGGGTGATCGACTCATGGCCATACACATACTCCACCAGGAACGCCATTTCACCGGCTCGGAGACCGTGCGCGACGTCGTCATCGGCATGTCCGACGGCCTCACCGTCCCCTTCGCCCTCGCCGCCGGCCTCTCCGGCGCCGTCTCCAACCACTGGCTCATCGTCATCGCCGGGGCGGCCGAGATGGCCGCGGGCTCCATCGCCATGGGCCTGGGCGGCTACCTGGCCGCCCAGAGCGACGCCGATTCCTACCGCGCCGAGCTGCGGCGCGAGCGGCGCGAGGTGGAGGAGGTGCCCGAGGTGGAGCGGGCCGAGGTGCGCGAGATCTTCGCCGGCTACGGACTGAGCGGGGCGGCGCTGGAGGCGGCGGTGGAGGCCATCGCCGCGGACAAGGAGGCGTGGGTGCGCTTCATGATGCGCGAGGAACTGCGGCTGGAGGAACCCCATCCCCAGCGGGCGCTGCGCTCCTCCCTGACCATCGGCGGCTCCTACATCCTGGGCGGCATCATCCCCCTGCTGCCGTACCTGTGGCCAATCGCGGTGCAGACGGCGCTGCTGCTGTCTGCGATCGTGACGCTGGTGGCGCTGGGGGTGTTCGGCTGGGTCAAGGGCCACTTCACGGGGCTGCCGCCGCTGCGGAGCGCCGCGCAGACCATGCTGGTGGGGGGACTGGCGGCGGGGGTGGCCTACCTGATCGCGCGCCTGATCTCCGGCGTCGGTCCCGGCGCCTGACGACAAAACAGATCCCCGGAGAGGGTGGCCTCATTCAGGGTACGGAGCGAGACGCAGTAGGTGAGCGGCCTGGTCGGCTCGATGCGTCGTGGACCATCCCGGGAACCGATGCGCGACGCCGCCCTCCACCAACGTATCGATCAGGGGCAGGAGGTTGTCCTCGGAGACGATGCGCAGGCGGTCCGTTGCCTCGTGCGTGATCAGCACCGTCCCCCGACCTGTGGCGCTGGCGCGGGCCCTGGGTGATGGCCTCGGCTTCCGACGTTGCCGCCCGTGCGACCTCGCCCGTGGATGTGGTCCCGCTACCGTGCACGTCCCCGCCGTTGTACTCCAGCGCGGTGATGGCCAGGTCGATGTACTCCAGATCGCCCTCCGGCAGCGTCCACACCGCCTTGCCGCGCACCGGGAGCCGCAACCCCGCCAGTTCGCCATACCCCGTCACCCGGCACGACCACGCCGACGTCGGTGAGATAGCGCCCGAGAGGAGCGGGCAACTCCGCCAGCATCTGGGCGGTGACCACGCCCTCGGGGCGCGTCTCAGCCCCGGCCAGGAGCGTGGCGACATCGCGGCGCACCAGGTTCGTGAACAGGCGATGGGCCACGAGCACTTGGACCGGATTCGTCACCATGCCCGTTTTGGCGAGGCCCGCCGGCGCAGTGTTGTTGATAAGCGCCGGCATGACATATTTCAGCCACACCAGGGCGAAGAGAGCCGTGATGAGCAGCACATAGCACGCGATGACCCGGACGGGCGTGCTCGGCGCGAAGCCCGCCCGCAGCAGCGCCACCACCCACCACCGACCATAGCGCCAGCGAGAGCGCAGCGGCGTAGACCAGGAAGAGGGCGTTGAAATGAGCGCCGTAGGCGAAGAACACGGAGTTGTAGAGGATGTACGCCAAGGCTCCGAGCCAGATGATCCGCGCACGGAGGGAGCCGCGCGCAGTCAGGCGCATAGCGAGCACCAGAGTGGGGAGGGCGACGGCCAGGATGACCAGGTCCGTGCCGCCCGCATTGCCCGCAGTCATGGCCGGATCGCGGAAGACGCCTGGGACGAAGACGCTGACCGCAGAGGCGACCAGGGCCACCACGGCCAGGGCACCCGACAGCCGGTAGGCCAGAGTTAGCTCACGGTCGACGCGTGTGCGCTCCGGGGCCCGCGGCGCCGAGGCCGAAGGACTCGTCGTCGGGGTGGGCGCAGACCGCCAGCAGGTGTCGCACCCGCGGCAGATCGCCGTGCACGTGCCGCTTGACAGGTAATGGCGGGTGTGTGGCCATGATGTCTCCTACGGTAGATTGACGTAGCCGTGGCGCATCTTCCACATGTAGTACTTCTCGAAAGCGATCTTGGCGGCGTGCGCCTGCGGCCCCGGGATCATCACCGCGTGCTTGCGCGGCGGCAGCATGTGATCGGCCAGGATGGCCACGCCGTTGTTCCCCGCGTCCATGATGCAAATCGCGGGGATGTCGCCGAAGCTTTGCTTGCGCGTGGGCGCCTCCCCTTTGATCTGCGCCGCGATGTTGCTGGCTGCGATGTGGGCCATGGTCTCGGAAGGGAAGCCGGTCTTGGGCACGCCCACCGCGTTGGCAGTCTGCCAGGGGACGCTGACCGCCGTGGCGATGCCCACCGCGTAGACGTTGGGATAGCCCAGCGTCTGGTAGGTGTCGTGTACCTCGATGAAGCCACGTGCGTTGCCCAGTCCAGACGCTTTCACCACGTCGGCGCCCATGAAGGGTGGCACGATCATGGCGTACTTGAACGGCAGCGCCCGGCCGTCGGCCAGCCGCAACTCGCCGGGGCTGACCTCCTCCATAGCCACGTCGAAGATACCCGTGATGCCAGTCATCTTGAAGAACATGGAGAGCAGCGTCTCCCCGCCCGGCAAACCGCCGATGCCGAAGTGGCCGGGGAAGGGCTCGGCCGAGACATAGGTGATGGGCGCCTGGCGCTTGAGGCCGTGCTTCTTGAGCTGGTAGGCCACGTTGAAGACGTACTCATAGGCGGCGCCGAAGCAGGCCGCGCCCTGCGTGGCGCCGACGATGATCGGACCCGGGTCGTTCAGGAAGCGCATCCAGCCCTCGCCGGCCGTAACCGCGCCGTCGAGCGAGGTGATGGAGTAGGCGTTCCCGCCCGGGCCGAGGCCGGGGATCACGCCGAAGTCGTTCACGTAGCCGGTGGCGACGACCAGGTAGTCCCAGGTGAAAGGGCCCTTGGTCGTCTCCACGGTCTTGGCTGCGGGATCGATCCTGGTCGCCTCGCCGTGGACGAAATGGACATGGTGCGACTCAAAGGTGTGGGCGATGGGGAAGGTCACGTCCTTGACCGTGCGCTTGCCGAAGGGGATCCAGATGAAGGACGGGTTGAAGAGGAACTCGTCGGACTTGGAGACGACGGTGACGTCCACCTCGTCGTGGAGCTCGTGTTTGAGGCTGAGGGCGGCGGTCAGGCCCGCGAAGTTCCCGCCCAGGACCACAACTTTCTGAGACATCGTCGGTTGCCCCTCTTTCTTGAGCTGTGTGGCGCGGGCGCATCATACGCCCGTTGCGCACTTTCCATCTCGATTCTATTCCGTACCCCGGAAGGGTATGTAGGGCCGCATGTCACATGAAAGGCGGGTCAAACGTCACCAGTGGCGCCGCGTCGGCCGGTGGCGTACATTGCCTCGGGCGCTGCCGTTCGGCCCGGGATCAGAGGCTAGATGGCAGTTTGGTACGGTACGGGGGTATGGGATATAATCGAAGTGGAGGCCGTAGCGATACAGGGCGATCGACCCTTACTCGCCGGCCGTACATGGAGCATCGGGGGCCGGGTTGAGCCCGGCATAACCCCGGATGGCCGTGACGATGATCGTCAGAAACGATACGGGAGGATACGATGGCCGAAGTGGGTGTAACCTGGGTGCAGGGCGAGCAATTCGTCGCCACCGGTACCGGCGGACATAGCATCGTGTTGGACGCGCCCGGCGGGCGCGAGGCCTGGCAGGGATTCAAGCCCAGCGAGCTGCTGCTGGCGGCGCTGGCCGGCTGCACCGCCGTCGACGTGATCGACATCCTGCGCAAGAAGCGCGTCAAGGTCAGCGGGCTGCGCGTGACCGCCCGCGGCGAGCAACGTGAGGAGTATCCAAGAGCGTTCGAGCGCATCCATGTGCACTATGAGGTGCGCGGGCAGGACGTGCCCGAAGAAGCCGTGGAGCGCGCCATCGGGCTGTCCGAGGAGAAGTATTGCTCGGTGGCCGCCACCCTGCGCGGCGTGGCGACCATCACGAGCTCGTATGCCATCATCGCCGATGAGCGGCCCGACCGGATCCCGGCCGCGGCCGGAAGCAGCCAGTAGGAATCTGCGCCATGGTCTATCGACCTAATCGAGGCCCGGACATAAATCTCACGCGGCCTTGAGGAAGGCTTTGAGGCCTACGCGCAAGTCGGCGCCGTGTTCAAAGCGATGGAGCAAGCTGAGTTGGTAGACGAAGACCGCGCCCAAGGCGAAGCGCTGGGTGGCCACCAGCCCCTTGGTCGGCACCGCTTGATGCCCCTCGAACATCCCCTTGAACTGTTCGTTGAAGTTCTCGATGGTCACGGAGCGGGTCTTGTGCAGGATGCGGCGCACCTCTTTGCCCGCATCGTGATGCGGATAGCGCCCGCGGCGGGGCGTGACCAGGACGCAGTCCCGCTGCGCGCACAATTCCTCCAGGGCGGGGTCGCGGTAGTGTTGGTCGCCCAAGAGGAAGCGCAACGCGGGGGGCCGTGGCGCGATCAAGGCGGGGGCGAGGGTGTTGTCGGCCTCGGAGGCGGTGGTGAGCAGGGCCGCGAGGGGAATCCAGGCTGCCCCCACCGCGCAGACCAGGTGCAACTTCCAGCCGTACACCCAACCGTGCCAGCCCGACTTGGTCCAACTGGCCTCGGTGTCGATCGAGGAGTGGGGCACCACCCCGGCCTCGCGGTCCTTCTTGTGCCAGACGCCGCCCTTGGCTCGCAGCACCGTGCTGTCGATGGCCGCCGCCCGCGCGTACGCCAGCCAGGGGTCGATGAGCGCCACCAGGTGACCTCCCAGGCAGGCGATTTGGGCGGGCAGGGTGGCCGGCAGCGCGGCCAAGCGGCGCTCGAAGGTGCGCCGACAGGGCAAGCGGCCCTGCTCCATCAGCAAGCCGCGCAGCGTCTGCATCTCCGCCGTGGGCTCGGCCAGCACGCTGAGCAGTTCATGCACGCCGGCCAGCCGTCGCACGATCATGATCACCAGCGCTTTGAGGAAGAGGCGATCCGAGTACATGACCGGATGGCCGCGTGGGCGTCCCGGCGCGGCTGGAGGGGTGGGAAGCCGATCCACCAACGTCACCAACATGACAAGCACACTGCCCTGCGGTACCATGAGAACACCTCCATAGACATGAGAATCTCACCACCCTCTATGCTACGGAGGCAGCCGCGTCGGGGCGCCCTGACGCGGCCTACTCATTTATGTCCGGGCCTCATCTAGCCTGACACCACCGGCGTGCAATGGCGGGCGGGACAGGTACCACCTGTCCCGCCCTCTCTCCCGAGCATGCGACTCCACTCCGTGGCCCACTCCAGCGCCGTAATGGCTCCAACATAGCGTCCCGCCCGATGGAGTGCCGGCCCCAGCTTCGCATAGGCACCGGCCGTGTCGCGGTAGGCCGCGATGACGTGTACTGGTGCCCATCCCATAATCCCACGGTGGCCACCGTGTTGCGTGATCGCGACGCCCAGCGCCGTGTGGTCCCAGGCAAGGAGGGTTGTGTCAGGCGACATTAGCCGCCATGATCCCTTTTTCTATCGCAGCCGGCGCGCTTGAGTCCAAAGCGGTCGCCTATGACACACCTGCCGCGGCCGCCGGCGGCTTGAGAGGAGCCAGGCTGAGGCGACCGCGGCGCCCAGCAGGTGCCAGGGATGGGCTGACGCCCACAACAGCGCTCGTAGCATGCGACGTAGCCACGTGGCAATCCAGGTCGTAGGCACCGGCATTGCTGTCCCATCCCAGTCGAAGGAACGGAGTTGGCTCAGGAATCCCTGCCGCACGCACCCTTCGAGACTATGGATCAAAAGGTCGTCACTCCAGCGCCGGGCGAGGCGTAGGTCCCGCACCAGTTCATCCCAGTTTAGCGCTGGCACCTCGGGATGGCCGGGGATGTCGGGGCCGCCCCCTGTACTCCCGGCGCCGATAGCCTGTGCCTCCGGCCCATAGCTGCAGAGAAGGCCCGGGCCCAGGCGGCCGGGAAACACGGACGTATACAGCATCCATACTTCGCGCTCGGTCCGCACGTCCACCAGCCCGAGCAGCCGCTGCAGCAGAGTGGACCCGGCCCAGCGTTCGTCAGCGATGAGCGGGAACTGATAGTTCTCGACGTGGTACCCGTCGACCTGGATTCGCTTGACTAGCGCCGCGTACGCTGCCCGGGCTCGCCGCGGGCGCTCCCTGTCCCGCAAGCGCGGCAACAGCAATGGCAGCAGGCCCCAGGGGTTATCTATGAGCTGCTGGTAGACGCGGGCGTCCGGTTCGATGTCCACTCCCACGCCTGCCCAGACCAGCCTGTGCTGGGCCGTCCACTCCGTCCACTCGTCATAGCGTGCAACTGCCCGCTCCGCATTGTCGGCCGTGAAGTAGTAGCCCTCTTCTACGGGCACGAGCGGGATCGCCACGACGGGGATTCCCGCCGTATTCAGCCGCTGGACAACGGCGGCCCGCGCGCCACTGAGATCGGAGAGCATCAGAGCGACGTGGGCCCCCAGCGCCTGAAGGTCCGCTATGACCGCTGGATCGGCGAACAGTGCCGTGAGGCGTTCGGGGTCCAGCTCGCAGGCGAAGGTCAAGCGGCGCGGCTTCATGGCTGTGCCTCCTCTGCCATCATCGTCGTCCATAGCGAACGTCTTTGGCCATGCAGATCCTCTATTACACGCTCAGATCTTCCTTCATGCGCTCGTAGGTGGCGCGGTCGATCTCGCCGGCGGCATAGCGCCGGCGCAAGATGGCGATGGCGTCCTCACGATCATCCCGACGTTCCCCCGTTGGCCTATCGGTGATCCAGCGGGCCAACAAGACGCCCCCGGCGATGAGAGCGCCCCAGAACGCGAGCATCGCCAGCCAACCAAGCCCCATGCCCAGGCCCCAAGTCCAGCCGTTCCCATGTGCGGGTACACCATAGCCCCACATCATACCCGGCCCCATCATCCCACCGGCCAACAGTAGGCCGGTCAGGATGACCACGACCGCTAGGCCCAGGACGATCAGTAATCCGCGATTGTTCGCCGTCACTTCCGTTCTCCTCCGACAAACTGCCGGTCCACAGGTGCCGGCATGGCGACCGAGCCGCCTCTGACACCGCGCCTCGTGCTCGTGTTGTCGTGGCCATTGCTTCCCCTTAGGACCCGTAAGAGATCAACGTCCGGGTTTGCCCGTTAGATTCCCATGATCGAGAACGTTCTGCGCCGGGAAGTTGATTCTTAACAACTACTTGCTGCGAGCAGGTCTTCGGCCGCGGTTCAGTGCAGGGCATGTCGCAGCGGATGCACCTCGGCCAACCAACGGCGTGCCGCCAGCCCCAGGACGAGCAGGCCCACCACTCCTTCGACCACCTGCAGCGGCATGAAGCCGATGGCGCCGAACTCGGCTATCTCAAAGATCACGAGGACCCCGCCGGCCGCCATCGCCGCCTCCAGGGCGTAAGGCCGGCGCTGGACGAGTAGCGTTGCCGCGCCAAGCATCCCGCCACCGACGACGCCGGCCAGTAGTAAGCCGGGGATGAAGAAGTCGGAGAAAGGGCTATGGCGCGCGAGCGCCGCCAGCGCCGAGGGGGCCACCTGTAGCAGTGAGCCGTCCGGCCGCGCCATCAGCATCGCCCCGCCCACCACGCCGGTGAGGCCCGTGAAGGCTGCAAGTGCGATCAGCGCCTTCTCGTCGGCATCATGCCGTGGTCCTCCCAGCGGCGAGTGCTTCCTAAGGCCAGCAGATTTCATTGTTGACCTCCCATTCCTCCACCGTGCTGCCTCAGTCAGGGGTATGAGCTACCGGTCGTCCTTCTTTACTGCCGAGGGCCTACGACCCTAGAGCCGTAGGCCCTCGCTGACAGGGAGAGAGAAGGGGGAACATTACACTGTTACGGCTTCGCCCAACTCTTCCGCCTCAATCGGCGTCGGGGCCACCCGGGGATGCGTCACCAGCACCGCGCAGTGCGCGTGCGTGGTGACCCTGGTGGAGACCGAGCCGAGCAGGAAGCGCTGGGCGGCGTTGAGCCCGCGGCTGCCCAGGATGATCAGATCGTCATTGTCCTGCGCCGCCACGGTCAGGATCAGGTCGGCCGGGTCGCCGATCTCCAGTTCCTTGGTGATCTTGCCGCTCACCCCCTTCTCGCGTAGGCGCTGTTCGGCGGCGACCAGCAACTCCCTGGAGTGTTCGTGTTCCTCCTTGGGGTCGTAGCATTCGGCGACCACCGGGCCGCCGCGTCCGTAGATCATGTGGCGAGGGATCACGTGGAGCACCGTCACCTCCGCTTCCTTGCCGCCGAGCAGGGTGCAGGCCAGATCCAGCGCCTGGTCGGAGGTATCCGATCCGTCGAGTGCAATCAATGCCTTGATCATCGTCGTCTCTCCTTGTTCAACTGAGATAAGCCTGAACCTTCTCGGTCCCTGTCATGTTGTGCCGAAGTCACATGTGTCCGGTGCCGTAGCCAGCGATTGGTTCCTCATGCCACCAGGGTAGCGCCCCTCGCATCTCGGGCGGCAGAGGCAGAGGACCTCTTTACCTGGGCCAAAGGTCCCGTTGTTGCCGGGACGTCGGACACACCGGCCGGTGAGAAGTCGTATGCCCTCGTCCACACGAACTGCAGGAATCGTCTCCCCCTAACTCCACCCGTGTGTGCCGGCATAGATCTCCTGGACAATGCGGTCGTGCTGCTCCGCAAGCTTCATCTCGATCAGCGGCGTGCGCACCGTATCGACGAGGTCTGTGCCGGGCTGTCCAGGCATGACCGAGGCGCTTGGGGCCGCGTAGATGTATGAGACCACATCCTGGTCTTCTACGTCGGTCTGGACACGCAGGTGACGCGCAGTGATGTACGTGTCGAGGACACCGATCAACGTCCCGTTCATGTGCTTACCCTCCTACCTCGGCCACCATCTCTCGCCGGAGGCCCTTGCCCGGGCGTCGACTATCGCCCTTTGCCATGCCCTCATCGTGCCATCGGCACCGGAGCAGGACAAGGGCCGAAGGGGCCCAAACGCCAGGGACAATCGGCCCCTCTTGTGCGGGGAGAGTCCGTTTAGCCCGAAGAGTGGCATCGATGGTGTTGATGATCCCCGTGAAGGATGCGGATTGGCGCGGTGCGGACGGACACGCCCGAACGGGCGGGAATGAATGGACAGCCGGTTGGCGTCACCGTACTCGCCGGCATCGCACGGGTCCGGCAGCAATAGGATGCAACTGGATCAAGGGGGAGACAGTGTAGCGCGTTGCCAGACGTGGGCCAGCATTACGGCGAGCGCGCACGCGGCCAGGTACGCCAGTGGCGTGGCGCTGTCCAGGCCGGCCAATACGATCGGCACGCGGGCGCCTACCACCAGGCCGGCCGCCTGCGCCTCGGCCAGTGACTCCAGTTGTTTGGCCAGCATGGTGCCCGACTCCAGGTCCGGCGCGACCAGGATGTCGGCCTGGCCTGCTACAGGCGAGGCGAGGCCGCCGGCTCGTGCCACCTCGGGGGAGACCGCGCTGTCGAAGGTGAACGGGCCGTCGACCACTCCGCCCCTGATCTGTCCGCGATCGACCATCTTGCACAGGGCCGCGGCATCCAGGCTGGAGCGGATCTGCGGGTTGACCGTCTCGACCGCGGAGAGGATCGCCACCCTGGGGGCGGCGAGGCCCGTGGCGCGGGCCAGATCGATGGCGTTCTGCACGATGGCCCTCTTGGCCTCCAGGTCGGGGTAGGCGTTCAGGACGGCATCGGTGAGAAATAGCGGCCGCGGATAGGTGGGGACATCCAGCACATACACGTGGCTCAGGCACCGGTCCGTGGCCAGGCCGCTGTGCGGGGCCACGACCGCCTGCGTCAATTCGTCGACACGCGGGTTGCTCTGCAGGATGGCGCCCACCTCGCCCGCGCGGGCCAGCGCCACCGCCCGGGCTGCTGCCTCGTGGCTGTGCTCCGTGCCGATCAACGTATACGGCGCCAGATCCAGGTCCTCGGCGGCGGCCGCGGCACGGATGCGGGCTTCGGGTCCGACCAGGACGGGCACGATCAGGTGCGCCTGCGCCGCGGTGATAGCCGACCTGAGTGCGGCACGCTCCACCGGATGCACGATGGCGGTGCACAGCGGCGGCAGGGCGCCCGCCAAGTCGATAAGGCGGCGAAAGACGGCGCCATGGTCGTGCAGCTCTACCTCCGGTAGGATCACGCGCGGCCGCCTGACCTTCTCGGCCGGGGCGATCACCTCGGCCTCGCCGCTGATGACGACCTGGCCCATCTGGTTGACGCACTCACAGTGGAACGTCACGCGCTTCTTCTCGGGGTCTTTGGAGGTGGCGGTGACGGAGACCGTGATGGCATCGCCCAGGGCGACCGGCCGCAAGAAGCGCAGGGTCTGGCCGAGGTAGATAGTGCCCGGCCCGGGCAGCCTGGTGCCCAGCAGCGTGGAGATCAGGGAGGCGCCCCACATGCCGTGGGCGATGATCTTGTGAAACATGTCGCTGCGCGCGTACTCCTCGTCCACGTGGGCCGGATTCACATCGCCCGACATCACGGCGAAGAGCTGGATGTCTTCTTTGCTCAGGGTACGGGCGAGGCTGGCGGTATCGCCCAGCGCGATCTCGTCAAAGGTGCGGTTCTCGATACAGTCCATGGCCGGATATCCTATGGCTGCAGCACGTAGGTGCCCGGTGCGTCGCCCAGCGGCGGATAGCCGCGCTCCGGCGCGCCCAGGCCCGGCGGCGCGACGCAACTGCTCGACCGTTCGGCCAGCCACGCCTCCCAGGCCGGCCACCAGGAGCCCTCGTGCACCGGCGTGTCGGCCTGCCAGCGGTCGGGGTCGACGTAGCGCTCCGTCGCCCCCTGGGTAGCCATCTGGTAGCTGCGGCCGCGATGGCCCGGCTCGCTGACGATACCGGCGTTGTGCCCGCCGCTGGTCAGCAGGAAGGTGACCGGCGTCTCCGTCGCCAGCATCAGTTTGTAGACCGAGCGCCAGGGCGCCACGTGGTCCCGCAGCGTGGCCACCACGAAGATGGGCACCCGGATGTCGCGCAGGGCGATGGGCCGCCCGCACACCTCGTAGCGCCCCTCGAACAGATCGTTATCCAGGAAGAGGCGGTGCAGGTACTCGGAGTGCATCCGATACGGCAGGCGGGTGCCATCGGCATTCCAGGCCATCAGGTCGGTCAGCGGCTCGCGTTGGCCAAGCAGGTAGTCGTGGATCACCCGCGACCAGATCAGGTCATTGGAGCGCAACAACTGGAAGGCGCCCGCCATCTGCGCCGTCCCCAGGTAGCCCTGCTCGCGCATCAGGTCCTCCAGGTAGGTCACCTGGCTTTCGTCGATGAACAGCATCAGCTCGCCGGCCTCGGTGAAGTCGGTCTGCGCGGCGAAGAGCGTCACGCTCGCCAGGCGATGGTCGCCGTCGCGGGCCATGGCCGCCGCGGCGATGGTCAGCAGGGTACCACCGATGCAGTAGCCCACGGCGTGCACCTTGCGCTCGGGCACGATGGCGTTGATAGCCCGTAGCGCGTCCATGACGCCCAGGGTGCGGTAGTCGTCCAGACCCAGATCACGGTCCGTGGCGTCCGGGTTCTTCCAGGAGATCATGAACACGGTGTGGCCGTGCTCGACCAGGTACTTGACGAGCGAGTTGTGTGGCGAGAGATCCAGGATGTAGTACTTCATGATCCAGGCCGGCACGATCAGCACGGGCTCGGCCTGCACGGTCGGGGTCGCTGGCGCGTACTGGATCAGCTCGATCAGGCGATTGCGGTAGACGACCTTGCCCGGCGTCACCGCCACCGTTTGGCCCGGCACGAAGGCCTCCGCGCCGGCCGGCGGCGCGCCTGCCAGGCTGCGCTGCCAGTCGTCCAGGGCGTTGAAGGCGCCGCGCACCAGGTTGGCGCCGCCCTGCGCGATGGTGGCATCCAGCACCTCGGGGTTGGTCAGGGGGGAGTTGGTGGGCGCGAGCAGGTCGAGCCACTGGCGGGCGACGAAGGAGACGACATCCTCGTGATGCGGGGAGACGCCGGGCAGATCGGTGGTCGCGTTGTGCCACCACTGCTGGGCCAGCAGGAATGACTGGTAGAACAGGTTGAAGGGCCAGCGCTGCCAGTCGACGCTGTCGAAGCGGTGGTCCTGCGGCAGCGGCTCGATGCAGGGCGGAGTGCCCGGCTCGGCCGACTGAGCGGCATAGGCGGCGAACCGCGCCGCCTTGCGCGCGGCCTTCTCGACCAGCAGGGCCTGCTTGCCCGGCGCGTTGGCCAGGTGCACCGCCCAGTCCAGGTAGGCCAGCATCAGCGACGCGGGCGAGAGGCCGAGGGTGTACGCCGCCTGCCAGGCGTGAATGAGTTGGTCGAGGTCGGGTACGTTATCAGCCGTGGTCACGGGCTGCTCCATGGTACCAATCCTTTCTTTTGCGGTCGAGTCCTCTGCCGTGTTTCAGTACGGCGTACGTTGCGACCGCCCACGCCCCATGTCACCGTCGCGCGGCCTCACCCTAGGCCGACGCGACGGTGCCTGCTACCCTCAGTGTGGCTCGACCGGGCCCAGACCCATAGGGTCAAAGGTCCCGGCCCGCCAGAGTCGATTGTCACCTATTAGGCGCTGGGCGTTAGGTATTAGGTGACACGCATCCCCTATCGCCTAAAGAAAGGACTGTTGGCCCTCTCAGCGGGTGCGCTTCGGCACAGGTGCCGCTGGCCCGCCTCCCCTATGGTGAAGGTGGACGCTGAATGCGCGATCGAGAGCGCCGCGCCAAATGGAGATAGCGGCGACAACAAGAGGAGAAGAACATGACCACCAGAATCGGAATCAATGGCTTCGGGCGCACCGGCCGCCAGGTGTTTCGGGCGATCAAGCAGTATCACGCCGGGGAACTGGAGGTTG
>Ga0070740_10003831_pt1 | contig 15477 bp, 14 predicted proteins | sample Coa_R2_FD_67286 | JGI IMG/M metagenome (GOLD analysis project Ga0070740, IMG submission 67286) | Surface soil microbial communities from Centralia Pennsylvania, which are recovering from an underground coalmine fire - Coalmine... | ecosystem: Environmental > Terrestrial > Soil > Unclassified ... | reverse complement strand
TTTGAAGCATTTTCAGCTCAAGCAGAAAAAAGAAGAGCAAATGGTGAAGTTGCGGCAGTAAGACAAGAAGTTATGCCTGATCGTGCCGATCAAGCGGTAAGGCTTGCAGCAAACGCTGGTCTTTCTCTTTCATTGAGAAGTGCTGAATCTAACTGGGTAAAAGGTGGTAAACATGCTGGTCAAGTTGCTTTACTCGCTTGGGGATTAAACAAAAAGAAAGAAATGCTTGTTGCATCTGCATTCACGGCAAAAGAAATTGAAGCAATCAAAGCTAAAATTGATAAGCTTCAAATCAAAGATGAAAATAAGGTTGCTTACAAACAACTTTTAGATGTAAGAAAATTTGATGAGTTTTTAGATACAATCGAAGAATTAGGAAAAGCATTTTGTGGTGCTAATATAGCTGAAGCTCAAAAAGTAAAAAATGCTCAAGCCATAGAAGAAATCGTTAAAATGGCGAGATCAAGATATGGTAAACTGACTGAACGCGGTCAATCTGAGTTATTAAATACCGGTCTTTTTGCATCGTTCGTTCAAGAACTTATTGGTCAATTAGCATCAACTCAAAGAGATGCATTATTGACTAAAGGCGGTATAGCTTGGTTAGTTGGTTCAGCAGTAGCGAAAGGTCTTTTAACCTTCAACTGGACCCTTGGTGATAAGCTTGATATTAATCCAGGAAACTGGTTCACTGGTCTTGCAAGAAAACCAGGTGAATGGTTCAACGGCTTATGTGAAGTTGGTTCTTCAGTTGGTGGATTTGTTGGTAAATTAACCAGTGCATTATAATAGTATCAACTAGGAAAAAAGTAATGAGGTGCATTTGAGCAATCGGATGCACCTCATTTGTATACAAAGGAAAAACAATGAAATTCATGCATTTATTTTTTGTAGCTTTGGCGAGTATATGTTTCAGTACTCATGCTGCAGAACAATTACCAGAAGCGCGAGAGCCTAAATTAGCTGAAATCTCTGCCAACACTTGTTCAAGTTGCGCAAAGTTAGATACCTTAATACAATTACCGTGCAAAACAGGAATCTGTGAGCACTGTTTGGATACATTTAAACGTTTTCCGCAACATTCTTTATTATGTACTAAATGTCATACATTCCATGATGGACATCATGTGTTATCAGCTTTGGGAATTGATGAACCATCTCGAAAGCAGATGCCAGAAGGATTATCTGTTATATCAGAACCTGCGCAATTAGATCCTCTTGAAACAATTCAGGTTAAAGAGCAAATGGCTGCAGGTGAAGATTCTAGAATTGCTATGGGATTACTTGCAATGCCGCATATATTAGAGGTATTACAAGCACAAGGAAAAATAAATGTTGCGCAACATTTGCCCATGGCAAAATGGCTAGCATTGTTTGGCGCTATGAGTATTAAACGGAGCCAATATCAACATTTGCTTAGTGACCGAAAAGCGATAGCAGGGTTTATTCATACCGTTTCAAAATTAGCGTTGGCTTATCAGGCAGTAGATTTTGCTAAAAAATTATATTTACTCAAAGATCCTAAAGCATTAATGACCAAAGAAACAGCAAAAGAATTTGGTTCATTAGTCGCTAAGATGGGCGGTATTTCTGCTGTGTACATGCTTGCGCATAAATTAAAAGGTACTGACTCAAAAAGTAAACAATAAGCTGTAGTTTGTTGACCGATAAAAAACATAATCATTAGACTGATACTATAGTTCTTTGAAAAATTAGGGGGCGTATTGGTTTCGACACGTTATTGAGAGTGTTGAGAGCATGCCGAGCGTTGTTCAAGTGCTCGTAAAACAATTGGACAAATAGTAAGTGCAGTTGCAGCGTAATGCAAACACAGTAGCTTAGGCTACTGTTGACTTGTCAGTGCAAGTCGTGTCTATCAGACTGACTGACTCGTATTATCAAGATAGAACTCTCGGGCAAGGATTTTTAGTTTCGTAGCCCGAAGCAGTATCACCAAACTGGCTTGATTATTCAACTGTGTCTTTGCAGAGGATAATCAAGTATAAGCAAAGACTAAGCATGGAGCGCTTGATAGTTGATATAATGTGGACATGGGTTCAATTCCCATCGCCTCCAATCTACGCTTATCCGGGCCTTCAGGCTCGGCAAGCTACGATTGGCTGACGCCAGTAAAGGTAGCAACCAATTGATACAAGCGTAGATTGTCCGTCGTAGATGAATACTTCCTGGGGAATTACTTCGAAGCAGGAGCGAAGACTGGACTCTCATCGTCAGTTGGGGCCCATAACAAAATTTGGGTAAAAGATTGTCCGCCGTAGCTTGCCAAGCCGGAAGGCGTGGATAAGCGTAGGCTGGACGGCGCGGCCAAGTAAAAATAAATTTTCCTCACCTACTCGGGTGCAAACGTTGAAGTTTTAGCTACGGCTACGATTGGCTGACGCCAGTAAAGGTATCAACCAATTGATACAAGCGTAGATTGTCCGTCGAAGCTTAATAAGACCTCAAAGTTATACGCTAGAGCGAAGTCGGAAGGTTTTACTTCAAAGCAGGAGCGAAGACTGGACTACATACAAATGTACATTCGCTTTCTTCGCCCGCGTGGGTTCACACTCCGATGTTCTAGCTAGGGCTACGCCTATATCCGCCATAGCTTTAGCGACGGCTGGATGGCAAGCCATTTTTTTATGGGATGGGCCGTAGATACTGGTATAGCTCCCCAGGTTGCCTTAAATCACCCCCCCCCTTTTTAGAAGATTTCATATTGTAACAAAAACAGGGTAAAATAACCCTGAAAGCCCTTAAAGGGCGGTTGCAAATAGAATAATATGGGGTATAATAAGAGTAGAAGCCTGGAATAGGCTTGGAAATGGAGTTTAAAGTAAACCATAGGAGGTTATATGAATCCATCTAAATTGACTAAATTCATGGTAATTGCAGCCTTATTTGGGGCATTTGCTTCAATGAAGGCAGCAGAGCAACCAAAAAGATCATTGGTCGCAGAAAGAGCTGCGATGTTTCAAAATGAAGGGGCGTCTAAACCAGCACCAGCAAAACAGGCACCCGCTAAGTTACAAACAATAAAAACGGTTAATGTTTCATCAGCGGTTAGTGGTGCAGCAGCAAATTATGGTAGAACTCATCAAAAGGCAGTTGTAACAGTTCCTGCTCCGGCCGCTTCGCCAGCACAGGCACAAGCGTCTGTATCTGATGAACAAACGGGTTTTTCTAAACTAGAAAAAACAGGATATAATCCAGCAGCTAGAGCATCTGTTGCTAGTAAGCGTTCAAGACCAACTAAAAAACAATTTAAATCTGTTGCAAGTGCACAATCACAAATGCCAGTAAACGCAATGACTGTCGTTTCTGCTCCGGCACATGAAGGTTTGGACTTGCAAAAAGTTAAGTTAATTTCAGGTGATACGATCACGATTGGAACACCTAAAAAACAACAAGTGCAAAGAGCACCGGTTTCTGCGCAAGCAATGCCTGAAGTAGCAGTGCAAAATTCAAATCCATTCATGGAACAATTAATGCGCATGGCAGTATGTGGTGGGATGTCTTTTGTGTCTAGCTTAACTGATAAAAATTGGGTAAAAGGTGTGAGCGAATTAGGACAGCTAGCCGTTGTAGCTCATGCAGCTCATCAACATAAAACAGCAATGAGCAAACAAGATTCAGGAAATTTATTGAAAAAAACTTTAGCTACCGCATTTTTATGTCAGTTTGCAGCACAAGCACTTTCAACCCAAAAAGGCTCTCTAATGAGCACCGACGGATTGAAAAAATTGGTTGCATACGGCTTGACTAAGGGTGCATTGGCTTGGTTTACGCAAATACCTTCTGCGCAGCGTTGGAAAATCTGTGAAGGCATACTTAAACAGGATATGAGATTTTTCTAAGCAAAATTGATCATTAAATCTTAAGAGGAAGGTGTATTGGCAAATCAATGCACCTTCTTTTTTTCTCACCTACCCTTTATTATCCCCTTCATTTTGCTATCCTATTAATGAAGACGTCATTTTTTAACTGATAAGGATATCTAATGCAATTATTCAAGAGTTTAGTATTTGGCTTAGCGTGTATGACCATTTCAATGCCTATGGTAGCTTCTGAGCAAGAATTGGGGAAAGAACCATCAGGGTATGAAAAAGCTCAACAGTTTGTTAAAAAATATGGTGTGAAGCCATCTTTTTGGAGTGCATATGTTACAGGGCTTACTTTGGGTAATCCTATAGCCCCATTGAGCGGTTTAACCATGCAAGCGTATAACTTTGGGTATCTTGGCGTAAAAACCTTGCCTGAAGCGTTGGATAAAGATATTCCATCTGGTGTTGTAACATTCATTTGGGACAATGTGAAGCTTGGCTGTGTTGACGTTGCAGGTATTCTTGCAGGATTGTTTACCAAGGCGATATTCATTGGAATACCTACTGTCGCTTAAGATAATATAAGTTATTAATAAAAAAGCCTCGACTTATTCGAGGCTTTTTTTGTGCCAAGTAGTATTCAAAGGAAGGTTCAGCAAGCTTCACTCTATTGACTAATCTTTCAATTGATCTACGCTAATTATTCTCATATAGCCTATATTGTCTATTGTTTCATATCTAAATAAAGGAACATTATGGTTTCAATGAAAAAGGTATTTCTAAGCGTTGTAGTGTGTTCTTTAATGGGTACTGTCAATGCTGAAACTAAAACGCAAACAGCTTCAAAACAAGCAACAAAAGCAAGTGACACCACTGCAAATGAACAGGCAAAGAAAACAAATACTCCCTCAGTGACTAAAGATGTAAATACGCATATTACTGTGGGGGATGTTGTTTCCAGTGGCCAAGCAAAAATTGACTTGGAAGTCCGTTATGTCAACACTATGGAAGCTATGCAAACCTGCAAAAAGGGTATAGAAGTTTCAGGCCAATTGGAACAAAAACGCAAAGAGTTCTCAGATGAAATAAAGCAAAAAGAACAAAAAGTAACTCAAGCAATGTCTGAATTTAAAAGCAAAGAATCAACCATGAGCCAAAGCGCCCGCAATGCAGAAGAAGCTAAGATTGTAAAAATGCGTGGCGAATTGGAAACCATTGTTAAATCTCGCGAAGCAGAATTAAAACTTGCTATGCAACAAGCAACTGAAGAATTAGCATTAGATGTTGAAAAAGCAATTGGTGAAATCGCAATGAGCGAGGGCTATGATATTGTAGCTGATGTTTATACTGGTCGCACCATCTATGCTTCTAAGAAAGCTATGATTACTGAAGATTTAATCAGCAAGATGGATAACAAACATAAATCAGTTCCTGCTTCCAAACAAGTGGCAACTGCATAACACTATCTGATTAAGAATTAAAAAAGGGCTGGCAATTGCCGGCCCTTTTTCATATTGTAAAAATTATGAGATAGCTTATAATGCATGACCATTGCTTGCTCATTCTACGAGAGTATTTCTAATGGCTTGCAGTTTGGCAGCCCTTTTTCTTTGTCCTCGTTTTTTTCTTCTCCCCCTACGACCGGATTTTTGTTCTTTAGGTTCCTTTTCTAATGTGCCTGCTCCCTCAAGTTTTTGCTCTGCTTTTGTTTCATCGTCTTTTGCAGCAAAATAGGCTTGTAGTGATCGCAGTTTGTCAGACGAAAATGTGCCTTTATGCTTCAGGTTAGGCAATGAGGGCAATAATGATTTTTGATCTGAAGCTGGTTGCCTGAGATCTGTTGGTGAGCTTAATTGAGCAGCAACACGATGTTCTGGTTGTTTAAAGCGTCTGAATGCACCTTCTGATGATGGTGAGGGTGAACCATTTAATTGACGGGAGCCCTGACTCTGTTCATCCGCGTCTGGCTTGGAACATTGCAAGCACATGCATGAATCGAGCATAAAGCCTGGAGGTGCCGAACATGGTCGTTTTACAATTGGAACTGCAATATGTGCATAAGGAGCTGGTGTCTGTGCAGCATAAAGCATGGGTGTAATATGCATAACAATTAATGCTCTAAAGATTACTTTCATAAACTCCCCCTCTATAATAAACTGATATCTGGACTATTATAGAACAAATGAGAGCAACTATCATATAGTTTACTATGCGGGAGACATTGTGGATATTAAGGCGATAATTGGGTTGGGCAATCCCGGAAGACGCTATGCCAATAATCGGCATAATATTGGATTTCGTATTGTTGATGCATTGTGCCAGGAATATGGCGGCATATGGCAAACTAAAAATAATATGGAAGTTGCGCACGTTTCAATCCAAAATCACCCGATTATTCTAATTAAGCCACAAACGTTTATGAACAGCTCTGGTGAAGTTATACCGTGGCTTAAAAAGCAAGGGATAGAGGCTGAAAATATTTTGGTAATTCATGATGAACTGGAATTGCCATTTGGTGTGATAAAATCAAAATTGGGTGGGAGTGCCAAAGGGCACAATGGACTCAAATCTATTATTGAACACTGTGGCCAAAATTTCTATAGATTAAGGTTTGGCATAGGCAGACCCCAAGATCGTGCTGCAGTGCCTGATTATGTCTTGAGTAATTTTTCTGAAAACCCTGCAGATGTTGAACAGCTCATAAATGAGGCGGCAGAAAAAACATCAGACTTAGTTACCGGTTCCCAGTAGAATTAATGATTATCCTGAAACATCTGATGAACCAGAAGATTCTGTTCCAGAGTCTGTTTTATCGAACATGACAATCATAGAATCGGTCCGTTTCCGTTGTTTATTTTTATTAGATTTAGCTTTATGTTGCCTTTCTTTTTTTTGTCCCTCTAAAACCATCAATTGTTGATAATGGCAATTGTGATCCGCTTGACATGCTTCAACAAGTCGTTTGTTTTGTACTGTCTTAGCCTTTGCATATAAATCTTCAGCTTCTTTAAGATCATTGAGAGAACTCAGTACTTTCAGTTGCAAGTATGTAATTTTTGTTTGCGAATTTGGAGCAGGCTCTTGCAATTCTTGTTCCTTTACGTCCATTGGCTGCGTGTAACAAGTGATCAATAAAAAGAAAATCATTTTTTTCATACAATCCTCCCCTATTATTATTGTTATACTATCAAAATGGGACGATCGATGATACAAATAATCAATAAAAAAGCCCCAACCTTTGTAAGTTAGGGCTTTTTTAACATTAACTTATTTATTCAATCAAATTGTTCTATGATTTTTTATTTAAACCTGCATATCTACTTGGCCTTGTACCTGAACGTTTAGGATGGGCTTGAGCAGGTCGTTGAACTTCCTTTTTTGGCATTACGCTTAAAGCGCTTGGTGGTAATTTGGAAGAATCATCTTGTTTTGCTAATGCATCTTTATCTTTATCAGAAACTGCTAATGCACCCAGTGCTGGGGTAAGCCCAGTACTATCTGGCGCAGGAGCTGGTTCAACTTTTTTTTCTGCAGCTTGAAGAGCATTTATGCTGAGCAAGCAACTAGCAATCATCAATGCTTGTAATATTTTCATCATTATAGTCTTTCATTGTAGGGTTACTTAACTTATTTCTAGCCAGTTATTTTTAGATCTTTTTGCCTCGTGAAAACAGTGATCTAAAACCAGTGCCATTTTGGGTAATATCGTTAGCAATAGCCGCTACTTTTCTTCCTGCGGTAATTACTTTATCTCGGTATGTTTTTTCTTTTTGTGCTTGATTTTTAGTAAATATGGCCATTTCTTTATCAGAAGCTCCCTTTACCCCTTTTGCTTCTTCTTGCATTTGTTGTAATGCGTCTTGCGCATCATGTAAGGTTTTTTGAAAATCTGCAAGTGCTTCTTGCAATGCTTGTTTTTGTTTTGCACATTCTGAGCTTGTTTCTCGTATTGCTTGTTCTTGCGCATCAAATTTATTATTTTGAGCTTTTTGACTAGCTACGATAGCATTTCTATTGCTTTCCAAAATCTCTAACATTCGATTTTTGGCAGTATCAAGGGTAGAAAGTATGCGTTCATATTTTTTGTTTGTCTCAGTTCTATGTTCATTTAAGGTTTCTTCTGCCTCTTTTTGACATTGCATAGATTCAACTAATGTGGCATTCGTCGCCTTAACCGCATTAATTACTTCTGTATGTTCTTTTTGAATGATCGATCTTTTTTGAGGTTGTTTAGCAGCTAATTGGGTTTGCTCAGGGGCAGCATTCAGATTTGAGCCAATTACTAATGCAGCGGTAAAAATGGAAAGGGAAAATTTCATAATGATCCTTTTGAGTCTGAAGATATATTTGTTTGTTTAATGCGCTGCAAACTATACGGTAAAAGTCGTGGCGGGTCAAGCAAAAACATCTTTTACATACACAAAAAAAGGCCTACATTTTAATATGTAGGCCAAAGTGATGATCAGTATAGATTAAATTACTGCAGCAATTGGGGTTTTAGTTTCTAGAGCTGGCGAACCTTTTACTAAATCATTAAGCATTTTACGTGTTGCCACACCTCGCATACTGACTGCATTTTTTTGTTCTGGTGTCATACCTGCAAAAGTTTCGTTAAAGCCTACCGGTTTGAAAATAGGATCCCATCCGTATCCTTTTTCCCTTGGCTCAACTATTGTGCCATGAATGGTACCTTCATAGTATTTAATCTCATCAGGACTTGTTGCATAGCCAATCCAAGTAGTTGCGCGAGCATTAAAATTGTTTGCACATTTGCAAATCGCATATTCGCCCTGGTTGCCGATTGAATGATCAAACCATTTAATGAGTGGTCCAGGTAATTGCCCTAGTAATGCATCAAAATAGAGTGAGGTATCGTCAATAATTATTGCACCGCGGCCGTTTTTAGCGAACATTTCTTGTACTGCCGGCTCTTTAAACGCTTGTTCAAATTTTGCTTTTATAACTGCTCTGCCATCAGTTTCTTGAATCTCGATAAGATCAATATTGAGCTGAATAATTTCATATGGAGTGTTTTTGAAAATGTCAGTTACTTCTTGTAGTTTTTTTGCATTGCCGGTAACAAAATAAAGAGGAATTTTTGCTGGTACTGTCGTTGCACTAGGGCCGGTTGCTGTTGCTTGTACAGCAGCAGGAGTCATTGGAGCAATGCCTCCACCCGTTGCTCCTACTTGAGATGGAAGAACTTGTTGGGTCGTTACTTTTGGTTGCACAGCCACTCCAATTCTTCCTTTTGGTGCTGGTTCTACTTTTATTGCCATAGCAGATTGTACGGCTTCAGGTTTCATTGGAGCAATGCCACCGCCGGTAGCAAATTGTTCCGCTGCATAGCTTCGCAGAGAAAACAATCCCAATAAAACAACTATATATTGCTTCATCCACGTTACCTCTATTAAATGATTGATAATCTAGAGGAGAGCGTAACGCAAACAATTAGTTATGTTCAAGGTTATAGTTGTTGTACCCAACCTTTTAATGTTTCTTCTAAATTTTTATCTAAAGTGGTTCCGCCACCCTGAAGAACATTTTTACTTCCTCCACCACGAAGACCATGCGTGTTTTTGAGCCATAAAGCAAATGTGCTTAAATCAATTTTTGAAGTTAATTCAGGAGCAATAGTGCACATGAAGAGGAATTTATCTCCCAAGTTGCTCACCAAGAAATAAAAACCTGGTTTTTTATTCATGAGAGCTTGAGTAATTTCTTTGAGTTCTTCATTAGTCATGTCATCAACTATTAAGAACAGGAGTGGGATATTATTTATTGGGGTAACCTGTTGCTCCCAAACGGGTAATTGAGCTTTCCATAATTGTTTTTTTAACTGCTTTAACTGGTGATGCGCCTGTTGCAGCTGCTCCTTTGTATGCATAACCGCATCAAATACTTCTTCCCGTTTCACTTTATATGATTGTCCTAATGTCTTGACCGTATCAAATGTTTGTTGGAAAAGCTCAATAGCTTTTGGACCAGTAACGGCAAAAATACGGCGATGGCCAGCAGATAATGCAGTAACATCAGTAATTTTAAAAGTACCAATCACACCGGTAGAAGGCACATGGGTTCCCCCGCATAGTTCAACGGAAAAATGGGGTATTTCTACCATACGTACTTTCTCCGGATTGTATTTATCACCAAAAAACGCCAAAGCACCGCGTTTTACTGCCTCTTTCATCGTCATATATTCGAGGTTTACTTTAATATCTTCTCTAATTTTCTCATTAACCAGATCCTCAACTTGTTTGATAAGTTCCGGGGATAAGTTCTCAGGATAGGTGAAATCGAAACGTAAATAATCGGGATGTACTAATGATCCTGATTGTTTCACTTGATTACCCAACAACTGTATAAGGGCAGCTTGCAGCATATGTGTTGCAGTATGATTTTTCATAGCATTCGTACGCCATGTTTTATCAACAATAGAGGTAACTGGCATGCCAATTTTTAAATCTACCGGTGCTTTAATTTCTGCTGCAATCCCATTACTGATATATTGTACATGCAATAGTGGGGTGCGGAATTTATCAATTACCAACCAGCCTTGATCAGGTACTTGTCCGCCACCTACGATAAAAAATGGAGCTTTTTTAGCTATTACAAAACAAGAACTTCCTGCAGGAACAAAAGGGACAACCTTGTTATCCATTACCAAGGCAATAATCTCTGAAGATGTTTCAAGTTCTTGGTAGCCGGTAAATTCAGTTTTAATTTCAGGGTCAAGGTCTACGGTAACCTCTTCATGTTCTTTTTTGCCGGATTGTTCTTTTTGCTTATGCATCTCTTTTTCAAAGCCAGCCATATCTACGGTAAATCCATGTTCTCTGGCCATGATTTCAATTAATTCAGTAGGAAAACCATAGGTATCATAGAGCTTGAATGCTTGAGCTCCATTGATTGATTTGGAATTTTGATTTTCAGCAAAATACTGAGTAAGAATGGCATTACCGCGGATTAAGTTGGCAGAAAATTTGCTAATTTCACTATCCAATACTTTTTGAATTAATGCAGCATTCGTTTTCAATTCCGGATAAATATCACCAAAGTCATCAACAACTACTTGTGATAATGAAGGAAAAATATTTTTATCAGTTAGTTTTTGAGTAAATAATGCAGCTCGACGAATGATTTTACGCAATACATAGCCACGCCCTTCATTAGATGGTGCACAACCATCAGCGATAAGGAAGGTAGTAGATCTGATATGATCAGCTAAAACGTGAAAAGCCGCCTTGGTATTCTGATCTTGTTGTGCGTATATTTTGCCCGTTAACTCTTCAATCTTATGCAGTATGTTTGCAAATAAATCAGTTTCAAATACCGAATCTTTATTTTGGGCAATTGCACACAACCGTTCAAGCCCCATACCCGTATCAACGCCAGTTTGTTTAAGTGGTTTATCAGTGCCATCTGGTTGGCGGTCATATTGCATGAATACGAGGTTCCAAAATTCTAAAAAGCGATCGCATGAGCATCCTGGTGCACAATCTTTTGTGCCACATCCTTCTTGGGGTCCACGATCTATATAAATTTCAGTGCAAGGGCCACAAGGACCAGTATCACCCATTTGCCAGAAGTTATCAGCAGCCCCAAGTTTGTGGATACGGTCATAGGGCAGGCCGGTTAAAGAATGCCAGAGTTCATATGCTTCTAAATCATCTTTATAAACGGTAGCATGTAGTTTTTCCACCGGAAATTTCATTTCTTTGGTGATAAAATCCCAGGCGAATTGAATGGCTTCTTTTTTAAAATAATCCCCGAAAGAGAAGTTACCCATCATTTCAAAGAAGGTTAGATGACGTTTAGTGAATCCAACATTATCTAAATCATTATGCTTGCCGCCTGCGCGTACGCATTTTTGAATCGTAACTGCTCGAGTATAGCTCCGTTTTTCTAACCCTAAAAAAAGATCTTTAAATTGATTCATACCCGCATTGGTAAAGAGCAGGGTTGGATCCTGGGCCGGAATTAATGAGGAGCTAGGTACTTTTTCATGGCCATTTTTAACGAAGAAATCAAAAAATTTTTTACGAATTTCGGTCGATTTCATAAGAATCCAATCATCAATGTAATGCTATCCAATATTATTTAGAATAAAGCTATTTTGCCTTTGGTGCAAATAGAGTACCTTCAATTAGTACTAATTCTTTAATTACCTTTTACTTTCCTGCTACAGTATCAATGATGGGTTATTCTTTATAAAAAGGGAAAATAATGAAAAAAATAGTAATAAGTCTTCTAGTTGTTACTAATATCTATGCTGCTGAAAGCGATGAATCAATGTTTTATCGGCAAGGGCACGACGCTTATTTGGCGCAAAATTATGCAAACGCTTTAGCACAATTCGATAAATATTGGGGAACCAAGCCTGTTTTTAAACATGCCTTAGATCAATATATCAAGCAGAATGAATCTGGTGAAATTGACCCTCGTACTGAAAATCTTTTAAGACGCACCTATGATGCTTTTGGCCGTACATCACAACATCAAATTCTTACTATTCTGATAGATACCACAAAAATATATCGTGATGGTGGCTATGGGGTAAAAGAAAATGCTCAAAAAGCGTTGGCATATGCAGATGCTCTTGAAGTTTTAGGCCAAGGAATGAATGTGTTATTGCGCCATGATATTGATGTTAACGATTTAAGAAGAACCGTAGAAACACGCGAATCTTACCATGCTGAAAAACAAGCGGCTGCAGCTGGCCATGTGATGCATGAATATCAAAAAGAAGCTGTCGAAGAAAAAGAAGAGCCTGCTGCGCCAAGTGGCATTGGCTATCAAAAACCTGCAGCGGAGCAAACGTGGTGGGAATGGCTCAAAAGCAAAGTTGGATATTAATCTAACTTTTGCAGATTTAGAGCATCAAAATGTGGCTTTAAGTCATCATAAATTTTATGCAGATCAAAAGAGATCACCTTTGTTTCTCCTAACGTTGGCATAAAATTGGTGTCTCCTGCCCAGCGCGGCAATACATGCATATGCAAATGAGTAGGTATACTTGCGCCAGCAGCTTTGCCAAGATTGAGGCCAACATTAAAACCATTAGGACGTGCCGTTTTTTGCAATATTATAGTTGCAGCAGTAGTAACTTCCATAAGCTCTGTGCGGGATTCTGGAGAAAGATGCTCGAGATGGCCAATATGTTCCAACGGAATTACCAGTAAATGACCAGCATTATAAGGATATCGGTTAAATATCACTGCGGTATGCTTAAAACGTTTTAAAATAAAATTTTTTTCATCATCATCTTGCTGCAAATAAATGCAAAAAAAGCATTCCTCTGCTTTTAACTCTTTGGTTTGCTCGGTAGATTCAGTATAGTGGCTACGCCAAGGGGCATAGATGCATTTCATAGTATTATCCTTTGGGATTGAAGAAAGCTGTTACCAAGGATAAGCGACTGTTCAGTCTTTGGCAATTAAAAAAACAATAAGACCAGCCTATGCAAGCTCTAGCGCTAGACTGGTCTTATATACTGGATTATTATACGCTCTCACTCAAGAATTGCTTATAATAAACAAAATTGTTCTTACCCCAAACGATAAAGCGTACTTCTCTTGTGGCCATGGCAAAGGTATTTAGACTATTTACTGTGGTAGAGACGGCAATCTGAGCTGCTTCTTTCTCTGGAAATTGAAATATGCCAGTGCTTATCGTTGGTATAGCAATAGATGATATATTGTTTTCATGCGCTAAGCCGAATATATCTTCGTAAACATCATGCAATAATGCATCTCGATCGGGATCGGATCCTTTTGGTCCTACCGCATGAATAATCCATTGATTCGGCAAATTAAATCCAGGCGTTATAACAGCATGACCAGTTTTACATCGCACCCCATGGTGCATTGGCAGCTCCTTAATATATTTAATTAATTGAGGTCCTGCTGCTTTTTGTATTGCTAAGGCAATACCTGCCGCGCCAATTAATGTTTCATTTGCGGCATTTACGATGGCATCTACTCCTTGTTGTTTTACAATATCGCCACCTTCAATAACTTTAATAATGGTGCCATTCTTTGTTGTGACTTCAAATTCTTGTATTGCTCGTCTATTGCCTTTTTTTGTAGCACTGACGGGTAATTTTTTTCGTGATCGCATCGCTGCCGGCTTTTTAACTGTTTTAGCAGTCTTTTTTACGGGCACCTTGCGCTGAACTTTTTTTGGGGCAGGCTTTCTTGTTACTTTTGGTTTGATTTTTGCAGGAGCTTTAACAGTTCTTACCTTTTTGGGCTTAACGCTGGGTTTTCGTGCAACTTTTTTAGCTTTTTTAGCTGCTTCTTTTTTTAGTTTTACCTGTTTAACTTTTTTACCTTGAGTAACAACGCTTGCATAGGGACGAAATTTTACTTTCTTTTTGTCTGAAGCAAAATTAACTGAGCAGACTAAACTAAGGCTGAGTAGACTAAGCCTTACTATTTTTACTTTGTTCATAGAGCATCCTTTTAAACTATTATTTTCTTATATCCTGCACAGGTCTTACTTATTTATTCAAGCTTTTTTATAGTTCATATAGTTGAGCAATAATCATGAATGTTTTTTTAATAGTTTGATTTGCCAACGTAGACTGTTCTGCTATGTTTAGCCTGCATTAGTGATTGCAGGGAGTAGTGATATGTTGTTAGCGAAAAAAGGCCCAGTAATGCTTGTGGTTGGCACCCGACCAGAAGGCATTAAAATGGCACCAGTTTATTTAGCACTTAAACAAGCGGGCATTGATGTTTTATTATGCTCAACAACGCAACATGATCAATTACTCACACAAGCACTAGGTCTTTTTGGTATAAAACCAGATTTTAATTTAGGTATTATGCGGTTAGATCAGAGTCTTTTTTATATGACCCAATCAATCTTGCAAAAAACCAAAGAGCTGTTTATCCAAGTAAAACCCTCAGTGGTTGTTGTGCAAGGTGATACCACTTCAACAATGTCCGCGTCATTATCCGCATTTTATCTTAATATACCTGTAGTTCATCTTGAAGCTGGTTTGCGCACTGATGATATTCGTTCTCCCTTTCCTGAGGAGATGAATCGCCGTTTTGTAACCACTTTGGCAACCTATCATTGTGCTCCAACCCAGCTGGCATATCAAAATCTGATACAACAAGGTATTGATCATAAAAAGATTTTTTGTACTGGTAATACGGTAGTTGATGCATTGCGCATAATTAAAGAAAAAATTTCACTCGGTTATATATCAGTTCGTGCTGATATTAAGCAGCTTATTATCGATGCGAAAAAAAATAATATACGTATTATCTTGTTTACGGCTCATCGTCGTGAATCATTTGGCGAAGGATTGGCTCGCATTTTTTCAGCAATAAAGCAATTTTGTAAACAAAATCAAAAAGTTATTTGTATTTATCCATATCATCCTAATCCGCAGGTAATGCACGCGATTCAAGACGCTCGTTTTTCTGATTTGCCCAACATTTTTATATATGAACCTCTATTGTATCAGGAACTGGTACATGTTCTTGAGCATGCTGATTGCGTTATTACAGATTCTGGTGGTATTCAGGAAGAAGCTGTTAGTTTGGGCAAAAAGGTAGTTGTTTTGCGCGAAAAAACAGAACGAATGGAAGGTGTTTTAGCTGGTCTCGCGGTTATTGTCGGTACTGATCCAGATCAG
>Ga0070740_10003830_pt1 | contig 15477 bp, 9 predicted proteins | sample Coa_R2_FD_67286 | JGI IMG/M metagenome (GOLD analysis project Ga0070740, IMG submission 67286) | Surface soil microbial communities from Centralia Pennsylvania, which are recovering from an underground coalmine fire - Coalmine... | ecosystem: Environmental > Terrestrial > Soil > Unclassified ... | reverse complement strand
AACAACGGATTGTTGCCCGTTGTTTGGAGCGCCGCGCGCCAGTAATCCAGCCGCGCGCCCACGCTCCGGGCGCCCGCAGCAAAATAGTGGTGAAACCGGACGGCAAAAATGCCCAGACCCAAAACGGCAACAGTCAGGAGCGCGGCCACTTTTAATTTTGCCGGCCAGCGAAGCCGCAGCAGATACAAACCTCCGAGGCCCAGCGCAATGAGCCAGCCCGCCTTTGACCCGCTCCAAAACAACCCGCCGCCGACCAGAAAAATGGTGAGCGCCACCACGGCGTAGCGGATGGTCGGGCGCAATTTTCTGGCGCCGAAGGCCAGCGTCAGCGAAGCCGGTCCCAGCAACAGAACCGTTCCGGCCAGGGCGTTGGGATAGACGAGCGTTCCGCTGACGCGGTCCTTGGCGAATTTAGCCAGGAAGACGGGATTGGCGATGTCCACGCCGTTGGTGGTGACGATGACGTTCTCGCGTTTCATTTGCGCCAGCGTTTCCGGTGGAAAATTTGTCCAATGCGCCCGCTCGCCCGCTTCGAGCATCTGACGGGTTTGCGGAAATTCAAACAGCCGTTGGTCGGCCGCCCGCACCAGGCAGAAGGCAAATGCGGCCAGCACGCCGATGAGCAAAAAATACAGCGCCCGCGGCTGGCCGGTCTTTGCCCCGGCGCCTGGTGCCCCGATGAGGAGCGCGCCGAGAAAATAGCTCGCGGCGCAGCCGGCAAATTGCCCGAGCACGGTGGCCGTCAGCTCCGCATCCACCGTTTGCGTGGCCGAAACCAGTTGCCAGCCGAACCAGAGCAGTGGCGGCAGCCAGAACATCGGCCGGTGGAACCTGGAAACGGTCGGCCGCGGTTCGCGACGGACGAGGATTAAAGCGATGCCGGCTACGGCCAGCGGGAGAAATATCCAATTGGCCCAGTGGGTCGGCCAGGCGAAATTCAAAAATTCGGCCGCGGAAGCCGGAGCGGAGATTTTTTGATCCAGGATGACCGGGTTGCCGAATTTCCAGAGGCACAGCCCTAGGAACAGGCCGAACATGACTGCATAAACTTCATTCGGTGCAACTCGGATGGCGGGTTTCACGCGCGGTAGTGTGTCCGCGCGCCGCCCAAAAGGCAATGAAGGGAGCGGCGTTGAGGCGCCCTTTATCCTCGGGCCTGCGGCCCGTTTCAAAGAGGCAGTGATTTATTTTCCGTCATCGTAGGACGGCGGCGCATCGGCCGGGTTGCTGCCCCAGTTTGTGTTGGGCGCCGTTCCCAGATCATAAATCAGCGTGCCGCCGCGCGAAATGTCCGTGTAACGGATCCACGGTTTGTTCCACGGCTGCCCGTTCACGGTCAAGCTTTGGACGTACGGGGCGTCCTTCGCCGCGCCGTGGGCGATGATGGTGACGTCGCCGTGCGGCAGATGCAGCACGGCTTTCGGGAACAACGGGCTGCCGAGCACGAGCACATCCGAACCGGGCAGTTCCGGATACATGCCCAGGGCGGCAAACAGCCACCAGGAAGACATTTCGCCGACGTCGTCATTCCCCGGATAGGCCGTGTCGCCGGCGGAATACAGTTCGTTCATGGCGCGGCGGACGGTGGCCTGTGTTTTCCAGGGCTGTCCCCAGAAATCGTAAATCCACGGCGTTTCCAGGCAGGGTTCATTGCCCAGCCAGCACATCCAGGCGTCCGGTCCGCGATCACCGACATTCAACTTGGTGAAGAAGGCATCCAGACGCTGCGCGGCCGCTGCCGGGCCGCCCAGCAATTCGCCGAGGGCGTGATAATTGAACGGCACCATCCAGAGGTATTGGCCGGCAGTGCCTTCAACGTAGGCGCGGTCGTGGTCATAGACGCCCACGTTGTTGGCAAAGCCTGGCGCCCAGGAGCCGTCGCGCCGGCGCATTTCGAGGTAGCCGCTGGCGGGATTGAAATGGTTCTTCCAGTTTTGGGCGTGTTGCAGCAGCATGACGCTGTCCTTCTGGTCGCCCAGGGCGGCGGCGAATTGCGAGAGGGCAAAATCGGCGGAGTCATATTCGAGCGTCATGGAGACGTTGCCGTAGCCGCCCTTCTGGTGTTCGGGCACGTAGCCAAGTTTCAAATAATCCTCCAACGCGTCGCGCTCGTAGGTTCCCGAACGCGGCGCATAGACCGTGGGATCGGTGGCGGCGCGGACCAGGCCTTTCAAGGCCGCGCGGGCGTCAAAGTTCCGGGCGCCGAAGGCGTAAAAGTCGGCGATCATCGCCGCCGCCGGATCGCCCATCATCACGCCGCTGTCCATTGTCATCACGCCCCAACGCGGAAAGGTGCCGCCCTGTTGATAATCCACCAACAGCGATTGCGCCATGTCGCTGGCCTCGTTGGGGGCGAGCATCGCCAGCCATTGACATTCGCTGCGGTAGATGTCCCATCCGGAAAACACGCCGTATTGGGCGTGGCCCCTGGCCACGGTGTGCACCCGGCCGTCGTAACCGAGATACTGGCCGTTGGCATCGGAAACGACGATGGGCCCCAGCAACGTGTGATACAGCATCGAGTAAAACGTCACGCGTTCGTCTTCCGTGCCGCCGGCGATTTGAATTTTGTTCAGCCACCGGTTCCAGACCTCGTTCATCGCCGCGGCGGTCCGATCGAAATCCTCCGACGAAAATTCAGAAAGCGGGCTTTCGGCTTGCACGTTGGCCTTGGCGTTGGCGGTGCTGACGTAGGAAATGCCCACCTTGGCCAGGACGGTTCGACCGTCCGACGTATCGAAAGTGACAAAGGCGCCTGAAGAGATGCCGGTGCCGTTGGTGGCGCCGGGCGTGACCACGCCATCGCTCCAGGTGCTGTAAGCGGTGAAGGGGCGGTTGAACACGGCGTAAAAATAAATCGTCCGCGCGTCCGGTCCGCGTTGGCCGCCGTTGCGCGGTTTCCGGCCATGACAGAAATGACCGCCCACACACCAGCCGGTGATTTCGCGCGTGGCCGGATTGAGGCTGATGCCGGAGGCATCCGGGCCGTTGATGTCGCTGCCGGCGTTGATCATCATCGTTGCCGGTCCCTCGCCGGGAAAGGTGAACCGGCCGAAGCCGCTGCGCGTGGTGGCGGTCAATTCCACCTTGACACCGTTGTCGAGCGTCACACCATAATAACCGGGCCGCGCGGTTTCATTGGCGTGGGAAAACGACGCGGCGAAATCGTTGCGTTTTTCCGGCGCCGCCGCGGGCAGCCCGCCGAGGATGGGCATCATCGCAAAATCGCCTCCGTAACTGCAACCCGCGCCGCTGATGTGATCCACGCTGAAATCAGAAATGGTCGTGTCCAAATCAAAATAACCGCCCATGTGCAGTCCCAGGCCGGTATCCGGACTCCATTGAATCATGCCGAAGGGCGCAGTGGCGCCGGGATACAGATTGGCGTCGCCGCCCGTGCCGCACATCGGATGGGCATAGGACGTCAAATTTTCCAGTGGATACCGTTCGCCTCGGGCGGCGGCTGTTGTTCTCTGCCGCACTCCGGGATGCGAAGCGCAGGAGGTGAGAAAACAGCCGGCCGCGGCCAACAGACTGATGGTGCGTATGCTCGATTTCATGAGTAGTTGAACGTTGCGTTGGCTAAATCTGTTTTAATCTGAATATCGGACGCTCCGTGGACAAGTCCGGTTTAATCATATGTTTATATGGTCGCCGATTCCGTTGGTTTTGACGGCCGGCTGAAATCCAGCGAGCTCCCGCGCCGGCAACGAATGCGGAGTTTCCGGCGCGGGGATCAATGGAAGGCGATGGAGCGCGACGGGCGCAGGCGGCAAACCCTGTCCATCCCCCAGATTTCCACTTTTGTCCGGCAGTGCGGTAATTTAGATTCGGCGGGTGCTGTTCAGGCGGAACATTTGCCTCTGGCTGGTGTGGCTGGCTGTCGGTGGCCGGCTGTGGGCCGCCAGCCCGGCTGAGGACCGGGCGTATGCCGCGGCGGTAAGCGCGTTTCAAGACGCCTTCTGGAGCCGCGCCGAAGCAGGTTTGAGCAATTTCGTCGCGCGGTTTCCCTCTTCCACCAATGTGCCCGAAGCGGTGTTGCTGGAGGCGCAGGCGCAGTTTCAGCAACGCAAATTTGCCGATGCCATCGCGTTGCTGAGCCGGTATCAGCCCGTCGCCGGCGCGCTGGCCGATCAGTATGCTTATTGGACGGGCGAGGCGCAGTATCAGAACGGCGATCTGGCCGGGGCGGCCCAGACATTTGAATCGTTGGGGCGGCAATTTCCCGAATCGCCCTGGCGATTGCGGGCAGTGATTGAGGCGGCGGCTGCCTGGCTGCAATTGACCAACGCGCCGCGGGCGGCGGCGTTGCTGACGGCTCCCGGCGGCGCGTTGGAACAGGCGGCTCGCGCCTCGCCCACCAATGAGCTGGTCCTGCGCGGGCAATTGCTGCTGGCCCAGGCCGATTTCCAGCAAAAAAAATTTGCCGGCGCGGCGGAGATTTTGCAGGCCATCCCGTTCGAAGCCCTTCCCGAACGATTGCAATGGCAGTGGGCTTATCAACTCTTCCAGGTGCGGCTGGCGGCCGGAGAACTGAACACGGCCCTGGCCGTGGCGGAAAATCTCCTGCAAATCGCCCAACTGGAAAACGATGACGCGCGCCGCGCGGAAGCCGCCACCCTCAAAGCCGAGGTGCTCGAATTGCTGGGCCGACCGGAGCAAGCCATTGCCGCTTACCGCGAAAATGTGACCACCAACGCGCCGGCGGCACAACAGCAGCAGGCCCTGTTGCAGGAGGCAGCCATTGCCCTGGCCCACGGCCTGACCAACGCGCGCCCGCCGCTGGAAGAGTTCCTGGCCCAATTCCCCCGCTCGCCGGCGCGCGACATCGTGCTGTTGACGCTGGGGGAATTGACGTTGAAAGTGGCTGCCGGTCCGCCGCCGGACACCAATGGCTTGCAGGCAGCGCAAGCGCGATTTGATCAGTTTCTCCAGGAAGCCACCAATGCCGCCGCTGCCTTGCGCGGCCGGGCGTATCTGGACCGCGGCTGGTGTTTGTGGCTGACGGGCAACCTCGCCGGCAGCCTGGCCGATTTCGAGGCGGCGACCAACCTCTTGCCGCCCTCGCCCGACCTGGCCGTGGCCCGGTTCAAAATCGGCGACGTCCTGTTCGCGCAGAACCAATTTGCCGCAGCGCGCGACCAGTATCGTGCCGTGGCGCAAGAGTTCATCCCCTTCCCGGAAGTGGTTCAAAATCTTGTCGCCCGCGCGCTTTACCAGAGTTTGCGCGCCAGTTTGGAATTGAAGGATGAGTCCGCTGCCGGCGTGGCCCTGGCGCAAATGGTGGCCCAATACCCCTCCAGCAGTTTCGCGCCGGCCAGCGCCCTGCTTTACGGCGAGGGACTGGCGGATTGGCAGGAGCCGGCAGCCGCCCGCCGACAGTTCCAAAAATTCGAAACGGAATTTCCCCATTCGCCCCTGCGCGCCCAGGCCGAACTGGCCATCGCGCGCACCTACGAGCAGGAACATAACTGGTCGGAAGCCATCGCCGCCTATGAAAACTGGCTGCAGAGTTTTCCGACCAACGAGTTTCGTCCCCAAGCCAGCTATGCACTGGCCCGGGCCGAGGCGCAGGCCGGCCAGACGGCGCGCGCCCTGGCGCAATTCACCAATTTTGTGGCCCGGTTTCCCGCCTCTCCCCTCGCGCCGCTCGCGGAATGGTGGGTGGCCGATTATTATTACGGCACCGGCACCAATTACGCCGACGCCGAGAAGAATTACGAAGGAGTTTTTCAGAACTGGCCTTCCTCCGAACTGGCCTGCCCGGCGCGGTTGATGGCCGGACGCGCCGCCGCCGGTCGCGGCGGCTACAGCGACGCCCGCCATTATTTCCGGGATTTGAAGACCGACACCAATTGTCCGCCGGAGGTGCGCGCGCAAGCCTTCATCGAGGATGGCAACGTCCTCACCCGCATGGACTCGGCCGATACGAACAATCCGCTGGCAAACTTTCAACTGGCCACGAACGTTTTCGCCCAGGTTTCCCTGCTCTTTCCCGGCGACGACGCCGCGGTGTTGCTGGCCGATTGCCGGCTGGGCGACTGCGATCTGCAGTTGAACAATTTCGACGCCGCCACCAATGCCTATGCCCGCGTCTTCCAGTCCACCAACGCCGCCGCCACCGTCGCCCTCCGCAGCCGCGCCCGGATCGGCTTCGGCCTGGCCTTGGAAAAAAAAGCGGCCCTTGTCGCCGGTGCCGCCCAGACCGCCCTCCTTCAACAGGCGCTGAATAGCTATCTCGACGTGTTCGACACCTGGACTGGTCACGGCCTTCGCCCCGGTGAGACGGCCGATCCCTTCTGGGTGAAGGAAGCCGGCCTGCGGGCGTTGCCGCTCATGGAACAACTCGGCACGGGCAACCCCGATCAATTCATCGCCCGGATGGAAACCCTCTTCCCGCAATCCCGCGACGCGCTCGAAAAAGTCCGCGCTGCCCTGCCCGATCGAAACGCCCGCTGAAGCGCCCCGCCGCCGCCTTCACCCTTCCATCGTTTCCTGATTTGGCGATTTGACACACGCGTCTGCCCGGTTTAGGGTGCTGCGCAACTGATGAAAATATGAGTGAGACAACCACCAGCCAACCTCTGATTCACCTGACCCCCGCCGCCAGGGAAGAGGTCCGGTCGCTGCTCGCCAAACCGGAAAACGCCGGGAAACATCTGCGCCTGTTTGTCGAAGAAGGCGGCTGTTCCGGAATGCGCTACGGCATGGTTTTCGACCAGAAGCGCGAAGGGGACTGGATTTCCGAGGACGGCGTGACGGTGCTGGTGGACCCGGTCAGCGCCAACTATTTGCGCGGCGCGAAGGTGGACTTCAGCGACGCCCTGACCGGCGGCGGTTTCAAAATCACCAATCCCAACGCCCGCCAAAGCTGCGGTTGCGGAAAATCCTTTGAGACTTGAGCGGCCCTGATCAACCCGCCCAAGCCTGACAACACCGCCCCGTGTGATGCGGGGCGGTTTTTCTTACACCCACGCCTTGCGAATGAGCCAGGTCTTGATCAGTTGCGTCAAACCCACGTAACAAATAAGCGTCGCTGCCAGAAACGGCCAGTAGGACCACGGCAGCGGCACGAAACCCAGATACGGCGCCAGCGGCGTGAACGGCAATGCCGCCCCGATGCACATGATCAGGATGGTCGTCATCGAAAGCTGCCAGCTCGCCCGCGATTGAATGAAAGGGATCAGGTTGGTGCGGATGACATGCACGATGAGCGTCTGCGTCATCAGCGATTCCACAAACCAGCCGGTGCTGAACAACGCCGCGGCATACGTGTGGTCGGCATCCGCCGGATGCGCAAACCGCGCGGCCAGCTCCGGCGTCGGCGGAACCAATCCCAGGTTGCTGCATTTAAAATAGAACCACATCAGGCCATAGGTCGTGTAATCGAAAATCGAACTGATCGGCCCGATGAACAGGATGAACTTGGCGATTTCACCCATCGCCCACGGCCGCGGCTTGGCGATTTGTTGCGGCCCGACATTGTCCGTCGGAATCGGCACCTGGGAGAAATCATAGAGCAGATTGTTGGTGAGCACTTGGATAGGCTGCATCGGCAGGTAGGGCAGCCAGGCGCTGGCGCCCAGCACGCTGAACATGTTGCCGAAGTTGGAGCTGGCGCCCATGCGGATGTATTTCAAGATGTTCACAAACACCTTGCGGCCTTCCAGCACGCCTTCTTCGAGCACCATCAGGCTTTTCTCCAGCAGAATCATGTCGGCGGATTCCTTGGCGATGTCCACCGCGTTGTCCACGGAAATGCCCACGTCGGCAGCGCGCAAGGCGGGCGCGTCGTTGATCCCGTCGCCCATGAAGCCCACCACGTGTTTGTTGCGCTGCAGCGCCTGCACCACGCGTTTCTTGTGCGCCGGCGAGAGCCGCGCAAAAACGTCCGTGGTCTCCACTTCCCTGGCGAGTTGCTCGTCAGACAAATTTTCCACCTGGCTGCCGATCAGGATTTTTTCGGCGTGGATGCCCACTTCGCTGCACACCTTGCGCGTGACCAGGTCGTTGTCGCCGGTCAGGACCTTGACGGTGACGCCGTGTTGGCGCAGGGCTTCAATGGCCTTGGCCGCGGTATCTTTGGGCGGGTCCAGAAAGGCCAGGTAACCGATCAAAACCAGATCGCATTCGTCGGCCTTGGTAAAGGTGGTTTGCGTGCCGAGTTTCCTGGTGGCCACCGCCAGCACGCGAAAGCCGTCCTCGCTCAATTCATTGACCTGTTGCACCAGATCGCCGGCCAGGATCGGCTCCATCGGAAAAATCTCGCCGTTACTCTCAAAATGCGTGCAGCGGGCGAAAACCGCCTCGGGCGCGCCTTTGGTCAGCAACACGCGCTGGCCATCGGGCCGTTCGACCACCACGGACATCATCCGCCGCGAAAAATCGAACGGAATTTCATCCACCATCCGGTATTGTTCGATGCCAATCTCCTTGTGCAGCTCCTTGTACTGCAGGACGGCGCGGTCAAGCAGATTTTTCAATCCGGTCTGGAAATGGCTGATCAGATAGGCGTCGCGCAGCACGGCTTCGCTCTCGTTTTTGAACACGTCGCAGTGCAGCTCCAGAATGACGTGGTCAATCGTCAGCGTGCCGGTCTTGTCCGTGCACAGCACGTCCATCGCGCCGAAGTTCTGGATGGAGTTGAGTCGTTTGACGATGACTTTTTTCCTGGACATGGCGATGGCGCCTTTGGACAAGCAGACCGACACGATCATCGGCAGCATTTCCGGCGTAAGCCCCACCGCCACCGCCAGCGCAAAGAAGAACGCATCCTTCCAATTGTGTTTGAGGAGGCCGTTGATGAGGAAAACCATCGGCACCATCACCAGCATGAAGGTGAGCATCAGCCAGACAAATTTTTTGACGCCCCGGTCAAAGGCCGTTTCCGCCTGCGCGGCCGCCAGACTGCTGGCCATCTTTCCCAGATACGTCTGCGGGCCGGTGGCGATGATGACGGCCGTGGCCGAACCGCTCTCCACACTGGTGCCCAGAAAGCAAAGATTCGTGTGCTCGAGGATCGAGACGTTCGGACGCGGGTCGGGCGCGTCGGTTTTTTCCACCGGCAACGATTCCCCGGTGAGTGTGGCTTGGATGACAAACAAATCCTTGGCGGCGATGAGCCGGACATCGCCGGGGATCATGTCCCCGGCCGATAATTTCACCACGTCGCCGGGAACCAATTGCTGGAGCGGCACTTCGCGCGGCTGGCCGTCGCGCAGGACGGTGGCGGTGACTTTGATCATGGCCTTGAGTTTGGCTGCCGCGTTGTCTGCCCGCGTCTCCTGCACGAAACGCAGCGAGACGCCCAGACACACCATGACCAGCATCACTGTGCCCCCGGCCAGGTCGTCCGTCGCGTAAGACAGGATCGCCAGCACCGTCAGCAGGATGACCAGCGGATTGCGCACCGCCACCCACAGGCGGTACAACCATTGATGCCTCTGCTCGCGCGCGACTTCGTTGGGGCCGAACACCTCCAGCCGTTCGGCCGCCTCCGCCTCGTTCAGCCCCGCCGGCGAGGAGCCTAATTGTTGCAACACCGCGGCCGCCTCCTGCCCGGCTGCTTCTCGCAGAACATCGGATGTTTTCCCGTTCGCCAGATTTTTCGATTGCACCATAAAAACCCGCCCGCCGCCCGGCGACAGGCCAAAGAGAAATACTATGGCCGTTTGAATTTGGCCAGCTTCGGGCAGCGGAAGGCGTTTTATGCCACTGTCCTCCGCGGCTTGACCTCCGCGCCAAAGCATTCTAACTTGATTTCGTTCGGGGAGCCAAATCACCGTGGCGGTGACGCTGAGAGTTTGGCGCGAGAGCGCCAATGACCCGTGAACTTGAACCGGATAATGCCGGCGCAAGGAACTCTCTCACCGGCTTTCCGAAATCTTCGCGCGAAGAAAAAACCGAAGGCCGGTTCCGCCTTCGCCGCCTTCGCGCCGGGCGCACGAACTGAATAAAATTATGATCGCGACCAAAGAGTCCTTTGAACCGCACAGCGGCGAACCATTGCCCGCCAGCAAACGCGTTTACGTCCAGGGCCAATTACACAAAGATGTCCGCGTGCCCATGCGCGAAATTGAGTTGACGCCGACCCCACGGGCCGACGGTCGAGCGGAAGTCAACGAACCCGTCCGCGTTTACGACACCAGCGGGCCGTGGGGCGATCCGGAATTCCACGGCGACGTCACCCGGGGTCTCCCGCCGCTGCGCCGCAACTGGATTCTCCAGCGCGGCGATGTTGAGGAATACGACGGCCGCCCGGTGCAACCCATTGACGACGGTTATCTCTCCGAAAAACATCGCGGTCTGGCCCATGCCCGGCGTCAGGATGAAACCGCGTTCCGTCTGGAAGGCTTGGCCGCTCCACGCCGCCGGCCGCTCCGCGCCAAACCCGGCAAAGTCGTCACGCAACTCGCCTACGCCCGCGCCGGCATCATCACCCCGGAAATGGAGTTCATCGCCATTCGCGAAAACATGGGCCGCGCCAAGATCGCCGAGTGGTCCAAAGACATCGTTCGCAACGACCTTGACAAACAGCACGCCGGCAGCGCCCAGCTCGCCAGCAGCGAGTTTTCGCCTTCCGTGTTCCGTCGCTTCCCCCAACGCATCCCCAAGGAAATCACCCCCGAGTTCGTCCGTGCCGAAGTCGCCGCCGGCCGGGCCATTATTCCGGCCAACATCAACCATCCGGAGTCCGAACCGATGATCATCGGACGCAACTTCCTCGTCAAAATCAACGCCAACATCGGCAACAGCGCCATCGCCTCCAGCATCGAGGAAGAAGTCGAAAAAATGCGCTGGGCCACCAAGTGGGGCGCGGACACCGTCATGGACCTCTCCACCGGCAAGAACATCCACGCCACCCGCGAATGGATTCTCCGCAACTCGCCCGTGCCCATCGGCACCGTGCCGATCTACCAGGCGCTCGAAAAAGTCGGCGGCAAGGCCGAAGAGCTCACCTGGGAAATTTTCCGCGACACCCTCATCGAACAGGCCGAGCAAGGTGTGGATTACATCACCGTCCACGCCGGCGTGTTGCTGCGATTCATTCCCTTAACCGCCCATCGCATGACCGGCATCGTCTCCCGCGGCGGCTCCATCATGGCCAAATGGTGTCTCGCGCATCACCAGGAAAATTTCCTCTACACCCACTGGGACGAACTCTGCGAAATCTGCGCCGCCTACGACATCTCCTTTTCCATCGGCGACGGCTTGCGGCCCGGCTCGATTGCCGACGCCAACGACGAAGCCCAGTTCGCCGAGCTGAAAGTCCAGGGCGAACTCACCCGGCGCGCCTGGGCCCACGGCGTGCAGGTCATGAACGAAGGCCCCGGCCACGTGCCCATGCACATGATCGAAGAAAACATGGCCAAGCAACTCGAATGGTGCGGCCAAGCGCCGTTCTACACGCTCGGACCGCTCACCACCGACATCGCGCCCGGCTACGACCACATCACCAGCGCCATCGGCGCGGCGATGATCGGCTGGTATGGCTGCGCGATGCTCTGCTACGTCACGCCCAAGGAACACCTTGGTTTGCCGAACAAGAAAGACGTCAAAGACGGCGTGATTGCCTACAAAATCGCCGCCCACGCGGCGGATTTGGCCAAAGGCCATCCCGGCGCACAATACCGCGACAACGCGTTGAGCAAGGCGCGCTTTGAATTCCGCTGGGAAGATCAATTCAACCTCAGCCTCGATCCCGTCACCGCGCGCGAATTCCACGACGAAACCCTGCCGCAGGAAGGCGCGAAGACGGCTCATTTCTGTTCCATGTGCGGCCCGCACTTCTGCAGCATGAAGATAACAGAGGACGTGCGGAAATACGCAGCGGAGCAAGGCATTGCCGAAGAGGAAGCGCTGAAGAAGGGAATGGAAGAAAAGTCCCGCGAGTTCACGGAAAAGGGGGCGGAGCTTTATGCAAAGGCTTGAGCCGCGTGGCGCAGTTCCTCGATGAACACCGCGAGCGGTTTCTCGGAGGCGCGGCTGGCGCGGTGGCCGGCGGCGATGCAGACAGGATTCGGCGCGGCGGTCATTGCCTTCAGGCGGACGCGCTTGGGGATGAGCCGCGCGGTGCTGGTCGTGACGATGGCGACGCCGAGGCCGGATTCCACCGCCGCGAGGAGGCTGTCCACGCCGTCGTATTCGCCGGCGATGGCGAGTCGTTGTTGATGTTTGCGTAGCCAGCCGGTGATGGCGTCCCAATACTCTGGATAATCACGTTGGCAGAAAACGAGCAACGGCTCGCCCGCGACTTCGGCGACGGTCACATGCTTGCGCCGTGCCAGCGGATGCTGGTGGTTCACGGCCAGTTGCCAGGAGACCTGCAAAAGCGGCGTCCATTTCAATCCGTGGCCATCGCGCTTTTGCCCGACGCTCAAGGCGACATCGAGCGTGTCGCTTTCGAGACCGGCGAGCATTTCTTTGGTGGAGAGGTCGAACAACTCGACGCGCGCCTGCGGATGTTTTTGCGCGAAATTTTCCACCGCGCCGGACAGCAAGCCGCTGGAGAGCGAGGGCGCGTAGCCGACGCGCAACCGCACGCTTTGTCCGGCGGCGCGCACGCGTTCGAGCATCGCGTCGACGCGTTGCAGAAGCTCGCGCGCTTCCCGCAACAGCGCGTCGCCCGCCGGAGTCAGGCGGATGGAATGGGCGGAGCGCTCCAGCAGGCACTGGCCGATTTCGTCTTCCAGCGCCTTGATTTGGCGGCTCAACGCGGGCTGCGTCAGAAAAAGTTTCTGCGCCGCGCGGCTGATGTTGCTCGTCTCGGCCACGGCGACAAAGTAACGCAGTTGTCGAAGTTCCATGTCGCGCAGCATAACCGAAAGACAGGCTCAGGCCAAGAACTTGGCATTGGCCGGCAGCGGGCGGGACAAGCAAACTATTCCCATGAAAACGAACACGATTGAACTGAACCTTCGGCGGGCGAACGAGCGCGGCCATGCCGACCACGGCTGGCTGAATTCTCACCACACTTTCTCATTCGCTGATTATTACGACCCGGCGCACATGGGCTTCCGCTCGTTGCGCGTCATCAACGATGACTACGTCGCGCCCGGCCAGGGCTTCGGCACGCATCCGCATCGCGATATGGAAATTTTCAGCTACGTGCTCGAAGGCGCGTTGCAGCACAAGGACAGCTTGGGTAACGGCAGCGTGCTCAAGCCGGGACAGATTCAACTCATGAGCGCGGGGCGGGGGGTGACGCACAGCGAGTTCAATCCCAGCCCCACCGAAACGTTGCACTTTTTGCAAATCTGGATTCAGCCACGCGAACACGGCCTCAAGCCGAGCTACACCGAATGGCGGCCCAAGGCAGTACAGGCCAGCGCGGCGAAGGTGCTCGTCATCTCGCCGGACGGGCGCGAGGACTCGGCGACGATTCATCAGGATGCAGAAATCTATCGCATCCGACTCAAGGCCGGACAGACCGTGACGCACCAACTCAAACCAGGCCGTGGCGCTTGGCTGCAAATCGCCGAGGGCGCGCTGACGCTCAACGGCGAGGTGCTGGCGACCGGCGACGGCGCGAGCACGGAAGAACCCGGCACACTCACACTCCTCGCGACCGGGCCAGCGGAAGCGTTGCTGTTCGACCTCGCGTGAGTCAGAATCCAAACCACATACCACATAACCAAAGGACAAAACCATGAACCAATACCACAAACTCTACACGCCGGCGGACTCCGCCATCGTGTTCATTGACCAGCAGCCGCAGATGACTTTCGGCGTTGCGAGCGCCGACCGCGCCACGCTCATCAACAACACCACGCTCCTTGCGCGCGTCGCGAAGGAATTCAACGTGCCCGCCGTGCTCACGGCCGTCGAGACGGAGGGCTTCTCCGGCTACATTTGGCCGCAGTTGCTCGACGTTTTTCCTGGCCAGCCGGTTGTGGAACGCACTTCGATGAATTCCTGGGACGACGATGGTTTCCGCAAAGCCATCGAAGCCACGGGTCGCAAGAATATCCTCATGACCGGCCTGTGGACGGAAGTGTGCATCACTTGGCCGACGATTGAGATGCTCGGCGCGGGCTACAACATCTACGTCGTCGAAGATTGCTGCGGTGCGACTTCGCCCGCCGCGCAGGAAGCGGCGATTTCGCGCATGGTGCAGGCGGGCGCGGTGAGGTTGACGACGATTGCCGCCTTGCTCGAATGGCAGCGCGATTGGAAGAACCGCGAGCATTACAACAACCTCATGGGCTTGCTCAAACAACAGGCCGGCGCTTACGGCGTGGGCGTAGAATACGCCTACACGATGGTCCATCACGCGCCGCAATCTGCGCAAAAGCCGCAGATCGTGCCGAAAAAAGCTCACTGATGAAACTGCATTTGAGTTTTATGAAGACACGATTTTTGATTGTCCCATTGGCCGGGCTGTTGCTGGCCGCGACGGCTCGGGCTGATTCCACCAGCGCGCCCAAGGAAAATGTGTTTGCCACCAAACCGCTGGGCATAACGCTCTCGGTGAAAATGGTCGGACCTTACATGGAAGCGGCGGATTTGCAAATTATCTGCCTGTTTAAACATAAGTCCACCGGTGACACCTATCAGGGCGCGGCAAAAGACACCGACGCCCACCTCGGTGGCCTGCTTTCGGCGTTGCGCAACCGGGGTGAGTTTGTCGGCGAACTTGGCGAAACGATTCTATTTACACCCACGAAGGGTTCCATCCCCGCGAAGCGTTTCATGGTCATCGGGTTGGGTGATGAGAAGGATTTGTCGCTGGATTCATTGCGTGTGGTCGGCCGGATTGCCGCGCGAGAAGCGGTTCGGCTCAAGGCCAGGCAGGTTGCCTGGGCGCCAGTCATCCGCGACGAAGGCAACACTGTGATTGAAGTCGGGCTGGGCGACCGCACCTTCGCCGAGCAATTCCTATTCGCCTACGACACGGAAAAGCGCCTGCAAGCGCAGGGGCTCGCATCCAAGTTCAGCATCAAAAGCCTCGTAATCGAAGCGGGGCCGAGCTATTTCGACAGCGCCGTGAAACAGGTTGGCGAAGGCATTGCTGGCGTGGACAGTGAACTCGCCAAGCGCGACACCGCTCCCTACGTCTCTAGAACCAAGTAAAGCTCATGCGCCGTGAACGGCTCATAACGGCTGTGCTTGTGATGCCGTTCACTGCGCTGCCCCAAACCATGCCGCCTGAAAGTCAGTTCGTGCCGCCGGCCTACAAAGCGTTGCGCTTTGACGAGAATTATTCTTGTCTCAGCAATCCGAGCAACCGCACCGACTGGCTTGATCCAATTAAATACATTCCACTGCGAACCAATGCGCCTGATTGGTATCTGACGCTGGGCGGCGAGGTGCGTGAGCGATTCGAGGGGAATTACGACCCCAATTTTGGAATCGGGGGAAAAGAGGCAAATTCCTATTGGCTACAACGGGTCACCCTCCTATCCGACGTGCATCTTGGCGAGCGAGTCCGCATCTTTGCGGAAGGAATTTCTGGCATCATTGAGGGCGAAAATCCAC
>Ga0070740_10003828_pt1 | contig 15482 bp, 36 predicted proteins | sample Coa_R2_FD_67286 | JGI IMG/M metagenome (GOLD analysis project Ga0070740, IMG submission 67286) | Surface soil microbial communities from Centralia Pennsylvania, which are recovering from an underground coalmine fire - Coalmine... | ecosystem: Environmental > Terrestrial > Soil > Unclassified ... | reverse complement strand
GGGTTCGATTCCCTGCGCACCCACAGCTGTCTCTCCCATCCACGACTAGGGTTGAAACGATCGTCTGGATGGGGGGGCGCTAGGCGGGCCGCTCGGGTGGGTCCCTGCTTGTGGCTAGCAAGCTGGGCCCCGTGTATCCCGGGCTCCCCGTCTATCCGCCGCCGGTCATGGTCTGGTTAGCGGCACCTCCTCGAGCTCATGGCCTGGGGATCACGGTTGCTCATCGGGGCAAAACTCTCAAGCACGGCTCGGGGAACGCGGCCGCACCGCCGAGAATGCGCGGACAGATCGCCGTCTCGAGCGCCGACATGCACGCCCCGAACGTCGTCGGCGCCACCGTCAGGAGCGCGCCCGTCGAGGCCTCCGGCGCGAGCGCCGTGCCCCGCTGCTCGATGACCGTCGGCTCGACGGCGGCGGCGCAGTTGAACGCGGCCTCGAAGGTCTGGCGGCACGTGGTGAGCTCGGATTCGGTGAACGAGCCCCGGCACTCCTCGCTCCGGTAGCAGTAGAGCTCGCGCGCCTGCAGGCACGAGGCGGAGGGCGTCGGGGTCACCGCCCCGGGCATGTCCGCCCCCGAAGCGGGCACCTCGTCGCCCGCGCAGCCGCCGCTAAGAGCCATTCCCACGATCACCGCTGCCATCACGTTCCGCATCGTCCTTGCCTCCGTCGTTGTCGTTGCTGGGTTCCTCGGCCATCGAGGCCAGCTCGTCAGAGGCCTCCCCCAGGCGCGCAGGCAGGGCGTGGGCGTAGTAGAGCTCCATCATGGTGAAGGAGCTCCACCCGCCCCAGCGCTGAGCGGCCAGGGTGAGGCCTTTGCGTCTGACCATCCAGGAGATCCCGGTGTGCCGGAGATCCATGGCCGTCATCGGCGGGAGGCCGATCCGGGCACAGACCACGGGCAGGACGCGCGATCGCCAGGGCCAGGGCACGACGAGCGGATCGGCGGCCACCGGCGGAGTTCCCGCGGCCTCCAATCTGTCCCGTCGAGCCACCAACACGGAGTGCAAGGGCGCTGGCATTTTTACGCGCATCGGATTGGGTCGGCGAGTCTTTGTGGAGCGAATCTGCATGGTTGGTGGTGTGCTTCGTAGGTCCACGTCTGACCAGCACATCCGTTCAGTGTCCCCGGGCCGCTGGCACGTCCACAGCGCCAGGGCCACCCACTCCGCGCGCTCGAGCGGTAGCGCGGCGAGAAGACGGCGGTACTCAGCGATGTTGCGCAAGATGCGCACGCGCGGCACCCACGGCGGGTTGGCCACCTCGGGGAACGCGGGCATGGCCGCGAGCTCGCCGCGGGCCACGGCCAGGCGGAGCGCGCGGCGGAGCGTCGAGAGGCGCTTGGCCACCGTCCGCGGCGAGAGGTGCCGCGCGGACCGATCGCCGAGCTCGACGATCAGGCGGTGATCGATCGCGGTGAGGCGGAGGCCGGCGCCGAGCTCGGCCAGCAACCACCGCACGTGCGTCTCCTGCATCTGCAGCGTGTGCGGAGACCGCGTCCCCTGCTCCACCCGGCGGCTCGTGTGCTCGAGGAGCGCGCGGAGGGCCGTCGCGAGGGTGTTGCTGGTTGTGGTTGGGCGGCGGTTGTAGGCTGGCATGGCGGTCACCGTCCTGCGAGTTCGGTGGCTCGTGGGGCAGCCGGGGCCCCGCGGCCTCCGTCGAGCGTTTCGCGACGCTCGGCGGAGGTGCGCGCCGGTTATCACCCGGCGCCCGATGAGGGAGGTATCAGCACTCCCTGTGCCATCGGTAATCCCGCACACGTCTTGAGCGTCGCGGCTCGCCTACAGCGGCGCCGTGCCCGCCAGGCCCACCACTCTGCGGCCGCCCGAAGACAGCCGCAGTGCGCGGCGGTCCGCCGCTCGGTACCGCAAAAAGCAGTTGAAAGGAACAGTAGACCGGGGGCTCTATCCTGTGGGTGAGGGACGCTGAGAAGAGCACCCGGCGCGTCGACTCCTGGATCAGGGACGCGCTCTACGACCGCATCGCCGAGGAGGCCGCTGCCCGCAAGTGGAGCGTCGCCCAGGTCATCCGCGAGACGCTCGAAGAGCGGTTTGCGACGCCGCCCCCGGGCCTGCGCCGCAAGCGCACCCGGAACGGGGACTAGATGCCGCGGATCGTGCTGGTGGAGGACGACGGGCGCGAGGTGTTCTCGGGGGATCTCTCCCGCGCAAACTTCGAGCTCATCGCCGCCCTTATCAAGCGCAACGGGGGGGTCATCCGGGTGGCGGCGGCGGGGCTGCGCCTTGCTCGAGATCTCGGCCTGCTCGCTCCTCCGCCGCCACCCCGGGGCCGTCGCGCCGCTCAGGTGGTCTACCTCCCTCCGCCGCGCAAGCGGGGCCGGGCATGAGCTACGGCGAGGACGAGATCGGGCCCTACCCGCTGGCCTGGCCGGTGGGGCGGCCGCGCGCGGCGGTGCGGGAGCGGGCGAAGTTCGGGCGCGCCCGGGCCGGTGGGCTCGCTCCGCGGCTGCTCACGGTGCCCGAGGGCCGCGACCGGGTGCTCGACGAGCTCGAGCGCTTCAAGGCGCGTGACGTGATCATCTCCTCCAACTTTTCCGGCATGTCCCGCGCGGAGCCAAAGGATCCGGGGGTGGCGGTCTACTTCCGCCTGCCCAACGGCGCCGGCGCCGGCGGGGGTCTGCACTGCTTCGCCTGCGACAAGTGGGACCGCCTGGCCGACAACCTGGCCGCCGTCGCCGCCCACGTCGAGGCCCTGCGCGGCCAGCTCCGGTGGGGCGTGGGCGACGTGGCCGCGGCGTTCGCGGGGTACAAGGCGCTGCCGGCGATGGGCGCGGTTCGACCCTGGTGGGAGCTGCTGGCGGTCTCGAAGGACGCCACCACCGAGCAGATCAAGGCGCGCTTCAAGCTGCTCGCCTCCCAGCACCACCCCGACCGCGGCGGCAACCCTCACCAGATGGCCGAGCTCAGCGCCGCGTACACCGAGGCCATGCGCGACCGGGGGGCCTCGCCATGATCCGCGCCTTCGTCGCGGGGTTCGTCTACGAGGTGGACCGCCTGATCGGCCTGGTGGCCATCGGCGCCGGGGTCGGCGCGGCCCTCTACGCGATCGCCGAGTGGCGGTGGTGGCGCCAGCGGAAGCGGGACGTTCCTCCGCAGGAGCTCAACTGAATGTCTTGCGAGAGCAAGGGGGAGTCGGCGGCGGGGTCTGACCGGGTGGAATGCACCCCCGCCGCCGGCGGTGATCCCCGCCCTGCGTTGCTCACCGATGACCTCTGCGACGTTTGCAGCCGCGAGCCACGGGCGGTGATCCAGTTCTACCGCCGGGGCCCGCTGTCGGTGTGCGGCCCGTGCCTGGCGGACGCTGAGGGCAGGATCGCGGCCCTCATCGCCCGTGACACCGCGGAGCCGCCGGCGCCGGCTGCGCCTCCCCTCGTCGAGGACGGCCCCGACTTGATCGTGGTGTGGGCCTCCTCGAGCGACGAGGGGGAATCGCTCGAGCTGACGGGCGAGCTCGGGGCAAAGGCCATCGCGCTTGTGCGCCAGGCGAAGCGGGGGCACCTCAGCCCCGTGGCGGTGATGACGAGCGCCCTCGACTGGTGCGCGCGTCTGCTGACTGACCTCGCGGAGGGGAGCAGCGGGTGAGCAGCATCGACGTCAACGAGGGCAGGGGCGGCGTGGGGTTTCGGATCCAACACGTGTGGGCGGTGCTGGCCGTCCACAGCGACGAGGACGAGGGCGTGGTGGCGGTGCAGACCGCCCCCGGCCACTGGTTGCCACTCATTGCGGCCGATGAGACCAGGCTCGAGCAGATCACCGCTTTGGCCCGGCGCTTCGCCAAGGAGCAGAACCGTCCCCTGCGCCTCGTGCGCTTCACCGTCCGCGAGAACCTCGAGACCTTCCACCCCGACGGCCGACGGGAAAGGGCAGGCTGATGCGGCACCACAACAAGAAGGCTCCCGTCACCGTCACCATCGAGACCATCGTCGATGTGAGCACCTGCGACCGCTGCGGCCGCGAGGAGGCCAACGAGGTGACGCGAAAGGCGCGCGACGACCACCACTCGCGCTTTCCGACGCTGAATATCCGCGAGACGCCCCGGGGCTGGCGGGAGTTCTACGGTGGTGGTCTCACGGACGCCTTGGGTAACTCCCCCATGGGCCGGCTCGACCTCTGCACGGATTGCGTCGGCGCCGTGGAGGCGGCGTGGCAGCGGTTCGTGCGTGAGGCGGGGCTTGAGCACCGCGTCCGTGCCCCGGAGGCGGAGAAGCGGTAATGGGCGAAGCTCACGACGAGCGGCTGGTGGGGTTCGAGCGCTACGCCAAGGGCCTCTGCTGCCGTTGCGGGGAGCGGCCCTTGCAACGCGGGATCAACTGGTGCGCGGAGTGCTCCCTCAACGACGACGTCAATCCCAGCCGGGTGAAGTTCGGCTTGCCGCCCTTCACGATGGCGGAGTACCGCGCCCACTTCCACCTCGACGAGCCCCCGGCGGAGAACAAGGCCTGATGATCCACCGCCTCAAGAGCTGGCCGGAGCCGTTCGAGGAGATCCGCCTCGGCGTGAAGCGGACGGAGATCCGGTCTGATGGCCCGGCAAAGGGACACGCGCGCTTCAACGGGGGTGACGTCCTCATCCTGAAGGAATGGGACCCGACGGAGGCCAGGTACACCGGGCGCCAGCTATCCGTTCTGGTCCGCCGCCTCACCCGGCTCTGGGAGGCCCCCAGCGAGTGGGACTTTCAGGGCGCCAGCGTGGTGGTCATGGAGATCGAGGTGCTGGGCGTTGCCGGGGGCGCCTCCACGGCGGATAAGAGCTGATGGACAAGGCGGAGCGCTTCATGGCCTTGATGCAGGAGATCAAGGCCGCCCCACCCGAGGAACGCCAGCGGATGTGCGACGTGGGGAAGCGGGACCCCTCGCCGCGGGTGCGGCTGTTCTTCGAGTGCCTCGAGCGCGAGTTGCGCCAGAGGGGACACCTCCCGGCGGCGGTTAAGAGCTGATGCGCGAAACCCGCCGATCCGCCGAGCTCGTTGCGGCAGCCCCGCCCCCGGTCGCTCGCCTGGCGAGTCTCCTCGAACAGCTCCCGGCGGGGGAGTACCGCACTTGCCTCACCATCACCAGGATCCGGCGCCGCAAGCGGACTGGTCAGGAACGCGCGGCCGACCTGGTGTGCTCGCACGTCAGTGACTTCATCGTCGGCAGGAGGCGGCCCTGATGCGAAAGGTGATCTCGCTGTTTCAGCGGAACTACGGGGGCGACCGCCTGGTGCGCGACGAGCTCGTGCCCGGCGCCGAGTGGGTCGCCGCCGGCGAGGGCGTCGCCACGGTCAAGTGGGATGGCACCGCGTGCCTTTGGCAGGGCGGCCGCCTCTGGCGGCGCTACGACGCCAAGAAGGGGAAGCAGCCGCCACCGGAGTTCGTGCCGGCGCAGGACCCTGACCCCATCACCGGCCATCATCCCGGATGGGTTCCCTGCAAGGAGGGCGACCCGGCCGATCGCTGGCACCTGGCGGCCCTGCAGGCGCCGAACGGTTACGCGTACGCGATGGTCGAGGGGGCGACGTACGAAGCTGTCGGCCTTCATCACCAGGGCAACCCGTACGGGTTTCCCGCCGACATCCTCATTCCCCACGGCAAGCGCGAGTTGCCGGACGCGCCCCGCGACTTCGAGGGTCTGCGGGCCTATCTGAAGTCGGTCACCATCCCCGGGCCCGGGGGCCGCCCTCTGCCCGTCGAAGGCATCGTGTGGTGGCACGACGACGGACGCCTCGTGAAGATCAAGGCGAAGGACTTCGGGCACCCATGGCCGCCCCGAACTGCGGAGACCCGTTGATGAGCGAAACCCGCACGAGCACCGGCCGGCCCGCGCTGGCCTGCGATGGCCGCAACCACGCCGACGGCGATCACGAGTGCGCGCGGCGGTTCTGGTCTCCGAGCCGCGCGGACCCGGCGACGACGGGTGACCTGCGCCTGCGTGCCCTCCACCGCGGGTGGTGGTGGGGCGCTCGCGACGGGAAGGTTATCGACCTGTGCCCCTACCACGCGCCTTCGGGGCGGACGCCTTCCGCCCGGAACGTGAGGGGGGGGCTGCTCGACGGAATGCCCCTTGGCTCCTCGGCGACGGTGAAGCCCAACGACACCGGCGGGCTAGACGTCTTCGTCATCCGCACCTATCCCAGCGATGATCCCCCGGAGGGTGGCTGATCCAATGAACCACACGATCGTCACCAAGGCCGGACTTCGCAACCACGGGCAGGGCGTGAGGGGAAGTGTTCTGATGAGCCGCCGCCACGGGAAGAGTCAGCGGCTCACCGTCGGGTTGGCGCACCGCCAAGCGATGCTCGCCGCCGCGATGGTCGCGGCCGAGGTGCGCGACGAGGCCGAGGAGGGCGTGGGCCGGGCTGGGAGGTTCGGGCTGTGCGGCTCGGCCTGGTACCAGGCCGCCGACACGATCGCAAAGCGCCTCCTCGATCTGGCGGACCGCCCGCCGGCGCCGACGGCGGTGCTCACGGGGGAGGGGCGCCGCTGATGGACCAGCTTGTCCGCCGGGTCGGCCTCGGCAAGGCGCTCGCGATGGTCATCGACGAGGCCGCGCGCCGCGGGACGCACCCCGCCGCGATCATGGGCGCTCTGATGGACACTGCCGTCAGCTACGCGCACAGCCACCACCGAGACTTGGAAACCGAGCTCGTCGAGCCGGCGCGGCGATTCCTCGCTGAGCTCCGTGCGGGGAGTGCCTGATTGCGCGAGACCACTGTTGGCGAGATGGTCAAGGAACACGGCAACGCGCTGCTGGTGGGCGGTTCCGGCGAAGGCGTCGTCATCCTCGGGGCGTGGCTGCTGCACGACGGGCGCGGAAATCCCAACATCATCGACCACGCCACCGCGGCCAACCTCGCCGCGTGGCTGATCATGGTGGCTGGCCTCAGGCGGGAAGACCTGGATCCCGTCTTTGAGGCGCAGGGTGTGCCTCCCCCGTGGGTCGCGGAGAATGCCTGATGGGCGAAGCCTACGAGAGGGTTCAGGAGTGGTCGGTGGGGTTCTCCTCGACGGGGGCGATCAGCTTGATTCTCAACGATCGAGCGAGGGCCCTCCGCCTGGTCGAGAAGATGCGCGAGGACATCCGGGCCGCGAAGACGGAGACCACCTGATGGCTGAAGCTCCTGTTGAACGTCTTCGCTGGCCGCGGCCGGTGTGCCCCAAGTGCGGCGGGGCGGTGGAGCTAGTTTCTGGCGTCGTCCTCGATTGCTATCCGCCGATCGAGCCGTTGCGCTGCGTGACCTGCGGCCACGAATTTCACGCGGTCTGGGATCCGCCCTTCTCGCCACCGCCGACGGAGACCACCTGATGGCCGCCGAGCTGGGCTACGAGAAGGAGCGCCTGTTGCTGCACCTGCAGGAGGCCCTCGCCGAGGCGATCGCGAGATCTGGTCTCTCCCGGGCCGAGATCGCTAGCCGCCTCACCAAAGACCGCGCGTTTGTTACAAGGGCCTTGGCCGGTAGCAACCTGACCCTGGGCACCGTTGCCGCCCTGGCGTGGGCGGCCGGGTTTCGGGTGGAAGTGAAGCTCGTGCTTATCTCCACCGAGCTACGGGCGGAGACCACCTGATGGACGAAGCCCAGCGTCGGCGGATGCGGGACGGGTTACGGCGCAAAGGCCGGCGCCAGGCCGAGGCTCGCCGTTGCCCCGCGTGCGGGCGCGGCGCCGCTCTGATCAAGAGCGCGGCGGCCTGGCCGACGGTGTACGTCTGCCGCTACTGCCGCCACGAGCACACTGCGGGGAATAGTTAAAGTGCGTCGCTCAACCGCACCGGCCGCCGCCTCGAGGACGCTCCGGGAACCCCGAGATCGCTCGAGCGGCGATCTTCAAAACGGATTGCGAACCGGCGGCGGTAGCCGGGTGCGTCGCGCTGGGGCGGCCATCGCGACCATTTGCCGCGGCATGTCCTACGACGAGATCAACCTGGCGACCGCCGACGCACGGCGCCGGCTCGGACTGCGCAGGCCCAAGCTGCGCAAGCGGGTGGCCCCCCGCCTGAGCCGCCCCGAGCTGGACCAGCTCCTCGAGCACGCCTACCGCCAGCGCGCGGTGCGGGGCCTCATGGTCAAGACGCTGGTCCTCACCGGGTGTCGCGTCTCGGAGTTCTGCGCCCTCGAGGTGCCGGACTTCAACTACGACGACAAGACGATCACCGTCCGCCGCGGGAAGGGGGACAAGGATCGGACGGTGCCCATCTTGCCCGCCCTGGCCGACGAGCTCGTGGTCTACTGCGGGCACCGGACCGCGGGGCCGCTCTTCCGCACGCGGGAGGGGAACGCCTTTAGCCCGCGGCGGGTGCAGCAGATCGTCAAGGAGCTCGCCGCCGGCGCCGGCCTCGAGAAGCGGGTCTATCCGCACCTCATGCGGCACACCGTCGCCCAGCACCTCCTCGAGGGCGGGATGGCGCTCGAGCAGGTGCAGAAGTTTCTCGGGCACGCCTCCATCACCACCACCCAGATCTACGCCGAGAGCTCGGTGGCGATGATCCGCGACGCCTACCGCAAGGCGCTCAGCTAGATCAGCGCGGCAGTCGCTTTTCTGTTGCAGCACAGAGAGACTCCGTGCTACAACAGAATCATGGAGGTCACGACAATGACGACGACGAGCGCGACCGCAGAGAAGATCGCCCGCTACGCCACCGAGCACACCAGGGATTGCGGAGGCGACCGAGCCCGCGCCCTGCGTGAGATGGACGATGAGCCTGGCGAGGTGGCGCGCGCGGTCGGGTGCACCGCTGCCGAAATCAGCGACTGGATCGACAGGCACGGCGAGGCGGAGGTCTACTCTTTGGAGGTCACGATGACGAAGACGACGGCGACGGACGAGGAGATCATGGCGCTGAGGACCGAGGCCGGTGCGGCGGGCGACCTGGAGCAGGTTGAGATCTGCGATCGCGCTCTGGCCGGCGACGCCGAGGCGATGGCCGAGTGCATCGCCGTGATGGCCGACGCGGAGGCGCAGCATTGAGGGACGAGACTGTCGGCGTGCGCGGCCGGCCCAACCCCGGTGCCCTCCGCCGCACCGGCAAGCGTCTCAACATGCTGTTGCCGCCGGACGAGCACGCAGCCGCGACCCGGGACGCCGCCCAGCGTGACATGAGCTTGGCAGACCACGTCCGCGATCTCCTCCGGCAGTGGCGGCGACGGAAGCGGTGATCGCCCTCAGCGGCGCGGCGGTCTCCGGAACATGAACCAGGCCCCCACGCCCACCGCGGCCGCCATGGCCGCGTAGATCGCCCAGGGCGTCGCCGGCGGGGGCTCGAGCACGCCACCCACATCGGCGTAGGGGCTGAATGGGTTCGCAAGAAGTTGCGACAGGATCGGCAGGGCGCTCGTGCCCGCCCCGGGGGTGCTGGCGAAGGTGGCCGCGGCCTGGGCCCGGACCGCCGCCTCCTCCTCGGGGCTCAGATCTCCCAGCAGCACCCCTCGATCGCTGCACAGACGGAGCGGGCTGTCACGTAATCCCCGGGCCCGGGGTTGGAGCTCCGGTGCGCCCGTTCCGTGTTGGGGTCATCGTCCGGGGGGACAGCAGCCTCCAACAGGCGTCCGGTGGCCCGCCCCGGGCCCGAAGAACCTTTCACACCGCCGTGGGCTCGCCTTGCGAGGGCGGGTTGAGCAGCCGCCGCATCGTGCGCCCGTAGGAGCGGACGCGCGCGGACGGGCCCGCCACCACCCCGCCTGCCTTCTCGGTGGTGTGGTAGCCGCCGGGCGCGTCCTCGAGGGGCCCCGGCGCCGCGCCCTGGTCGCTCCACGTGCCCGCCTGGGCCATGGGATCGAACCAGGCCGGCAGGACGTAGTCGGCGATCTCCGCCTCCCCCTTCCCGAGCACCGGATCGTCCACCTCCCGCGTGCGGCTCTTCCGCGCCACGGGATCGGACACCTCCTTGGCGACGTGCGACCCGTCGGGGAACGGCCCCACCCACGCGTCGGCGGGCGCGTCCGCCAGCAGCTCCCAGAGCTCGTGACCGAACACGCGCGAGACCGGCTCGCCGTCCGCCTGGCACAGGCCCACGTCGACATAGCCCCAGTAGGCCACGCCGAGGGCGGTGTGGTACCCGTAGGCGTCGGGGACGTCCGTCGAGTCCGTGAAGATCACCGCCGCCTCCTCGTCGACCGCCTGCTGGTGGTTGCGGCCGTAGACGGCCAGGCCGGGCACGGGCAGGCCCCAGGCCGCGCAGAACCGGCCCACCTCCGCCCGGTAGGCCTCGACGATTATCGCCACCTCCGCGTCGGCGAGCTCCGAGCGGTTGACGACGGCGACGGCGTTGACGACGGCGCTCATGACCCGGCGAAGGTGATCCCCTGGCCCTGCAGGAACTCCTTGGCCCGCGCCGCCCGCCGCGCCGCGCGCGTGTCGTCCGGATTGGCCTGGGCATCCGCCGCGGCCGCCGAGCCCTCGTGCTGCACGAGGCAGGCGATCACGTCGTAGGTGAAGCAGGCGCCGCCCTTGGGGATGAGGCCGAGCAGGCAGGCCGTCACGTCGCCGGAGCCGATCAGGCACTCATTGACGGAGCCCAGCGCCTGGGGCGCGCAGGAGGCGATCGCGTTGCCCGCGCAGGAGATCACCTTTCCGCCGGTGGTGGGCGGCGCGCCGGGGGTGGTGGTGGCGCACGAGCCCGCGAGCAGCGCGGCCAGCACCAGGGCCGCCGGCGGGGCGGCGCCTCCGAAGGCCTTCACGATCGCGCGGCTGACGGCGTAGGCGGCGGTGGCGACGGCGACGATCGCCGCCCTGGCGCCCGCGGGGACGAGGCCCGAGAGGCCGGCGCCGATCCCGATCAGGGTCACCCAGAACTCCGTCGTCTTCCACCCCGCCTTGACCGGCGGCGCCGCCGGCCCGGGCAGCGGGGAGGTGATGACGGTGGTGGTGCTCGAGGCGGAGGGCGTCGTCGGGTCGGCGGATCCCATGACTCGATCGCTGCACAGACAGCCGGCCCCGTCCACTTGCGGCCGGCGCGGTGCGGCTGCTCCCTGTGCGCCGGCGCGCTGGTAAGCCGTGTTACGCTGGTCTCGCCGAGGTCTGTCTCTTGCCCGAGGTGCTCTCCTATGATCAATGGTGCTGATCCGTCTGCGCCCGCGCCCCAACGCCAGCTCGTGACCTTCGAATCGGTGAAGCTCTTCCCGCCGGGCGAGCCTCCCGTCACCTATCCCCAAAAGCAGATCCTGGCCGCAGGGCTGCAGGGGATGACCCCGGTGGTTGCCGTGCAGGACCTCGAGGGCCGCACGATCAAGTACATCGGGATCCCCTTCATCTCCGTCGAGCGGCCGACCGGTCTGGTGGCGGCCTGATGCCGCTCGTCCTCGAGGACGACGTCGCGCCCGCCGGCGACGCCGAGGAGGGACAGATCGCGTACGAGGCCCTCTCCGACCTCATCAACGACTCGCCGGCGGAGACGGTGGCGGGCCTGGTGACGGCGCTGCAGAGCCGCACCCCGTGGGAGCGCTTGCCGCTCCTCCTGCGCCAGACGTGCGCGGAGTTCGAGGGGATGCTGTTCGAGGACGACGGGCAGGCGGAGGCCTAGGTGCCGCCGCTGCATTGCTCGACCTGCAAGCGCTCGATCAACCGCCTCCCCGCCTGGATCCTCGGGCCGCCCGACCACGCGGGGAAGATCAAGCAGAGCGGCCTCTGTCGCCTCTGCTACTTCAACCTCCTCGACTATCTCCGGCGCCTGGCCCGCGCCGAGAGCCGGCGGGCGGTCACGCCTTCCGAAACACTACGAAGTCGTCGGAGTAACCAGGCAGCGTGAACGGCTGGAGGCCCTCCTGGGCCCAGTCGGCCACGATCGTGTCGTAGTCGCGGGCGCCCTCCTGGACGCTCAGGCTCGCCTTGTCGAGAAACTTCACCGCCCCGCCCGACGGATCGATCCCCGCCGCGTGGTCGGCGAGGGCCTGCTCTGCCACGGTGAGATCCCCCTCGTAGGGATCTTTGGCCGTGGAGTAGCGCCGCGAGCTCGCCACCCCGTTGGGGGCGCGCGAGGCGGGGGTGTACTGCTCGCCGTACCGGCCCTTGGCCGCCGGGTTGGTGGAGTACGTCAGCGTGAAGTGCAGCGACCACCCGTGCGCGTCGGCGTCGTTGAGGGCCACGTGGGCCCGGATCTGGCCGGCGGCCGCCCCCTCCGAGCGGATCATACGGGCGAGGTCGCAGGCCTCCTGCGTGACGTCGCGGCCCACCGTCGCCGCCACGGCGGCGCACAGGGTCTCGGGGGTCTCGACGATCACCCCGTCGGCGCCCATGGTCGAGGAGGTGAGAAGATCACCGCGGGTCACCACGTCCTGCACGCTCGAGACGGCTTGGGTCACGATCGACGGTCCTTTCCAGAGGAGGAGGCCCGCGGCGCCGGCGCCGGCCAGGAGCCACCAGTCCTCGCGTGGGAGTCTCAGACGCATTGGGAACCCTCGTGCTGCCGGCCGCAGCGGGTGGGGGTCAGCACGTGGCGGTGGCCGGCCGCCTCGAGCACCTCGAGCAACTTGACCTGGTGACGGTGCCCGTCGGGCCCGGGCGAGGTCTCGCCGTTGCCGAGCTCGTTGAGGCTCACGCAGTGGCTGTGCCCGTCGGCCGCCGGGGCGCTCCGCAGGTGCACGAGCCGCGGATCGCGGACCCGGCGACGGACGGGGCGGGGGGCGCGCCGGCCCACCGGCGTCACCCGGCCGCGGGCGCGGCCCGTTTCTTCCCGCGGCTGTGGCGCCAGTAGAGCAGGCCCGCCACCGCCACCCCGCCGGCGACGATCGCTTCCGTCTTGGTGACCGGAAACGAGCCGATGTGGAAGAGCGCGCCGTCGTCGGCGGCCTTGTCTGACGAGCCGTCGCCCGAATCGAGGCCTCCGCCGCCACCGCCGCCCCCACCGCCGCCGCCGTCCACCTGGGCGTAGGGGCTCGAGGGCGCGATGTACGCGTCGGGGGTGACGACGACACCGCCGCCGGTGGGCGAGCCGGTGGCCCCGCCGGTGGAGAGGGTCACGTTGCTGGGCCCCACCCCCGACGGCGTGGGCGCCGGCGCGACCGCGCTCGCCCCGCTGGCGGTCATGGTGGGGGCCAGCGGGGATGTCCCCGTCGGCGTGGAGAGGATCATCTGCGAGGACGCCGCCGGCGTCGTGAAGGCGGGCGAGATGCGCTGCAGGGACTTGGGCGTGATGAGGGAGAGCGGCGGGCCCGCCGGCGCCGGCGCGGGCGGCGGCAGGGCGTTCGCGGTGGTCAGGATCGGGCTCGAGCTCCGCCCGAACACCGCTGTGCTCCTCGAGGCCGTGGGGGCCTTGGGCAGGATGGTGAAGCTGGGCTTGGGAGCGGCGGACGGGGGCGGCGGCGGGGGCGGCGGCGCCACCTTGGGCGCGGGGGTCACGAACCGGCTCCCCGTCTTGATGAGCCGCGGGTTGCTCATGATCCCGAAGTCGCCCATGCCAGGGACGTTGAGACGGACCAGCATCAGCGGCCCCCTTTCCGGAGCAGCATGGCCAGGGCCGCCAGGCCGGAGACCACCGAGGCAATGATCGAGACCTCCAGCATGAGCTCGAGGCGGGCCACCTCGGGGCCGAGCTGGGAGAGCTGGCCGCCCGTGGCCGCGTCGATGACGGTGCCGGTGGCCTGGGCCAGGGTGTCGCCCAGGCCGAGCATCTGCCCGGGCCCGCGGCGGCGCATCTGGACAACGAGCGCCTCGACCATCAGAACCTACCCGGCCCGCTGCGGGGCTGCGGCACGTAGCTGATGACCTTGCCGTTGCGGATCCCCTGCACGTAGGCGGAGGGCGGGGGCGGCGGCGCCGGCGGGGTGTACGTGGTGACGTTGGGAGGCGGGGGCGGGGGCAGCGGCGCGCCGGCGGGCAAGGTGGCGATGTGGTTCAGCCAGGCCTGATACTGCGCCGTCGCGAGAGCGGTCTGCGGGGCGTCCGTGCCGGGCACGATCTGGAACGGGATGTTTGTCGGCGCCGGCACCGGGCTCGCCCCGCCGACGACGCTCGAGACCACCGGGGAGATGACCCGGGGGTCCGCGAACGGCGAGGCCTGCGGCACGGGCTGCCCCTGCGCGGCGGCCGCCGCGGCCATCCGGCGTCCCAGGATCCACACCCCGCCGCCGGCGGCCATGCAGGCCACGCCCAGGCCCACCCGGCCCCGAAAGGCCAGCACCGCGCCGGTCCCGAGGCCGGCCAGGGCGCCCACGTCGTAGACGTTCATCAGAAGTGCCCCGCCCCGACGTTCGAGCGCACCTCCGCGGCCAGGTCCGCGCGGTTGGTTACCTGGTACCGGTTGATGAGGGCCTGAATGGCTGCGCGGCCTGCGGCCGCCGCCGCCACGTCCGCCGCCGAGTTGAAGCCGGGCGGAGGCGGAGGAGGCGGCGCCACGATCATCATCTGCGCGGAGGGCACGACCGCGACCGTCGCGAACGGGGAGGCCGGGGCCGCGGGCTGCGGCTGGGCGGCGGGCGCCGTGGCCGTCATCCGGCGGCCCAGGATCCACACCCCGCCGCCGGCGGCCATGCAGGCCAGGCCGAGGCCCACCCGGCCCTTGGCGGCCAGCACCGCGCCGGTCCCGAGTCCGGCCAGGGCCCCGACGGTGTAGACGTTCACAACGACACCGCCGGGGCGCGGCCGCGCACCTCTTTGTAGAGGGTGCTGGCCACCCACAGGCCGCCGAGGATGCCGGCGGTGATGGCGATGTACTTGAAGATCTCGGGCGTGTTGCTGGTGGGCGGCGGGACGAGCCCGGGGCCCGAGACCGCGCCGCCGAGCTGCTGGAACTTCTGTTGCCAGGCGGCGAGCTGCGTCCGGTAGTCCTCGGTCTTGTCGTAGCCGCTCGCGGTGGCGAAGCGGTCGAGCCACCCGGTGATCCCGCCCTGGCCGGCGTAGAACGAGTCCCACTCGCTCTTGAAGGCCTGCCAGGCCCCGAGGAACGAGGCGTCCACCGCCGGGCTGTTGCTGATGTCCGCGTCGAGCGACTGGACGGCCGTGTTGACCGAGTTCTCCTCGTTGCGCTGGTCGCCCGGGGTCAGCCAGAAAGACCCCAGGTTGGGATCTCCGAGGTTGGGATCCCCGAGGTTCGGGTCGGCGATCATCGGGATGAACATCAGACCCGCCGCCTCCGCCCGCCGCCCTCGTGGAAGAGGAGCGCGAACCCGACCAGCAGCGCCGCCCCGCCGGCGATCCATCCCCAGGAGAGCGTCGACGCCGCCGGAAACATCGTCTTGAAAAGCGGAGCATCGGGCGACGTCTTCACGTTGGCCGCCGACGCGGTGATGGCCTCGATCGCGTTGGCGATCATGTCGCGCACGCGGGGGCTGTCGTCGAGGCTGGGCGGCGTCAGGTTCTCGTTGTCGTTGATCCACTGCAGGGTCTCCTGACCCTGCTGGATGGCGTCCGCGAGCGCCTGGTAGCCGGACGTCCCTACCGCGCCCTGGATCGCGATCTGGCCGAAGGAGATGGCGTCCGCCAGCTCCGCCTTCGCGCCAGAAACGGTGGTGCTGTTCATCGGGGGCGACGTCCCGCCGAGGGCCGGGGTCAGATCTCGA
>Ga0070740_10003826_pt1 | contig 15490 bp, 16 predicted proteins | sample Coa_R2_FD_67286 | JGI IMG/M metagenome (GOLD analysis project Ga0070740, IMG submission 67286) | Surface soil microbial communities from Centralia Pennsylvania, which are recovering from an underground coalmine fire - Coalmine... | ecosystem: Environmental > Terrestrial > Soil > Unclassified ... | reverse complement strand
ATCCATCGGAACCGGATGCCCGGCGCGCGCGCTGTAATGCTGCTCGACCGCTACCGCGTAGCCGGCAATTTTCACCACGTCTTCGTCCGGCAAGCAAGCCCGGCGGCGATCTTCATCCGGAGTCGCGACGTTACGGGTGCCGGAACCTGCGGCCTCGGGCTGCAAAAAGACGAGTTTGAGCGCTTTGCTGCCGATCCGGCGGCTCAAGACTTTTCGATAACCGGATTGCAGCGCCGGCTTAAAAACGTAAAACTGGTCCGGATCCACGTTGCCTTGTACGACGTTCTCGGCCAGCCCGTACGCGGCATCGATGAGGACGACGTCGCGAAACCCGCTTTCCGTATCCAGCGTGAATGCGACGCCGGCCGCGGCCAAGTCGGAACGGACCATCTTCATCACGCCGACCGAGAGCGCGACGCGGAAATGGTCGAAGCCGCAATCGATGCGATAGTGGATCGCGCGTTCGAGAAAGAGACTCGAAATGCAGCGCACGTATGCTTCCAGTACGGCGTCCGCGCCGGCGACGTTGAGGAAGCTCTCGTGCTGGCCTGCGAAGCTCGCGGTCGGCAAGTCCTCGGCGGTTGCCGAACTGCGCACCGCGACGCTCAGCGACGGACCGTACTGTTCCTCCAGGGCGCCATAGGCGTCGATAATTTCCCGCTGCAGGTCCGCCGGAATGGCGCACGACGCGACGATTGCGCGCGCTTTGGCGGCGCGGCGAGCGAAGTCGTCCAGGTCCGCGGCGTCAATGCCGTCCAGCTGTTCGTGAAGTGCGTCCCACGCATTTGCGGCGGTGAGCACATAGCGGTACGCATCGGCGGTAACGGCAAAACCGCCGGGCACCGGAATGCCCGAAGGGCGCAGCTCGGAATAGAGCTCGCCCAGCGATGCATTCTTGCCGCCCACCGACGCGACGTCGTCAACGCCCAGGCCATCGAAGCCGCGGATATATTTCAACCCGCCTGCAATCGCCATCTCAGCTCTGCGGCGGGGCGGGATTTACCCACTCCGTTCCGTCGTCGTACTTCACGCGCATCACCGCGCAGTAAGGCAGCGCCGTACCAATCGGAAAGATCTCGGGGTCGACCGAGAATTCATGATCGATCCGGACACCGCTTGCGAAAGAGCCGACGTCCTTGGCAAGTGCGATCAGCGCGCCGCGCGACACCAAACCGAAATCGACTTCCTTGGCGGTCTTCGATGCATCGTTGGTATAGGCGACTTCCAAGAAGCCCTCGGTATATGGAAACGGCGCCGCGCCGTGGTACTCGCCGTACGGATCGATCCAGGGGTGCCCCGGTGACGTTACGGCGTGCTGGTGCGGATTGCACTGGGCGACGGTGATGTTCGAACCCGCGGTCTGCCGCAGCGTCTGAGCAGCAGCCGATACGGCTAGGGCAACGGCAATTGCGGCGGTCAGCGAGGCAGCGCGGGCAAACGGTACTAGCATACAACCTTCTCTTTCACGGGATGTGCGAGACCCGGTGCTCGCAATTCGCGAATGACGACCTGAGGCAGGAGCGAGACCACGTCTTCGCGCCTGCACAGGCGCGTTGCGGCGATGAGCGCGGTTGCGGCTCCGGCTGCGCTTCCCAGACGTAAACCTTCGACCAGCGACTGATTCTCGTCCAGCGCAATCGCAAGCCCCGCCACCATCGAATCTCCCGATCCGACGGTGCTGCGCGAGCGGATCTCCGGCGGCACGGCCTTCCACGCGCCGATCGCGTTCACGCCGATCGCGCCGAGCGAGCCTTGCGAGATCACCACTTGCTCGGCGCCGCGTTGGTGCATCTTCAGTGCCGCGTCGAATACGGCGTCGTCGTCGTCGAGGGCAATACCGAGCAGTTGCGAGGCCTCTTCGACGTTCGGCTTCACCAGCGCCGGATGCGCCTCGAGCGCGTACGACAATGCCTCGCCCGACGTGTCGACTACGCACCGGACGCCGCGCTCTTTGAGGCGCACGATCAAGTCCCGATAGATCCACGGCGGAGCTCCGGGAGGCACGCTTCCGCCCAGAACGACGACGCCGCGAGCCGGAACGGCGTCGAGCCGCCCTTCGAGTTCTCGAAGATGCGCGCTTCGAATACGCGCGCCCGGCAGATACAGCCGGCTGCGCCGGCCGCTCGCGCTCTCGTAGATCGTGATGTTCACGCGTGTCGCATCGTCGACGCGGATAGCGACGAACGGCACCGCTTCCTCGCGCAGCTTTTCCTCAAGCAGATCGCCCGTCAATCCGCCCGAAAACATCATTGCCACCGTCGAGCCGCCCAGGCGCGCTATCACGCGGCTCGCATTGACGCCCTTGCCGCCCGGATCGAGCGAATCGAGGGAGCAGCGGTTCTTGCCGCCGAGTTCGAGCCGGTCGAGCGCCACCGCCTCGTCGAGAGCGGGATTGAGCGTAACCGTCGTTATTTGCGGCATGGCTGCAAGCTCATGAGCGTCTCGCGAGTGATGAAGCCTTCCAATTTGCGCCCGCCGCTGATGACGGGGAGTTGATGGTAGCCGTCTTCATCCAACAGGCGCAACGCGTCCAGCACCATCGTTTGCGGCGCGAGCGTGGTCAGGTCGCGCGCGTGCGTCATGATGGCGCTCACGCAGATGTCGGCGGGGTCGCGCCCGCGCAGCCGAGCGAAATCGGCAATCGTCACCATGCCGGCGAGCACCCCGTTCGACGCCACCGCCGCATAACGGCTGCGGCTCTGTGCCATGGCTTGAAGGGCCTCGGCGCAGGTCGCATACCGCTCAATAACGCATGCCGGCCGCTCCATGACGTCGGCACACGGGAGTCCGTACAACGCCGGCCTTGGCGCGTCCGTGCTCGAAGGTTGGGTGCTCATGCTTCAAAGCCGACGATCACCTTGAGCGCATGCGTCGCTGCCGCGTTGGCGAAAGTCTCGTACGCCTCCATGAAACGCTCGGCCGCGAAGTGATGCGTAACGAGCGGCTTCGGATCCAGCCGTCCGCTGCAAACGGCTCTTAAGAGCGTCGGAGTCGTCACCGTGTCGACCAAGCGCGTGGTGATCGTAATGTTCTTGGACCACAGCCGCTCCAGATGCAGGTCTACCTTCGTGCCGTGTACGCCGATGTTGGCGATGACGCCGCCGGGCGCGACGATGTCTTCGCAAACGATGAACGTGGCCGGCACGCCCACGGCTTCGATCGCGACGTCGACGCCGCGGCCGTGCGTCATCCCCATCAGTGCTACGGTGGGATCGCACACGCTGCTGTCGATGGTTGCCGTGGCTCCGAGCCGCCGAGCCGCGTCGAGCCGGTTGCCATCGAGATCGACGACGATCAGCTCGGACGGTGAGTAGAGCTTTGCGGTGAGAATCGCCGCCAGGCCGATAGGACCGGCGCCGACGATTGCCACGGTATCCTGCGGCTTGATGCGGCCGTTGAGCACGCCGCATTCGAAGGCTGTGGGCAGAATGTCGCTCAGCATCGCAATCGCATCGAGATTTACGTCCGGCGGGAGCGGATAAAGGCTCGTGTCGGCGTAGGGGATGCGCACGTATTCCGCCTGCGTTCCGTCGATGACGTGCCCGAGGATCCACCCGCCGTTGACGCAATGCGAGTACATGCCGCGGCGGCAGTACTCGCACTTGGCGCACGACGTGATGCAGGAAATCAACACGCGGTCGCCCGGCTTGACCTCCGTGACGCCCGAGCCCACCTCCTCGACGATACCCACGCCTTCGTGACCCAGGATACGGCCCGGCTCGACTTCGGGCACATCGCCTTTGAGAATGTGCAGATCGGTGCCGCAGATCGTGGTTTTGAGTATTCTTACAACTGCGTCGGTAGGAGCGTGCAGCTGCGGCCGAGGCCGGTCTTCGATACTCTTCTTGCCCGGGCCGTGATACACGACGGCCTTCATGGTTTGAACGGCCAAGCCGTGGGGCTCTTCGACCCGCGGAAGCGTCGTATGCATGCCAACCTCCAAATCAAACGACGGCGACGTCGTTATGGACCGCGGTAACGCCTTTGATACTCCAGGCTGCGCGCGCGGCTTCTTCGCGCTCGAACCAGCTGCGAACGGTGCCGCTCAACGTCACCGCCCCGCCCGCGACGTGAACGACGATATTGTCCGCGTCGACCAGGGCGTTGCGGTGCAGCCGGCGATGCACTTCCTTGCGGACGTCGGTCTCGGCCGGTGAATGCTGAAGAACTATGGAGTTCGTCACTCCTTTGACGCCCGCCGCGCGGCGGGCGACGTGTTCGGCCTCCAGACGCTGATAGTGCCACGGCACCTCGCCGGTCAGCGTAACCCAGCCCTGCTGCACGATGACCTGAATCGTCCGAGGCAGTGCCGCGTCCCACTCGAGCATGCTGGTAATGGCGCGCGCAATGTCTGCGTCTCCGCGAGCGTGCACGTGGGGAATATCGACCGCGATCTCCTCGACGATCGCGCGCACGCCGCGCACCCGGCGGACGGCCTCCTCAACGGCCCATTTCTCCGCAAGAGTGTCCACGGATCCGGTCAGCGTGACCAAGCCGCCGTCCGCTGCGACGCCGATGCGCTCGGAATGGACACGCGGTTCCGAATCCAGCTCCGCGAGGACGTCGTCGCGAAGTACTTCATTGGATGTCTTGATCATAATGGGCTCCTCCGGTTGTATTGAACGCTCGCCGCGAGACCGGGTGCGGAACGACTTGGGAACGCCGCGTTCCCAGCAGGGTCGATTGCGCGGTCTATACTGGCCACGTCAACGCGAGGAGAGCATCATGTCGGAACTTGCCGAAAAAACGGCCGCCTTGCTCAAACGCTACGGGGTGCACGTGCCGGTAACGGATGAGCGCTTCGCGGGCCACGCGGACCTCGAGCGCGGGACGCCTCTCCAAATCGTCTTCCGGCCGGACGACCGCTATGGGCGTGTCGCCGCCGTGGTGTGCGCCGGTGTAGAAATTATCCGTGCTTGCCCGCTGACGCGAGAAAAGGCGGCGGGCATCGTCGATAAACTGCGGCGGCGCGGAGTGCTCCCTGCGCTGTACCAAGAGCGCGCGACGCTGACGCACCTGCTCGTACGCTGCAGCGAGCTCTATCTGCGTGAAAACCTCGAGCGCTTGGAGCTCGACCCCGTCTACTTGAGGCAAAACGACTACCGCATTGCCGGCGTGCAGCTCGTCCCGCAGGGGCCGCTCCACGCCGAACCGCGTTTGGCGCCGCACGCTCACGATAAGAACGCGGTCTTCGCGCACCGGCCGTAGGCTATAGCCGAATGATTCATCCGTTGGAACCTGCTCATTCGCCGTTCGACGCGCTGCTCGAACGGGCGCAGTCGCTAGCGCCGATCGAAGCGGCAATCGTCGACCCGCTCGATTCGCTGTCGCTCGGGGGCGCGTTGAGCGCGGCAAGCAAAGGCCTTATCAAGCCGGTGCTGGTGGGCGACCCCAACGCGATTTACGACGCGGCAAACCGATGCGGCTGGAGCCTGCGGCACGCCCGCATCGTTCATGCGTCCCCGGGAGAGGAGTCGGCTGCGGCCGTTGCGTTGGCGGCCGGCGGCCACGTCAAGATCGTCGTCAAAGGCGCACTGCACAGCGATGCGCTGCTGCACTCGGTGCTCGCCGAGCCGCGTCTTTTGACGGGACGGCGATTGAGTCACGTGGTCGTCTTCGAACTGCCGCAGCGTGAGAACCCGCTCATCGTGACCGACGGCGCGGTCAACATCGCACCCAACCTCGAGCAAAAGGCGCAGATCGTGCAAAACGCGATAGACGTCGCCCGAACGCTCGGTCTGGAGTTGCCGAAAGTCGCGATCCTGGCGGCCGTAGAGACCGTCGTGTCGGGGATGACCGCAACCATAGACGCCGCGGCGCTCTCGGAAATGGCGCGCCGCGGACAAATCACGGGCGCGCTGGTCGACGGGCCGCTCGCGTTGGACGACGCGCTTTCCATCGACGCTGCCGGAGCAAAGCACATCGACTCGCCCGTTGCGGGCTGCGCGGACGTGCTCGTGGCGCCCGACCTGCAATCCGGAAACATTTTGTACAAAGCCTTCGACGTTCTGCTGCGGGCACGATTCGGCGCGGTGATCGCCGGTGCGGCCGTCCCGATCGTCTTTACGAGCCGCGCCGACTCTATCGAGGCTCGCGTGTTGTCGTGCGTGCTCGCCCGCCTTCTTGCTGAAGAGAAGCCGCGATAACGATGCCGGGAACAACTGCAATAGACGTATTGCGCTTCGAATAGCACCGGGAACGGGCAAGGAACTGCAATTCCTACGGGATTCCCTCCGGCAGACTAGACTGCGGGTGAAGGTTTCAACCGGAGGTTATTATGCTCGAGAGAAAAGACTTCACCACCGACTTCGAGGCGCTGGTAAACCGGGCATTTGCCGACTTCCCGTTCTTTCCGGAATTCACGCGGCCGGGGTATGCGACACCGGCTTTCGACGTGTACGAAAAGGACGGCAAGTACGTGCTGGACGTCGCCGTGCCGGGCTATGAGTCCAAGGACGTCAACGTCGAGGTGAACGGCAGCACGGTCACGGTTTCGGGCTGGCACAAAGAGACGGACGACAAAAAGAGCGCCCGTTTCCATCGGCGTGAATTCCGCACCGGCTCGTTTACCCGTTCGGTTACGCTGCCGCAGGATCTGGACCCCGACAAGGTCGATGCCCAGCTCAAGAAAGGCGTGCTGACGATTACGCTCACGCCTTACAAGCCGATCGCGCCCAAGAAGATCGCCATTAAGGGCGAGTAGATACGGAGCACACTCGATCGGCGAAGGGGAGGCGCGAAAGCGGCTCCCCTTCGTTACTGCGGGGCTACCAGAGCGCCACGTTCGGATAACGCGCCGCGAGGTACTTGTCGAGCCCGAAGACGCGCCCGGCGGCGCCTGTCATTACCACGATGCTCAGGACGATGTCCGCCATATCGTTGCTGGCCGGACTCCAGAGCGGAAGGCCCTTGGCCAGAAAGTAGTTCGCGAGCAAAAAAATCGCGACGGCGGCCGCAAAGCGGGTAACCAAACCTAACAAGAGGGCGATGCCCACGAACAATTCGCCCAGCTCGACCAAACCGGCAAAGAATCCGGCATGCGGAAGCACCACGGCTTGAAGTATCGCTTTATAAGCTGGGCTCGCGCTTTGCATCGCGACCGAATTGAGAAACCCGGTCAAGGCGCGTGCGAAGCCCACCGGTATCGTGAACTTCGAATATACCGCTGCCAGAAAAATGACGCCCAAGTACAGGCGCGGCAGCAGCAGTATCGAGCGAGAAATCATCAGGCGAGCCTCCGCGTCAAACAACGCGTATTGCCAGAAGCATACGTCAGACCGGGCAAACGATCAAGCCGCACTTGCCGCGCTGGTCTGCAGTTTTGATACTTTTTGATAATGCGCGGCGCGAGGACCACACATCAATGCAGAGAACACGTGTTCATGATCCAGGGGGCGAGCTCTTCACCTCCGATGCCGCTCACGTACAGATTCGGGCGGCATCTGCTGGATGTTCCGCGCCGCATGCTCTTGACCGGCGCAGAGCAGCGTACGGTGCCCGAGAAGCTCTTTCGCGTTTTGCTGCTGCTTTTGGAAGCAAACGGACAGGTCGTTTCGCGAAGCGCGTTCTTCAACGAAGTCTGGACTGACGAGGAAGCGACGCTCGCCAATCTTACGCAGCACATTTTCCTCTTAAGGACGCTGCTCGGAGAGCGTGCGGGTCAAAACTCTTATATCGTGACGGTGCCGGGGCGCGGGTATCGCCTCGCGTCCGGCGTCGAGAAAAAAGAGGGGCTGACCATGAAAGGATCTTGCGAGCGTTGTTTGGCACCGCTTTCAGATTCCGGAGATGCATTCATCTGCTCGTATGAGTGCACATTTTGTTCGGCTTGCACCGCGGCAATGAGCCACACGTGTCCGAATTGCGGCGGCGAATTGGTAAAACGCCCGGCCCGCGGCCGCGCCAGCGAGCCGCCGATCCCATGAGCGCGGCCCTTTCGCGCGCCCGATTTGCAATACTGGCGGCGATAACTTGCCTGACACCCGCGGTGGCCGCAGGAACGCCGGTTGCCAAGGTTGCCGTCGTGAAAATGCAACCTTCCCTACCGACGGCCGCATCGCGACCGGGAATAAAATTACATCGCAACCTTGGAGTGCCGGCAACGTTTTGCCGCATACTCAATCGAGACTCTTCACCGCGACTCGGCCTGGCGTGTATTACTATAGCTGCGGATACCATTTCACACTCGGTCAGCGCGGCGTAATCGTAGTGCTGCCGTAACGGAATATACGGAAAAAAATGGCTGGACGCTGGGTCGCGTTCTTTAGAATCTATATCGGAGCGCTTTGGTTTGAATACGGGACGTCGAAGCTGGAGCCAGCGTGGGCTGCACCGAAGGGCGAGTTCTACGATGCGAGCAAGCTCGCGGCATCAACCGTGCACGGGCCGATCCGCGCGTTCATTGAAACAGTCGTCTTGCCTCATCAGCAGATCTTTGCGTTATTGGTAGCCTTTGGAGAAACGTTGGTAGGCATCTCGCTGGTTTTGGGCCTGCTTACGCGAATCGGCGCCGCAGGTGGTATGTTTCTCTCCGCGTCATATTTTCTCGCTCAAGGAAAATACCAACAACGCTTCGGCCTGGAATCCCTTGAACTTCTGCTATTCGTCTGCTGTCTTATGCTGCTGGCCTTGCACTCCGAAAACTTCCTGAGTCTTGACTCATGGTTGGCCAAGCATTTTCTAAGGAGGCCAGCGGATGTCGCAGCGGACCCTACCGTTATGGAAGGATATCCAGGCGGCCGCCGTCTACGACCAGCGTTGTTCCGTTGACGAACCGCGCATCGTCCGATGCAATGAAGCAAATTGCCTCGGCGAGGTCCTCGGGCTTGCCGATGGACCCTTCGACTTTCTCTACGCCGCTTTTGATGTTCGGGTTATTCCACAGCATCGGCGTATCGACGGCGCCGGGCGCTACGCTGTTCACGCGAATCTTGCGCGCTTCCATTTCGACGGCGAACCCGCGCGTGAATGCCTCGATCGCTCCTTTCGAAGCGGCGTACGGTACGACGTTGGCGGTGGTCTCATGGGCGTGTACGGAACTGATGTTCACGATCGCGGAGCCGGGCGGCATTCGCGGTGCTCCGTACTTGGCGAAAAAGAACACCGAGCCCAGGTTCGTCGCCAGCACGTGAAAGAAATCGCTTTCCGCCAGATCGACGATGGGAGTAAACGTCATCATCGCCGCATCGTTGACGATGACGTCCAGCGTCCCGAACGTTGAAAGCGCGCTTGCGATTACTTTCTGCACTTGCGCGGAATCGCCGACGTCGACTTCGGCCGCCATAGCCTGACCCCCGGCACTCCGGATCGCATCGACGGTCGATTGCGCGGCCTGCTCGTGCAGGTCCGCGACGACCACGCGCCCGCCTTCCGCCGCCATCTGCAGACACGTTGCGCGCCCGATACCCGATCCGCCGCCGGTCACGATGCAGGTCTTGTTGCTGAACCTCATGCGCGCGGCGTTCGTCCTTGCGAAGGGAAGGCCCCCGTGTGCAGCGCAGTTCGCGAACATGGCGCAGCCCTTTCGCTTCGGCGTGGCAACCGCGGATCATCAGTGCGAAGCGTACGACGGCCGCGACGACGTTCGGGACGTGTGGGAGCGAGTGCGCGGACTGGTCCCGCGCGGCCGGGCCACGGACTTTTGGAACCGCTATCGCGAGGACGTCGCGCTCGCGGCAAAACTCGGCTGCACCGCCTTTCGACTCTCACTCTCGTGGGCTAGGCTCGAGCCCGAGCCGAGCACGTGGAGCGACGAGGCCTTTGCACATTACCACGACGTGCTGCAGTGCATGCGCGATGCCGGAATGGCGACGGTCGTCACGCTCGTGCACAACACGTGGCCTCTGCACGTCCAAGCCGCAGGCGGCGGCGCCGGCATATTGGACGACGGCTTTCCCGATCGCGTCGCGCGCTTTGCCGCAGAAGCGGCGGAACGGCTGGGGGATCTGATCGACTATTACGTGACGCTGAACGAACCCAACCAGCTCGTCTACGGATACATCAAGGGCTTTTGGATGCGCGCGTACCCGATGCCGCCGGGTCAGCCGCCGTACGCCTCCTCTGAGCAGCAGATGCACGACGTGCTGCGCCTAATTCCAAATTTGTTCCGCGCGCACGCCCGGGCGCGCGAATCGATTCAACGCGCGCGGCCGCAAGCACGGGTTGGAACGAATCCCCTCGTCTTGGGTTTGCCGCCGTGGCTGCAGCGCTTGGTCGATAGAAACGCCACACGGCTGCAATCGCCCGAACAGGCGCGCCGCCAAGCCGAGCGGCTCTCGCAATCGGCGATTCTCGAAGGCGGCAAGGTCGATATATCGATCGCGCAGATCACGCTCACGAAAACGCGCGAGGATTCCGCTCTCTTCTCCGAACCCTATTACACGGCGCATTTGTGCGTGCTGCACGCGCCAGAGCACACGTTTGCGTTCGGATCGCAAACCTGGCAAGGCCGCATCGGCGTCGTTTCGGACACGCTTCCCGCAACGCTGATCGGCGGCTACTTCCCCGCCGCGCAGGTCGAGTATTACCCGAACGCCGGCGCAGCCGCGCAAGCGTTGCGCGGCAACTTTGTGGAGGCGGTTTTCGACGACGACGTCACGCTGGCGCAATATACGGGAAACGGCTTGCAGCTCACGCAGCTGCCGGGACACGGGCAGCACTTCGCGATTGCCATGGCGTTCGGAAGCCGTTCGCTGCTCAACGCCGTCGACCGCGCGCTGCGCGAATTTAAGTCCAAGCATCCGGGGATGCCCGACGTCTTGAATCGCAAAACGATAGCGCAGCCTGCGCATACCGAAGCGGCCTCACATCCCGGCGATGCTTCGGGACGCCGTCGCGACCCCGACCTGGACCAATCGCTTAAGCGCATCCGCAAGCGCGGCGTGCTTCGGGTCGGCGTGCATCCCGGCGTGGCGGGCCTGTGCGAGCGCGACGCACACGGAGCGTACACGGGTCTGGAGCCGGACATCGCGCGCGCTATTGCCCTCCGCATTTTGGGAGACGAATCCAAGGTCCAGTTCGTCCCGTTGCGTGGCGAGCAGCGCATGAGCGCGACGCGCTCCTGGGTGCAAATGCTGTATACGCTGCGCAAGAGCTTTGCCATCTTCGGAACGCTGCTGGGGACGAACTGGTGGAACCTGGGAATGGCAGGCGAGCTCGCGGCTTTTCTGTGTCCGGCCGATTGCGTCGGGACGTTGGACTACGTCGGGCTGGATTACTACTGGGGCGTTCCGGCATTCTGGCCCGGGCAACTGCATCGATTGAGCGCGGCTGCGGACTTTCGGTACGCCAATGCACCCGTGTGGCCGAGCGCGCTCGAGCTCATTCTCAACGACACAGCCGCGCGCTTTCCCGGCAAGCCGATCATCGTTATCGAGAACGGCTGCGTGACCAGCGCCGACGGTTTCTCGCGCGCCAAGTACTTGGAAGCGCACATCCGCGAGGTGCAGCGGGCCCGCGAGCGCGGGATCCCCGTCGAGGCGTATCTCTGCTGGAGCATTACTTCGAACCGGGAATGGGGGCTGCACTTCGACGACAACAGCGACTTCGGGCTCTTCCACATCGATCTCGACAACGATCCCGATTTGAAGCGAACCCCCACCGAGTCGAGCCAGACGTATGCGCGCTTGATCGCAGAGTCGACGGCGAAAGCGCCGTAACGAAGCTACCCGGCCAAACGTTCCAAGACGCGGTCCAGGCGCTGCGCGGCCTCGTCGCCGATCGGATCCAGCGCGGGATTTCCGACGAAACCGAGCATCTTGCGCGGATCGACGGCGCCGATTATCGTCGAAGAGCCGCTTTGCCGCACGACTACGTTGCAAGGCAGCAGCAAACCGAGATTCGCTTCGGCCTCCAATGCGGCGTGCGCCAGCGAGGGATTGCACGCGCCCAGAATGACGTGCGGCTCGACGTCGATGCCCAGCTTTTCTTTCATGGTCCTGGCAACGTCGATCTCGCACAGCACGCCGAATCCTTCTTCCTTCAGGCGCGTCTTGGCCGATTCCACGGCCTGCGCGTATGGCATCTCGACAGTGATGAAATTGCCGTAATCGCAGATCTCTGCTTTCATGATCGCACCAAACTCCAAACGCGCCGCGCGATCGCGCGGTTCTCATCGCTCTTTACCACCCGAACGTCCATCTCCCGGTTAAAAAACGCGGTTCGTGCCGCAATCGCGTTACGCACCGCATCGTTATGCTCGCCGATTCCGCCGGTAAAAACGAGCATCTCCAAGCCGCCCAGCACGGCGGCAAGCGCGGCGATCGCTTTGCTCGCCGATCGCACGAACATCTCGACCGCGAAGGCCGCCGCGGCGTCGCTTCGCTCGCCAAGCTGCCGAAGATCGCCCTCGCCGCCCGAGATCGCCCGTAACCCGCTGCGGCGCTCGAGCATGTCGCGAAGATCGGCGGTGCCGACATGGCCGCGCTCGAGCAGATACAGCAGCACGCCGGGGTCCAAGTCGCCCGGACGGCTGGACATGATCAGGCCGCCGAGCGGACTAAACCCCATGGTGGTGTCGATAGGAACGCCGTCGAGCAGCGCAGCGGCGCTCGCACCATTGCCCAAGTGCGCGATAACCGTGCGCGAACGCAGTTCCGGGCCGATAACGTGAACCGCCGATTCGTAGGAGAGCCCGTGAAATCCGTAGCGCCGAAGCAGCGGATCGCCGGACGGAATCGGCAGCACGCGTGCTTCATGCGGAAGATCGCGAAAAAACGCGGTGTCGAAACAAGCGACGTTTTGCACCTGCGGAAGGCTCGATCGAACTTCATCGACGATCGCCAGCGCGCCGGGCAGATGCAGCGGATCCAGCGATTCGAGCGCGCGCAGACGCTCGAGGAGCTCGCCGCTCACGACAGCCGGCTGGTCGTCGTTGCCGGCAAAAACGAGCCGATGTCCGGCTGCATCGATCGCGTCGCCGTCGGCCTCGAGCTGCGCGAGCGCGGCGCGCGCAGCACTGCGAGCAGATGCGGGGTCCGGCGCCGTCGCGATCTCGCCTTCCTTCGCTACCGCCAAAGCCTGCTCGGAGGCGTCGTACAGCGCGTACTTGAGCGATGAAGAGCCAAGGTTGAGCGTGAGGATCTTCACGTGCGTCGCGGGGTCCAAACCCAATCGCGGACGTCGGGCATGTCGTCGCCGTGCTCGCGGATGTAGGCCGCATGCTCGACGAGGCGATCGCGAATCAGCTGTTTTACCTGCCCCGCGCGATCGCACATGCGCGGTACGCGATCGATCGCGTCCCCGGCCAAATGGAAGCGGTCGAGTTCGTTGAGCACGGCCATGTCAAAGGGCGTGGTCGTCGTACCCTGCTCTTTATAGCCGCGCACGTGGAGATTGTCGTGATTCGTGCGGCGATAGGTCAGCCGGTGGATCAGCCACGGATAACCGTGAAACGCGAACACGACGGGCTTGTCGACGGTGAAGATGGAGTCGAACTCTCGGTCCGAGAGTCCGTGGGGATGTTCGGTTTTCGGCTGAAGCGTCATGAGATCCACGACGTTGACGACGCGCACACGCAGCTCCGGGAGATGCGTTCGCAGAAAGTCCACCGCTGCAAGCGTCTCCAGCGTCGGCACGTCGCCGGCGCAGGCCATGACGACGTCGGGTTCGGCGTCCGTGTCGCTGCTCGCCCACGGCCAAATACCGACGCCTTCCGTACAGTGTTTGATCGCGGACTCCATATCGAGCCACTGGAGCTCCGGCTGTTTGCCCGCGACGATCACGTTGACGTAGTTGGTGCTGCGCAGCGAATGGTCGAGCACGGAGAGCAGCGTGTTGGCGTCCGGTGGAAGATAGACACGGACGACGTCGGCCGTTTTATTTGCGACGACGTCGAGGAAGCCCGGATCCTGGTGCGTGAAGCCGTTGTGATCTTGGCGCCACACGTGCGAACTCAGCAGGTAGTTGAGCGATGCGATCGGACGGCGCCATGGGACGTGCCGGCAGCTTTCGAGCCACTTCGCGTGCTGGTTGAACATGGAATCGACGATATGAATGAACGCTTCGTATGACGTAAAGACCCCGTGCCTGCCCGTGAGCAGATACCCTTCGAGCCAGCCCTGGCAGAGATGCTCGCTCAGCACCTCCATGACGCGGCCGTTCGGCGAAACGCGATCGTCCGACGGCAGCACAGCCGCCGTCGAGCAACGCTCCGTTACTTCGAAGACCGCATCCAACCGGTTCGAGGCGGTTTCATCCGGCGCAAACAGCCGGAACGATTCGGGATTGCCGGCGATAACGTCGCGCAAATACCGGCCCGCTGCTCGGGTGCTTTCCGCCGTCTCCGTCCCGGGCGTGCGCACGTCAAATGCGTAGCGCCGGAAGTCCGGCAGTATCAATCTGCGCAGCACTTCGCCGCCGTTCGCGTTAGGGTTGGCGCTCATGCGCAGCTTTCCGGCCGGCGCGCAGGCCGCGATTTCCGGTCGTAAGGCACCGCGTTCGTCAAAAAGCTCTTCGGGCCGGTACGAACGCATCCACTCTTCGAGGATATGCAGATGCGCGGGTTTCGCACGAAAGTCTCCGAGCGGAACTTGGTGCGCGCGGAACGTGCCTTCGATTTGGACGCCGTCGACGACTTTGGGGCCCGTCCAGCCCTTGGGCGTGCGCAGCACGATCATCGGCCAGGGCGCACGCGCCGCGCTCGAACTGCGCCGTGCCGTCTCTTGAATGTCGCGAATCTTCGCGAGGGCGCCGTCCAGGGCCGCGGCTAGCGTTTCGTGCACCGCTTGCGGTTCGTCACCTGCGACCGTTACCGGATCGTAGCCGTACCCGCGGATGAGCGCGGCGAGCTCGTCCTCGCCGATGCGCGCGAGCACCGTGGGTCCCGCGATCTTATAACCGTTGAGGTGCAGAATCGGCAGCACGGCACCGTCGCGCCGCGGGTTGAGAAACTTGTTGCCGTGCCAGCTCGCGGCAAGCGGACCGGTCTCGGCCTCGCCGTCACCGACGACGCAGCACGCTATAAGATCCGGATTGTCGAAGACCGCGCCGTACGCGTGCAGCAGACTGTACCCGAGCTCGCCGCCTTCGTGAATCGAGCCGGGCGCTTCCGGCGACGCGTGGCTGGGAATGCCGCCGGGAAACGAAAACTGCCTGAAGAGCGCGCGCATTCCGTCCTCGTCTTGCGTGATCGCAGGATACCGCTCGGTATACGTCCCCTCCAAGTACGCGTTCGCGACCACCGCCGGCCCGCCGTGGCCGGGGCCTGCGATGAAGATCGCGTTCAATCCGTCACGCTTGATCGCGCGGTTGAAGTGCGCGTAGATCAGATTCAAACCCGGCGTCGTGCCCCAGTGGCCCAGCAGGCGCGGCTTGACGTGTTCGATTCGCAGCGGCTCGCGGAGCAGCGGATTGTCCAGCAAATAAATCTGCCCGACGCTCAGGTAGTTGGCGGCACGCCAGTACGCATCGACGGCGTCGAGCGAGGCGGCGGGCATTTTGGTCTGCAGCATCAGCGAGTCTCCCGAAAGCACTCCAAGTCTTACTCTGTGCC
>Ga0070740_10003822_pt1 | contig 15502 bp, 16 predicted proteins | sample Coa_R2_FD_67286 | JGI IMG/M metagenome (GOLD analysis project Ga0070740, IMG submission 67286) | Surface soil microbial communities from Centralia Pennsylvania, which are recovering from an underground coalmine fire - Coalmine... | ecosystem: Environmental > Terrestrial > Soil > Unclassified ... | reverse complement strand
ATTATTTTGGATTTTCCTACGACCTTCTTACCGAGTCTTCAATGTATTTTAAATATAGTACGAGACACTAACACCGTGCAGCATGATAAGAGATACTTTATTACTAAGGAGGTGAAACATATGTACTGGGTAACAGGAGTTTTGGGATTAATACTTGCAGTTGCTCCATGGATCTTTGGATACAGTGGCAATACGATTGCTCTATGGACAAGCCTTATTGTCGGGGTAGCAACAATTGTTGTCTCTATTATTGAAGGAGCAGAGGCAGATAGACAACAATGGGAATACTGGGCAGCAGGTATTCTTGGACTTGTCGCAATCATCGCTCCATTTATTCTCGGCTTTAGCGGTTACACAAGTGCCACCTGGTCAAGTGTAGTAATGGGAGTATTGATCGCCTTGTTCGCCGGGTCACGATTGTTTACCACCGGAAGAACATAACGTGAGAAAGACCTGACGGGAGTAACAGAAAACTATACTATACTTCCGTCAGGTGTCATTTTGTTTATTTACACCAGCGGCAACTTTCTTTTTTCAAATTCTTTTATAACGTGATAATAAAAATCAGGTTCAATACTTGCACGAAATGGATAGGGGGTAACAATTTGTGTACTGATTACTATACCAGTACCATCAATTTTTTTGACGCCCATCACTTTTGATTCTTTAAGAATGGTAAATTGTTCATCTTTTTCCAATCCTTTAAGTATACCGTTAAAGAGTGCTAACAAATCATCAATTGGCAACTGCGCTTTCACCGGAATATCAATAGTAACGTATGATTTTCTATACGAATAATTAATAATATTCATGACATTCCCATTGGGGACAATAATCTGTGCCCCGTTTGGTCCCAAAAGGGTTAAATTCTTAAGTCCAATACTTATGACCGTTCCTTCAATAGTTCCTCCAACATTAATATAATCACCAACCGCAACTGTTGATTGCGAGATAAGGAAAAAACCGGCAATAACATCTTTGACTACTGACTGCGCGCCAATACCAACAACAATACCAATCACTCCTGCGGATTCAAGAAGCGGCGTGATACTGATACCCAAGACAAGAAAAATAATATGAAGGGTAATATACAGAATGACAAGCGTAATAATGTTGCGAATAACTCCCAGATAGGTGTTACTTGTGCGGGTTGCTAATTTTCGGGGGACCTGAATAAATGAACGAAGTAGATAATTGACACAAATTGCTGCAGCGATAGTTAAAAGGATGATTGCCATCTCACGAATGAAATGCGGAGAAAAAAACTGTGCAGGCATATAGAATAATAATAACAGATTTTATTGTTTTTTCCTATTTGTCACTAAATCGGAATACACAATTGTCCGATCAGAATAATTATGCGCCGAAGCATCCCATATTCCTCCACATGTGATTAAATTTAAATGCGATGCAGGTGAATTGGGATTAAAAATAGCCTGTAAAGGAATCTGTGCAATCGGGTAGGTGTGGACATGAGTGACAGCAAATGTATATGAGTTACCATTACTATCAGTAATGATTATCTGATCACCTGGCAGTAATTTTTTCAAATTCCAAAAGACAGACGGCGCACCAGTTGGGGTATCAACATGCCCATCAATTACTGCATTGCCCAGTTCACCAGGACGAGGACCTAACTCATACCAGGCGGTATCAATAAAGTTTTTCGGGATATCCATCCTGCCGGCGCTATCTTTTGCAACTGATTCAACTGCAGCATGTACCTGTAATTTTGGGATACTAATACTTCGCGGAATACCAGGAGTAGGAGATACAGAGCTTATTATTGCCTTTGTATGAATTCCCTGCAGTGAAGGCGTTGGACTTTGTGCGGTAATCGCATATCGATAACCGAAATAACTCCCCGCTAGTATGCAAATAGCAATAATAAAAAGTAGTTTCCTGCCCATACATGAAAAAGATACAACGTGTTGTCTCCTTACACATTGTATCTTTTCTTATTATTAATTTCCGAATCCAGTATTTGGTGCAGCCGGTGTACTATTGGATGGTGAAATCGTCGGAGCAGGGGTTGTCATTACTGTTGTTGTGGGAGTTATTGTGGTAGTTTGTCCGTGTACCACCGTCGTCGCAACAAAAAATGAGAGCACAAACGCCAACATTCCTAATGAAACTATTCGTATCATCGCGTTCACCCCCTCCCGTTTCATAAGTGTTTATGCTACAGGTACACAACAAGTGTTTGATAAAAAAGCAGTAATAGATAAGTAAGAAAAAAATTCCTTGGTGATGAGTAACCTCTTCCCCAATTCTTACAATTTCCTCCTACAATATACCATATAATCCAGAGAAGGGGAGGTTTTTTTGTGGCGAAAAAGATATTGATAGCAGATGATGATCCGGCAATTGTGGAATCAACAAGGCTCATCCTTGAGGAATTTGGCTATGAAGTCGATTCAACAGTCGACGGACAAACAATTTATAAAATGAAAAAGGATTTTCCTGATCTTTTACTGCTTGACATTTGGATGTCAGGACAGGATGGCCGGGAAATTTGTAAATATCTGAAAAAAGAAGATACAACAAAACGTATCCCGATTATTATGATTTCTGCAAGTCGCGATATTAAAGAATCAGCCAAAACAGCAGGAGCAGACGATTTTCTGGCAAAACCGTTTGATATGGATGATTTGATTGCTATCGTTGAAAAACATATTTTTGGCTAATTTCTCCCGATACTAAGCACTAATTAATCAAGCACATACACGAGCAGTAATCCCACGGGCAGAGAGAAAAATAATAATTTTGGATAATATGCCATTGTTAAAACAGGAATCATATTAGCAACTGCGATATAACCGAGAAGCATTTCTTTTTTGTATACTGCTCCCAGCATAAACATTCCAAGGAGTAACGGAATAAATGCCGGAAAAGAATAACGAAAACTCGAGACCATAATCCAGGATTGCGAAGATGCCGGGAAACTAAAATAACAAATAAAATTAATAACTCCCAGGAGGAATACTTTGCGAAGTGGTGTGAGGTATACCTGCTTTTTGATAATAAAAGAATACATCAGGACAGCACATGCAATAATTACTGAAAACAGCCAAAGATGATATTCTGAAAATCCAGCGTTAAACATTGCAACCGGATGCTTAAGCGTTTCGTCCCAGACAGTATCGCTAAAAGCAAGCGGGCCGTTAAAACCAAATCTGGGTACAGGATAAAACGGATTGCCTATGAGCAAATAATTCCTGATATACCAGAAAAGTCCGCACACTGAAAATGGCACAAGTAACGTTATGATTCTTACCAGATTGCTGGCAGCAAACAACTGCTTTCCATAGAAAACCAAAAGTATAAACAGAAAATACAATGCTGTATATTTTGAACCGATAAGCATTCCAAGAACAAAACCTAGTTTGGCAAAATACAAAAGACTTTTTTGGGGTCGTTCAAGCAGGATAACGCTCAGACTGAACCAGACCCCCATCCAGATATCAATACTCACAGCATTGAGCCAGCGCAAAACGACAGTGAGTGTACAAAACGTGAGGGCAAACAATAACGCGTAATAATAAGATAAACGGAAGGTCCGTCCAAGCTTCCATAAACAAAAAAAGAGAACAAGTGTGGCAAAAATATTGGAAAATGCCGGGATGTGTAAAAAAATAAATAGCGCATTAATCGCTTCTGAAGAACCGGGGTAATACCATTGCGGCAAAAAATGAATTCTTCCCGTAACCGGATTGGCGAGATGGGGAATAGTTGAAAACGTTGCATGGAGAAAACTGTCATTGAGCATACTCAATGCAATAGGTATATGGTAATCCCAACTATCCCCATCCATTGGAAGCGGATGAAGAAAAGCATTGTAGAGGTAATATACAAGATAATACACAGCGATGAGGAGGCAAACCTTGGAAAGTATCTTTATATTCTGCATGCTAGCTTATAAATATCCTTTACTGTTTATTTTCGCCATTTTAATATTTTGTTTCTTTTCTTTTTTTGCTTTTTCAGAACTTCATTTACTTTTTGGCGAAATATGGTCTCTACTTTCGGATAAGGAGTTACCACAATATATCTCTCAGTTGATGATCCTGCAAATCCACGTATTCTGGAAGCAATACTATTCGTATCATCATAAATGATGTCATCAAATGCATCTATACTCTGTTCCCCCTGGGAAGGAATACCCTGTGCTGTCAATTCCTTTTGCAACTGATCAACGAAATCTACTCTTATACCTCCTGGTTCTTCCGTAACCAGTAGTAACATATTTATATCGGATAATGTGTGCACTAAAGGTAAGCCTTTATAGTCATTAATACCATACCCATAGCTTCCAATAAGTACTGCGCCAACGATAGGATAGGAAGAAATATACGAATCTTGTGAGGCTTCATGCTGCAATCTCTCAATTAATCCATTAATCGTTTGTGTAATCGCATCAATTCTTCTGTCATACTCCTTTTGAGGCAGAAAAGCTGGATCTATAGCAGTCCTGTATTTTTGTTTATATCTTATTAAAAACTTTTTATAATCTTCTACCATATGTATACTCTCTATGAAAGCCTGCAAAAGAAATTGTAGCATAAACATACTGGAGAACTAATCAGTATTTTTTCGTATATCTGGTAAATCCGCTCGTAAATGTCGCCACTCCATTGCGGTCAATCATATATCCTTCAAGTCCCGGACGTTTTTCAAGAAAATAGATACCTTCTTTCCCCATAGCAAAAGCTGCTGTTGCGAAACGATCTGCTTCATACACATTAGGACCGATAACAGTAAGACTCACAATATCTGAAATCTTGTCTTCTGGTCTATGGGGATTGTAGATATGCTGTCCGCGAATCGCTGTCCCTGAGGTGGCAATACCGTGATTATGAAGCACCAGTCGTTTCACAATTTGCCTACGATTGAATGGATTTTCAATACCAACTATCCAGGGATTTCCTTCTGCATTATGTCCGGAAACCTGAACGTCCCCGCCGGCATCAATATAAAAATGCTTATATCCTTTTTTCTGAAGCAGAAGTGCTGCCTGCCAGATAGCCCAGCCTTTTACAATACCGGAAGGGTCAAGCTTACCAGTATGATATATGTCAAAGAAACCGTTGGTTTCGCGTTTTGTCTGTTCTGCCAGAGCGAAAATTGTCTGCATTTCCTCACTGTATTCATCTTCACTGATGAGATGTTTGTTGATCAATGATATCTCACTCGTTTCTTTATAGGTACTAAACCTGTTATCAATAGTGGTAAAGTAGTCGTAGATGTCTGCAATAGCTTTCTGCTGCGCATGAGCATCAATGATGTCAATTGTTATGTGCATTCCCATCAGCAGCCGCGTCTGTCTCATAATCAATGCGTATAGGGCAGGGTAAAACTAAATTGCGAACCTTTGCCCGTATGTGAAACCACGCTCATCGTCCCCCCATGCCGTTTGATAATCTCATAAGAAATATATAATCCCATCCCGAGTCCTGGAAACGTTTTATCCTGTGAATTTTCCACTCGATAAAATTGATTAAAGATCTTTTTTTGCTCACCCGGCTCAATGCCAATACCAAAGTCCTGCACGGTTACCACCGCAAAATCTTTTTCAGAAACCAGACGGACAACAACAGTAGCAGCGTTTGGAGAATATTTAATCGCATTCGTCAAAAGATTTATTACTACTTGAGAAATACGATACTGGTCAGCATACACTTTTTTGGATATTGTTCCTTCGATACGTATCATATGATGAGGTGCTGTTGCCTTGATCACATCAATCGTATCTTTGATAAGTTCATTAAGATCAACAGCTTCCATAGTAAATGCAAGTTTGCCATGCTGGATCTTTGCAATATCCAGCAAATCATTGACAAGAAGTGTTAATTTATCAGTCTGTTGTTCTATCTTTGCAAGATATGACCCAACGTCAAAATCTTTCCCTTTTCGGCACTGTCGCTGCAGTGTCTGTATATAGAGTTTGAGACTGGTAATCGGCGTTTTTAATTCATGAGATGCAAGAGAGATAAAATCGTTGCGCAGAATAATTGCTTTTTGCGCATCAGTATAGAGTTTGGCATTTTCGATCGCATACGCTATTCGTCGGGCAATTTCCTCAGCAAATCGCAGGTCTTCTTTTGTGTAGAGCCGATTCGTCCGTACTGAAGAGAATGTAATTGCTCCGATTACTTTATATTGCAGTTTTAATGGCACTCCCATGTATGAGGTAAGATGTAATGCCTTCATAATCTCCTGTATAATTGTATTATGCTTCAGATATGCAGCAGTTTGGGAAGTTACTTTTTCAATAATTTCTGATTTACCACTTGTCAGGATGTGGTTGACACCATGTTTCGTATCTGTTCTATCTTTGTACGCGGCATATAATTTTTTAACGAGAAGTAATTGCTTGGGATCAACATGATACGCGACTACATCTTCTAGCGTATTTGCATCGTCCACCAAACTGATACGTATATAATCAGCAAGATAAGGAACTAACAGCTTACTGATATTTTTCAAAGTAGTTTTATACTCAATTGATTCACCTAAAAGAACGCTGAGGTGCTCTAAAAATTTTTGTCGCTCTTCTGCCTGTTTTTGTTTGGTAACATCATGGAGAATCGCCAGAATCGCAGGTTTCCCCTCAACTGTGAATGGCACGGCTTTTGTCCGGGCAATAATTACTTCTCCTTTGAAATTGAGAAATTTTTCTTCAACAAACGGTGCAACTTTCCGTTTACTCAGCATATTTTTAATGCGGGCTTTTATCAGCGGGAGAGAATCCGGATGAATAAATCGCTCGACCTTCTGTCCGATAACTTCTCCTGCACTTTTCGCGCCAATTAATTTGACTGTTGCGCGGTTGGCATAGACAATTTTCCCCTCCTGATGAATGACAATAGCCTCAGGAGTAAATTGTGCCAGATGCTTATAAAAAATAGTATGTTTGGCAAGATGATCCTTCGTTTGTGAATCAGATGTGAGTCTTTTTGTATGCTTTACTCGTTGTCGCATAGCATGCAGCTTACGTGCATTATAGCAAGTTTGGAACTGTATGGAAATCTTGTGGAGTATGAGCTGGCAGTTTTGCAAACCGGGCGAAACGGTTCCCTGCACTGAAGAATCGTCTGTATCATTTTCTTCCATGCTATTTTTCCATAGATATGGTATGCTATAGACACTCATATGAAATATATTGTCTTCACGTTTGACGGATCAGGTACTCCTGTTGCGCAGCATTTACAACTGGAAGGACAGGATGTTGTTTTGGCGCAAATTAACGATATTAATAGCTTATATCCTAAAGATAGTGGCGAACATTATACTGAAGCAAGAAAAGATAAAGAAATGCGACTGTCATTATTTGATGGCGTGGTGAAAAAAAGACCTGCAGAAGAACTCATTAAGGAGATGAAAACATATAAAAATCCGCAGGACTATTTTGTCTATTTTGATACCAATGGATTATATATGTTTTCTGAACAGCTCAAAGATTTGGGGTTCCATGGTAATTTTCCGACCCGAGAGGATTACTTGTATGAAACAGACCGGGATAAGGCAAAAGGATTTGTCAAGAGAAATTATACAAAATTAAACATTGCCCGCAAAAAAGAATTTACGAGTATTACAGAAGCAAAAAAGTTTCTGGCAGATACTGATGAAGTGTGGGTTCTGAAAAGTAATAAAGACGACGCGAATGCGTTTGTGCCAAGTATCGATGATCCGGTCCTTGCCGCACGACAGGTAATTGAGGTTTTGGATCAGGATCCGGATTCCTATGGGAAAGAAGGATTCATTCTCGAATTGCTTATACCATCGGTTATAGAACTTACTCCCGAACGGCTGTATTATGATGGTGAATTACTTGGCACTTCGCTTCTGATTGAGAACAAACCGATTGGTAGTGGTAATATTTCTATTCAAACTGGTTGTGCTGCTGATCTGGTATTTCCTATTGCCAATACTGATCGTATCAATCAGGTAGCTTTCCCTCCGATCATTGATGAATTAGCGAAGAAACACAAAGGATTATTTTACTGGGATGCGTCAATTTTGATAAATAAACGGGACGGGAAAATGTATTTCGGAGAATTTTGTCCCAACAGACCCGGCTACAATTCATCATTTACAGAGTTTGCACAGTGTGGGAGTGTCCACGAATTTTTTGAACATGTAGCACAGAAAAAAAATCCATTTACCCTGGGGACAGTTGCTGCTTCAGTCCGCATTTTCAATTTGCACCGTAATAACGAGGATCAACAAATATTAGGAGGATTGACCGTAGACTTTGCACCGGAAGTTGAAAAAGATATCTGGTTATGGGATGTCAAGAAAAAAGGAAAGAAATTGATTAATGTCGGCTATGGAGACTGTATTGCTGCAATTACCGGAGCGGGGAAATCACTTGAGGAAGCAGTGAATAGACTCTATCGTAATGTTGATAAATTTTCGTTTATGGGAGCATATTACCGTCCGAAAGCAGATTATGTCTCACTTGGCTATCCAACATCTATTTTCAACCGGTTGAACTACGGTATGGAGCGAGGACTCTATCAAATACCTTTTAATATCAAAGTTGGAGACATTCTTTAGAAGATGTAAGTGCTAAGGTATATGATGTAAGAATTTTATATCCTACATCTTTAATCTTACATCATACATCCAATTCATCTTACTCGCGCTCTTTTGATCTTTTGGAGGATAACGTGCTTTTTAGACCTTCGTACTTTTACCTTCGCACTGTACACTTTCTTCTGGTATTCTTTCCATTCCATCCCCATATTTTCAATGAAATGGCGCTCAATTGTATTTGCCATACGGTGATACTTACTATACAATTTGTACTCTTCCGGGTGTTTGTCCGGGGCATTTTCATCCGTATCAAACGCATCAATCATTGAGACAGGAATACCAGCAGATTTGATTAATGTATATTCGATAAATTCATGGAGCATGATGGCATTACTGATGATCGGATTATTCATGTCATAGGCGATAATAGTGTTATCAAAATAATCTCCCACATCATCATAGCGCATGCTTTTACGCACCTTGAATTTAAGCCTGGAGTAATCTAGTAACCTAGCCTGTGCTTTTTGTTTCATATCTTCCTATTATATCCTATAAGGATAATTACGTAAAGTAGGGAATTGAGGCTAAAATGAGAAGGCACTACAGATTTATACCCCTCTTACAATGGTGGTGAGATAGTAAAAATGATGACCAGAACAATAAAAAAAGGTGCTGGAAGTAAGAGTGAATATATGAGGAGTCTTCTCTTTCGTTGTAATGAGAAGATGATAATCAAAATATCCGCAACGAATAAAAAGATAGCAAGACCATAAATTGAAACAAGCATAATCCAGGGTGTCCATAATTTTTCAGATCCGGGAGTATCAAATGCCATAACAGAAAACGGGGCTATCATTGCCGCCGCAATGGTGGCAATGCTATAGAGTGGAGTACAGACGAAAAGTGTAAGCTTAAAAAAATTCTTATGAATAAACTTCATACGTACAGTATACTAAACCTTTCAGCTCACTTATTTCATCAAGAGGAGCAGCGTTCCTTCTTCTTAATCAAACATCTGACATGAACTACTCCACCCTCCGCTACGCTACAGGTGGAGTATCTATTAAATCTTAATCGTGATGTCCTGTTTGCTAATATACTTGCTTACCTGATCACTGTTCAACGCTTTGCCTACGGTTGTCACGCAATACCCATTGGCCCAAAATTCTCCACCCCATAATCTGTTCTTCACATCCGGAAATCGCTTGAACACTCCTTTGGCTGAGTAGCTCTTTAATTTCTCTACCACCCTGGATACTGAATAGCCGGGTTGAACACTGATCAGGATATGATAGTGATCGGTCTCCATGCCATGCTCGATGATCTCCCATCCATAGCCGGAAGCAATCTCCTCCATTACTGTTTTGATGTACTGACCTATTACCTTCGTTATCACCATGCGACGATATTTGACTGGCCATACAATGTGGTACTGAATGAAGTAGTAGGCATGACTGGTACTCTTATATATTCCCACAGTCTCCACATTTTAGCACCACCGGTTGCTTCCGGCTACCAGGGATAGCATTCACCCCCATCCTACCGGATGGGGAACTCTGCTAATGGCTTAGAACTATTTATTGCAAATAAGTCAAAAGACGAATTAAAAAAGATGATTACGTTCTAGATAGTAATGATGCGCATATTGTTGCTGGAGCTAAAAAGGCTAACGTTACCTTCCTTACTTCGTATACCACGAAATATTTCAAGGCAGATAAAATAAAAGATGATTTTACTAGTATGTTAACTACTCCTTCAAATCTTCTACAGTATCTAAGAAGTTTATAACTAAAATTAAGCTGGCTCTGCTCAACACGTTTAGAACCTATGAATGGAGGAAACCGTATCAACCTCTTGACTACAGCTACGCTTATATGAGCAAAATTCTTTATTCTTGATTTGTAGCATACACCTGATTCTATCATACCTAATTTGATATAATTCCAAGCATGGCTGAAATTACTTTTGAACAAGTGCAACTATTCATTTCTCTTTTTAAAGGAAGAAACGATATTTACGCACGACGCTGGGAAAGGGATGGCAAAAGTGGCTATAGTCCAGCATATGAGGTTGATTGGACTGCGTATAAAGCATTTAAGGAGAAAGGAGGAAAATTCAGCGATTTTCCGAATAAGAAACCGTTGCTTCTCACAACTGAAGTTATCCAGGATCATTTGAGAGGCATAGAAACAATTGGTATTTATCCACTTCTCACCGATAATACCTCTCATTTTATAGCTGCTGATTTTGATAAAGAAAATTGGCAGGCAGAAAGCAAGGCTTTTATGGATGTATGCAATGAATACAATGTTCCGGCATATCTTGAACGATCCCGGTCTGGAAAAGGAGCGCATGTCTGGATATTTTTTGAAGGGAAATATCCTGCGAATAAATCACGAGCAATTATGTTTGAACTGATAAGAAAAGCTTTAAAACTTTCAGAATTTGAAAAAGAAGTGAGTTTTGATCGATTATTTCCTAATCAGGATTACCATACCGACAAAGGATTTGGGAATCTTATTGCATTACCTCTTCATGGGTCATCAATTACATCTGAGAACACAGTTTTTATAGATTCACAAACTCTAGAAGTTATACCTAATCAATGGCATTATCTGAGAGCAATAAGAAAAATTGATGCAAAAGAGCTAGACAGTTTATATAAGCACCTTCTTGAATCTGATGATGCCTTAACTACACATGACTCATTGAAGGTGGATAAAACTACCAAAGGACAGCTTACCATTATAATGGGTAATACGATCAAACTCCCAAAAGTAAGCCTACAACCACAATTAGTAAAATTTCTCCGCGATAAACTTAATTTCTTTAACACAGAATATCTTGTGAAAGAAAAAATGGGTATTAGCACGTACCAAACTGAAAAATACTTTAAGTTGATTAGTGAATCTGGAGAATATGTCCTTTTACCACGAGGTTTTCTGAGTGAACTTATCACATTTTTTAAAGAACAAAATATACAGTTCAAGATCAAAGATGAAAGAAAGTTGCAAAGGGAAGTAGTCTTTAGCCCAAAAATTACTCTTTATGACTACCAACAATTTTCACTAGAAGAAATAGGTGATCAAGAATTCGGTGTGATTGTTGCTCCTCCTGGAGCTGGAAAGACAGTTCTGGGTTTGAAACTAATAGCTGATAAATCACAACCCACACTTATTCTTGTCCATAGAAAGCAATTACTCGATCAATGGGTAGATCGTATTCAATCATTTCTTGGTATTCCTAAAAAGAATATTGGACAATTCTCTGGAAGTAAAAAGACAGTTGGCAACCAAATAACCGTAGCCATGATGCAAAGCCTCATTAAAATGGATGAGGATGAAAAGAAAAAAGTAATTGATTCTTTTGGCACAATTATTATTGACGAATGCCATCATATTCCGGCAAAAACATTCCGAGAGTTAATTACTCAGTTTAATCCTTACTACCTATACGGCCTCACTGCAACGCCAAAAAGGAAATATAACGATGAAAAGCTGATTTATTATTACATTGGAGAGATTTTGACCACGATTAATCCTGAAAACACTATACAGAAGCCAAAGCAGAAAAAAGGTGAAAAACACACAATTGTAGAAGCCTATCAAACCGAGCTGCGTGTTCCCTTTGATCGTAAAATTGATACATTTGAAGTGCTCTCAAAAGTTCTTGTCTATGATAGTAATCGAAATACATTGATTACAGAAGGTATTCTCAAAAAGGTTATGGCTGGTAAGAAAATTCTTGTCCTGACTGAACGCAAAGAACATGTCGAAGTACTAAGTCTCTACTTAAAAAGCCACTGTGAAGTTCTGACTTTGACAGGCGATGATTCTGTCTCTAAGCGGAATCTTAAGCTTGAGCAACTTAAATTAGGTCATTTTCAAGTTTTGATTGCCACAGGGCAACTACTTGGCGAAGGGTTGGATTTGCCAGTTCTTGATTGTTTATTTTTGGTGTATCCTTTCTCTTTTGAGGGGAAGCTGATCCAGTATATAGGCAGAATTCAAAGATCAGAAAATCAAAAAGTAGTTGTGGATTATGTTGATCAAAATATTCCTTTTTTCTCCAAGATGTTTAAAAAACGAAGCAACTTTTATCAAAAGATGGGTTGGATGTAGTATGGACGACTTACGTATTCCTAATGATTTGTATGGATTTTCACTTTCAGGACTGACATCAAGAATCTTATGGCGTTTAAAACCATTAGACATGTGTTATGAGGTATGGTCAAATAATATTGATCATTATCTGCAAATGATTATTCATGACCAACCTAAGCACATTCTTGGTATGGGTACATATTCAGGAGTAGATCAGGCTGAAATAAGAATAGAGACAGTAACAAAAAATCAATTTCGTAATGAAGCTATTGATAAAGACCTACCGAAAGCTAAAGAAATTCAACTGCAACCGTTTGTAAGGCAGACTGATCAAACTAAATATGCCTCTGCTTTGGGAAATTCCTGGTGCAACTTGGTGAACTGGAAAATCGCAAGATTAATTGAGAAAGGTGAATTGCAATCCCAATATGCCTTTCTTCATATACCTGAGTCGTTTAGAATAAGCACTGTTATAAACATTATTGAAGCAATGATAAATACTTAAAACTATCTGTTACAATTACGATATGGTTAAAAAATTATATTGTTATGTTGACGAAAGTGGTCAAAATACAAAAGGAAGAATATTCGTTGTTTCTATTGTTCTAACCGATCAAACACGAGACGAGCTTCTAAAGATATGTGAACAGTTAGAACAGGTCAGTGGTAAACGAAAGGATAAATGGGGCGACGCCGGTCACGAGGAGCGAATGCGTTACTTGAAACATATCTTTGCAGATGATCGCTTTAAGGGGTGTTTACGGTACGAGTTATTCCATCAAACAGTTGATTATGATAATGCAACTGTTAAAGGTATTGTCACAGCTGTAAAGTGGGAAAAACAGATTGGTAAATATACTACTGTTGTCTATATTGATGGATTAAGAAAAACAAAGAGACATGAATACTGAGCAAAGCTTCGTCATTTTGGATTACCAGTTCGCAAGGTACAAGGAATTGCAAGAGATGAATCTAATGCTTTAACTCGCCTTGCGGACGCTATTGCCGGATTTGTGCTTGATGCAGCAGATGGAACATGGGAAGAAATAAAAGCATTATTGCAAAAAGCAAAGCGCGAAGGCATGCTTATTGAAATTTCTTCATAAAAAAACCACCCACAAAGGGGTGGAGGAGCCTAGATTCGATTTACATCGAACCGCATGCCATAACGGACGGTTTTCGGCTCTGATTTGACTTATTTATACCACATTTCAAGGGCATCCGTCAAGTGCGGCTTAAAAAACGAAAAAAGGCCTCAAATTTTGCTCTTGAGACTTACTTTCGATGGGCGCAACTTATATTGCGACCATAATTATTCTATCAAATTTGACCTTAGGTCCTCAAGTGCCTCTCTAGAAATAAAAACCCAGGCTGTCTCCACCCCGGCACCCCAGCATTTTTAAGAGGCTGCCTGGCACTAGTTGACTATGTAGGAACTTTTTATATGAAGCAACAATATCTTTTTTAGTGAGTTAAAGTTTTATTCTCTTTTATCTCCCTTGAAAATCCACTGAACACCATATTTATCATAGAACTGTCCATATGTTCCAAATGGCATGTCATGTAGTTCTTGTAATCTTTTGTTATTATCACCATCTTTGAGCTTGTCAAAAACAGTTTTTAACTCATCATATGTTTTTCCAGTAACAAAGATAGCGAACATATTTCCTTGTATTGGTTCAAATTCAGGAGAAGCCATCCAATCAGTTGCGGATATTTCAATATCGCCACTTTTTAGATACGCATTGATAATCCGATTATGCTTTTCTACCGGTAACATGTCTTTCATCGACGTATCACCAAGCTTTGTAAGCGTAAGTTCACCACCGAGACATTGGTGATAAAAAGTCATTGCCTCAGCGCAGTTACCATCAAATAAAAGAAACGGAGTTGTCTTTAACATAGTTAATACAATGAAAGTATACTTTTGGATAATAATTAAGTCAAGAATAGAGTTTTGATGAGTTACAGTAGTTCGAATCCAGACATGGTCGAGCTATTTTTGACCATTTTTTGGAGATTTTTGAGGCTAGTTTTATTGCAAAAACAGTGCTGCCGAGTTCTGACGTTATTATAACTTCTTTAGAAAAGATAGTAAAAGCATTTGAAGATATTGTGCAGGTAGGTTTAATAAGACAGCGATGGGAAGAAATAAAGCAATTACAACATGCTCCTACACTTACTCTTAGCTATTAGTAAATCGTTTTAATGTGAATTTGCTAATATCAATTTTGCTCTTACCATCTACCGCTAGCTCTGCAAGCACTTCACCAATTGCGGCAGAATGCTTGAATCCATGACCAGAACAGGGAGAAGCAATAAGTACTTGAGGAAATTTCGGATGTGAGTCAATAACAAATTTTGAATCAGGAGTCACAGTATACAAACATGCTTTTGCTTTGATACATATATCACTTACAGCAGGAAGTGTATTGGCTATATGCGTCCTATACATTTCGCTTATTTCTTCTTGACTTACTTTTCTATCTAAAATGTCTGGGTCTGTTGTTTCTCTAAACTGCTCAGATGCAACTTTAATACCTCCATTAGCTCCTTCAATAGCTGGAAAACCATAAATATAATCTCCTGAGTTTTTTCCAAACTCATACATAAAGACAGGACAGTTTTCTGGAAGAAATGGTGTAATATCTCCGTTTACTGCAAACCAATATAATACTTGCCGGTATACTTTGAATATCTGTTCGTATTCCTTTCCAAGTATTTTTGCAATCCATGCTCCCGCTGAAAGAATAAATAAAGAATCAGCGAATGAGTTTATTAATACCAAAGGAATGCGCGTAATGCTTGTTTTCATTTATCCTCTTGGACTGTGGTATATGTGGAGATATGCAAAATTTAGT
>Ga0070740_10003820_pt1 | contig 15505 bp, 13 predicted proteins | sample Coa_R2_FD_67286 | JGI IMG/M metagenome (GOLD analysis project Ga0070740, IMG submission 67286) | Surface soil microbial communities from Centralia Pennsylvania, which are recovering from an underground coalmine fire - Coalmine... | ecosystem: Environmental > Terrestrial > Soil > Unclassified ... | reverse complement strand
CTGGGGATACGGGCACAGCGGCCGGGTCTTGTCCACCGTGCCATTGGTCACATGCTCGGCGAGAATTTGATTGGGAGCCTCATTCTGCTCCCGCCAGCGCTCCAGGACCGCAATCTTGTTGAATTGATCCGTTCCAGGGCCGCCCTGGCAATGCAGCATCCCGGGGATCATAAACAGCCGCATCCAGTCATCCTGCTTGCCGCCCATTTTGGCCTGTACCGCGTTGTAGAAGTTCACGGTATTGCCGGGCGCAATTCCAGGGTCGGACCAGCCGTGATACAGCAGCAGCTTGCCGCCATGCTTTTTGAACGGCGTCAGATCCGTGATGTGCGTGTCGATGCCCGATTGATCGGCCAGCGCCAGGTCGGAGTCGAGATCGAACTTGTGCCAGTCGTAATTGGCGTCCTGGTGGCCCAGGATCCGGATACTGTCCCATCCGCCGCCGGGCTGGGTGGGGATGGTCTTCAGCGCAGCGATTTGCAGCTCCGCGCCGCGCTCGAATCCGGTCCAAACAATTTCGCCCTTCTTCGTTTTTACGTCGCTATAGACGATCTGCACCGTCTTGAGCTGCGCGGCCGTGAGGCAATCGTTCGAATCCGCGCCCTTGCACAGCAGCGTCTCGGGGTCGAAGTGGCACTTCCGGGGATTCTCCAAAACACCGTCGGTCACGCCGTCCAGCGCATCGCACTGCTTCATCACGGCGTTATGCAGCAGTTCGACTTTCGCTTCCGAAAGCGCGCCCTGCGGATTGTTCATCAGCTCGATCGCGCGCTCCACTCCCGCCGCGTGCAGATAAATGTGCGGGTTTGCGGGCGCGCCGGCGAGCACACCATCGAAATCCTCGGGGAATTTCGTGACCTCGATCAACGCCTGGCGGCCCCCCGTGGAGCAGCCGTTCCAATAGGAATACTTCGGCTCCCGGCCGTAGTACGCCTTGATGAGCATCTTCGACGTGATCACCGTCTGGTGCACCGCGCGCCAGGCAAAATCGGTGATCTTTTCGGGATGGCCCAGCGCGAACAGGCCGTTCGCGCCTTCGTGGCCCGTGTCGGTCGCCGAGGTGGCGTAGCCGTCGCGCAGCGCCACCTGCATATTCGCGAGCCCTTGAATACTGCCAGCCCACCCGCCGTTGCCCATCATTTGGAATTTGCCGTTCCAGTTCTCGGCAGGCAGATACATTTCCATCTTGATATCGGAATCGGAAGAGGGCTTGAGCGTCGCCGCGACGCGGCAGTGCGCGGGAAGCATGGGCGCCGCCTGCGCCCCTCGCCCGCCTGCCCGGCCTGCCGGTTGGCTACCCACGGCGGGCGCAGGTCCGGCCGGCACCATTTCCACGGCGGTGAAGACAATTTCCGGCGTCTGAAGCGCCTTCAACTTTTCACAAGAGGAACTATCGAGCGAAGCCGCGGACGCCACAGCCCCGATCGCGAACAGGAACGTGAAAGCTCTCATCGCGTGCATCTCCTTACGGCATCTTGCAACTGAAATTCGCGGCGTCGTTGGTCGATCCGGCGCCCTTATACACCGCCACCTGCGGATACGGGCACAGCGGCCGCGTCATGTCCACAGTGTTCCCCGAAACGTGCGCCGCGACGATCATATCCGGCGCCTGGTTGGACTCCCGCCAGCGCTCCAGGATCGCCATCTTGTTGAACTGGTCGGGTCCTGGCCCGCCCTGGCAATGCTGCATGCCCGGCTCCATGAACAGCCGCGCCCAACTCTCCTGCTTGCCGCCCATCTTCTTTTGCAGGTCCTGGTAATAATTGACGGTATTTTCCGGAGAGATCGCGGTGTCGTTCCAGCCGTGATACAGCAGCAGCTTGCCGCCGCGGTTCTTGAAGGCAGTCAGATCCGGCGGAGCGTTCACGTAGCCAAACTTTTCGTCCGCGGCCGTGACGTCGCGATCCAGATCGAATGTCCGCCAATCCCAGTTGGCGTCCTGGTAGGTCGCATATTGAAAGGTGCCCTGCGAGAGCATCGCCGGAGCCGGCGTGTTTCCGAGGATCTGCGCCCATCCGGTCTCGCTGCCGGGCTCTTTTCCGGGGAAAATCAGCTCGCCGTTTTTCTTCTTCGCCGGCGAGTAAACCAGCTTCACCGCTTCGATCTCCGTGGGCGTGAGGCAATCGTTCGAATCGGTGCCCTTGCAGGCGAGCGACGCCGGATCGAAGCGGCACTTCCGCGGATCATTCAGCAGGCCGTCTTTCACGCCGTCGGCGGCGTCGCAGGCCGCCAGAACCGCCTTGTTTAACGCCTGCAATTTCGCGATGCTCACAAAATGCTTGTCGTCCTTGCGAATCGTGGTGGCCACCTTCATGTCCCAGGCGTGCAGATGCGTCTGATAATTCGCCGGAGCTCCGGCGATGACGGCGTCGAAATCCTCGGGGTACTTGTAGGCTTCCATCAAGCCCTGGCGTCCGCCGGTCGAGCAGCCGTTCCAATAGGAAAGCCGCGGGCCTTTTCCATAAAATGCGGTAATCAGGGCTTTCGATTTCAGCGCCATCTCGTGATTGGCGCGATAGGCAAAATCCACTAGCTTTTCCGGGTGCCCCAGCGCGAAAACCGGGTCCTGGCCCTTGTGCCCCGTGTCGTTGGACGACGTCGCGTAGCCTTCGCGCAGCGCCTGCACCATCGCGTTGTAGGTGATCGAGCCGGCCCAGCCCCCGTTGCCCACGGCCTGATATTTGTTGTTCCAGTTTTCAGCGGGCAGCCACACTTCCATTTCAATGTGCGAATCCGGCGACGGCGTCAGCGTGAGCGCCACGCGGCAATGCGCCGGGAGCACCGGCGGCGCCGGCGCGGGTCCCCGGCCCGGAGCCAGCGGCGCGGGCGCCGCCACGGGTCCCGGAGCGGGCGCGCGATACGGCCCCGCGGGCACCGCTTCCGCCGCGGTGATCGTCGCTTCGGCGAGATTCAGGGATTTCAGCTTTTCACAGGGAGTTTGGGCCAAAGCGGCTGCCAAGCCGCCCCCCATCAGCAGGAGGAAAGCGTATCGGATCATCATGATGACGCTATCATAATTGGACATGCCAGTAAACGCGGCCCCGGTTCAAGCGCCCGTGGGCGAATTTAACCTGACGCGGCTTGAAAAAGTCATCTATGGCCCGGGAAAAATCGAAGCGCTCGGCGGCGAATTAGATCGCCGCGGCCTCAGCCGGGCCCTGGTGGTCACCACGCTCGGCGGGTTCCCGATCATCCATCAAGTGACCGGCGCATTGGGATCGCGCTGCGTAGGCGTGTACAACGGCGTGGTGCAACACGTGCCCCGGAGCACCGTCGACGCCCTACAGAAAGAGATCGAGCGCCTCGACGCCGATTGCCTGGTGAGCTTCGGCGGAGGCAGCCCCATCGACAGCGCCAAGGTCGCCATCGGCCTGCTGCCGCATCGCGAGCTGACGCACATCGCGGTTCCCACCACGCTCTCTGCGGCCGAGTACACTTTCGCGGGCGGCGTCACCGACGACTCCACGCGCGTCAAAGGCGGCCTCTACGATCCCCGCGCCACGCCGCGCACGGTCATCGCCGACCCGGCGCTCTGCGCCGGCACCCCGGACTGGCTCTGGGTGTCGACCGGCATGCGGGCGTTGGACCACGCCATCGAGTGCGCCTATGCGATCCGCCACCAGCCCATCAGCGACGCGCTCGCGAGCAAGGCGATCGCGCTGCTGGTAAAGCATCTTCCCGCTTCGATCCGGACCCAGGGCGAGGCTCGCATCGCGCATCGCGGCCATTGTCTGATGGCGTCTTGGTTTTCAATCTTCGGCGCGATGAACACCCGCTTCGGTCTCTCGCACCTGCTCGGCCACCAGATCGGCCCCAGGTGGGATGTCCCCCACGGCGTGACCTCCTGCATTACTCTGCCGCACGCCATGCGCTTCATGGCGGACATCGCGGCGAACCGCTTCGGCCCGATTGCGGAAGGCTACGGCATCCCGTTCGACCCCGAAAATCCCAAGCCCGCCGCGCTGGCCTGCGCCAGCCGCACCGCCGAGTTCATTGCGCAGTTCGACGTGCCGAAGACGCTCAAAGCCGCCGGCGTGCCGCACGGCGAAATCGGCCAGATCGTGGCGCCGGTCAAGCACGAACTGGATAAGATGGGCGTCGTCGACCGGCCCCTCACCGAGCAGGAGATCCTCGGCCTCCTCGAGGCCTGCTGGTAACGGGAAGGCGGCAGGCCCGGCCGGTCGCTCGCTTTTCACTATTCCTTTGCGAAAGCGGCGGCGCCGCCTTGAGGCGCCGGCGTCACCCGGGCCTGCATCCGCGCCAGTTCCACCAGCGCTTCGGCGCATAGCCGCAGCCAGCAATACCGGGAAGCCCGGAACACACGCCGGTGCTGCTGCCACACGACCAGGGAGGTGATCGCCAGAAACACCGCGTGCGCGGCGTAGCGCAAGGTCGCAAGCAGAACGCCGCGGCCGCGCCCCAGCGCCGCCAGCGTCGAGGCCTGATACTCCAGGTGCGCGGCCTCGTCCCGCAAGATCCGCCGGCAGATCTGCCGGAGCAAGGGCGATTTCGTGGCCTCGTGCAGCGCCCGATAGTAGGCAACCGCGATGCACTCGGCAGTAACCAGCACCGTGATGCACAGTTCCAGGCCGGCCAACCGGCGCAGCGAGCGAAACACGTGATCGACCCAGTGATGCTGAAGGCGTGGAATGCGCTCGCGGTCCAGAAACCGGCCCAGCCATTCGGCATGACGCTGCTCTTCGGCGATGAACAGCCGCAAGGCCGGAACGAACCATGGGTCGCCCGCACGCCGGGAATGTTGATCTCCGCGAAACAGCAGATGGCGCCCTTCCGAGTTCTCGCCGAGCTGAAACTGCTGGATGGAGGCCGCCGCCGCGGCCCGCTCCTCGCGCGAAAGAGCGTAAGGGTCATCCCAGGGGAACTCAGCCGGGGCGGCATGGAAAGAGAAGTATTCGTACCAGCGGCGCGACTCATCCGGCATAAATATACTTTACACTATAAAGTACATTGCTGGAACAGGCCTCGGCCGGATTCGCTGGGAAAAACCAGGTCAGACCTTGACCACCCAGCCGAACGGATCCTTGGCCCGCCCGTACTGGATGTTGGTCAGCGCATCGAACAGTCGATGCGTCACCGGGCCGACCTGTCCGTCTCCCACGCGCACCTCGCTGCCGCTTTCGAGCAGGAAGGACTCGATGCCGGTGATTACCGCCGCGGTCCCGCACGCGAACGCCTCGTTGACTTTGCCGGCCTTCACGTCCGCCAGGAGTTGATCGAACAAAACCGGCTCTTCCCGGACGGGAATGCCCAGAGCCGGCGCGAGCTTCAGGATGCTGTCACGCGTCACGCCCGCCAGCAGCGTCCCGGTCAGTGGCGGCGTGATCAGCGTGCCGCCGCGCAGGAAGAACACGTTCATGCCGCCCATTTCTTCCACCGTCCGGCCGCCATGAGAATCCAGAAACATCACCTGCGCGCAGCCCTTCTTTTTCGCCGCCTCGATGATTTGCAGCGTGACCGAGTAATTCGCCGAAGCCTTGGCATCCCCCGTGCCGCCCACCGCCGCCCGCCCGACGCTTTCGCTGGCGAACACGCGCACGGCGCCCGTTTGGCCCGGAGGAAGACCCGGGAAGTAGCTGCCGGAAGGCAGCACGATCACGTAAAAGAGATATTCGTGGCTGGCCCGCACGCCCAGGCAGGCCTCGGTGCCGAACATGGTCGGGCGGATGTAAAGCGAGCCGGGATATTCGGGAATCCACTTGCGCTGGCAATCGACCAGAGCCTTGATGCCTTCGACAAAAGCCTGTTCGGGGTAGGGCGGCATCGCCATGCGCGTAGCCGAGTGCACCATGCGCCTGGCGTTCATGCCGGGGCGGAACAGAACCGCCGAGCCATCCCCGGTCTTGTACGCCTTCAGCCCCTCGAAAATGGACTGCGCGTAATGCAGGACGATGGCGGCGGGGTGAAGATTGATCGTGTTCCAGGGCTCGACGCGCCCGCGCTCCCATTGGCCATTGCGATACCAGGCGCGGTACCACAGCGGCGCGGTGTGGCGTCCGAATTCCAGCCGCGCGGGGTTGAGGTCGGTGCCCGGGGGCGGGTCCGCGAACCCGTTGTGGGCCTCAGCAGCAAAATCAATCTCTATATTGGTTTCTGTTATACTCCCCATTCATCAAGAATAGCGTAAATAGGCGGAACGGGCGCCGCCGCGATCAGCGTTGGGTTGGTGAGTACGGGCTGCCGCGGGCCCTCGGGATCCAGGCAATCGGAGATCACCGGGTCAGGGCGACCACCAATAGCAGCGCCCGCTGCGCGCCGAGGTAGGCGTCCCTGGTGTCGTAGGATTCCTCCGGCGAGTGGGCCCCTTGCCCCGAGCCGCCGCTGCCGATGGTGATCGCCGGGATACCGAGGCTCATGGGCAGATTCGCATCCGTGGAAGATTCGCCCAGCGGGCCGGGCTCGCCGAACAGGCGCGTCACGGCCAGCGCCGTGCGCACCAGGTTCGAATCGGCGGCAGTAACCCCCGGCGGCCGGTAGCCGGCCTGCTCGAACGCGGCAGACGCCGCGCCGCGATTTTTCCAGCGCTGATTTTCTTCCCTGACGGCCTCGGCCACGGCCGCCTTGACCTTTGCGTGCAGGGCTTCGAGCGAGGCCTTATCGGAAGAGCGTAGATCGACTTCCATCCAGCATTCGGCGGGGATGGCGTTGACCGAAGTGCCCCCGCCCACGCGGCCCACGTTGAACGTGGTCTTGGGCGCTGCGGGAACTTCCAGGGCGTCGATCTTCGCGATGGCCCGCCCCATGGCCTGAATCGGATTGGCGAGGCCGAACGCACCGAAGCTGTGTCCGCCAGGGCCCTTAAACGTGACTCGATACCGGTAACTCCCGACGCTGGTGTTGACGATGCGTAGGGCTTCGCCGTCGATGGAGATGAAATCGTCGATCCGGTCTTTCAGCGTGACGCCGAACAGTTCCTTCATGCCGCGCAAATCGCCCAGTCCTTCTTCGCCGGTGTCGGCGACAAAGGTAAGGGAGCCGAAAGTTTTTACCCCAGCGTCCTGCAGCGACTGAATCGTGTTGAGCAGGGCGGCGAGTCCCGCGCAATCGTCGCCGATGCCGGGTCCCTTGAGCAGCGTGCCCGTCTGGCTGACTCGGACATCCGTTCCCTCGGGGAACACCGTATCCAGATGGGCGGCCAGCACGACATTGGGCCGCGGAGCCGCTCCGGGCCGCACGCCGATCACGTTTCCCGCCCGGTCCATGCGGACGTTCTCTAATCCAAGCTGGCGGAAGAGCCGCTCGAGTTCCCTTCCCCGGGCTTCTTCATGGAACGGCGGCGCCGGGATTTCGCAGATGCGGATCTGCTCGCTCACAAAATGGGCCGCGTTGCGTTTGGCGGCTTGGAGCGCCGCCTGAATCGCCGGCTCGGAGGCCAGCTCCGCGGCGTTCTGAGCCGAACCCGTGCCGATGCTCAGCAGCACCGGCCCCACCGCGAGAAGGAATCGCATGATCGGAACGCTGCCAGCCAGACTGGCGCGCTACTGGCCAGCGTAGCACTGCTAATCTGGAACCGATGCCACATGACGGCTCGACCCGTCTGGTGCAGTTATCCCACCCCGACCAGGGCCGGCGCGTCGCGCTGGTCTACCACGATGAACTTCACCTGCTGGCGACCTACCGCTCGGCGTATTCCTTCGCCGTGGCCGCGCTGGAGACCGGCTGGAAACTGCGCGACCTGTTTAGTACGGATCTTTCGGGAATCGTGCTGGACTACCGCGAGGTCCACGCGCTACGCACGCCGTGGCGTTTCCTTCCCGCTTTCGACGATCCGGTGCAGCCTGGCCGCTGCCTGGTTTCGGCCGTTCCCGCGGGCGGCGGATGGCAGTATGCGGGCTCGGGCGATTGTCTGCGGGCGCACGGCGACGGCGTAGAGATCGCTCCCGCGCCGATGCGCTTTCCCGAGATCGCCGCCGCTTATCTCATGGATTTCGACAGCGTGCCGCGTAGAGTCGGAGTGGCCCTGGGAGCGGGAATGGCCATCGGTCCGGAGTTGATCCTCGAAACCGGCATGCCGCGCCTGGAAGGCTCGGTGGCGGTCCTGCGCGGGGGAAAAGAGGTCCGGAGGCTCGGTTTCTGCGGAGGCGATGTTCCGCTCGCCTTGGCGCTGGCAGCCGTGGAGCCCGATCATTTCCGGCATGCCGGCCACCGCCGCGCCGGCGACTCGCACGTGCACTTCTTTGGAGCCAGGCTGTTCGATCCCGTGAAATGCCCAGATCTGAAGGAAGGAGACGAACTCGTCGTCGAGCTGGCGGGATTCGGGCAGAGGTTGTGCAACCGTCTGACGGCGGCGGCGAGCCCAGAGTGGCGCTCGGCCGCCGTTCCGCTTTGAGACGCCGGCTCGAAGTAACCGTTTCCGCATCTCCCGACGCCGTCTCAACATCTAAGGGCAATGAGCGCAACACGGGCATTGGAAGGTAAGGTATCGCTGGTCACCGGAGGTACGCGCGGAATTGGAAGGGCCATCGCGCGGATGTTGGTGGAAGAGGGCTCCGCCGTGGCAATTTGCGGGCGGCGCCAGGAATCGGTCGATGCCGCCGTACGGGAGTTGGCTGAGGAAACCGGCGGTAAAGTCGCCGGTAAAGCTGCCGATGTTAGGAATCATGAAGAAGTTGGCGCTTTGTTCCGGTTCGTCGATGCAACCTTCGGGCGGCTCGATGTGCTGGTCAACAACGCCGGCATCGGCGTGTTCCGCCCCGTCCGCGAAATGGCTCTCGATGAGTGGAAGGACACCATCGGAACAAATCTCAGCGGCGCGTTTTATTGTGCGCGTGAATCTTTGTTCAGATTCGGAACTGGCGGAGGTGGTTTCATCGTCAATATTAGTAGCCTCGCAGGCAAGCACGCGTTTGCAGGCGGGGCAGCATACAACGCATCGAAGTTCGGACTGATCGGAATGGCCGAGGCGTTGATGCAGGAAGTCAGGAGCGAGAACGTGCGGGTCAGTTGCATCCTGCCGGGTATCGTTGCCACTGGCTTTAGTGGTAGAGAGGCAGCGCAAGGTTCCGAATGGAAAATCTGGCCAGAGGACGTTGCCGAAGTAGTACGGACGCTCCTCCGGATGCCGGCGCGGACACTTGTGAGCGCAGTCGAAGTACGGCCCTCGAACCCCAACAAATCGGGCCGAAAAGATAGGTGACGGTGTGGGCGAATCCGCGCTGGGTCAGGAGCATCTAAAAGTTGGTACTTGGATTGCGAGAAGGTACATCGTGGAGGGGGGAGCCAAGGCAGGTGGCCCTCCGAAGCAGTAGAAAGGCGGTAGACAAAATGGAAAGGCTCAACGTCGCACTGGACCCCGGCAAGACCGGGAGAGACGCACAATCGCTGGAGTCGAGCCTCCGTCGAATGATCGTGGGACAAGAGGAGGCAATACAGCAGATTGTCAACATCTACCAAATGCACCTCACCGGGCTGAACCCCCCGGGACGTCCCATCGGAAACTTCCTGTTCCTCGGTCCGACCGGATCGGGAAAGACGCGCATCGTAGAGGCTACCGCAGAAGCGCTGCTTAAGAATCCCCGCGCGGTGATCAAGATCGATTGCGCGGAGTTTCAGCATAGCCATGAGATCGCGAAGCTGATCGGCTCGCCTCCCGGATATCTGGGGCATCGCGAGACGCATCCTTTGTTGTCTCAGGAAGTCTTGAATCAGTATCACACCGACACCGTGAAGCTCAGTTTCGTGCTCTTCGATGAAATCGAAAAAGCTTCCGACGCGTTGTGGAATCTGCTGCTGGGCATTCTGGACAAAGCGACGCTGACGCTCGGCGACAACCGCAAAGTCGACTTTTCGCGCGCCATGATCTTCATGACCAGTAATCTGGGCGCGTCCGAGATGAGCTCGCTGCTTTCTCCCAAGCTGGGCTTCAACGCCGCCGAGGCCCGCGAAAACACCACCAGCGGTGTCTTCGACGAAAAAATGAGCGGGAAGATCGCGCGCAGCGGCGTTGAGGCCGCGCGGCGCAAGTTCACGCCCGAATTCATCAACCGTCTGGACAAGATCGTCACCTTCAAGCCGCTGGGCACCGAGCAGTTGAAGAAGATCCTGGACATCGAATTGAACCTGGTTCAGCAACGGATCTTTAATACGTCGGCGGACCGGGCTTTTGTGTTCACGCTCTCCGAAGCCAGTAAGGACTTCCTGCTGGAGCAGGGCACCGACTTGAAGTACGGCGCGCGCCACCTGAAGCGCGCCATCGAGCGGCTGCTCGTACAACCGATGTCGAACCTGATCGCGACCGAGCAGGTTCGCGGGGGAGACTGGATCCGCGTCGATTTCGATACGCAGGGCAAGAACCTGACGTTCGCCCGCGAGGCGGAAGGACTGCCGATCCAGGATATGGCAAGACTGGTCGACACTTCGGTCACGATCCCGGCGCTCACGTTCTCGCAGGGCGCCGTGGTCGAACCGGGCCGCACGCAGAGCGCCCGCAGCTCGAAAAGAAGCTAACTAACGACAAAAGCTTTGTACTAGGAGGAGACGTCATTTGCCCCGGGCTTCGCGGCCCGGGGCTTTTGTTTTGCGCTTTACGCCGCGCACTCGCCCCGGCCGAGCTGGAGGGAGTACTCGACGTCATCGCCCCAATCGCGGTACATTTCCGGAGCGAGTTCAGCGGGTTTGACCAGGTCCGCCGTCATCTGCTTGAAGAACTCGACCCGGTACCGCAGAACGTAGGCGCGGAAGCTTTCGCCTTCCTGGTGATTCGCCTTGTAGTGCTCGAGGACGCGGCGGACAGCGACAGGGGCCAGCCGGGCAGGCAGACTCTGAATCGCCAGGCCGAACTCGTGCTGGGTGCCGCCCAGCAGCATCAAATAATAAGGTACTTCTTTGCCGTCAATCTTACGGGCGTTGCCGTAAAAGCCGATATCCGAGATCCAGTGCTGGCCGCAGGAATTTGGGCAGCCGCTGACATTGATCTTCAACCGGCGTACTAAAGGCTCCGAGTCGTTGGCGACGGTCTCCGCCAGCGCGGCTCCTAAGTTCATTGACTTGGTCAAAGCCAGGTTGCAACTGTAGGCGCCCGGACAGGTCACCACGTCACTGATTTCCTCAGCCTTTGAGTCATTCAGGCCCAGTTCGGACAGAACGCCATAGACTCGGGACAATTCGCCCACCGGCACCCAAGCCAGGAGGACGTTCTGGCTCATGGTGAACCGCAGACAGCCATCGCCAGCCTGTTCGGAAAGACTCGCCAGGCCGCGCATCTGATCTCCTGTAAGATTTCCCTGATTGACGCGGACCGTCACGATCGCATAGCCGGGCTGCTTTTGCGGCCGGACATTGCTTTCCTGCCACTCCCGGAAGGCCGCCGTTGGCGGAAACATGGGCAGCATCTTACCGCTGCCGAGCGGTGGCGGAACCGGCTGAAAACCACCGAAGCTCGCAGGTACGGAATGCGGCATCGGGATGCCGCCGTGGGCTAGAATTTCCTGGTATTGCTCCTCGATGGCGTCCCGGAGCCAGTCGAAGCCCTTCCCCCGCATCACAAACTTCAGGCGGGCGGTGTTCTTGTTCTTGCGATTGCCGTGAACGTTGAAAACCCGGATCACGGCTTCGACCCGGCGGACCACATCTTCAGCGGGAATGAATTCGTGGAGCAGTTTGGCCTCGGTCGGCAGGGGGCCGAGCCCGCCGGCCACGGTCATGCTGAACCCTTTGACGCCGTCCCGAATCTTGGCGCGGAGCCCCACGTCGTTGATCGCGCTCGCCATGCAGTCTTCCGGACACCCGGTAAAGCAGACCTTGAATTTACGTGGCAGGTTATCGGTCAGTTCGCGATGAAGAAACGCAAACGCCAGCCGCCGGGCGTAAGGCTGCACAGCGAAAGGCTCCTCCGGGTGAATGCCAGAAAGCGGACACGCCGTCACATTTCTGACGGTGTTATAGCAAGCCTCGCGCGTGGTCAGACGAACGTCGGCCAGCAGATGTAGAAGGTCCGGAACGTCCTTCAGCGGCACGAAATGGAACTGCACGTTTTGACGGGTTGTGATATGGCCCTTGCCCCCGCCGTAGGTATCGGCGACTCGCGCCAACTGGCGCATTTGCGCGGCGGTCAGCAGACCGCCCGGAACCTTGGTGCGCACCATCTGGACACCTTGCTGGCGCTGGCCGTAAATACCCCGCCGCAGACGGAAGGCCCGGAATTGGTCGTCGGTTAACTGGCCCGCGAGGAACTGGTTAGCCTGGGTTCGGAACAGTTCGATGTCTTCACGAACTGTCTTATCGTATTCCTGCTCGGCGAGTTGCTGTTCGGTAAAGACATCGGCTGTGGCCATATCGTCTATTTTCCTATAGACAATATCATAATAGTTTGCCTAACCCAATTCAACCCCCTGTTCGGGGATCAGGTTAAGTCCCTCGCCATCTTCACTTGCGGTGACAGTGACGACCGAGCCCGGACGGACCCGGCCGGTCTCAACCAGCGCTGCCAGTGGTTGTATCAAATGGCGCAGAATCGTGCGCTTCAGTTCGCGGGCGCCAAATTCCGGACTGGTACCCTTTCGGAGCAGCCAAGTCCGGGCATCGTCCTGGATGTCTAGATCGAAGGCCCTCTCTTCCAGCCGGTTCGCGATATGACGTTCGAGTGCGGCGATCTGCTGATCCAGGATCTCGCTGAGCAATGGCGGCTCAAGCGGCCGATACGCGATCACGGCATCGATGCGGTTGACGAACTCCGGCGGGAAACGCCGCTTGACCGCCTCCATGCCGATGCTCGCAAGTTTTGCAGATCCGCTTTTGCCCGGCTGCGCGACCATGGCCTCGAATCCGAAATCGGGATGGAGGGCGCGGCGCATGGCCTCGGCGCCGAGGTTACTGGTGAGGAAGATAAGAGAACGCTCGAAGTTGACCGAGGTGTTATCGCCGAGGCGCAGGATGGCTTTATCCAGCACGCCCATCAGCAGGCGCGTCATGCTCGCGGCGGCTTTTTCAATTTCGTCAAACAGGACCAGGGAAAGATTGCAGGCTTCGCTGGTTACGGAAGAGAGTTTCTGCTGCGTCAGCAGGGGCTGAGTCTCGCGATGGCCCAGATAACCCGGGGGTGCGCCGATCAGCTTGGCCACCTCGTGGTCCATCTGGAATTCGCCGCAGTCGACGCGGAGAAGCGAACGCTCGCTGCCATGGAGAACCTCGGCAAGCGCTTCGACGGTTCGCGTTTTGCCGGTGCCGGTGGGTCCAAGCAGCAGGAACACGCCGGCCGGGCGGCCCTCCGGCGCCAACCCGGCACGATGCATCTGCACATAAGGAACGATCTGCTGCATCGCCTGCGGCTGGCCGACGACGCGGTTGGCAAGCTCCTCCAGGAGATTGGCGGATGCGCCGCGGCGCGAGCGGATCGGATTCGGTGGACCAGGCAAGCCGGTGGTCTCCTTTCGTCGGAGATTATCCGGCCCGGAGCCCGGGGGCGGCCAGGCAGCGGGGTGCAAATACCTAAGGAAAAAAGAATTAACCGCATAGGGACGCGGATACGAGAAACGTTTTAACCGTGCCAATCCGCGTGTTTCGGCAACCCGAGGAAGTTTTTCAGGACGTCCCGAATGCGCTCGGAAGCGTGGCCATCGCCGTAAGGGTTGTGAATCCGCGAGCGGCGCTGGTACTCGACAGGATCGTCGAGCAGCCGGGCGGTCTCGGAGAGGATGCGATCCTCGGAGGTGCCGACCAGAATAGCGGTGCCGGCCAGGACCGCCTCGGGGCGCTCGGTTTTTTCCCGCATGACGAGCACAGGCTTGCCGAGCGACGGCGCCTCCTCCTGAATGCCCCCGGAATCGGTCAGAAGGATATGGGCGCGCCGCATGAGATCGATGAACGGCACGTACGCGAGCGGCTCCATCAAATGAATGCCGGGCACACCGCGCAGGTATCGGTTCACGGGGTCCTGCACGTTGGGATTGGGGTGAACCGGGTAAACGATTTCGATGTCGCCGCGGGAGGCCAGCGTGACCAGAGCCCGGCAGATCCGCTCGAAGCCGCCCCCGAAGCTTTCGCGCCGATGGGCTGTAACCAGGATGAGTTTTTTGATTGGGTCGAGCGGCGGCGGCGCGGGCGCGAGTGTGCCGCCTGCGAGGGCATCCCGGATCTCGATCACCGCGTCAATGCCGGTGTTGCCGGTGACGAAAATACGTCCGGAGCCGATGCCCTCGCGCCGAAGGTTCTCCGCGGCAGCTTGCGTGGGCGCAAAATGAAGCGCGGCGAGGCGGCCGGTGAGCACCCGATTCATCTCTTCCGGGAAGGGATGGTCGAAATCGCCGGTGCGCAGGCCGGCTTCGACGTGCCCCACCGGGACTCGCTGATAGAAAGCGGCCAGAGCGCCGCAGAACGTGGTCGTAGTATCGCCCTGAACCAGCACACAGTGCGGCCTTTCACGGGCGAGCACGTTCTCCAGAGCGGCGACGATACGGGACGTGGATTGAAACAGAGTCTGGCCGGGTGTCATCAGGTCCAGATCGTAATCCGGCTGGATGCCGAAGGCGTCGAGAACCTGATCGAGCATGCCGCGATGCTGTGCCGTGACAGCCACGCGGGTTTCGAAATGTTCCGGCTGCTCGCGAAGGCGGTGGACGACGGGCGCAAGTTTAATGGCTTCCGGACGGGTTCCGAAGACCAGAAGGATGCGCGCGCGGGACAAGCTCTGGATTACTTGTGACGGTAAGTAATCCGGCCCTTGGTCAGGTCGTAAGGCGAAAGCTCCAGAGTGACCCGGTCGCCCGCGAGAACACGGATACGATTCCGGCGAAGCTTTCCGGCCAGATGGCCGAGAACGGTTCGGTCTTGATCCAATTGCACACTGAATTTGCCATCGGGAAACTTCTCGATGACGGTACCGGTGACTTCGATGCTATCTTCTTTGCTCATTCTCCTCCCAGTGCGATTATAGCGCCGAAACAGCCAAAAATCCGCGTCCGCGCCCCGCGCTCGCGGGCCGCCGCCGGGAAAACCGGGTGCAGCGGGACTCGCGGCGCGGTGGGCGGCGAACTCGGTGGTGTCCTGCGAGCGGTTCTTAGGACACTACCCGCGAACTCTGGTATTTCGAGCCAATCCGGGTTATAAAGTAATTTGGCATTTTTCTCTTCCGAGTTAGTAAAAACAGCGGCGCGGCGGGCCGGCTGGCTGCTGGCTCTCGGCGTCGCATTCGTTTACGGCTGGATCACGCTGCGAGGACCCCAGGGTCTGAACGCGCTGATCGAGAAGCATCGCGAGGTTCGGGAGTTGGAAGAGCAGAACGCTGCCCAGGCCCACGAGAACGAGTTGCGCCGGGAACGGATCCAGCGCCTGGAGCACAGCCAGAGCGAGCAGGAAATGGAAATCCGGAAGCAGTTAAAGCTGCTACGCCCAGGCGAGACCACATTCATTCTTCCGGACGCTCCGAAGCTGCCAGCGCCGGCGCCCTAAGAACTTGTTGAAAAGCTCGCGCGAATGTAGCCTTCGGGCCCATGAAAACGTCTTTGGATCATGCGCGGAGACGATCAGCAACAAAACAACGTGTTCAGCTAGG
>Ga0070740_10003819_pt1 | contig 15514 bp, 12 predicted proteins | sample Coa_R2_FD_67286 | JGI IMG/M metagenome (GOLD analysis project Ga0070740, IMG submission 67286) | Surface soil microbial communities from Centralia Pennsylvania, which are recovering from an underground coalmine fire - Coalmine... | ecosystem: Environmental > Terrestrial > Soil > Unclassified ... | reverse complement strand
GCGGCCCAGGACGATCGCCTTCTGAAACGCCTCGCTGGCGCGCTGATAAGGCAGAATCCCTGGGAGCGGCTGGCGGGACGAGCGCCCACATTCCAGACACTTTGATTTGGGGACTTCCACCTCCAGGAAGCTGTGCCGCAAACCCCAGTCTTCGTGGCGCACCCGGCGGTGCACCCACCCCTTGTTGCGCAACCGCGTCCCCTGGCAGTGGGCTCAGGCTTCCCCCTTCTCTTTGAATGTCGCTAATCTGAAAGTCGGGCAGACCTAAAAGGATCTCGGATTCGGTCAAAACGTTATCTCCCAAGATTGTTTTTACCAATCTGGGATCACGGTTTGCCCCCGTTTTTGATCAAGAGCCCTCTTTCCGCCAGACGCTTCCAGCGCACAATGCCTGGTCGCGGGGCTTCAAAACGCTACGGGCCAGGCGTTCAGCCCAGGACAGACGCGAGCAAGTCGACGCCCCGGTGCAGTTCGGTCGGCGTGCATCCCGCAAATCCAAGGATCAAGCCCGGCTGCGGCATGTAGCGCACTGCGAAGTGCGAAAGCGCGGCGAGTTCCAGTCCGCGGGAACGAGCCCGTTCGGCCACGGCCACATCGCTCTCGCCATTTCGAATCCAGCCAATCGTACGCATGCCCGATGCCACAGGGTGAACGTCGAGACAACCGCTCAGCCGGCCTTTCGCGGACTCGACCAGAGCCGTCATGCGCTCCGCATACACCTGGCGCATACGACGGACATGGTGCCCGAAATGCCCTTCCAACATGAACTCGGCCAGTATCGCCTGCTCAAGCGCCGGCGGATGCCGGTCTGCCAGACTGCGACCGGCGACGAAAGCATCCACCAGCCGCTTCGGAACGACTATGAAACCCAGCCGCAGGGAGTTGAACAGCATTTTGGTGAAGGTGCCAATATAGATAACCGAACCCGATTCATCCAAGCTTTGCAGCGCTGGCACGGGCGGACCAAAATAGCGGTATTCGGCGTCGTACTCGTCTTCGACGATCCATACTCCTTCCGAGAGCGCCCAATTAAGCAGTTGGAGGCGGCGCGGGAGCGACATTGTCATACCCAGCGGAAACTGGTTCGCCGGGGTGGTGTAGACCAGCCTCGCCTTACGTCGCTGGCGGCGGATCCAGTCCGTTCGGAGCCCTTCCCGGTCCAGCGGCGCCGGCAGAATGCGGGCGCCGGCCGCTCTGAACGCCCATGCGGCTCCCGGGTAACCGGGATCTTCCATCCACACGGCATCGCCCGGATCGAGAAGCAAGCGACCGACAAGATCCAGCGCCTGCTGCGCGCCTGCGGTGACAAGCACCTGGTCGGGCTCGCAACGCACGCCGCGCGTCGCGCCGATATAGTCGGCGATCGCTTTGCGCAGCGGCGCGTACCCTCTCGCGTCGCCTTGCCCGTAGAGAGATCGGGGCGCGCGCCGCACCACTCGGCCGGCGATCCGCGACCAGAGGTTAACTGGAAACAGATCAATCGCCGGCTCATAGGAGCGAAAAGCCCGTCCCACGGATCGCGACGGAGGAAGAGTTATGACGTGCTCAGTGGTCATGCGCCCTCGTTTGGAAAGACCTGCGCGCGAAGGCTGGTTTAGAACTCGAACTCGCGGACGGCGCGCCGCGAGCGAATCGTCAGGCAGCTCGAGCGCCACAAACGTGCCCGCTCCCCGGCGCGCCTCGATGTACCCTTCCGCTCGCAGATGCTCAAAGGCCCTGACCACTGTGCCGCGAGAACATTGATACTCCCGCGCCAATCCCCGGCTAGAAGGCAGGCGGGCGCCGCGCTTTAAGCGGCCAACCAGAATCGCCGTGCGCAACTCGTCGCGCAGCCAGCGCCACAGTTCTTTCCCGCCGCTCGGAGGCGCCAGCGGCAGATCGTGAAAACCCTCCTGCTTGGCCATAGTGGTCTAGTCAACTCTTTCAATTATTGATCGCTTTGCGATCCACTGCCCGCAGCACGCCACGCAAGAGAGCGCGTCGGCGCACAGGTCCGTGCTCTTCAACAACGCCAATCGAGTGAAGATGAGGGCCCGGTCAAGCCGACGCGACGCGGTATTCGGCCCTAGCGGCGCGGCGTCAACTGCGCTCCGAACGACGCTCAGTGCGCCATGACCGGGCCGCCGCCCGTTTTGGGTCTCCTTAACAGGAGGAGCAGGGGCAGCATTGCGACAAAAAGGAGCGCCAGCAGCAAGAACGTGTCATTATATGAGAGCATCGCCGCCTGCCGCTGGATAATTCCCCACATCGCGTCATAGGCCTTTCGCGTCGCGTCCGCCGCGTCGGCGCCGCGCGCAAGGAATGAGCCGCGCAAGGCATCAATCATGTGATTGGCCTGCGCGCTATAGGGATTGACATGGCCCCCGAGAATATTGATATGCGTCTGCTGCTTGCGGAATTGGTAGGTCTGCACCAGCGCGATGCCGATGCTGGCGCCCAGGTTTCGCATTAAATTAAACAGACTGGTAGCGTTTCCCAGCCGTTCTTTCGGGATCGGGTTATTTGTCACCGTAGTGAGCGGCACGAAGATGAAGCCCAGCGCGGCTCCCTGCACAATCAGAGGCCACCAAAAATTCCAGAACCCGACGTTCAAATTGAACTGTGCAAGCTGGTACATGGCGATGGCGCCGCCGGTGAGGCCAATGGCCAGCATCTTGCGGGCGTCCATTTTGCCTGTCAAGCGGCCGACGACCGGCATGATCAGAAACGAAGCCAGCCCGCGCGGCAGATTGGTTACGCCCGCATGCGTGGCTGTGTAGCCCAGCAACACCTGCATCAGGAGCGGGAGCAGAACCGTGCTTCCGTACAAAACGAACCCGAGAATCGTCATCAAAAAGGTGCCGATCGCGTACGATTTGTAGCGGAAGACGCCCAAATCGATGATCGGATGGTCTGTCATCAGCTCTCGGATGATGAGGGCCGTCAGTCCAGCCGCGGCCAGCGCTGCCAGGCTCACAATGAAACGCGAGGAAAACCAGTCCTCTTCCTGGCCCTTGTCCAACATGATCTGGAGGCAGGCGATTCCAAGGACGAGCAGCAGGATGCCCCAGTAGTCGACTTTAACGATCTTTTGCCGCAGATACGAGGGATCAAACACAAATCGCTGCGTAAGCAAGATCGATATGAACCCGATCGGCACATTGATGTAGAACACCCAGCGCCAGCTGTAGTTATCGGTAAGCCATCCGCCCGCCACCGGGCCAAGCATTGGCGCGACGACGATGCCCAAGGCCCAAAATGCCATTGCCTGGCCACGCTTTTCCGGCGGAAATGCTTCCAGCAGTATGGCCTGCGAAAGCGGCTGAAGTCCTCCACCGCAGGCGCCCTGAACGATGCGGAAAACGACCAGAAATGGCAACGACGGGGCAAGTCCGCAGAAAAATGACGAGACAGTGAAGCCTACAACTGACAGCAGCAAGAGGCGCTTCCGGCCGAATGCGCTGGCCAGCCAGCCTGTCATCGGCAGAATAATCGCGTTTGCGACCAGGTATGAGGTCAGAGTCCAGGTGGTCTCTTCAATGGTCGCCGAGAGGCTTCCCGCAATGTGTGGCAGCGAAACGTTGACCACGGTGGTGTCGAGGACTTCCATAAACGTGCTCGACATCACAGCAATCGCGACAAGCCACGGGTTGACATCGGCCGGACGCGGCCGCGGCGTGAATGGATTCATGAACGGTTCTGGTCGTAGGACGTGGCCGGACCACCGGTCATTTCTTTATGTATTCAGAATCGCCGAAATCCGTGACGGGATGCCGGACCCTGCTCCGGCGGCAAACCGAATGACCGGCTACGAACGCATACGACGGCGCAATGCCGCCAGCCCGATTGCTCCGAGTCCGAACAATGTCAGAGTTGTCGGTTCGGGCACAACCTGTATGTTACCGCGGATCTCGCCGCCGCCGTTCTGAACCGTATGAAAATTGATGTAAGACTTTCCACTCAGAATGAAAGGCAGCTCCGCAGCGAGATTGACTCCGGCGCCATTGCCTTCCGTGCTGTCCCACGTGCCGGCGCAGGTCCCTCCGACGCCAGTTGCAAATGGCGTGCAGTCGTTGCCCGGCGTCGGTGAGTTCGTGTCATTAAACGGCATACCGAAGAAGCCCCACACGACGGGACCATTTGTCGTTGGCGTTACAGCCGATCCGGCATGGATATGCGCGGCAACCAAATTATCGTTCGTATCAGGCGTCTGAGATCCGGTGAAGTCGATGTTGAAAATGGTGGCCGAGAAGGTCAATGCAGACATCGCGTCATTCAGAATGAAGGTCGCCGTGCCGAAAGGCGCCGGGCGGCTTGCGCCTGTGGAGGTGGTGGGATTGGTTGGAGGGTTTTCCTGAGAAGTGGTGAGAGTTGCTGAGAGAATCGTAGCGGCCCACCCGGTATTAGCGGCGAGGGCGAACAGACCCGTGAGCAGTGCTTTCTGAATTCGAAGCATAGACTAACTCCTCCATGTCACGAAAATTATCGTGCACAGTGTAGACGCCGTCAACGTACAATTTGACCCATCTGAAGATGGTATTTTGGCCTTCAGTCCAGCCCGTTCTGGTCGATCACTGCGCTTGAGAGCATCGTTCGCTCTCTCACACACAAATACTTGACCTCAATCTCGGCCGACGAACAACTGCACTGGCTTGCGCTGAAACTGATTCCCGGGCTCGGCGCGCGCAAATCCGCGTATCTGATCGAGCGCATGCGATCGCCGCAGGCGGTGTTTCGCGCCTCCCGATCTGAGCTCGAAGCCATGGGGCTGCCGCCGGCGACCGCGCAAACCATTGTGAGCGGCTGCACGTTTGAGGATGCGGTGTTGCAGCAGCAGCGGTTGCTCGACGCCGGCGCAGCGCTTGTGCCGATCACTTCGCCGGAGTATCCGCCTGCGCTGCGGGAAATCTTCGATCCGCCCCTGGCTTTGTTCGTTCGAGGGCGGATTGAGCTCCTACAGAGCCTTATGATCGCCATTGTCGGAACCCGCCGGCCAACCGCATATGGTACAGCCGCTGCGGAGCGATTGGCGGGCGATCTCGCAGCCGCGGGCCTTACCATCATCAGCGGGATGGCGCGAGGCATTGACACTGCGGCGCACCGGGCTGCATTGGCATCCGGGGGCGACACTGCGGCGGTATTCGGATGCGGCGTGGATGTTATCTATCCTGCCGAAAATCGTAAGCTGGCTGAACAGATTGCTGAACGAGGAGCTTTGATCTCGGAATTTCCTATGGGCTCTCCGGCATACCCGCAGAACTTTCCTGTGCGGAACCGGATCGTCAGCGGGATGAGCGCGGGAGTGGTGGTGGTCGAGGGCGCGCAGTACAGCGGCTCATCGATTACAGCGCGGCTGGCGCTCGACCAGAACCGCGAGGTTTTCGCCGTTCCGGGCAACATCACTTCACGAATGAGTTGGGGCCCTAACCTGTTGATCAAGCAGGGCGCGAAGCTGGTTCAGGAATGGAACGACGTGGTCGTCGAACTCAAACCGGAAGATCGGCGCCGTCTGGCTGAGCGCGCCCAAGGGTCGCTGCCGCTCGGCGCCTCGCAGGAGAACAACCGGCCGAATTTCCCCCCCGGGCCCATGGGTGAGATCTGCCGCACTATTTTTGCGGCGCTGAAACCGGACTCGCCGACCCACATCGACGCCCTATTGGAATCCTGCGACGCCTGTTCGTCATCAGAAATAATTGCTGGTTTGTTCGAACTGGAAATGGCCGGGCTGGTCCGGCAACTCCCCGGCAAGCACTTCGTCAGGCTGTGGACAGAGCAGCCCTGTAGTCGTTGATTTGGCAAGCACTTACGATATTTCGCGGGTGAGTTTGACCGGGCGCGACGCGGGCGTAAGAGGACTTGCGTATTGCTTCGGTTCAGTGAACGCATGGTAAGATCGCGTTTGTCCGCCCGGAAATTCCGCTCCAGGCATCTGTGTCATCCATATGGCTAAAAATCTCGTGATCGTCGAGTCGCCGGCCAAGGCGAAAACGATCAGTAAGTACCTCGGCAAACAGTACGTCGTCAAGGCTTCGCTCGGACACATTAAGGATTTGCCCAAGAAGGACTTGGCTGTTGATATCGAGCGGGGCTTCGAGCCGCGGTATGAGGTTATCGAAGGCAAGAAGAAGCTGATCAGCGAGCTGAAGACGGCCGCCAAGTCCGCCGATGCGGTGTATCTCGCAGCCGACCCCGATCGCGAAGGCGAGGCGATCTGTTACCACTTGCAGGAAGAATTGCAGGACAAGCGGAACGGGCGGCGTGTGTTCCGGGTGATGTTTAACGAGATCACAAAAAACGCCATTCAAAAGGCGTTTGAAAAACCACTTTCGGTGAACATCAACCTGGTGGAAGCTCAACAGGCGCGCCGCGTGCTGGACCGGCTGGTCGGCTACAAGATTTCACCGCTGTTATGGGACAAAGTGCGGCGGGGTCTTTCAGCGGGGCGCGTGCAAACCGTTGCGCTCCGGCTGATCGTTGATCGTGAGCGCGAGATCCGCGCCTTCCAGAAGCGCGAATACTGGACCATCGACGCCCATCTCAGCGCGAAGAAGCCGCCCGTAATCACGGCGCGCTTCAGCAAGCGCAACGACGAGGCCGTCGAAATCCCAAATGAGGCGGCCGCGGCAGAACTGGTCGCGCAGGTTCAGGATGCAAGCTTCGTCGTTCAGTCCGTTGTCAAACGCGAAAAGAAGCGGAATCCGGTTCCGCCTTTCATTACCTCGACGCTGCAGCAGGAAGCTGCGCGCAAGCTGCGCTTCAGCGTCAAGCGCACGATGATGCTCGCGCAGCGGCTGTACGAAGGGGTCGAACTGGGCGAAGAAGGGTCGGTCGGTTTGATCACCTACATGCGTACGGATTCGACGCGCGTCTCGAATGAAGCGCTGGGCGAGGTTCGGGGACTCATTCGCTCCCGTTTCGGATCACAATATTTGCCCGAAGAACCGAACCTGTACCGGAGCAAAAAAGATGCTCAGGACGCGCATGAGGCGATCCGGCCGACATCGGTTGAGCGCACGCCGGAATCCGTTTCGAAATTCCTGGCCGAGGATGAATTGAAGCTGTACCGTCTGATCTGGATGCGATTCGTGGCGTCGCAGATGACGCCGGCGCTCTTTGATCAAACGACGATCGACATTGCGGCCGAGGGAAAGGACGGCGCGAAGTATTTGTTTCGCGCCACCGGCAGCGTGCAAAAATTCGATGGCTTCCTGAAGGTCTACGAAGAAGGCAAGGACCAGAAGGACGAAGAGGACGAGGAGCTCAAGCACAAGCTTCCGGCGGTCGCCGAAGGCGAGGTCCTGCGGCTGAAATCGCTTGAACCACAGCAGCATTTCACCGAGCCTCCGCCGCGCTATACGGAAGCAACGCTGGTGAAGGAATTGGAGGCCGACGGCGTGGGCAGGCCGTCTACATACGCCTCCATTCTGTCCACCATTCAGGAACGCGAGTACGTTAAGAAGGAGGGAGGCAAATTCGTCCCCACAGAGCTCGGCATGGTGGTTACGGACCTGCTGCTGGAATCCTTCAACGATCTGTTCGACGTGAAATACACGGCGAGAATGGAAGAAGAACTGGACGAGATTGAGGAGGGCAAGATCGACTGGCGTCAGGCGATGTCGGAGTTTTACGAGCGGTTCGAGAAAGATCTCGAGCACGCGGCGCGGAACATGACCGATATCAAGCGGATGGAGCGCCCCACCGACCTGACCTGCGAGAAATGCGGCAAGCCCATGGTTATTAAATGGGGCAAGCACGGCAGCTTCATCGCGTGCACCGGCTACCCGGAATGCAAGAACACGCGCGAGCTCGCGGTCGATTTGCCGGATGTCGAAGGCGCAGACCTCACCGAACAAGATTCGCAGGAGTACTGCGAAAATTGCGGGCGGCCAATGGTGCTGCGAAAGGGACGTTTCGGTCAGTTCTATGCGTGCTCGGGGTATCCGGACTGTAAAACGACCAAGCGTATCGGGGCGACAGAGCAGAAACAAATTGACGTTCCGCTTGAAGAGAAATGTCCACAGTGCGGCAATAACCTGGTGCTCAAACATGGACGTTTTGGGGAGTTCACGGCATGCAGCAACTATCCGACCTGCAAGTACGTCAAGCAGAAGACGATCGGAATGGCATGCCCGAACTGCTCCGAGGGCGAGATTGTCGAGCGGCGCTCCAAGCGGGGCAAGACGTTCTACGGATGCAATCGCTATCCGGATTGCGATTTCGTGGCATGGGGGAAGCCTTTGCCCGAAAAATGCCCCGAATGCGGGTCCAGTTACCTGATCGAAAAATGGCTGAAGGCCGGACCCGTCGCGCAGTGCCCAAACGGCGAATGCAAATTTAAAAAGGCTCTCGAGCCGGCCGAGGCGACTCACTAAGTCGCCATGCCGACTGCTGCGAAGCGCCAAGTTGACGCTCCAAAACAGGCCGATTACGGAATCGATGCTCCGCATGTGCAGCGGCGCTTGCTGGTGCGGGGCGCTCTGCTGCTCGCTCTCGGCGCGGGCTTTTATTTCATGAACCTCGATAACGCTCCGCGGCAGGGCGCGGCTCTGTTCGCGGCGCTGGGGTGCCTGGGCGCGGCGTTCATTGCGACGTCGATCTTCATGTACTGGAGCAGTCGCGTTGCAAAACCGCGCGTACGCAATGAAATGATGGATGCCATTCCCTGGCGAGGCGACGAAAAGGTGCTGGATGTTGGCTGCGGACGCGGATTGCTGCTGATCGCGGCGGCGAAGCGGGTGCGAGGTCGAGTAACCGGCATCGATTCCTGGCGTGAGGAGGATCTTTCAGGCAACTGTGCGGATGCCCTGGTGGCGAATGCCAAAGCCGAGGGCGTGGCCGAGAAAATCAAGGTGGATACGGGAGACGCGCGCAAGCTGCCTTACAGAGACGGAGCCTTCGATGTCGTGCTGTCCAGCCTTGCGCTGCATAACATCGAAGAGGCGGACGGGCGCGCCAAGGCGCTCGAAGAGATGTGGCGCGTGCTCGCGCCGGGCGGTCACGTCGCCATCTTTGATATTGCGCGAACCGCGGAATACAAGAAGAAGCTGTTGGCCTGTGGGGCGGAGATCGTGCGGGAATCCGGACTGAAGATCTTATGGTGTGCGCCGAGCCGGTGGTTTGTGGCGCGTAAGCCGGCGTAGCGCCGCGGCGTTCCGAAGGTCATGAGTGAAGGACAACGGCGCGCTCTCGCACGCGGTTTAAATATTCGACTGCGGCATTGAATTCGCAGCCAAACAGCGCCACTACGGCGAGCACGTACATCCAGACCAGAAGCGCGATCACTGCGCCGATGCTGCCGTAGAGCAGATTGTAATTGGCGATGTTTCGCACGTACCATCCGAAGCCGAGCGTGGCGGCGCCCCAGAGCGCGGTAGCGACAAACGCGCCCGGCCACACAGCTCGGAAGCGGATCTGGCGGTTCGGGCCGATGCGGTACAGAAGGGCTGCGGCGAGCACAATGGACCCGAAGGCAAGCGTGTAACGGATCAGGCGGCTGACGAAGATGACCCAGGTCTTGAGCTGCGCCGCCTCTGGCGTAAAGCCGAGCCAGCCGACGATTACGCCTTCCGTGCGGGATCCGAACAGGATCAACGTGGAACCGCCAACCAGCGGCGCCGCGGCGCATACTACCAAGCCGGCGGCAATCGCGCGCTGCTTCAGAAACGGACGGCCGGTGGGGATCCGGTATGCTGCCTGGAAACCTTCCATGAGGCTCATCATGGCCCCCGACGCGGCCCAGACCGACAGAATGATGGCGGTGATCAGCAACTCAGCCGGGCGCTTCCCCTGGACGGTCAGGTAGTTCTCCAGCAGAACTTCCGTCCCCGGCGGCGCGACCTCGAAGATCACGCGCGAAATAACGTTGGACACTGCTACTGCATTCGCCTGCACCAAAACGGCGGTGAGAGTGGTGAGAACTGGAAATATCGACAGCAACGACGAGTATGCGGCGCCTTTGGCGATTCCGAAGCAGTTGTCCTCATACGCGGCCACGCCCGCACGCCGAAAGAGCCATATCAATCGAGCAAAACGCCCCGGCTCGGTCACAAAAATCGTGGGAACCGGATTCGACATTGTCAAACTTCACTGTGGCACAACAATGCGGGCGGCGCATGGCAGACTGAAGGGATTGACTGCGACGCGCGAATTCACATCGCCCTACCGGTTGAAGCGAACGCCCTATAGCAGTCACTCCGTGCTGATGCGGCTCTTCCCTGAGGAAGGGAAAGGCGCGACGGTTCTCGATGTGGGCTGCGGAACCGGCTATCTGGCTGTAATTCTGGCAGATAGAGGCTTCCGCGTCACGGGCATCGAGCGCGCTGGCGGGTACGGCCCGAATTTTCCTGAACGCGTTGAACTCATTGAAGCAGATCTGGAGCAAGGCCTGCCGGATCTTCCGCGCCGATTTGACTATGTTCTGGCCGCCGATGTTCTTGAGCATTTTCGCCGGCCGGACCTTCTGCTGGAGCAGCTTCGGTCGGTGATGGCGCCAGGGGGGCGGCTGATTGCGTCGGTTCCCAACAGCGGTAATCTTTATTTCCGGCTGAACATTCTGTGTGGCCGTTTCCCGCAGCATGATACGGGGCTGTTTGACCGTACGCATGTGCGCTTTTACATGCTTGACGGCTGGCGCGATCTTCTGGTGAAGGCCGGCTTCCGGATCGACTGGCTGGGCGTTACGGGCATACCGTTCAGTTCTGCGTTTCCGCGTTACGCCGACTCTCTGATGGTCCGCGCGGCGGAACGGATCAGCTATGATCTCGCGCGGCTGTGGAAAACGATGTTTGCGTACCAGTTTATTGCGAGCGCAAGACCACAGTTTTGAGGCGCGGGCGTGGTCTCAGCATCAGCAGCGCCGCAGCGGCGATGCTGAGGACTGCCGTGATCCGGCCGGCGGCCGTCTCAAGCGGAGTCTCGAAGACGACTCGAATCAAGTGACGCCCGGGCGCGGGATGTACCAGCATAAATCCCGCCGCATCGGCGCGAAGCGGCTGGGGCTTGCCATCCACGTAGGCTCGCCAGTACGGGTCGAATGTCTGCTGAATCAGAACCGCCTCGCCGCCGGCGAGGTCCGCTTGTATGTCGAGCTCGTCGCTGCCTGCCCAGCGGGATGCAATGCGCCCAGGCAAGGCGCCGCCGGGCGGAGCGGCCTCAATCGCTTCCACGTAGGCGCGGAGCGCGAATTTTTCCGAATCTTCGGGAACCGGCGCGACCCGTTGGACGCGAGACCAGTCCACGATCCGAACGATGCCCGGCGCCCGCCGCGGAACCTGATAGTAACGGTTGCCGGCGTTATCGTCGCGCAGCAATGGAAAGTTCATTTCGTATATGGGCGCATTGGTGTAGTCCAGATAGGGCTCGGCGGAACCAGCGCCCGGAACCACGACAATATCGACGCCGAACGCCTGCAACCAGTAGCGCGTCAGCTCGGCATCGGGGTCATGGACGACGCGCCACTGCGCGGTCGGGAAGAGGCGATTGAGAACGCCCTGCTGCGACCCTCCATCCATTTGTAAGCCGTTGCGCCAGACGTTGTACCAAAAGCGGATCGTGCCGGTGACGAACACTCTCGAATCGGGATAGCGCTGGTTGAGCCACTCCGCCGTGCGGAACTGGACGCCGTCCCTCCAGTTCCGGTCCTCCGCGAATTCGGCGTACACGTGTTTGGCATACCGCCATGCCGGCCGGAACGAGATCAAAATCGCGAGGAGAACCGCTGTGCGCAGAGCTATTTGCGCGCCGTGTTTCAAGCGCACTGACCACAGCCGTGCAGCGACAGCAGCGCCGCAGAGAATCGCGAATACATCCATTTCAGGGATGAGGCGAAGCGCATTTCCCGCCACTTGAAAGCCAAACCACCGAAATCCGAGAATGTAGATGGCGAGAAATGCCAAGCCGCTCCAGATGAAGAAATCGTAGTCGGCATACTCACGCCGGCGGCGAACTGCGAAGCTCAGACCCGCGTACAAGACGAGGATGCCAGCCAACGCAGGAAGCGACCATCCGTTTCCCGGAGGCGAGACCATGCGTAAATTCCGGCCGGTGATGACAAGATACGAGGGGACCAGCCACCACGCCGAGAGGCCATAGGCGAGAACAGCGATCGCGGCGGCGTCGCGCGCCACCCGCCAATCGAGCTTGCGCACGAAACAGGCCCATGCCAGCAGGGGAAACGTGATCGCGAGGGCTGTCGCGCCATAAAAGTTGAACGAGACTGTCAGCGCGGCTGAACAGGCTGCCAGCGCGATCCACACAGGCCGCCCGCCATGAAAGCGCCTCCAGGCGCACAGCCACACGACCGGCAGAAAAGCGAGAGCAGAGATGTGCGGCCCTTCTCCGTAGGCGACCAGCACGTGCAGCCGCCACGGAATGAGAAAGGCGCTGTCGCGCCGGATATCCGGCATGAGGAGAAAGCTGGGCGACAGCAGCGCAACCCCAAGCGCGGCCAGCCAGGCCGCGCCGCGGCGGCCTGTCGCCGTTCGAGTCCACAGGTACACGGCCGCAAGGCCGATTGCGTAGATGAATGCGATGAGAACGTGATAAGCGCGCGCGTGGCTGAGATTGGCTGCGGCTGCGAGCAGGGCTACGCCGCAGCGCAGACCCGGCGGATAGACATAATCGACCCGTGTACCGGCGTACCAAAGCGGCTGCCAGTGATGCCGCGGCCAGTTCTCCGCATAGAGGCGCGCATCGGCGATGAAGGTCGCCTCAATCGAACGCCAGTTGTTCAGATACTCGATTCGGAACAGCGGGAAAACCAGGATGATTCCAGCCAGGAACAGCACCGCCGCATCGGTCCACCAACGGTTGCGGAGCACAGATTGTATCGGGCGCATGAAGGCTGTTCTTGAGACGAAGATGGGAGTGCAGGGGGGAAGCCTGGCCAATCCTCAAGAATTTTAACTGGTCGGGCGAACGCTGCGCCGGTCCGCGCCCGGTGCGGCCGCGGAAGCGGCGCGGCGCCGCCGGTTCTACGAAATGACGGGCATTCCGCCGCGGCGCCGAGCGCTTACAATAAAAGCATCGAAATGAACCTGGAACAGGTCGCCAAACGGGCGAAGGTATCCACTGCGACGGTATCGCGCGTTCTGAACAATGCCAGCGTTGTAAAATCTTCCACCCGCGCCCGCGTCATGAAGGCCATTGAGGAGCTGCGGTATCACCCGAACCTGCACGCGCGCACGCTTGCCGGCGGCAAAAGCCGGACCATCGGCGTGATCGTGTCCAACCTCGACAATCCGTTTTTCTTCGATATTTACAAAACGATCGAAACGGACGCCCACGCGCGCGGCTACGAAGTGGTCATGGCGAACACGGATTACAAATCCGAACAGCTCGTCTCCAGCATCCGGCTGATGATTGGCCGGCGGGTCGCGGGGCTTGCTGCGATCGTGTCGGAAATGGATCCGGCGCTGATCGACGAGCTCGCGGAGAGCCGTATTCCGGTGGTGTTTTATGACGTCGGCACGCCGAAACGCAACATCACGAATATACGCGTGAATTACAAGCGCGGCATGGAGAAGGTGATCGATTATCTGCACAGCGTCGGCCATCGCCGGATCGGCTTCATCGGCCACCATTCGATGCTGGGTCCAATTAACGAGCGTCTGAAATCGGTGCTCGATGCGGTTTCACGGTATCAGCCGGCGCTGGAAGTGGAGGCGGCAGCCGACGCGGACACGCTTGAGGGAGGCCGGGCGGCCGCGCGGGCGCTGCTGAATAAGGGTTTCAATCCGACGGCGCTTGTGTGCGTCAACGACATCACTGCGGTGGGGACGCTGCGTGAGCTGCGGGAGCGCGGTCTGCGGGTCCCGCAGGATATCTCGGTCACGGGGTTCGATAATATCAAGCTGTCCGAGTTCTGCTATCCGGCGCTGACGACAGTTCATATTCCACGGGATCGCATTGGCAGAATCATTTCCGAGCGGTTGCTTCCACCGGAAGGGCATGGCGGTGCGGAGACCGTGGAACATGTCATCGTGATCGACCCGGACTTCGTGCTGCGGGATTCGACGGGGCCAGCGCCCGCCAGGGGATAAGGGCTTACTTGGCGCGCGGACCAGGCTGGCAGCGCAGGACTGCGCCGCGTCAGAACGCGGTCCTAATATACTCGTTGAAGCTGCGCGTCGCCCAGGGGCGTCGATTGGTCTGCGGCGTACGCCTTGTGTTTTGTGAATAGCCACTCATGGACAGCGGCAATATCACGGAGCCGGGGCGCCAGCACGCGCACGGCGGCCAGGCTTGCCTTCTCGCGCGCGCGGCGGAAATTCAGATCCGCAGCCGTCATGCCCGCATCCGGAGCGCTCTCGAATGTCAGCCTGTACCCGGAGTCCGGCGGCAATGAAAAAATCCAGCGGAAAATTTCGCTCGTACGCTCCATGTGGAACTCGGAAGTAATTACGAGCAGACGCTTCCAGGCGCGCGGATCCGTATGCATCAGCCGCGCAAAGAGCGCATTGGCAATCGTGTCGTAGGATGCGATTTCGGTATAAATGAGCTCAGGAGGCGCCCCGCGCGAGACGAGATATCGCGCGCCCGCGACCGCTTCGAAAATCGGGCGGCCCGCGGCGTCAAGTGGCGGCGGCCGGTGAACCGTCCCGCCGCTGAGGCAGAGGATGGGCTCGCCCGCATGCAGCTCCATTGCGCGATCGAAACGTTTCGCCGACCAGGGCGGCAGAACGCCTCCCTCCCTGACGCCGCCGCCCGGAATGATGATTGCGTCCCAACCGCTCACATCTTGTAGCGGCCGAGATCCTCATCGTTCAGGTTCTCAAGCCAACGGCGGAGTTCCTCATTGTTGACCTTATCGGAAACCGACTGAGCCATGCGCGACGACTTCAGCACGGAGTCATCGACGTAAATGGGACAGTCGAGCCGCAAGGCGAGCGCAAGGGCGTCGCTCGGACGCGAATCAACGCTGATCAGCTCGCCGTTCTTTTCGAGCCAGATGATGGCGTAGAAAGTATCATCCTTCAGCTCGCTTACAACAACTTTGCGAATGCCGGCGTCCATGCCGAGCAGCATCAGCTTGATCAAGTCGTGCGTCATCGGTCTCGGCGTCGACACTTTTTCGATCTCCAGCGCGATGGCATTGGCCTCGTAAATGCCGACCCAGATTGGCAGGATGGCATTCCCGCTGACGTCTTTTAAAACGACGATTGGCATGTTTGTGGCCGGATCCATCATCAGGCCGCGAATTTTCATTTCAACTTCCATTGCGTCCTCCCGCCTAGTACACGCTTTCACCCACGAGCGAATTCGGCCCCGATCGCGTCACGCGTACATCTATGTAGCCGCCAATTAACGAATCGCCGCCGCCATGCGGCCGGATAAAATTCAGCGTCTTGTTCTGCGAAGTGCGGCCGATCCATTGGCCCGTCGCCTTATTAAATCCTTCTACAAGCACTTCCTCGATCCTGCCGACCGCCTCAGCGTTGCGGCGGATCTGAATGGCGCGCTGCTTCTCCTGAAGGATCGCGAGGCGGCGCTGCTTTTCGTCCTCGTCGACGTGATCTTCATAGCGGAGCGCGGGCGT
>Ga0070740_10003817_pt1 | contig 15520 bp, 9 predicted proteins | sample Coa_R2_FD_67286 | JGI IMG/M metagenome (GOLD analysis project Ga0070740, IMG submission 67286) | Surface soil microbial communities from Centralia Pennsylvania, which are recovering from an underground coalmine fire - Coalmine... | ecosystem: Environmental > Terrestrial > Soil > Unclassified ... | reverse complement strand
AGCTGGTGACGCTCGATGCGGAGGATGCCGAGGCGCACAACAATTTCGGCATTCTGCTGGCACGTTCCGGAGATACCGCCGGCGCCATCGGGCAGTTCGAGACGGCTCTGAAGCTCAACCCCGCGCTCGACGCGGCGCGGCGCAATCTCGAACTCGCGCGGCGGAAGGTGGCACACTAGAGGCAATGGCCGCACGGTTTCCCAAAGGCTGGCTGGCGCTCGCCGGGCTGGCTGCGTTTCCGCTCCTCGGCCAGGAGAGCGTTCGGCAGATCGAGGCCCGCGCTGCCGAGCTGAAGGCGCGCGGCGATGCCGCGGGGTCGCTCGCGCTATGGGAGAAGGCCGCCGCGCTCGATCCGCAATCGGCGCGCATCCAGGACGAGATCGGTTTCCTGCTGGCGGTGCTGCAGCGGCCGGCGGAGGCGCTCGGCCATTTCGAGCGCGCGGTCGCGCTCGATGCGCATCTGGCGGCGGCGCAATACCACTTGGGAGTGGCGTATTGGCTGCAGCAGGACCCGGCGCGCGCCATCCCGCATCTGCAATCCGCGGCGGCGCTTGCGCCGCGGGAATTCGATTACCGGTTCCATTTCGGGCATGCGCTGAACGAGACCGGACAGTATGCCACCGCCGTTGCGGAGTTCGAAGCCGCTACGGCGATCCGCCCGGCGCACGCGGAGGCCTGGAACCAGCTTGGTCTCGCGCGGCAGCACAGCGGCGATACGGCGGGAGCGCTCGCAGCGTACCGCCGCGCCGTCAGCCTCGATCCGGCCAATCTCGACGCGCGCAACAATCTCGGGTTCGTGCTGGTGAATTCCGGACACGCCGGGGAGGGCGTGGCGCAGTTCCGCAAGATTCTCGAAATCGACCCCGGCAACAACATGGCGCGCGTGAATATCGGGTTCGCGGATCTGCAGAAGGCCGACCTGGACGCGGCGGAAGCGCAGTTCCGCGAGGCGCTGCGGCGCGACCCAAACCTCGCGATCGCGCATTACGATCTCGGCGTGGCGCTCAAACAGAAGGACCAGCTCGATGCGGCCCGGGCCGAGCTGGAGCGCGCGCTCGCGCTCGATCCGCAGCTCGCGGAAGGACACTACACATTGGGGATCCTCGAGTGGCAGAGCGGCGATTTCCGCAAGGCGGCGGAGGAAATGCAAGCGGCGATTGCGCTGCGGCCGGATTACGCGGAGGCGTGGTTCATGATGGGCACGGCGCTGAAACAGGCGGGCGAGCTGGACCGCGCGGAAGCGGCGCTGCGCAGCGCGATCCGCTTCGCGCCCGACGATCCCGGGCCGTACAATACGCTGGGCCAATTGCTGCGGCAGAAGGGCGACATCGCGGGCAGCCAGGCGGCTTTCGCCGAGGGGAGCCGCGCCAAGCGCGCCAAGGAAGCGGAACTCGGTAGAATGCTCCAGAAGAAGCCCTGAATGGACCGGTCGAGCCAGCCGCGGAACCGCATGGAACAGCTTGCGACGCTCCCTTTGACGCGGAGGCGCCGAGAGATTGCCCGGAGTGGAGGGAGAGGACCTTCGCGGCGCGGCTTTATCCGCTCGCTGTGCGCCACGCTGCCGGTGTTTTCCGCCGATCAGCTCCTGGCCGGGCAGGGCTTCGGCGTGCAATTCGTCAATGTAGCGAAAGAGGCCGGCTTGCGCGCCAAAACTATCTTCGGCGGCGAGCACAAGAACAAGTATCTGCTCGAAACCACGGGCTGCGGCTGCGCATTCTTCGACTACGATAACGACGGCTGGCTCGATATCTTCCTGGTGAATGGGACGCGCTTCGAAGCGCAATGGCCGGCGGGTCAGGCTCCGGTGAGCCGGCTGTATAAGAACAATCGCGACGGCACCTTCACCGATGTGACCATCGAGGCCGGCGTGGCGCATACCGGCTGGGGGCAGGGCGTCTGCGCCGGCGACTACAACAACGACGGGTGGGAGGACCTCTTCGTCACCTACTGGGGCGACTGCGTGCTGTGGCACAACCACGGCAACGGCAAGTTCACGAATGTAGCGCAGAAGGCCGGCGTGACGACCAATCGCGGCGACGGACGGCGGCGATGGAACACGGGCTGTGCCTTCGTGGATTACGACCGCGACGGCCACCTGGACCTGTTCGTGGCGAACTACATCGACTTCGATCCCAAAACCGCGCCGCTGCCGGAGTCGGGCCCGTGTCTTTATAAGGGCCTGATGGTGGCGTGCGGCCCGCCGGGGCTGGAGGGTGGCCGGAACATCCTCTTTCACAACGACGGCTCCGGCGTGTTCACCGACGTTTCCGAGCGCGCGGGCATTCTCAAGACGCAGGGGACGTACGGCCTCGGCGTGCTGGTGGGGGATTTCGATAACGACGGCTGGCCCGACATTTACGTGGCCAACGATTCGACCTCTTCGGCGCTGTACAAGAACAATCAGGACGGCACGTTCACGGATGTGGCGATCGAAGCCGGTGTCGCCTTCAGCCCGGACGGCAAGCCGCAGGCCGGCATGGGCGTTTCCGCGATCGACTATGACGGCGACGGCTGGCTCGATATCGTGAAGACCAATTTCGCGGGCGACACCTCGAGCCTGTACCGCAATCTCGGCAAGATGACCTTCAACGACGAAACGTTCCAGGCGGGTCTCGGCCGCAATACGCGGTTCCTGGGATGGGGCGTCGGCTTCGCGGATTTCGATAACGACGGTTGGGCGGACATCTTCATCTGCAACGGGCACGTGTATCCGGAAGTGAGCGAGACGCAGACCGAATCCGGATACCGGGAGCGGAAGGTCGTGTATCGCAATCTCGGCAATCGCAAGTTCGCGGATGTTTCGATCGAGGCGGGACCGGGAGCGCTGGAAGCCGCGCCGGGCCGCGGCTGCGCCTTCGGCGATTTCGACAACGACGGCGACGTGGATGTCCTGGTGAACTGTGTGAACGATGTGCCGCAACTGCTGCGCTGCGACCGTACGACGCGGCACAACTGGATCAAGGTCAAGCTGACCGGGGTGAAATCGAACCGCTCGGGAATCGGCGCGCGCGTCTATTGCAATACCGAAGACGGGCGGCGGCAGATGGACGAGGTGCGCAGCGGGGGCAGTTACATTTCGCAAAGCGATCTGCGGCTGCACTTCGGCCTGGGCGCGGCGGAGTCGGCCGAACTCGTCGTGCAGTGGCCGAGCGGCGCCGTGGACCGTGTACGTACGCAGGCCAACCGGATCGTGACAGTGATTGAAGGAACCTCACAGAAGGCCTGAGAGATTATCGACGTTTCTCACATTGCCGTTTCGCTGGCCGAACCCTTACCGGCGTACTATTGAGGCATGCACCGCATTGCGGTTGCTGCACGGCGGCTGGCGCCTTGGGCGCTCCTCCTGCCGGCAATTCTGGCCTTGCGCGTCGCAGCACAGCGGCCGGAGCACACTCCGGCGGCCAGGGATTGGCCTCAATTCGGATTGGACGTGGCGAGTTCCGGAGTCCTGGATGGGCCGACCGGAATTACGGCCGCCAACCTGCCGTCGCTCGTGCGGCGCCAGGTCCAACTGGACGGCACGGTCGATGCTTCGCCGATCTATCTGCACGGCGTCACGGTGAACGGATCGCCGCACGATGCGTTCTTCGTCACGACGAGTTACGGAAAGACGATCGCGATCGACGCGTCGAGCGGCGCCGTGCTTTGGGAATACACGCCCTCCGGCTACGCTTCATGGGCGGGGACGGGACAGATCACCAACAGCACGCCCGCCGCGGATCCCGACCGGCAGCACATCTATGCCGCGGCGCCGGATGGGACGGTACAGAAGCTGGCGATTGCGGATGGCAGCATCGTATGGAGGACCGCGATCACGCTGCTGCCGGATCATGAAAAGATCCCGTCGCCGCTGCGGGTGTTTCGTGGGCGGGTGATCGCGGTCACCGGCGGATTTCTCGATACGCCGCCGTTCCAGGGCCACGTGGCGGTTCTCGACGCGCGGACCGGCGCTCTGCAGCATGTCTGGAATTCGCTGTGCAGCGACCGTGCCGGGCTGATTCAGCCGGCATCGTGCCCGTCATCGCTCTCCTCGATCTGGGGGCGGGCGGGCGCCGTGATCGATCCCGCCACCGGCAACATCTTCGTGGCGACCGGGAACGGCCCGTATAACGGCAGGACGGACTGGGGCGATTCCGTGATCGAACTCGATCCCGACGCCACGGAGGTGCTGGCGAACTACACCCCGGCGGATAACTCCGCGCTGGAGGGCGAGAACCTCGACCTGGGCTCGGCATCGCCGGTGCTGCTCGGGACCAACGCTCTCGCGCAGGGCGGCAAGGACACGCTGATCCGTCTGCTGCGCATCACGGATATCAGCGGCGGCGCTCCCCACAGCGGCAATGAATTGCAGACCGTGGCGATGCCCACGTACAACGGGGTCATCATGGCTTCGGCGGTGTGGCGCGACCGCGGGTGGACCTGGATGTTCACCGCGAATAACGGCAACACGGCCGCGTGGAGGCTTGGCGATGGCCAGCTCACGCTGGCCTGGAGCAATGCCACGGCGGGAACCAGCCCGGTCGTTGCCGGCCGGCTGCTTTACGTCTACAATCCCAACGGCGGGCTGCTGGTGTACGATCCACGCACGGGCACGCAGATTGCGAACCTGCCTTGCGGCGCCGGGCATTGGAACAGCCCGATCGTCATCGATGGGAGAATCGCGCTCCCGGAGGGCAATGCCAACCTGCACCTGACTTCCGGCGTGCTGGACATCTGGACGTTGCCGGCCGCCGGTTCCGGCGTCCAGTTCTGAACGGAGAATTCCAAAAACGAACACCCGCCGCAGCGCCAAGCCGGGAGCGGGCTTTGTTTACAACGTTCTATCGGGGCAGGGGAGTTGCCGCAGTCTGGCCCCAGGAGGACCGGCATGCTCGAAAAGACGGCTATCTTCGTTCGCGACCTGAAATCCGCAGCCCGATCGCTGGCGCACGCCAAGGGCCTCGTGGCGACGGTGATCGTTACGCTGGCGCTGGGGATCGGCGGCAATGCGGCGATGTTCAGCCTGGTGCGGGGCGTGCTCCTGCGTCCGCTGGTCAATCGCGACGAAGGCCGGCTGATCTATATCCGGCAGACGATGAACGGCGACAATGCCAGGTTCTCCGTTCCCGAGATTGACGATCTGCGCGCGCGCGTCAAGACGCTGAGCGCGATCGGGGATTTCTCGACGATCGGCTTCACCATGGCCGGACTCGGTGAGCCCCGGTCGGTTCAGGCGGGGGTGGTCGGGGGATCCTATTTTCACGTCATGGGCCTGCGTCCGGTGCTGGGGCGGCTGCTCGATCCGCACGATGACGGGCCCAATGCGGCAGGCGCGGTCGTGCTCACCTACCGGTTCTGGTCGACGGCGCTGAAGAGCGATCCCGGGGTACTCGGCAAGGTCGTGCGGCTCAGCTCGTTCATTGACACACGGCCGGCTACTGTCGTCGGCGTCCTCGAGCCGTGCGTGCCTTGCCCGCAAGATACCGAGATCATCGCTAACATCGTGACGAGCGCCCACCATCTTTCGGCCACCATGGTGACGGGCAGGATTCACCGCATGACGGAGTTGTTCGGGCGGCTCGCTCCGGGCGCGGACCTGCAGACGGCGCGCAACGAGCTGGACACGGTGTATCGCAGTATGAAGCGGGAGCATCCCGAGGCCTATCCGGCGAAGGAGGACTTTCATGTCAGCGCTACGCGGCTGCGCGACGAGCTTACGTCGGGTGCGCGCACCATCCTTCTGGTGCTCTTCGCGGCCTCGGTTCTGGTTTTCATCATTGCCTGCTCCAACGTCGCTAACCTGATTCTGGCGCGCACCATGCGACGGGAAAGGGAACTGGGCATCAGGGCGGCTCTGGGAGCCAGCATGGGCGCGCTGCGCCGCACTCTCCTGGCGGAGAGCCTGCTGTTGTGCGGAGCGGGCGCAGCCGCCGGGATTCTGATCGCCCGGCCGCTGGTGAGGCTGTTAGCGCAGTATGCCGCGCGATATTCCGTTCGCGCGCTCGACCTGACGGTCGATTCGAGCATGCTCTGGGTGGCCGGCGGGCTGGCCGTGGCGGCCGCGGTGCTGCTGGCTTACGTTCCTCGCCTGCCCTCGGCGGGAGCCGCTCAGGGGTTGGCCGCGGGAAGCGCGCGCGTCACCGGGTCGACGAACCGCAGGCTGCGGGTCTTCGCGCTGGTGCAGATCGCGGCCTCGTTTGTGTTGGTGGCGGCTGCCGCAACTACAGTCAAGACGCTGCTCTCGCTGGAACTCGTCCGGACCGGTTTCGATACGCAGCATGTTCTGGCGGTAAACGTGCCGGTGGTGCGCGAAGGCAAGACGTTCGCCCAGACGGTGGATTATTACCGCGAGGCGGCGCGGCAGATCCGCGAATTGCCCGGCGTGGTGAACGTCTCGGTCGGCAGCGCGGTGCCCTGGCGCGACCGCAGTGACTTCTACCCGTTCGAGTTTGCGGCCGACGGGCATAAACCCGCACCTGGCGAGGAACATCCACGGGCAGGGTTCGAGGTCATCTCGCCCGGATACTTCGCCACTCTGGGCCTGCCCGTCCTCGACGGGCGGGATTTCCGCGATGGCGACCGGAGCGGCGCCGAGGCCGTGGCGATCGTGAGTGAGACGCTGGCGCGGCGTATTTTCCCGGACGGCCATGCGCTTAACCACTACCTGCTCCTGACGGACCCGGTGCTGCAGTTCGCCCCTCCGCCGTTCAAGCCGGAGCCCACCCGCATTATCGGGATCGTGCCCGATATCGACAACACCAACCTGCAGCCCCAGCCGACGATGACCATTTATTATCCAGCCGATCAGGAGCCGCTTTTCGCGGGAGGGCGCCTTCTGGTGAACACGCGTACCGATCCTCACGGGCTGGTGAAGCCGATCACGGCGGTCCTGCACAAGCTCTCCGCCGATCAGCCGGTCGAGCATGCGGCGACGCTGGAGGAGATTCGCGCCGAAGTGCTCTCGCCGGAGCGGGTCAACGTCATCGTCTCCAGCGCGTTCGCGGCTGTCGCGCTGCTGATCGCAGTGGTGGGCGTGGCCGGCGTGCTCGCCTTTTCGGTCAGCGGCCGCACGCGGGAGTTCGGGATCCGGCTGGCGGTGGGATCGCAGCCTCGCAACCTGCTGATGCGCGTGATCGCGGAAGGAGTGGCGATCGCCATCGGCGGACTGGCGGTCGGTTTTGCCGGCGGCTACTGGCTGGCGCAACTGGCGGGCAGTTTCCTGGGCGATCTGAAGGTCCCGGGCGTGCTTCCGGTAGCCGGTTCGGCGCTGGTGCTGCTGATTGCGGCCGTGACGGCTTCGGCGATACCGGCGGCGCGGGCGGCACGCATCGATGTGATACAAGCGCTGCGAACGGAGTGAGGGGGGCAACGCGCCGGCTCAGTTACGATGCGGGGTCCGGCAGATGCCGGCGCCGCGTGATCCATTCCTCGGTGGTGAAGAGGCGCGGCCCGACCTCGATCATGCGCGGCAGCAGCTCGAAGAGCGCCGCCGCCGTCCACATACCGCCCTCGCGCGTGCGATAGCCGCTCTGGTTCAGCCGATCGGCGACGCGCGATAGCGGCCAGTCCTCCACGATGAGGTCCAGGGCGTGGACGATGACCTCCGTCTCCCGCGGGTTCTGCACCAACCGCGCGCCGTCGTTCGAAATGCGCAGGCCGTAGGGGATCTCCTCGACCCACTCTTCGTAACGGAGAGGCGAGGGCTCCGCAACCTCGCGCTCCCATTCGAGCCCCACCAGCCGCCATCCGGTGCGGATGCGCTCGACCAGATGTTCGGGCCGCGCGAGGGCAGCGACCGGTTCCTGGATGCGTTCTTTGATGGCCATGCCCGCGCCTGATGCATTTCGAGTGCCGCGCCGGGCAGAAGCGCCCGTGGGCGCCGTAGCGCACAGCGGCGTTCGCTTCCAGGAAAACAGCGCCCGTCTGCGGACACCCGCCGCCGGGCAGGTAACCGATTTACAGCGAAGGCAGGTGATCGCCGGGCCGTGCCCACCAGACGTACAGGGTGGGCAGGAGGAACGTGCTCATCACCAGGTCCACGATCAATCCACCCACGACGACGATGGCGAAGGGCCGCTGCGAATCCGATCCGATCGCATGCGAAACCGACGCGGGCAGCAGTCCGAGCGTGGCCACCAGCATCGTCATCATGATCGGCCGGAGACGCCGGGCGGCTCCTTCGATCGCGGCCTGCTCGATGGGCATGCCGGCGGCCCGGAGCTGGTTAATGTACTCGACCATGATCACGCCCGTCTGAACCGAGGCGCCGAACAGCGCCAGGAATCCCACGCCGGAGGATATGCTGAAGTTCGTCCCGGTGAGATAGAGCGCGAGGAGCCCGCCCACGCGCGCCACGGCTACGTTGACCAGGTGCAGGGCCGCCCACTTGGCGGAGCCGAAGGCGCTGTAAATGATCAGGAAGATGAGGAACACCGTGACCGGAATGATCACCATGAGCCGCTCCTCCGAGCGTTTCTGGTTTTCGTATTCCCCGGCCCATTCCAGCCGGTAGCGCGGCGGCAGCGGTGCCATCCATTCGACCTTGTTCATGGCCTCTCTCACGGTGCTGCCCAGATCGCGGCCGCGCACGCTGAATTTGACGGCCACGTAGCGCGAGTTGCCCTCGCGATAAAGCTGCGACGCGCCGTCTTCGGTGCGGATCTGGCAGAGCTGCGCCAGCGAGACGCGCTCGCCGGAGGGCGCCAGGAGGCGGATCTTCCCGATCGCCTCGCGGGTGCTCCGGTATGCCGGGAGGTATCGGGCTACCAGGTCAAAGCGCTGTTCGCCCTGCAGGACCTGGCTGACGGCATTGCCGCCGACCGCGGTCTGGATTGCATCCTGAACGTCGGAGATGTTGATCTGGTATCGCGCGGCGGCGTCGCGGTCCACGATCAGATTCAAATTCGGCTGCCCGAGAACGCGCAGCAGCGCGAGATCCTTGATTCCCGCTACGGTGCGCATGACACTGACGATCCGTTCGCCTTCGCTTTCGAGCACGTTCAGGTCCTCGCCGTAGATTTTGACCGCAAGCTCTCCCTTGACGCCGCTGACGGCCTCTTCGATATCGTCGGCAATCGGCTGGGAGAAGCTCCAGCTCACGCCGGCGATCTTCTCCAGCTCCCGATCCATGGCCGCGATGAGCTTCTCTTTCTCCTCATGGAAGACCGGACGCCACTCTTCTTTTGGCTTGAGGGCGACGCAGTATTCGGTGACGTAGAAATCGGTCGTGTCCGTGCCGTCGTCGGGCCGGCCCACCTGCGATACGACTTGGGTGACTTCCGGGAACGAGGCGAAGATGACGCGGGCGCGGTTCATGTGCGCGGTGCCTTCCGACGGACCCGTGCTGGGGGCGGCGACGCCGCGCGCCCAGATGGCGCCTTCATCGAGGTGGGGCAGGAATTCCGAGCCGATCACGCCGCTCGACGCCAGATAGATGCTGCAGCCGAGAGACGCCAGCGCGACCGCGGCCATCATCCAGTGGTGGCGAACCGTCCACGCGAGAGCGCGCCGGTATCCACGGACAATCGGATCCACCACCGGGTTGCGCCACTCGCGGACCGGGTTGGGGAACAGGAGACTGGCGAGAGCCGGCGCTGCGAGGAGCGAAAATGTCAGCGCGCCCAGCAGCGCAAAGGCGACGGTCCAGGCCATCGGCCGGAAGAGACGGCCTTCGACGTGCTGCAGCGTGAAGATCGGCACGTAGGCCGTGATGATGATGGCAATCGCATAGAAGACCGGCCGCTGCACCTCGTGCGCGGCGCTGCGAATCCGGTCGCGCACGGACGGGCCGGCGGATTCCTCGAGTCTGAGGTGGCGCAGAATATTTTCCACCATCACCACGGCGCCGTCCACGATCATGCCGAAATCGAGCGCGCCGATCGAGAGCAGATTGGCGGGGATGTGGCGGAGGTCGAGGCCGATCGATGCGAACAGCAGGGCAAACGGGATGGTTAGCGCGACGATCAGGGCGCAGCGGAGACTCCCCAGGAACAGGAAGAGCGTGATGGAAACCAGCACGAATCCTTCGGTGAGGTTGTGCAGCACGGTGTGGGTCGTGTGGCCGATCAGGTCGCTGCGGTCGAGAAACGGCACCACCTTCACGCCCGGCGGCAGAATGTGCCGGTTGAGCTCTTCGACTTTTTTGTGGACGCCGCGCAGCGCCGTATCCGCGTTGGCGCCCTTGCGCAGGAACACGGTGCCCGCGACCACGTCGTCATCGTCGATGATGCGGCCGTCGTCGCGGCGAATCGCCTTGCCGATCTGGCCAAGGCGGATCTTGGCGCCCTGAGCGACCGTGGCGATGTCTCCCACCCGCACCGGCGTGCCGTTCTGCGCCTTCAGGACGATCTTGCGAATGTCGCCGACATTGCGGATCAGGCCCACCAGGCGCACATGGACCTGCTGCAGGCCCATCTCGACGAAGTTGCCGCCGGCATTCACGTTATTGTTGGCCAACTGCTGCTCGACCTGGCTGAGGCTCAGGCCGTAGGAGACGAGCTTGTCGGGATCGATGCGCACCTGGTATTCCTTGGTGATCCCGCCGAAACCGGAGACATCGACCACGTCGGGCACGGAGCGGAATTGCTTCCGGAGCACCCAGTCTTCGATGGACTTCAACTCCATCAGGTCGTATTGCGGATTGGTGCTCTCGAGCGTGTAGAGATAGATCTCCCCGACCGGGCTGTAATCCGTGCCGATCTCCGGCTGCACGCCGGCGGGAAGGTCCGCGAGGCCCAGGCGCTCCTGCACTCTTTGGCGATTCCAACTGTTGTCGCTGGCGTCATCGAAAACCAGGTTCAGGTTCGAGAGGCCGAACATCGAAGTGGAACGCAGGTGCTCCAGGTGGGGAATGCCGTTCACCGCGGTTTCGATCGGGATGGTCACCTGCTGCTCCACCTCCTCGGCGGCGCGCCCCGGCCATTGCGTGATGATCTGGACATAGTTATCCGAGACATCGGGATAGGCCTCGATGGGAAGATTGTGGAACGAGATCGCGCCCCAGCCGGCGAGGAAAGCGATCGCCGCCAGTACCACGAGCCTCCTGCTGAGCGCGAAATCGACCAGCGAGCGAATCATGGGGAGGCGGCTACCGTTCGGTCATAGACTGCAGATCCAGGGCGTTCCGGACCACCCGGTCGCCCGGTTCGAGACCGGTGACGATCTCCTGCAGGCCGGGTGACATGAGCGGGCCGCCGCGTACCTCGACCCGCCGGAACGTGTTGCCGTCCGCGGGCACGAAGACCCAATCGCGGTCGTGGAGATGAAGGACGGCGGAAGCCGGAACCAGCGTGTGCTCTTCCGGCCGCGCGCCGTGAAAGGTGGCTTGCACAAACATCCCGAGGCGCATCAGCCCCGGGTTTTCGATCTCGATGCGCACCTTGGCGGTGCGGATATTCGCGTCGAGGATGGAGCCGATATTGCTGATCCGGCCCTTAAAGACGCGGCCGGGATACGCATTGAGCCGGATATCCGCAAACTCGCCAAGGTGCACGAAGGCAAGGTCGTTCTCGTAAACGTCGCAAAGGATCCACACGTGCGAGAGGTCCGCAATCGTGAACGCACTGGGCGACGCGAGGCCCTGCGTTCCCGAAGCGGTGGTCACCTGCTGGTCGGTGATGACGCCGGAGACGGGCGCCACGACGTCGATCACGCTGTTCGGATGATCCTTGTCCGCGCCGAGCACGCGCAGGTGTTCGGCGGCGGTGTCGACGGCGACGTCCGCCTTCTCCTCCGCGTTCTGCGCGACCTCCAGGTCCTTTTGGGCGAGGGCGCCCTTCTGGAACAGGATCCTGGAGCGCTCCAGTTGCGATTGCGCCAGTCGCTCATCCGCGACCGCCTGCTTGTAATCCGCGAACGCCGAGGAGATGTCGTTACTGAGCACGCGCATCAGGACCTGCCCCTTCGTCACGGTATCGCCGAGCCGCGCGCGAATCTCGACGATGCGTCCGGAGGCGAGCGAAATGACCGGCACATTGCGGGACACATCGGCGCTCACCACGCCCGTTACGGCGAGCTCCGGCTTGGCGGAACGGCGGATCGCAGTCGCCAGAGGGACCTCGTCCGGGTGGTCGACGGTCACGAGAAGGCCCCCACGCTTGTGTTCGACGACGACGGGCGGCGGCTCGCCCGATCCTGCGTCTGCGTTGGCCCGCAGCCTCGGCTGGCAGCCCGCGAGCCATGCGGCGCAGCACGCGAGGGCTCCTGCCTCCAGCAGAAGAGCGGGCTTCATTGGATCACCTCGCGCCCCACCGCGAGATTTACCTGGTTCGCCGAGGCCAGATAGGCGCCGATCAGGTTCAGATAACTCAGTTGGATGCCGCGGTAATCCTGCTGCGCCTGAAGGAAATCGAGCAGCGATGCGCCCCCGTGCTGGTAAGCGAACGAAATGATGTCGCGCACCCGAACCGCCTGGTCGAGATAGCGTGACCGATAAGGCCGCAGCAGCGTCAGGTTGCTTTGCAAGACCGCGTACGCCGAATCGATATCGCTCAATACCTGTGCCCGCGCGGCGTCGGCCAGCCGGGCGTTGCGCCCAATGTCGAGCTGCGTGCGGGCCTTTTCTCCCTGGTTCCGATCGAAGATGCGGAGCGGGATTGTGACGCTGACCCCGATGAACGCCGGAATTGGAGGATCGCGGGCGAGGTCGAAGCCGGCGACGGGATCGGTCGAGCCGTTGGCAACGGCAAGCTGATGATCGACCTTGGCTTTTGCCACGGATTGCACGGCGGCGGCGAGGTCGGGGCGCGTATCGAGAGCGGCCTGGCGGAGTTCCTGGAGGGGAATGAGCGTCTCGCTGAAATCGAACCGTCCCGCGACATCGAACTGGTCCGGCGGGGTGCGGTCGTTCAGGAGCATCAGGAGCTGGATCTTGGCTGTGCGGAGATTGACGATGGCGGTCTGCAGGTCGGTTTCGAATTGCACGCGCTGCAATTCCAGGCGGTCGAGCTCGACGGGTGCAATGTCTCCGGCCTGGAGGCGGTCGCGGCTGACGTGGAGCACCTGGTCGTAATATTGGAGGCTCTCCCGCGCGATCGAGACCACGGCTTTCTGCTGCAGGACCTGCACGAAGGCGCCGCGCAGTTGGTAGAGCAGCGTGCGATTCTGGTCGGCCAGATCGGATTCCGCAATCGCCGTCGCCTGCCTGGCGCTTTCGAGCCGCAGCGGGCGCTTGTGACGGCGCTCGATGAGATAACTGCCGCTGATGAGCGGCAGCGCATTGCCTAAGGGCCGGTACGGATCGCCGGTGAAGGGAGTGAGCTGGTCCAGCGAGAATGTCAGGTCGGGGTTCGGGCGCAGATAGGCCGTGATTTCCTGTGCGCGGGATTCCTGAACCTCGATGCGGCGGGCGAGCAGAGTGGGATTCGAGGCTTCGAACTCCCGCTTGGCTTCGTCCCATGTCAGGGTCTTCTGCGCCCAGGCGCAGCCGGCGATTCCGCTCGCGATCCCGAGAGCAGTCAAACGCTGCCACGGCCGGCCGCGGCCTGCTGCTGGGAGCCGCTGCGCCCGCCCGGAAGACTTATTGAGCGATGGAAGAGCAGATAACGAAGCAAATAGTGCGTGAGCAAGCCTGAACAGAAGGCGATCCATTGAGACATGCTCCAGGAGGCGCCTAGCCGTCACGCGGCAGGTAGATGCGCCTCTTAGCGCGGCTACTTCCCAAGATTACTAAGTTGCGGATGGAGACGGTGTTCAAGGCAATACCGGAATGCCCGGAAGCGGCAGGCTGTGAAATCCCAAACGGCAGGGATTTCACAGCCTGTCCCCAGGGCAGGTTATTTGATCGGTTGTACGGCGACAGACCCGTCCGGCTTCGGCACGACCATGACGTTGATCGGCTTATTTTCAGCCACGACCGTGCGCCAGCGGCGGCGCCTGCGAACGTGCGTCACGAGGTACTGGCTGCTGGGCGGCCCGAGCGCAACGAACGAGCCGTTCGGCGCGATGACGCCCACCGCCGACTTGGTCTCCTTGACCGGGCAATTCGTGGTGGTGAGCAGGGTCGAGGCGACCCGTCCGTTTTGGATCTGATTCACTTGCGTGCGATGGAAGACGCAGCCGCCGTTCATCAGTGCGTTGTCATTAATCGCGTTAGGGGGTGGAGGATCCGTCCATGCGCGCAGCATACCGCCGGCGAAGAGCGGAAGGATGGCCAACATTAGGAACTTCTTCATTTTATCTTTCAGCCTCCCAAGAAAACTTGGTTTCGCCTGGAAGGTTGCACGTGCCGGCCCTGTGTCGACTTCGGCCCGCGTCCGGACTCGTGCGAAGCGCTACGGCTGGCTCCATCGCGGACGGTGCGACGAGCGCCGGTTAATAACCGATATTCCGCAGCGCGTCCGGACCGAGCCGATCGCGCAATTGTTGAAGATAGAGGCTGGCCGGCTCGACGGGTTTGCCGGGCGAGTCGAAAATGCCGTTGGGCAGATTGCCGGCTGTGACCGGCTTTCCGATGCAGCCGATGCACCAGTTCAAGGCTCCCGGCGGCTGCTGGACCAGCAGATACGGCGAAATGACATTCCACGCCACCGCCCACCCGATGTCCCATCCGTGGCCCGATCCCGCCGTGGTGCGGTTGGAAAACGCGATGCCCGGTTTCCGCTCGGTGGCGCCGGGAAACTTGCCGCCGTCGACCAGCAGGCCGGTTGCCCAGCGCTGATGCGGCGAGACGCCGCCGTGATCGGCCGTAAAATTCAGAACCACGAGCGGACCCGTCACTTCGGCCTGCGTGACCACCGGCCATGTGCCTTCCCCCGCGACGCGGCAGCGGTCAAGCAGAATCTGGGTCCCCTGCAGGGAAAAATCGGCCGGCGCGGCCGAGCCCGAGTGGGGCTGCGAATGTGTGACGCGCACATTGGCCAATGTGACGCGCTTTGCGCCCGGGCCGATCACGATGCCGTTCTGCGTCTCCTGGATCTCGAGATCGCGGGCCCATCCGTCCTCTACGGCGTCCATGCGAAGTGCGGTAAATTGCGGTTCCGAGATCGGGACGTCTTCGAACGGCGCCACGATGCGCAGCCCCTCGACGCCGGCTTCCGTGATCCGTCCGGGAAAGCTGTAGCGGACAAGGGATGCCGCGGTGAAACGGGAATCCAGTGCATCACTCAACGGAACGTCGAGTGTGATGCGATCGCCGTCCACGGAATCGACCACACGGTCCGTGCGGATCACGCTGCCCGGGCGAATCCACGTCTGCGGTTTGCCGTCGCGGAATAACGTGTCCATGCCCATGAAATGGATCCATTCCGCGGTCACGGGATGGAGCACCAGTACGCGGTCGCCGGGGTGGAACGCCGAGGCGCCGCGAACCCGAAACGAAGCGGCGCCGGATGGCACATAAGCATCCAGCACCGGCGCGGCAGCGCCCTCTTCGTGCCATGTACCCGAGCCATGGATTTCCAGAAACCGGTGCGGCTTGCCGGTGAGCCGGATGGTAGCGCCCGGCTCGCCGCGGAGCACGACGCCGCTGCGCGCGATGGTCAGGGTTCCCGCAATGTCGTAGTCTCCGGCAGCCAGCACCACCGCGCCCGCCGCCTGGTCGAGA